>FYBJ01002198.1_pt1 | contig 11734 bp, 13 predicted proteins | sample 1134611 | NCBI WGS metagenome assembly FYBJ01 (sample SAMEA104116008, study PRJEB20421) | marine metagenome | isolation source: marine | reverse complement strand
GCCCGCAAGATGATGGACGGGGGAGAAGCAGCAGCAAAACTGCTGGATGAGATCGAAGATCAGGCCGAGCGCGCTCGCGCCACGGTGCCCGAACTTGCGGGTCCTGTGTGGGAAGCCACAGAAACCCTGCGCGAAGCCACCGAGTGGCTGGTGGCGCAAGGCAACCTGAACGACCGTTTCGCTGGCGCGGTTCCCTACCTTAATGCCTTTGCGCGCGTGTTGGGCGGATATTATCACCTGGTTGCTGCGCTGGCTGATCCGGGTGGCCCGCGCGAGAAGCTGGCGCGCTTTTATATCAACGCTCTTTTGCCTGAACATGCAGGCCTGTTGGTGCAGGCGCAAAACGGGTCATCGGATGTCTACGGTCTGACCATCGACGAGCTGGTCGCTTGATGGACGGCGCGCAGACCTTGGCGATGCGATATCCTTGGGACACTCCGCCAAAATCGGGTGAGGCGATCGAAGTGGCGGACGGCGTTCTTTGGATGCGCCTGCCCCTCCCGATGAAGCTCGACCATGTCAACGTCTATGCGTTGGACGAAGGTGACAGTTGGACGGTGATCGACACAGGTTTCGCCTCCAGGACATCCCGTGGCATCTGGGAGCAGCTGATGGCCGGTCCTCTTGGGGGCAAGCCTGTCTCGCGCGTGGTGGTCACGCACCATCACCCGGATCACATGGGGCTGGCTGGCTGGTTTCAATCCGAGCATGGGGCCGAACTGGTCACAACCCGCACGGCTTGGCTGTTTTCACGGATGTTGACGCTGGACGTGCAGGAAAGCTGGCCCGAAGAGACGCTGGATTATTACCGCTCGGCTGGTATGGCACCGGACATTCTGGCGAAGCGGATGGCGGATCGCCCGTTCAACTTTTCGGATATGGTGTATCCGATGCCCCTGGGATTCCGACGGATCAAACAGGGCGACGTGTTCCGTATGGGTGGGCGCGATTGGGATGTCCATATGGGCAACGGTCACGCGCCCGAGCACGCCACATTCTGGAGCCGCGACGACAATCTGGTGATCACCGGCGACCAGATATTGTCCTCGATCAGCCCCAACATTGGCGTTTACGCAACGGAGCCCATGGCTGACCCGCTGGCGGAGTGGCTGGAGGCGTGTGAGAGGTTGGCCCCGTTGGCGCGTGACGATCATCTGGCGCTGGGCGGTCACAAGCTGCCCTTTACCGGTTTGCCCATTCGGATGCGGCAGTTGATCGAAAACCACCACGGTGCGTTGAAGCGTTTGCTTAAGCATCTGGATACACCCAAATCCGCATCGGACTGCTTTGCCCCCTTGTTCAAGCGCACCATAGGTGAAGGCGAATATGGTCTGGCCCTGGTCGAGGCCGTTGCGCATGTGAACCATCTCTACCATATCGGAGAGGTGACCCGGACCCGCCGCGAGGATGGGGCCTGGCTTTATCAGCGCAAAGACCAAGATCGGGACTAGGATATGGACGACAAGATCGAAACGGCCGCCGAGGCAGCAGAAGCGGCGGCCTTGCCGCGCCATCATGAGGTTCATGCTGACCCTGAGCACAAAACCAAACTGGGCCCGGTGCCTGCGCAGATGCAAAAACCTGCGGGTTCAAAAAGCCCGTCGCGCTGGGCATATGAGCGGCTGATCCTTTATATCCGCAGCTTTGAAGAGCAGCTGGACGCTGAGCATGAGGTGGCCATGGGGTTCACTGGTGGCGATGCCGGGGTGCTGCGGATCGAGGGAATGGGCTATTTTGACCCGGACATCATCACATTCTATGGCTCGGATTCGAACGGCGTGCGCACGCAACTGGTCCAGCATGTCAGCCAGTTGAGCGTGATGCTGCGGGCTCTGCCCAAGCGCAAGGAAGACACGCCTGCCACCCGCATCGGCTTTCGGCTGGCGGCGGATCTGGAAACGTCGGACGAGACCTAACCCGGGTTCTGCTTTTGTGGTCTTCGGTTCCGGGGGCGCTCCCGCCGGTCGATCAGGCATCAAAGATGCCTTCCTCCCGTTGGGCCGGGCGCCTCGCTGACGCGAGGCGCGGCACCGCAAATCGGCAGGAACGGCTTTTTTGTCGCCGCGGGTGCAGGCCCCCCCCGATGGCCGACCTTCTCACAGTCTCCCCCTTGCCTTGCAAAGCCTCACATCGTTCAATGCCCGCATTGAAGGAGAGATTTTCGTGTCGCATTATTCTACGGTAACAGAGGCTTATGCACAGGCCTGGGCCAGACGGCGGGTGTTCGTGCCTCTCTACATGGCGCTGCGTCTACTGGCCTATGCATTGATCGCACCGGGAATGGCGGCGACAATCAACCTTGCGGTTTCTCTTTCCGATCAGCCAGCACTGACGGATCAGGATATTGCTTATTTCATACTGACACCGGTGGGGTTCATGGCCACATTGGCTGTGCTTAGCATCTTGCTGGCGGTAGAAGTGATGAGCTTTGCGGTCATGAGCACCAGTCTGCGTTATGATGGCGCCGATCGATGGCGTACGTCCTGGGCGGCTTTTGGCTTTGTTGTTCGTCATTTCAAAGACTTGCTGATCTTTGGTCTGTTGTTCGTCTTGCGGGTGCTGTTGCTGATCGCGCCATTTGCGCTGGTCGCCGGGGTCATCATGCTTTGGGCAACCGGAGACTACGACATCAACTATTACCTGACTTACAAGCCGCCCTCGTTCCTGGCAGCAGTGGGTATTGTTGCGGCAATCGCTCTGGTTTTGGCCCTTGTGCTGCTGTTGCGTCTGTCGAGTTGGGCGCTCGCGCTTCATCTGGTTCTGTTCGAAGGCATTCGCCCCGGTGACGCCTTTGGTGAAAGCCGCAGCCGGATGCAGGGCAAACAGACGCAGATCAAGATCGAACTGGTTTTATGGCTTGCGCTGCGGTTGGCGATTTCGCTGGTGATTGCATTTATTGCCGGGCTGGCGATTAACCTGATCCCGATCACAGAGGGGCATTTGAAGGCCGCGCTGACTTTTTCGATGGCGCTTGTTCTACTTTGGGGACTGGCGAGCACTGTCTTGTCTGCGGTGGCGCTTGGTGCTCTTGCGGTGCTGCTGGATGGGTTCTTTGAGGGGGGGGAGTGGATGCAGGCCCCCAAGGCTTCGGACAGGGGGAACCTTGGGGTTCGATTGGCATTGACGGTTGGTGTTGGCGCGGCTGCGTTGATCGGCGGGGTTTGGATGGGCAACGGCTTACTGGAAGCCGTTGAGGCAGACGATGAAGTCGAAATCATCGCCCATCGTGGCGCCGCGGGATCGCGCCCCGAAAACACCATGGCCTCGATCGTCAAGGCCATCGGGGATGACGCCGATTGGGTCGAGATTGACGTGCAGGAAACGGCCGATGGCGAGGTCGTCGTCATGCATGACAGCGATTTCATGAAATTGGCGGGAGTCAACCTGACGATCTGGGATGCGACGCTGGCGGATTTGGCCGAGATCGACATCGGAAGCTGGTTCGATCCAGCATATTCAGACGAACGCGCGCCCACCTTGCGCCAAGTTCTGCAGGCTGCACGGGGCAAGTCCAAGGTTCTGATCGAGCTCAAATATTACGGCCACGATGTGGATCTTGAAAACCGCGTCGTCTCGATCGTCGAAGATCTGGACATGCAGGAGCAGATCGCGGTCATGTCGCTGAAATACCCCGCAGTACTCAAGATGCGAGAGCTGCGCCCTGACTGGCGAGCAGGCGTGTTGGCGGCAACAGCCGTAGGAAACCTGACAGCGCTTGAGGGCGATTTCCTGGCTGTGAATGCAGGTATGGCCACTGTGGCGATGGTCAATGCTACTGATGCGGCGGGCAAGGATCTGTATGTCTGGACCGTGAATGATCCCTTGCAGATGTCCAAGATGATTTCGCTTGGCGTTGACGGTCTGATCACTGACGAGCCTGCGTTGGCCCGGCAGGTGCTGGAATTTCGTGCCGGGTTGACCCCGGCTGAGCGCATGCTGCTTTGGATGACCGAGGAGCTGGGACTGGATCTGTCGACAGGAGACTATCGTGACGACAGCCCGTAGCCTGATGATCGCTGTGGGTCTGAGCTTGTCGCTGACCTTGCCGCTGGTCGCTGTCGCGGATGAGGCCAGCTTGGCGCGTGCTATTGAAATGCCAGCGCACCGTGCGCTTATGTCGATTCGCGACGATGCCGAGTTGGATGCGTTCGAAACCGACGGCTGCTCTGGCGGTTTATCTTACAGTTGGCGGGTTGTGGCACGCAGCTTTCCCGATTTCGCCGAGGCGCACGATCAGATTCCCCCTTGGGAAAACTGCTGCATCATCCATGACCGCGCTTATCACAACGCGGGCGGGGCCGAGACGGCCGCAGACAGCTATGACGCGCGGCTGGCCGCTGACAATGCCTTGGAAATTTGCGTAAATCGCACTGGCGCGCTGCGCGTGGACGACGTTGCAGCATATTATGAGGTTGAGCCCGCCACCGTCATCGCTGCCTATGACGCCATCGCCGAGGCAATGTATCTGGCGGTGCGCTTTGGCGGGGGGCCTTGCTCGGGCCTGCCGTGGCGCTGGGGCTTTGGCTATTCAGGGTGCACTGTTCTGGATGCCATAGGCCCTGCGCGCGAATGACGTGGTGACAGACGGTTTCAAATCCAGTATTCAACGCAAAATTCAGACGAATAGGAAAAGACCCATGGCTGATCACAAGCACGGCGAAATGGACATCACCAATCAAACCGCAATGTACGATGCGTTCATCAAGTTTTGCACCTGGTCTTGCGTTGCCATCATTGGCATTTTGTTGTTCCTCGCAGTTTTCGCGTCCTGATCAGATCTTGGTGCAAAGCATGCTTCGACTTGTTCTGGCTGGCGCGCTGGCGCTTGCGTTATCTGGGTGTGCAACACCGCGTGGCCCGCAGGCCAGTGACTCTGAGATTGCTGCGGTTTCCTATCGCGATCCAGGGCCGTCAACCCTGACGCTTTACACCATGATCAACAACCGAACGGGCAGCGGTGGGCACAGCTCTCTTATGATCAGCGCACGCGAGCGCATCATATTTGATCCGGCCGGTTCGTTCCAGGCTGATGTCGTGCCCGAGCGCAACGATGTGCTGTACGGTATCACTCCGGCCGTCGAGAAAGCCTATCGCGCGTCCCATGCACGTTCGACTCATCATGTCGTTGTGCAAAAGATCGAAGTAACGCCGGAACAGGCCGAAACAGCCTATCAACTGGCCAAGCAGATGGGCCCGGCTCCGGGCGGCTTTTGCGCCAGCGCGACCTCGCGGCTGTTGCAGCAAGTGCCGGGTTTCGAGGGCATTAAGTCCGGCTTCCTGCCGACCAAACTATCAGCGCAGTTCGAGCAGATGCCGGGCGTGAAAACTGAACGGTACTATGAGAATGATGACGCTGACCTGCAAAAAGGTCTGGCAGAGAACAATGCCAAGCTGAACGCTCAAGCCGCAGCAGGTGGGTGATTCGTGCGTCATCGTTAGTTGACGCGCCATTGTTGGCATGATGATGCAGGTCGGGATTCGTAACGCTCCCGCACCCGAGCGATCCCGACTTTGTCGGCACCGCCAGCGGCTTTGGGCCGAGCGCCGGGCAAAGCCCGGCGCGGTCTCGCTTGGGGCACCGGAATCGCCACAATCCCGATCTCCGAGCGCAGCGAGGCCGGGCCCAACGGGAGGAGATGCTCCGCAAGGGCATCAACGACGGGCGGGAGCGCACCCGAGCCTGTCGATACGAATCCGCCAGTGATCTGCGCCGGATGCAGTCTATCCTATCAGGTACAGCAATCCATAGAGGGTTGCCGCGCCGGAAAAGATCGCGGCGATTACATTCTTTGTGAGTAGCCCCACCACCAGGGCGACCGTGGCAGCACTGGTGCGCGACAGGTCCGGCTGACCTCCGGTTGCGGCGGGCCACACCACCAGCGGGGCAATCAGGGCCGGCAGGATGGCGACCGCCGTATAACGCAGGTGGCGCAGCAGCCAGGGTGGCAACGGACGATCGCCAACAAACCCGATGAAGACAAAGCGCAGGACAAAGCTGCCCACGGCCATGCCGACAATCACAATCCACATGGTGGTGGAGTCGATACTGCTCATGAATTCAACTTTCTACGCTCCAGCATGACCTCGGCCTGCGCACCCGCCATCATGCCGATACATCCGGCGATCAGCAGCCCCAGGTTGTAAGGTACCGCTGTGGACAGCAGGGCCACGACAATCGCCACCAAGGCTGCGATCATATGGGACGGGGTTCGCAACATCGGCCCCAACATCGCCAGAAAGGTGATTGGCAGCGCAAAATCCAGAGCCCAGCTGTCGGGGATCTGCGTTCCCAGAACTGCCCCCAGGTAGGTGCACAGATACCAAAGCGGCGCGATAGGGGAAATCGTACCAAAGAAATAGGCCATCCTTTGCGGCACCGTCATGTCTGGTTCTTTCTCGAACTGCACGGTTGAGCAGGCATAGGATTGATCCACCACAAAGTAGGCGGCAACCGCGCGCTGCCACAGCGGCGCACCACCCAGGTATGGCGTCAAGGCCGCCGAATACATTGCCACCCGCAGGTTCACCGCCAAGGCCGAGGCCAATACGATCAGGGTCGGTGTCTCCTCTTGCAGCAATTGCAGCGCGGTGAACTGCGCGGCCCCTGCAAAGACCGTCGCCGTGAACGTCATGGTCTGCACGATGTCCAGACCGGCCTCGGTCGCCAGCACACCAAACAGCGTGCCAAATGGGATCGCCACCAGCACAAAGGGTGAACCGTCGCGAAAGCCTTTCCAGTAAAAGGAATTCGATGTGGTGAATGCCATGAGGAAATCCTAAGTTAAGCCCGGAACTGGTAACGGGCTTGGGGAAGGGTTGCAATTGGCTATCTCGGACGATTTGTCTGACTATATCGTCGCCCCCAATCCGGGCGCGGCACGACTGACCCGCGCGGTCGAAGGGTTTGACCAGAACGGCCAGGCCACACTGATTTCCGTGGTCGAAGAGCGCCCCCTGACCATCTTCCTCAACAGTCAGGAAATCGTCACGGCGATGACCATCGGTGACTATCCAGAATACTTGGCGCTTGGGTTTCTGCGAAATCAGGGCATGCTGCTGTCCGATGACCGGATCACCGGGACCGACTATGACGACGATCTGGAAACCGTTGTGGTGCGGACCGAGCGTGAAACCAGCTATGAGGAAAAGCTCAAGAAAAAGACCCGCACCTCCGGCTGCGCTGTTGGCACCGTCTTTGGTGACATGATGGAGGGACTTGAGGATGTGCGCCTGCCTGCCGTGCAGGTCCGCACCTCGTGGCTCTATGATCTGTCAGCCAAGATCAACCGCACCCCGTCGCTGTACCTCGAGGCGGGGGCGATCCACGGCACGGTGCTGTGCCGCGAAAACCGACCCTTGGTCTATATGGAAGATGTGGGCCGTCACAACGCGGTCGACAAGATCGCGGGCTGGATGCTGTCGACAGGTGAGGGGGCTTCGGACAAGATCCTCTACACCACCGGGCGGCTCACGTCCGAGATGGTGATCAAGACGGCTATGATGGGCGTCCCGATTCTGGCGTCTCGCTCGGGCTTCACCGCCTGGGGTGTCGAGATCGCGCGCGAGGTCGGCCTGACCCTGATCGGCCGGATGCGCGGGCAGCGGTTTGTATGCCTGTCCGGTGAGGAACGCTTGGTGCGGGATGCTGATCCGTCCAGTGTACCGGTTGAAGACAAGAAACATCGCAGAAAAAGCGCCGGAGCTTAAGATATGACCAAACCTCTCGGAGTGATCCTGGCCGGCGGTCAGGCCCGTCGGATGGGCGGTGGCGACAAGGGCGCGTTGATCCTGGGCGGGCGCAGTCTGCTCGATCGGGTGATCGACCGGCTGGGGCCTCAGGTAGATCGGGTGGTGCTCAACGCCAACGGTGATCCGCAGCGGTTTGTTGAATATGGTCTGCCAGTGGTGCCTGACAGTCTGGCCGATTATCCAGGCCCGCTGGCCGGGGTGTTGGCGGGGATGGACTACGCCGCGGATCAAGGGTTTACCCATATCGTCACCGCCGCCGCTGACACGCCGTTTTTCCCGCATGATCTGAGCGAGCGTCTGACCCGTGCTGCCGAGCGGGCCAATACCCCGATTGCTCTGGCTGCGACCCATGAAGAGGGGCGGATGAACCGGCATCCGACATTTGGCCTCTGGCCGGTTTCCTTACGCTCAGATCTGCGGGCGGCGCTTGCAGATGGACTTCGCAAGGTGGTGCTCTGGACCGACAAGCACGGCGCGGCTTCGGCGCCTTTCGACGACCACGCATTTTTCAACATCAACACGCCCGAAGATCTGGCTCAGGCCGAGACGATGCTATGAAGATTTTTGGCGTTACGGGGTGGAAGAACTCGGGGAAAACCGGACTGATGGAGCGGTTGGTGAGCGAGTTCACCGCGCGCGGGCTGAGCGTTTCGACCATCAAGCATTCGCACCACAGCGCGGATGTGGACCACCCCGGCACTGACAGCCATCGACACCGTCAGGCAGGCGCGCAGGAGGTGGTGCTGGCATCAGTCAACCGCGTGGCGATCATGCAAGAGCTGCGTGGCGCACCCGAGCCGCCCTTGGCCGAACTTCTGGACCGCCTCAACCCCGTCGATCTGGTGTTGATCGAGGGCTACAAACGAGCGGACCATCCAAAAGTCGAGGCCTTTCGCACGGCCTCGGGACATGATCTGATTGCGCCGGGTGATCCCAGCATCCGCGCTGTGGCCAGCGACACGCCGCTCGCCTTGAACCGTCCGGTCATTGATCTCGATGACACCGCTGCAATCGCTGATTTCATCGCGCAAGAGGTTGGGCTGTGACGCTGTTTGAAACGGTATTGATGGTCGATTGGTCAGCCGGAAAACGTCGCCCTGTCAAACCGTCCAGGGATGCGATCTGGATCGGCATCGCACGGGCAGGCCAATCCGAAGACCCTGTATATTGCCGAAACCGGCAAGAGGCCGAAGCGTGGTTGGGTGATTTTTTCGAAAGGGAAACCACAGCGGGTCGCCGTGTGTTTGCCGGCTTTGATTTTCCGTTCGGATACCCGAAAGGCTTTGCACGCCAAGTCACCGGATCGGATGATCCATTCACATTGTGGAACTGGCTTGAGGCGCGAATCGAAGATGACGAAAAGGGTAACAACAACCGGTTTGAGATTGCCGGAGAAATAAACCAATTGTTCGATGGGGCGGGGCCGTTCTGGGGCAAGCCGCACAAGGATGGCTGGCCGGATATTCCTTACGTAAAGCGGGGCGTGAACTTTGATCAGGTTGCCGAACGTCGCGCGGCCGATCTGGCGGCCAAGGCTGCATCAAGCTGTTTTCAGTTGTTCTATAATCCCACGGTTGGCAGTCAGATCCTGATGGGGTTGCCGGTTTTGGCGCGTCTGCGCAGACGAAAGGGCGTGGCTGTCTGGCCGTTCCAGGGGTGCACCGACGCCAGTGTTGTTCTGGCCGAAATGTGGCCGGGGCTTATCGAACCTGCGGTCAGAAAAGTGACGCAGGAGGCGCAAAAAGACGAGATCCGCGACCGGGTGCAGGTTCAATGCTTGAGTCGGGCGGTTTCCTTGCTTGAGATCAAAGAGTTCGACACATTGATGGCGCAGGTTCCGGATGTGGCCAGGGAAGAGGCTTGGATTTTCGGAACCGGTCACACGGATCGTTTGAATGAACTGGCGTTGCAATAGATGACTGACCTGAACCCTCCGCCCTTGCGGAATGATTGCTTCGCCTTGCCCGCAGGTGTGCATTGGACACCGGTGGACGAGGCGTTGACGCTGCTTCGTGAACGTCTGACTCCGGTGACAGCAGTCGAGGAGGCCGCGATCGGCGCTGCTCTGGGGCGTGTTCTGGCGCAAGACGTCGTCGCACGACGTTCCAACCCGCCACAGGCAAATTCAGCAGTGGACGGTTATGGGCTTTCTGGTGCCCTGGCTGAAGGCCTCCATGTCTTGCCTCTGGTGCAGGGGCGCGCGGCAGCTGGTGTGCCCTTTGACGGTGTCGTGCCCTCTGGGACTGCTATACGGATCCTGACGGGTGCGGCGTTGCCTGATGGCGTCGATACGGTGATCCTTGAGGAGGACGTGAACGCCCAAGACGGTCAAATTGCCTTTCGAGGTCCGCTGAAACAAGGCGCCAATGCGCGCAAGGCAGGAGAGGACGTGGCGGCGGGCGACGTCGCGCTAAATGCGGGGCGCGTGTTGACGCCCGCCGATTTGGCCTTGCTGTCGGCCGTTGGAGTGTGCCGCGTCAAGGTGCGCAAACCGCTCCAGGTCGCGGTGATCTCGACCGGGGATGAGTTGGTTGAACCGGGTGAGCCTGCGGGTGAGGGACAAATCTACGATGCCAATCGTCCCATGTTGCTGGCCATGGCGCGCCGGTTTGGCGCGGACATCATCGATATGGGGAAGATCGCCGACGATCGGGTCGCGTTGCGTCGGGCGCTAGATAGTGCAGCCGAGCGGGCGGATGTCATCCTGACCAGCGGCGGGGCTTCGGCAGGAGATGAAGACCACGTTTCGGCCTTGCTGACCGATGCGGGCGCGATGCAGCGATGGCGCATTGCAGTGAAGCCCGGGCGCCCCTTGGCCTTGGGGATGTGGCAGGGCACGCCGGTATTTGGCCTGCCTGGGAATCCTGTTGCCGCCATGGTCTGCACGCTGATGTTTGCGCGCCCTGCAATGTGGCTCATGGCGGGTGCGGGATGGGAGGACCCACAAGGCTTCATGCTCCCGGCGGCGTTTGAGAAGAAGAAAAAGCCGGGACGGCGAGAGTATTTGCGTGGCCGCATCCGTGAAGGCCGGGTCGAAGCGTTCAAATCTGAAGGTTCGGGGCGGATCAGTGGGCTGAGCTGGGCTGAAGGGTTGATCGAGATCGAAGATGGCGCGCGACATATCAAGCAAGGCGACCCGGTGCGATTTATTCCATTCTCCAGTTTCGGGTTGTGACGGGTGATGGTGCGGATCCAGCATGGTTTCCACAAGGCAGAGCGCCGCTGCGTGACCAAGCGATTTTTGGCAAGTGATCTCAGAAAAGTCGGGGTTTGACTTACGCGGCGAGAAATCGGGTCGCTTCGGCTTCTATTTGGACTTTAGACAGCTCACGGTTCAATAATTTGATCGTGAGTTGGGGTGTTCAAGAAACGGGTGGGCTCCCGCCCGTCGTCACTGTTTCTGGCGAAACACCTCCTCCCGTTGGGCCGGGCGCCGGGCTTTGCCCGGCGCCCGGCCCAAAGCCGCTAGCGGTGCCGACGAAGTCGGGGTCGCTCGGGTGCGGGAGCGCTTTGACTCTTTATGCCACCAAAGGGTTTTGTGGTGCGACATACGGCCGTAACCGAACAGGGGATTAAGGCAGGCTCGTCAGTCGAATGTCCCGGCGACCCGGCCCAATAGCATGAAGGCGCGGGCCGTGCGGGTTTCGCTCAGGGCCGAGATTTCGGCATCGTCCGCGACGGACTCGAAATCCGTAAACATCTGGTCGAACTTGCGCAGGAAATGATGCGCTGCATCGCGAAAGATCGGGTCCTGTTTCATCCGACCGGCAGTCAGTGCCAATGACGACCGATCCCGTATACCACCCAAGGCAGCAACGGCACGGCCTCTTGCGCCATTGGCAAACTGGCGCCAGATCTCTGGGCGGGCCATGTCAGGGCGAAGATCATCCATATAGATTCCGTCCTGTGACAGCAGTGTCAGTACATCCTGAGCCGCCTGAATCAACTGTGCAGCCTTGCGGTCCTTGAGCGCGCGGCGCAGAGC
>FYBJ01001703.1_pt2 | contig 11739 bp, 11 predicted proteins | sample 1134611 | NCBI WGS metagenome assembly FYBJ01 (sample SAMEA104116008, study PRJEB20421) | marine metagenome | isolation source: marine | reverse complement strand
GACCGGCGCCCCGGTCACCTCGACTCTCATGGGCCTTGGCGCTTTTCCGGCCGATCATCCGGCATGGCTGGGCATGCTCGGCATGCACGGCACCTATGAAGCCAACATGGCGATGAACCGCGCCGATCTGGTCGTGTGCATCGGCGCGCGTTTCGATGATCGCGTGACCGGGCGGCTCGATGCCTTCTCGCCCGACAGCCGCAAGATACACATCGACATTGATCGTGCGTCGATCAACAAGACCGTCCAGGTCGATCTGCCGGTCGTGGGCGATTGCGCGGTCGTGCTCTCGCAGATCATCGCGGGCTGGCACGCACGCGGCCACAAGGCCCGCGATCTGGCCGAATGGCATGCCCGGATCGACGGCTGGCGCGCGCGCAAGAGCCTGTACTATCCGACGAAATCGGCGGAAATCATGCCGCAGCGGGCGATCGAACGGCTCTATGAACTGACCAGGCATCGTGCCCCGATCATCAGCACGGAAGTGGGCCAGCACCAGATGTGGGCGGCGCAGCACTTCCACTTCATGCAGCCCAACAAGTGGCTGACATCGGGCGGGCTCGGCACGATGGGCTATGGCCTCCCCGCTGCCATCGGGGCGCAGGCGGGGTTCCCCGATGCGCTGGTGATCGACATCGCGGGCGATGCCTCGATCCAGATGAACATCCAGGAACTGGGCACGGCCACGCAGTATCGCCTGCCGGTCAAGGTCTTCGTGCTCAACAACGAATGGATGGGCATGGTCCGCCAGTGGCAGGAACTGACCTATGAAAGTCGCTATTCGAACTCCTATTCCGACAGTCTGCCCGATTTCGTGAAGCTTGCCGAAGCCTACGGCTGGAAGGGCATCCGCATCACCGACGAAAGCGAGCTGGACGCCGGCATCCAGGCGATGATCGACCATGACGGGCCGGTCTTCGTCGATTGCCTCGTCGCCAAGGAGGCCAACTGCTTCCCGATGATCCCCAGCGGCGCGGCGCACACCGACATGATCCTCTACGGCGATGAAGTTGCCGGGACGATGGACGATGAAGCCAAGGCGCTGGTCTGACGCGGCCGGTGTCTTGAGAGGATACGAACATGATGCACATCTCGCACGAAGCGCAGGAACGCCACGTCCTGACCCTGACGGTCGATAACGAGGCGGGGATTCTCGCCAAGATCGCCGGGCTGTTCACCGCGCGCGGCTACAACATCGACAGCCTGACCGTGGCCGACATTACCGATGGCCACGACCTGAGCCGGATCACCATCGTCACCCACGGCCCGCCGCCGGTGATCGACCAGATCCGCGCGCAACTGGAACGGCTGGTCCCGGTCCACAAGGTTACCGACCTGACCGAAGTCGGCCCGTTCGTGGAACGCGAGCTGGCGCTGATCAAGGTATCCGGCAAGGGCGAAAACCGCGTCGAGGCGCTGCGTCTGGCCGATGTGTTCCGCGCCAAGGTGGTCGATACCACGACCGCCAGCTTCATTTTCGAACTGACCGGCACGCCCGAAAAGATCGACAGCTTCGTTTCGCTGATGAAGGAACTGGGCCTTGTCGAAGTGGGCCGCACCGGCATCGTCGGCATGGTCCGCGGCGCCAGGGCCGCCTGAACGCGCCTTCGTTTCATCCCCTTCGTTTCACCGCATTTTTCCGTTCAACACAGATTGGGAACGACATGAAAGTTTATTACGACGCCGATTGCGACCTGAACCTGATCACCGACAAGAAGATCGCTGTCCTCGGCTATGGTTCGCAGGGCCACGCCCATGCGCAGAACCTGCGCGATTCGGGCGTCAAGGAAGTCGCCATCGCGCTGGATATCTCGGTTCGCACGGTCGAGACACATCGCAAGAACATCAAACGCAAACTCGGCATCTCCTCCACCGCCGGATTAACCCGCTATGCGATGGAACACGGCATGCTGCAAGGCACCGGCGCACGCCTTTAGGCGCTACGCCCCGCAGGGCTGCCATGCCCAACCGGTTGACGTGCATCTGTGATGCTCGTGAACCGGGCGGGAGCACCCCCGGATTAGTCCAGCAACTGATCCGACCTGCGCCCTTCTCGATCATGATGGTGCTGCAACACGCGACCATAAAGTTGTTTGGTACGTTCAACGCCACCGCACATCCCTTCGGTCTCGACAAAGGAAAAAATGCCCACATAGCGGGTCCGTTCGCCTTTGACGGCGGCGACGCGGTGCAAGGAATAGCGCCCCTTGAAGATCTGCAGATCGCCGGGCTGCAATTCCAGCTGCCGCACATTGCTCATGTCGCCATCCAGAACGCGCGCCACGCCCTCGAAGTTCTCATCCTCGCTGCTGCGCAGCCCCGGCACATATTCGAACTGCCCGCCCGTTTCGCCGTTCTGAATCGCAAGTGTCACGGTGAAATTGTTGGTATCGAAATGCCAGGGGAACCCCTGCCCTTCTTCCACTACGTTGATGATTACATCCGCCAGCGGATCATCATAGCGAAAGAACCGATCCTCGGGCTCGTTCAGAGCCGAGCGGATGAACGGCATGAAGCCCGGGTACTCATAGATGGGCCGCAACGGGCCCTGAAAGGGGAAATTGTCCGCAGGCACAAATGCGTTCGAGCGATCAAAAAATTGCCGGATCGGGTGGGTGCGCCGCAGCTTGGGGTCGTCCTGGCTGAAATAGGCATTGGTGCGCCCGAATGATCGATGCGCCATTGGCGCCACGCGGTCAGCCTCTTTCACCAGCGCCGCGACCCCCTCGTCATGCACAAACCCCGGCAACACCGCACAGCCGTCGGTGTCCAGCTCGCGGCGCAGGTCCATGATCATGCGTTCAAAGGCAGGGCTGTCAGCCCGGTCGATGGGATAGCGACCCAGATCCACAAGATCGTGCAGTTCCATCGCTCACCTCCTGAAAACCATTCAATGTCTCCAGCCTGCCACTCCAGAATCCACCGATCTGGCACATTTTGGACAAGCCGATGACGGATTCAGACCTCGGGCATCGCCACCATCTGGCAATTGCGTCAGGCCATTTCGCAGATATTTCGTCGCACCCACCACTTCACGCAATAAAATGTCGCAAAATCACCACTGCGGGATACAAATTACATCACATTGCCTGTTGACGCCCCCGCGTGCCGCTCATAATGTCCCCTCCAAGCAAAAAAGGAGCCGCTGGCTATGAACAAGCTAGTCGTAATCGTAGGAACAACGCGCATGGGCCGGTGACGGTAGACCACATTCAAACCCATGCGCCTCCGAAAGTTCGGGGGCTTTTTTTATGCAAACAGGACGCATGTCGCCAATGGAGCAAAGCAGATGACACGTGAAATGACCGGCGCAAAAATGGTGGTTCAAGCCCTCAAGGATCAGGGCGTCGACACCGTCTTTGGATACCCAGGCGGCGCCGTTCTGCCGATTTATGATGAAATTTTCCTGCAAAACGACATTCGCCACATCCTGGTCCGTCACGAACAGGGCGCGGTGCATGCCGCCGAGGGATATGCGCGATCGACCGGCAAGCCCGGTGTCGCGCTGGTGACATCGGGGCCCGGCGCCACCAACGCGGTGACAGGCCTGACCGACGCGTTGCTGGATTCGATCCCGATTGTTGTTCTGACCGGTCAGGTTCCGACCTTCATGATCGGCTCGGACGCCTTTCAGGAAGCCGACACTGTTGGCATCACCCGCCCCTGCACCAAGCACAACTGGCTGGTGAAAGAGACAGACAAACTCGCAGCAACCATTCACGAGGCATTCCACGTCGCAACCGCAGGTCGCCCCGGCCCGGTTCTGATCGACATCCCCAAGGACGTCCAATTCGCCAACGGCGAGTATCAGCCGCCCAAACCCTCGGCGTCGCACTATCAGCCTGTCGTCAAGGGTGACATGGAAGAGATCACCGAGCTGGTTGCCGCCATGGAAACCGCCAAGAAGCCCGTCTTCTACACCGGTGGCGGCGTGATCAACTCGGGCCCCGCAGCCAGCCAACTGCTGCGCGAACTGGTGGACGCCACGGGCTTTCCGATCACATCAACCCTGATGGGCCTTGGCGCCTACCCGGCGTCCGGCGAGAACTGGATCGGGATGCTGGGCATGCATGGTCTGTACGAGGCCAACATGGCGATGCACGACTGCGATCTGATGATCAATATCGGTGCCCGGTTCGACGACCGCATCACCGGCCGCATCGACGCTTTCAGCCCGGATTCGAAAAAGGCGCACATCGACATCGACCCCAGTTCGATCAACAAGGTAATCCGTGTTGACATCCCGATCGTGGGCGACGTGGCCCATGTGCTTGAAGACATCCTGAAAGTCTGGAAATCGCGCGGCCGCAAGACGGATTCAGCGAATGTGGCCCAGTGGCAGTCGCAGATCAGCGACTGGCGCAAAGTAAACTGCCTGGCGTTCACCCAAGAAGGCAACACCATCAAACCCCAGCACGCGCTTGCGCGGCTGGAGGCGCTGACCAAGGACCACGACCGTTACATCACGACCGAAGTGGGACAGCATCAGATGTGGGCAGCGCAGTATCTCGGGTTCGAAGATCCCAACCGCTGGATGACCTCCGGTGGTCTGGGCACCATGGGCTATGGCTTCCCCGCCTCCATCGGTGTGCAGATGGCGCATCCCGACGCACTGGTGATCAACGTCGCCGGTGAAGCTTCGTGGCTGATGAACATGCAGGAAATGGGCACGGCTACCCAGTATCGCTTGCCGGTGAAACAGTTCATCCTGAACAACGAACGCCTCGGCATGGTGCGCCAGTGGCAGGAACTGCTGCACGGCGAACGCTATTCTCACAGCTGGTCCGAAGCCCTGCCTGACTTCGTCAAGCTCGCCGAAGCCTTTGGTGCAAAGGGCATCCTGTGTTCCGATCCGGCCGATCTGGATGACGCGATCATGGAAATGATCACCTATGACGGTCCGGTGATCTTTGACTGTCTGGTCGAGAAGCACGAGAACTGCTTTCCGATGATCCCGTCTGGCAAGGCGCACAATGAAATGTTGCTAGGCGAAGCAGAAACGCAGGGTGTGATCGACTCCAAAGGGTCGGTCCTCGTGTAGCCAAATTTCTTTCAAAGAAATTTGCCAAGAATTTTTTTGAAAATTCTTGGTCGCGAACTTCAAGAAAGGGACATAAATGTCTGCCCTACATATCAAAAAAGGCGCTACGCGCCACTCTGCCTATAACCTGCGCCCGAACTTCTCGGATGTTCAAGAGCGTCACACTATCGCTGTTCTCGTGGAAAACGAACCTGGCGTCCTGGCCCGTGTCATCGGCCTGTTTTCGGGTCGTGGATATAATATCGAAAGCCTGACCGTTGCCGAAGTGGACCACACCGGTCATCTCAGCCGCATCACCATCGTGACCACCGGTACTCCGCAGGTGATCGAACAGATCAAGGCTCAACTCGGTCGTATCGTGTCAGTCCATGACGTTCACGATCTAACTGTCGAAGGCCCTTCGGTCGAGCGTGAACTGGCGATGTTGAAAGTGGTCGGCGACGGTGAAAAACGGGTGGAAGCCTTGCGGCTCGCGGATATATTCCGCGCCAATCTGGTCGACAGCACGCTGAACTCATTCGTCTTTGAGATCACTGGTGCCCCCGACAAGATTGACGCTTTTGCCGACCTTATGCGCCCCCTGGGCCTGGCAGAAATTGCCCGGACTGGTGTCGCAGCTTTGCTGCGTGGCGACTGACGCTAATTCGGACCAGGGCCTGACGCCTAGGCGTGTCGGGCCTTGGTCTCGATCACATCTGTACCACCGTGTCGGCCAGCGGGCGTGAACGGAATGACGTTTGCCGCTTGAGCCGCGTGCACCTCAACACAACTTGCCCCTTGAGTAGCGCCTTGAGTTGACCCTGCGCTCATGTCATCTCGCGCAGCGGTCAGCATCTCCGGCAAAGACCGGCACGCCCCCCCTTGGATCAACCGGGGATTGCGAACAAATCGTTGCTGGCGCTGCATCTCCAGGTCAAACTGAACCCAATCACCGGCCTCTAACGACAAATTCTGTGTTTCATCGGCATGGCGATAGAACGCCAGGTCACCCTGATCTTCGCACCAGATGACCGCTTTTTGGTCGGCCGGATCACTCCAGAGAACTACACCAAACATATCCCGTTCCAATCTATTGTTTTCCTTAAGATTGGGGCAAATTTGATGGCACAAACATGCTTATTTGCGCGTCTTGCTATTGCTTTTTGTGTTAACCTCGATAGCTTTATGACGCATATATGCGTCCTTTGTGACGCGCAATAGCGTCAAAGGTGCGATATTTGGTTTGAAAGCGGCATTCACTCGTGCGCTTTTTGAGGTTTTGAACAAAGAACGAAAATCAGTGCTGGGGCACAAATGACCAAGTTAACACGCACGCCTGCAGAGTTGCGCAACATGTTTGGGGAAAACTTGCGCATCCTTGCCCGGCAATACCCCTCGATATCCGAGTTGTCCCGGAGGCTGGGCATCAACCGGACGCAGTTCAACCGCTACTTGTCCGGAGAAAGCTTCCCAAGACCAGATGTTCTGGAGCGTATCTGTGTCTTCTTTGACGTTGATGCGCGTATCCTTCTGGACCCGGTGGAAAACATTCCATCGCAAGGCCACATCCTGAATGGCCCCGATTTGGGCGAGTTCTTTGGTGCTGGCGTAAACAACCTGCCGGAAGACACTTTTCCAAACGGGTTTTACCGCTTTTCTCGCCGCAGTTTCGTCAATGACACGCAGTTCATTGTTGGTCTTGTCTTTGTCTATCGCTCCGGCGCGCAGACCTTTGTCCGCGGCTACGAGGCCAAAGAGGCGATGATGCAACAGGGGTTGTCCATAGACGCCCGCACGCGCGAGTTCCGCGGTTTCGTGACGCGACAGGAAGATGGCGTCGCGCTTGTCATTTCGCGCCGAAAGGCAATGACCTGTTCGTTCAACTACTTGTCGCGTGTGGCCTCTTTCGAAAACAACTTCTGGGTTGGCTATGTCACCCGTACGGTCCGTGAAAGCGTTACAGGCACCCGAGCAGCCCGGATGGTGTATGAACATCTGGGATCTGACCGAGGCATCATCTTTCAGGCGGCGCGCACCTCTGGCTTTATCTCCGAAGAGGACCTGATGCCGTTCCACCGGCGTCTTCTGCAGCCGCAAGATCCCTTCAGGTAGCATCTTTTGCTATCCGGTCTCGCAGGAATCGACACCTATGTCGTTTCCTGCAAACCTGCGTCGCTGGTTGAATGGCTGACGGCCGCACTTCGTGGTTTCCTGTGTCCAAGAGTATGGAGCCAGACATGACAACAGCGACGACCACCCTCTCGGACGTGACCCAACCGATTGAACGTGCCAACGGTCTTCCGAACGCCCATTACACCGACCCCGCGGTCTTTGCAGAAGAAAACCAGGCACTGCTGGCCGAAGGGTGGGCCGGATTGGCCGTCACCGCCGATGTGCCCGAAGCAGGCGATGCCGTCCCCCTGACCTTCCTCGGCATGCCTTTGCTGTTGTTGCGCGGTCGCGATGGCGAAGTGCGTGTGTTTCAGAACATTTGTCGCCATCGTGGAATGATCCTGGTGGACGAGCCCCGCAAGATCGAGGGGGCCATCCGCTGCCCCTATCACAGCTGGTGCTATTCGACCCAAGGGCGCCTGGTGTCGACCCCTCACGTCGGGGGGCCTGGGCAAAACACCCACGATGGCATCGATCGCGATACACTGGGCCTGATCGAGGTGCGCAGCCATATCTGGATGGGTGTGGTGTGGATCAACATCTCGGGCACTGCGCCCGTGTTTGAAGACGTTCACGCCGATCTGCTGCAGCGCTGGTCAGAATTTGACAAGCCCATATATCATGGCGGAGCCGACAGCACCTTCCAGCTGGCGGTGAACTGCAACTGGAAACTTGCGGTCGAGAACTATTGCGAGAGTTACCACCTGCCTTGGGTTCATCCGGGCTTGAACAGTTACTCACGCCTCGAAGACCACTATCACATCGAACACCCAGGGGCGTTCTCCGGCCAGGGAACGTTGGTTTATCGCCAGCTCGCCGGGGACGACGGCGAGGTCTTTGCCGATTTCGAGGGGCTGAGCGACAAGTGGGACACGGCCGCCGAATACATCGCAGTCTACCCCAATGTCCTTCTGGGCGTTCACCGCGATCATAGCTTTGCCATCGTTCTGGTGCCCGAGGCACAGGATCGCACCGTCGAGAACGTCCATCTCTACTACACAACAGAAGAGACCTGCCCCGAACTGCGCCGCAAGAACGCCGAACAGTGGAAGACCGTGTTCGAAGAGGACATCTTTGTGGTTGAAGGCATGCAAAAGGGCCGCGCGGCACCGGGTTTTGACGGCGGCCGGTTCTCTCCGGCGATGGATGGGCCGACGCATGTGTTCCATGACTGGGTCGCGGGCAAATTACAGGCCTACAGAGGGTTGAAGGCCGCCGAATGAGCGACCTGAACGACCGGCTGCTTGCGGCCCACGCCGCGAACGACAAACGCGCCTTGGTGGATTTGTATATCGAGGCGGCCGACCAGGCCGATAGCCAGGACAGCGCCTGTTTCTTTCTGACACACGCCATGGTCTTTGCCTTGGAACTTGGCCTGCCAGTCGCACATGAGTTGCGCAGCCGACTGGCGCAACAGGGCCGGGAAGTGGATACCGCGGACATTTGAGCGAGGGGGTACTCCCGCCCGTCGTCGATGTTTCTGACGAAACACCTCCTCCCGTTGGGCCGGGCTCATGCGGGCTCTGCCCGCATGAGCCTCTCTTGTGGCGCCCGGCGCACATGAAACCGCGCAAGGGACGCCTTTGCTCAGCGCACGGATGCGGGATCAGTGGTAATCTGTTCATATAGGTGCCAGCTTGCATGCCCCAACCACGGCAGGACCACAAACAGACCCAAAAACCCCGGGATCAGAGCCGCGAAGGTCACGACCGCGATGAAAGCTGCCCACCCCAGCATGACGACCGCATTGGTTTTGACATAAGCAAAGCTGGAAATCATCGCCGTCACGAAATCCAACTCGCGGTCCAGCAGCATCGGGATGGCCAACACCGTAATCATGTAGAGCAGCAGCGCAAAAAGCGCCCCCACCACGGTGCCGAACGCCAGCATCGTGAGCCCGTTCAGGGTCAGGAAGACCTCGAACGACGACGAGATATTGGTCATTGTAGACAGCCCAAGGAACAGGGCGAAGATCATGTGACCCAAGAAGAACCAGAACAGGAAAACCACCACGATGATGGCGCAGATCGACGGCAGCTGACGGCGGCTTTGTTGCACGACAACGCCCAGGATCGCTCCGAACTCAAGCGGTTGACCCTGTTTCAGGCGGTGCGACACCTCGTAGAGCCCCACCGCTGCAAACGGCCCGATCAAGGGAAATCCGATCGCCGCCAGCACCAGCCAAAAGGTTGTCCCAGTGCTCACCGTGATCCAATACATCGCCCATCCGGCTGCAATGTAGATGCCTGAAAACAGCAGCCCGTAACGCGGTGCCCTGAGAAAATCGGACCAGCCTAAAGACATGGCCTGTCGCAGCATCGAAACGGATGCAGGGTACAGAGTGGGCACACCAAAAGGTTTTGTCATTGCGCTGCACCCCTCTTCATCCCCATTTCAGCGGGCCGTTTTTGGGGCCACTGTGTCGCCGCGTGATAGGCCGCACCCAAGCTTAGCATTTTCGCATCGCTTCCGCGCTTGCCAAAGAGTTGAAACCCCATAGCCAAGCCCGCTGGCCCAAACCCGGCCGGCACTGCCAGGGCGGGCAAGCCAATCAGGCTTACAGGCACTGTCACCTGCATCCAGCGGTGATAGGTATCCATCTCATTTCCGTTGATCTGTGTCGGATAAGGGTGATCCACCACAAATGGCCAGACCTGTGCCGAGGGCAGAATCAGTGCATCATAGCTGTCAAACAATTCCGCCGCGCAGCGGAACCAATCCGACCGGATGGCACTGGCCCGCTGGACCTGACGCCCCGACAGGGCGAAACCGCGCTCGACCTCCCAGATCGCGCTGTCCTTGAGATCGCCCCGAGCCTCGTACAGGGGGCCAAGTGAGTTCGACACGGCCCATGACCGCAGATCAATCCAGCTTTCCCACATCTGCTCGGCAGCAAAGGGGGGCGATACGTTTTCGACCTGACACCCCAGGCTGGCAAAGACACCAAGCGCCTGCTCGCACAGCGCTAGAATGCCGTCCTCGGTCGGGAACGCCCCGCCCCAATCGCCCAGCCAGCCGATGCGCAGCCCCTCTGTGTCACAGGCCTTGACCGGTGAAACAGGCGTGCTTGGCACTCCATGAGGATGACGTGGGTCAGGGCCCGAAATAACGTCGAGCAGCAGGCCGATGTCTTCGGGGCTGCGTGCCATGGGCCCAAGCGTGGACAGTTGATGCAGGAATACCTCTCCCTGGGACTCGGATGGCACCCGCCCCCAGCTGGGCCGCAACCCGTAAACATTGTTCCAGGCTGCCGGGTTGCGCAGAGAACCCATCATGTCGGATCCGTCGGCCAGCGCCAACATCCCGGTCGCCAACGCCACCGCGGCACCGCCCGACGACCCCCCACAACTGCGGCTGGCATCATACGGGTTGCGCGTCGCCCCATAGACCGGATTAAATGTATGCGATCCCAAACCGAACTCGGGCGTGTTTGTCTTGCCGATTAGGATCGCGCCCGCAGCGCGCAGGCGTCGAGCCAGTTCATCGTCCTTTTCCGGAACGAACTCCCTGAGAGACGGCGAACCGCTGGTCGACGTGATACCTGCTACATTTGCCAGATCCTTGACTGCCATCGGCAACCCATGCAAAGGGCGGCGGGTCTCGGCCCGATCAGCAGCCTCGGCTTCACGCATCAGCGCCTGGCCATCCCGCAGGGCGACGATGGCGTTGACCTGACCGTTTGCTGCAGCGATCCGATCCAAAGTAGCCTGCATCAGGTCAGCGGCCCTCAGTCGTCCTGTCTGCAGATCCGTAACCAGCCCTGTGGCTGAAGCCTGTTTCAAGTCCATGCCGCTCCCCTACGCTCCCGGTATCGGGTCAGCCTAGCCGTGCGGAATTTCCATTAAAACCCACTGTTTGAATGAATCTTATCCAACCGCCGCCAAAGCAACGCCAACCTCGTCTCACCCGTTGGAAAATACTCCAGGACACTCGCCCCGGACGATAAAGGCACGCCCCCCAAAGGCGCTTAGTCTTCGCCCTGTGCCTCGGCCCGCGACTTGCCTGACACGTCCAGGGCCAGCGTCGCCGCCATGAACCCATCCAGATCTCCGTCCAGCACGCCTTTGGTGTCCGAGGTTTCGTGATTGGTGCGCAGGTCCTTGACCATCTGATAGGGTTGCAGGACGTAGGATCGGATCTGATTGCCCCAGCCCGCGTCGCCCTTCGCCTCGTGGGCTGCGTTGATATCGGCGTTCCGGCGGTCCAGCTCCATCTGATACAGGCGCGATTTCAGCGCTTTCATGGCGATATCGCGGTTCTGGTGCTGCGACTTTTCCGAACTGGTCACGACGATGCCGGTCGGGTTGTGGGTGATCCGCACGGCCGAGTCGGTGGTGTTCACGTGCTGCCCGCCGGCACCGGACGAGCGATAGGTGTCGATGCGGATGTCGGCGGGGTTCACTTCGATTTCGATGTTGTCATCGACCACCGGGTAGACCCAGACCGAGCTGAACGAGGTGTGGCGCTTGGCGGCGCTGTCGTAGGGCGAAATTCGCACCAGGCGGTGCACGCCGCTTTCCGATTTCAACCAGCCATAGGCATTGTGC
>FYBJ01001317.1_pt1 | contig 11753 bp, 7 predicted proteins | sample 1134611 | NCBI WGS metagenome assembly FYBJ01 (sample SAMEA104116008, study PRJEB20421) | marine metagenome | isolation source: marine | reverse complement strand
TTTTTTTTTTTTTTTTTTCAAGCAGAAGACGGCATACGAGATAGGAGTCCGTCTCGTGGGCTCGGAGATGTGTATAAGAGACAGGCCGTAAACCGTTGCGACATCGTAATCATACTGATGTTTGGTGGGCTCCTGGGGCTTGGGCTCGATCAGGATCGCGCCGTCGAACCCGATCTTATGTTTGTAGTCGACAACCATCTGCAGAAAGCGCCCGGCCTGCTCGGCCTCCCGCCCGAGGTCGGTATTGAGCAGCGTCTCGTAGCCCTCGCGCCCGCCCCAGAGCACATAGTTCGCTCCGCCCAGCCGATGGGTGGCGTCCATACAGCTTTTGACCGTCGCGGCGGCAAAGGCGAAAACATCCGGATCGGGGTTGGTCGCTGCGCCCGCCATGTAGCGTCTTTCGCTGAACAGATTGGCCGTTCCCCACAGGAGCCGAGGGCCGCCCGCCTCCATCTTGGCGCCGATGTAATCGGTCATCTCCTCGAGGTTGCGGGTGTTCTCTGCATAATTCGCCCCTTCGGGCCGGATGTCGTAGTCGTGAAAGCAGAAGAACGGCGCCCCCAGAATGCGAAACATCTCGAAGGCTTCGTCGGCCTTGTGCTTTGCCTTCGCCATGCCCGCGCCGAACCAGGGTCGCTCGAAGGTGGCACCGCCGAAGGGATCGCCGCCCGGCCATGCGAAACTGTGCCACCAGGCCACGGCGAAACGCAGGTGATCCTCCATCCGCTTGCCGAGAACCATCTCTTCGGCGTTGTAGTGACGAAAGGCCAGATCCTTGTCGCTGTCGGTGCCTTCAAAGGCGATGGGGTCGATGCCGTCGAAATAGCTTGTCATGATAGATCCTTGAGGGCGGTGTAGCTGTGGCGGAAACGGGCGTGTGCCGCCGCGAAATCGTCGGAGAAGGCGGGCTCGGGCGCTATGGTGCGCGCGATGCGCGGCGGCCGGGCCAGTTCGGCGCCCTGCCCCTCGGCCGCCATCATCGCCAGGCGCGCGGCCCCGAAGGCGGCACCGTGTTCACCCGAAGCGGGCAGGTCGACGGGCACCTCCAGCGCCGTGGCGATCGCCGCCAGCCAGTAATCCGAGCGCGACCCCCCGCCCGTGGCGATCAGCCGGTCGATGCGGCAGCCGGTGGCACGCAGCGCCTCGGCGCTGTCGCGGAGCGCCAGCGCCACGCCTTCGAGCACCGCGCGGCAGCCGGCCTGACGGTCGGTCGCATGTTCGATCCCGATGAATGCCCCTCTTACCGCCGCGTCGTTGTGGGGCGTGCGCTCGCCGCCCAGATAGGGCAGGAACATGGTCCGGCCGGGGCGCTGCAACTCTCCCAGTTCGGCCGTCATCGCCGCAGCGGACCTGCCGGTGAAACGGCCATACCATTCGAGCGCATCGGTCGCGGCGAGGATTACCCCCATCTGGCACCATGTGCCCGCGAGCGCGTGGCAGAAGCTATGGACCGCCGTTTCAGGCGCGGGTGCATAGCTGTCGGTTGCGGCAAAAAGCACACCGGAGGTACCCAGCGACACAAAGGCCTGCCCGGGTGCGACCACGCCCAGCCCCACGCCAGCGGCGGCATTGTCGCCCCCGCCCCCGGCCACAGTAACGGTTCCGCCGATGCCCCAGCGCCGCGCAAGTTCCGGCCGCAGCTGCCCCGCCGGCGCCGATCCCTCGACCAGATCGGGCATCTGCGCGCGCGACATCCCCGACGCAGAGAGCAGCGCCCCGGACCAGTCCCGAAGTCCCGGGTCGAGCCAGGCCGTGCCCGAGGCGTCCGACATGTCCGAAACCGCCTCCCCGGTCAGCCAGAGGCGCAGATAATCCTTGGGCAGCAGCACCTTGTCGACGCGGGAGAAGATCTCTGGCTCGTGGCGCTCGACCCAGCGAAGCTTGGGCGCGGTAAAGCCGGGAAACACGATATTGCCGGTGATGCGGCGAAACTGCGGATCCGCGTCCATTTCCGCGGCTTCCCGATGCGCGCGCGTATCGTTCCACAGGATGCAGGGGCGCAGGACGTCGCCCGCGGCATCGAGCAGTGTGGCGCCGTGCATCTGACCCGAGAGCGCAATGGACTTCAGCCCGTGGAGACCGGGGCCCGCGGCGATCTCGTCCATCACCTGCCCCGCCGCCGCGATCCAGTCGGCCGGCAGCTGTTCGGACCAGCCCGGCGCCGCGCGGGCCACCTTCAGCGGCGCGGAGGCGGAGAAGACCACCTCTTGCCGGGCGTCGATCAGGACCGCCTTCAGCCCCGAGGTCCCGAGATCGAGCCCGAGATACATCAGGCGGCCTTTGCCGGCTTCTTACCAAGAATGATCATGCCCAGAATGTCGTCTTCGGTCACGTCCTCGACGCGCTCCGTCCCGACAAGCTGTCCGTTTTTCATGACCGAAACGCGGTCGCAGAGCTGCATCATCTCGTGGGTGTCGTGACTGATGAGGAAAATTCCCAGGCCCTGTTTCTTCAGCTCCTGGATCAGTTCGGCCACCATCTGCGTCTCATGCACGCCCAGCGCCGCGGTTGGTTCATCCATGATCAGGATCTTGGCGTTGAAATAGACCGCGCGGGCGATGGCCACGGACTGACGCTGGCCGCCCGAGAGCGCGCTGACCGGCTCTTTCAGTTTCTGGAAATTGGGATTCAGCCGCGCCATGATCTTGCGGGTTTCCGCCTCCATCCTGGCATCGTCGACAAAGCCCAGCGGCGTGGTCAGCTCGCGGCCCAGAAACAGGTTCGACGCCGCGTCGAGGTTATCGGCCAGAGCCAGCGTCTGATAGATGGTCTCGATATTGTAGCGGCGCGCGTCGCGCGGGCTGTGGATGACGGCCTTTTCGCCGTTGATGCGGATTTCGCCCGAATCCATCCGATAGGCGCCGGAGAGGATCTTGATCAGCGTCGATTTGCCGGCGCCGTTGTGCCCCAGCAGCCCCACGACCTCGCCGGGCATCAGGTCGATGGAGACGTGATCGACCGCCTTCACCCCGCCGAAAGCGATGGAGATGTCGCGCATCTCGACCAGAGGAGTTGTCTTTTCCATCACTTCAGCCCCGTGCGTTTGCGGTAGATGATGTCGATCAGCACGGCGAGCACCAGCACGCTGCCGACCACGATGTTTTGGAAGGGCGCATCAACCCCCACCATGGCCATGCCCGATTGCAGGGATTGCATGATCATCGCGCCCAGGATGGCGCCGTGAATCGTGCCGATCCCCCCCGACAGGGCCGTGCCCCCGATCACCGCCGCCGCAATGACGCGCAGTTCGTCCAGGGTGCCGATGTCGTTCGAATGGTTGGCCAGACGCGCCGAGGCGACCAGAGCCGAAAGCGCGGCCAGTGCCCCCATCAGCGCGAAGATCTTGACCGTCAGCAGGCGCGTGTTGATCCCCGAAAGCTCTGCCGCATCGGGGTTGCCTCCGGTCGCGAAGATGTAGCGGCCGAAACGGGTCTTGCGGGCGATGACCGTCATGGCGATGGCCACCGCGATCAGGAGCAGCACGGAAACCGGCAGCCCGTATCCGGCTGTGAAACCCTCGGGCATGACCTCGCCCCGGAGACGGAACTCACGCGCCAGGCGCCGTTGCGGGATCTCATAAGCATTGAGTGTGGCGATGAAGCCGAGGATGCCGACGCTGATGATGGCGAACAGCGTGGCCTCGGCCCAGAGCGGTTTCACCCGGAACCCGTGAGAAGCCTTGTTGCGGCGAGAGGACCATTGCGCCACCGCCACCGCCGCCACGGCAATCAGGCCGACCACCCAGGAGAGTCCCGAGCCCAGCGTGCCGTTGATGCCGCCGAAATTCATGAACATGGGATCGAGCGGCCCGATGGTCTGGCCGTTGGTCAGATACCAGGCGACGTTGCGCCAGACCAGGAGCCCACCGAGCGTCACGATAAAGGCCGGGATCGCAAGATAGCCGATCATCCAGCCCTGAAAGGCGCCGATCACCGCGCCGGTCACGAGGCCTGCCGCGATGGCAATCCACGGTATCGCCCAATGCCCCAGTTCCAGCCCCATCATGTCGGGCAGGATCCGGGTCTGGGTCATCGCCATCACCGCAGAGGCCGTCGCCAGGAGCGAGCCCACCGACAGATCGATATGGCGTGTTACGATCACAAAGACCATGCCGGTCGCCATGATCGCGACCGAAACGGTCTGGATCGTCAGGTTGAAGATGTTTCGCGGCGTCAGAAAGCGGCCGCCGGTCATATATTCGAAAGCGAGGCTGAGAATGATGAAGGCCCCGATCATACCCAGCAGGCGCGTATCCACCTCAAGCGTGTCGAGAAAGCCGCGGCGGGGCGCGGTATCGGGCACCGGACGTGGGCCCTCCGCAGCCGCGGCGGGCTCTTCTGCATTCGGAGCAGGCGTCTGCGACAGCCTTGCGTCGGGGGTGGAGGTATCCGTCATTCGCGTAGCCTCAGCGGAAAATCGGTTTTGGGGAGCCGCGCCTCCGCCCGCCGGGTCGGAAGTCCTCCGGTCAGGCTGCCCTTGGGCAGTCGCCGGCGGTCGGGGCGCGGTATACGGATCGGGCGCGAAGGGCCGCGCCCGGTCCGTGTGTTCAGTTACAGGGCGCGGGGCCGTTGTTCACGCCCTGGCAGAGAGCGTCCTTTTCGATCCAGCCGGCATCGACGACGGTCGAAAGGTTGTCCTTGGTTACCGGGACCGGCTTGAGGAATTTCGCCCAGAGCTTGGTGCCCCCAGGCGAGGTCCATTCCTCGGCGCCGTCGATCTCGGACATCTGCGCGCCTTCGGCCAGGCTGACCGCGATCTCGCCGGCAGCCTTGCCCAGCTCGCGCGCGTCTTTCCAGACGCTGACGGTCTGCGTGCCCTTGGCAACGCGGTTCAGCGCGGCATGGTCGCCGTCCTGACCGGAAACCGGCAGACCTTCCATGCCCTGGGCAGTCAGCGCCGCGACCACGCCGCCGGCGGTGCCGTCGTTGGAGGCCACCACCGCGTCGACCTTGTTATCCTGAGCGGTCAGGATTTGCTCCATGTTGCGCTGGGCATTGGCGGGCAGCCAGCCGTCGGTATAGGCCTCGCCCACGATGGTGATATCGCCGTTGTCGATCGCCTCCTGCAGGATCTCCTGCTGACCGCCACGCAGGAAGTCGGCGTTGGGATCGGTGGGCGAGCCCTTGATCATCACGTAGTTGCCCTTCGGCGCCGCCTTGAGCACCTCGCGCGCCTGCATCCGGCCGACCTCGATGTTGTCGAAGGTCAGGTAGAAGGCGCGGGGATCTTCGATAAGGCGGTCGTAGCCGACGACCGGGATCCCCTCGTCCGCCGCAGCTTGCACCGCGGGGCCGATGGCCTGCGCGTCCTGGGCCAGGATGATCAGCGCGTCGACGCCCTGGGCGATGAGGCTTTCGATATCGGAAAGCTGTTTGGCCGAAGACGACTGCGCGTCTGCCGAAACGTATTCCGCTCCCGCCTCTTCCAGCGCACCTTTGATCGCGGCTTCATCGGTCTTCCAGCGCTCTTCCTGAAAATTCGACCAGCTGACGCCGACGGTCATTCCGTCGCTGCTGGCAAAGGCGGTCGTGGTCAGGGCCGCGGTCGCAACCGCTGCCATCATAAGTGCTTTACGCATAATTCCCTCCCGGATTTTCGATCCGACCAATGGATCGAACGGCCATCCAAGGCCGCAGGGGGATCATTGCCCAATATAATTCAACTGTCAAAATTATTTTCGCGGGAAGCTTCAATATTTCAGCATTGCAGCGATAATCTGACTTGATTTCAGGCGCGATGCAGGCGTTTACTGGAAAAATCCAAGTTTATTATTTTGGAAGCCGAATAAAATGCCGAGGGCGCTCCCGTGAACCTGTCAGAGGCCACAGCCGATTCGCCGCTGCGCGCCGCAGGCTGCGGCCCCATCCGTCCTGTATCCACCGCCGCCCCCGCGACGCTGCGCCAGCAGATATTCGAATGCGTCCGCGCCGCAGGCATGATCCCGCGGGTGGATGTGGCCAAAATCCTCGGCGTCAGCCCGGCCTCGGTCACCGCGCTGGTGGCGGAGCTCATTCAGTCGGGTCACGTGGAAGAAGTAGAGGAACTCGCGCGGGAGGCCAGCCGCGGCCGGCCGCCCGTGGCCCTGCGGGTGCGCGCCGAATCCGGTTACGTGGCGGGGATCAAGCTGGCGGACGAATGCCATTCCGCGGTGCTGATCGACATGGCGGGCGATCCGGTGGCGCAGGCCTCGCTCCCGCGGGCGAACCGCCGGTGCGACCCAAAGGTGCTGCTCGACGAGGCGGCCACCCTCTACGACCGGCTGATCGCCGCCTCCGGGCTTGCGCGAGATCAGGTCTCGGTGGTGGGGCTGGGCGTGCCTGGCATCGTCGATCACGCCGAGGGCACCGTCGCCTGGTCGCCCCTTCTTACCGAGGAGGGGCTGGCGTTGCGCGACATGGCCACCCGGCGCCTGGGTGTGCCGGTGGAGATCGACAACGATGCCAATCTCGTCACCCTCTCGGAACTCTGGTTCGGGGCCGGGCGCGACCTGGCGGATTTCGCGGTGGTCACGATCGAACATGGCGTGGGGATGGGGCTGGTGCTCAATCACCGGCTGCACCGCGGCGCCCACGGGTTGGGAATGGAGCTCGGCCATACCAAGGTGCATCTGGACGGGGCGCTGTGCCGCTGCGGCCAGCGCGGCTGCCTGGAGGCCTATATCGCCGACTACGCCCTGGTGCGGGAAGCCTCGATCGCGCTCGACTGGCATCACGGTCAGGCCGAAAGCTCTCAGATCCTGCTCGAGAGTCTTTACGATCAGGCCAAGGCGGGCAACGAGGCCGCCCGCACGATCTTCCGGCGGGCGGGCCGTTTTCTGGCCGTGGGGCTGGCCAATGTGGTCAATCTGTTCGACCCGTCGCTGGTGATCCTGTCGGGCGAAAGGATGCGTTACGACTATCTTTATGCCGAGGACGTGCTGCGCGAGATGCGCGCGCTGACACTCAACGGCTCGCGCAGCGCCCCGCCGGTGGAAATCGCCGCGCGCGGCGATCTGGTATGGGCGCGGGGTGCAGCCGCCCTTGCGCTCTCGGCGCTGACCGATACCCTATCGGGCAAGGAGCTGACCGCGCCATGAGCCTCCACCGTCATATCCCGCGCCGTCGCCCTGCCGCGCCGCGCCGCTTTTGGGCCCTGATGCTGACGGCCATGCTGGCCGGGGCCGGAACGGGGAGCGCCGCCCAGACGGACCCGCCCGAGCCACGCTTTGCGGATATCTCCGACCGCCTTCCCGGGCCGCAGATCTACGGCGGCGGCTGGGAATTCTTTGTCGGGGGCGGCGTCGCCGTCTTCGACTGCGATGGCGACGCCCGCCCCGACATATTCGCAGCTGGCGGCGAGAACCCGGCCGTGCTCTGGCGCAACACCACCGGCCCGGAGGGTCGGATCGGGTTTGTGAACGCCCCCTTGCCCGGAGAGACGACCGGCGTGACGGGAGGCTATGCGCTCGACGTCGACAGCGACGGCATCCGCGACCTCGTTCTGCTCCGGGTGGAGGCCAACTGCCTGCTGCGCGGACTGGGCGGCTGCCGCTTCGAACCGGCGCCCGCCGCCTGGAACTTTCCGGGCGGCTCCGCCTGGACCACCGCCTTTTCCGCGACCTGGGAGCCCGGCAACGACTGGCCGACGCTGGCCTTCGGCAATTACGTGGATCGCGATGATCCGGAGGGCCCCTTCGGCGCCTGCGACGCGAACGGGCTGCTGCGCCCGGCCGGCCCCGGCCGCGCGGGTTTCGGCCCGCTTCTCCGGCTGGAGCCGGGTTTTTGCGCGCTCTCGATGCTGTTCTCCGACTGGCGGCGGCAGGGCCGCGCCGATCTGCGCGTCTCCAACGACCGGCACTACTATGTCCGTGGCGGCTCTGAACAGATGTGGCGCATGGCGCCGCTCAGGCTACTGGATGCCGAAGACGGCTGGGAGGAAATCTCCATCTGGGGCATGGGTATCGCCAGCCGCGACATCAACGGCGACGGCCGGCCCGAGGTGATGCTGACCTCCATGGGCGATCAGCTGCTGATGATGTCCGGACCCGAAGGCTATCGGCGCGCGCCCTTTTCGACAGGAAGCTACGCGCAGCGGCCCTATCTCGGCGACGACGGGCGGCCCTCCACGGGCTGGCACGCGGAATTCGCCGATGTGAACAACGACGGACGCGCCGATCTCTTCATTGCCAAAGGCAACGTCGATCAGATGCCGTCGAACGCGATGCGCGACCCCAACAACCTGCTCATACAGCAGCCCGACGGTCGCTTTGCCGAACGCGGCGACCGGGCAGGGGTGGCGAGCGTAGAGCGGGCGCGCGGCGCGGCACTGGCCGATCTCGACGGAGACGGGCGGCTCGACTTGGTCGTGGCGAACCGGCGTGCGCCGCTGGAAATCTATCGCAACGAAACCCCGCAGGCCGGCGGCTGGCTGGCCGTCGAGCCGCGCCAACGCGGCATGAACCGTTTTGCTGTGGGCGCCTGGGTCGAACTGCGCCGCCCCGGCAGCGCCGAACCCTGGCAGAGCCAGGAAGTCACCGTGGGCGGGGGCCACGCCGGCGGCAGCGCCGGCCCCTTGCATTTCGGCCTGGGCGGGCTTGCAGCCGCCGAGGTGCGGGTGATCTGGCCCTCGGGCGAAACCTCCCAGTGGCTGCGCCTGGAAAGCGGCACACAGGCCGCGCTGTGGCCCGCCGAAGGCGCGGAAGGTGCAGGCGGCGGACAGCTTGCCGCCCTCCCGCTGGTCCCCTGACCCTAGCGGTCGAGGGGCAGCCCGCTCGGCACGCTTTCCGGCGGTCCCAGCCGTCCGGGCAGCGCGCTTTCATCAGTCAGCGCCTCCAGAAACGCGAGCAGCGCCGCCCGCTCGTCCGGCGCCAGCGACACGGGCCGGAGGACGATCGCATCCCGCAGGGCCGCCACCTCCGCCGGATCGGACATGAATGCCCAGTCCTGCGCGCCCTCGAGATCGGGAAGCGTGACGCCGGCGGGGTCGAACTCTGCCAGCCCCTTTGCCGGGTCGAGGTGAAAATCGAGAAAGCCGGCGAGCGTGGCAAAGGCACCCGTGTGCCCGTAGGGAGCGGTCAGGCTGACATTGCGCAGGAAAGGCGTGCGGAATGCATAGGCATCCTCTGCCCGGCCGGTCACGCGCATCCGGCCCATATCCCGGCTGTGCGTCTCGAAGCGCGCGGCCTTGCCTGGACCGAACTGCGGCACGCCGGTCGCCCAGAATTCCTGATCGCTGAGAAGCGCCCCCGAGTGGCAGCTCGCGCAGCCCGCCTTGCCGTAAAAGAGGTCCATTCCGCGCAGTGCCGCGGGTGGCAGATCGGCCTCGCCGCGCAGATAACGGTCGAAGGGGCTGTCGTCGGCGCGCCATTCGGCGGCGACGAAGACGGCGATGGCGTTCGAGATATCGGTAAAAGCGATCTCCCGCCCGGCCGCGATCTCGGGGTAGGCCCGGGCGAACCGCCGGGCGTATTCCGGCAATGCCGAAACCCTTGCCGCCAACAGATCCCACGCGCCGCCCGGGCCGGTGATACGGCCCTGCCGCGCGGCCCGCGACACCTCATTTTCGCTGTAGTGCCCGGCCATCTCGTCCTGGCTGAGCACGGGAAACATGGTCTGCGCCGACAGCAGGCTGTCGAAGCCCAGCATCATATCGTCTTCCAGCGGAGTGCGAAGGCCCGAGCCCCGCGCCGGATCGCGCTCTATCCGGCCGTCATGAAACAGGCGGGTGATCCCGCGCACCCCCATGTTGAACAGCGCCGGCGCGTTACGTGCGACGCGTTCTTCGGGCGGGTTGGCGGGGTCAACCCTGCGGGCGGGTCCGAGGCCCTTGCCCCCCTCGCCCAGTGCCAGCGGCACCCCGTCCGAGGTGCCGAACCGGGGATTATGACAGGTCGCGCAGGAGATGTTGCGATTGCCCGACAGGATGGGATCCCAAAAGAGAAGCCGTCCGAGGGCCGCCACCTCGGGGTCGACGGGGAAGAAATCCGCCTCGTCCAGCGGCGAGGGAAGCCCTGCCGGGCGCGGCGTATCCCGGTGGGCGGCGGTATCGTCCGCCCAGGCATCTCCACCCGCGCCAAGCAGCAAGGCGGCCAGCGTCAGAACTGTTGCCCCTGCCCTGCCCCAGCCCAGGGACGCATTCGCTGCGGCCGCGCGCATCAGGTTCGCACGTCCGGGGCCTGGCGGCCGGTGTGGCGAGCGATGCCCGCGATTTCCTCGGCGGCCTCTGCCACCGGCGCCAGCATGTCCGGCGTCGGCTCGTCGAGCCGCGCCGGGGCGGTTTCCAGTGCCTCGAGGTAGACCCGCAGGGTCGCGCCCTCGGTGCCCGTGCCCGACAGGCGGAACACCACTCTCGCGCCGCCATCGAAAACCAGCATGATGCCCTGGCCCTCGGCGCGGCTGCCATCCACCGGGTCGTCATAGGCGAATTCCTTCGCCTCGCGCAGTTCGCCGGCCGCGAACCGCTGGCCCGGCAGGTCGGCGAGCTTGCGGCGCAACTCCTCCATCACCGCTTGGGCGACCTCGCTGTCGACCGCCTCGTAGTCCCAGCGGGAATAGTAGTTGCGGCCGAAACGGCGCCAGTGATCGCGCATGATCTCCGCCACCGACTGCCGCCGCTTTGCCAGAATGTTGAGCCAGAGCAGCACCGCCCAGAGACCGTCCTTTTCGCGCAGGTGATCCGATCCGGTCCCGGCGCTTTCCTCTCCGCACAGGCTGGCACGTCCGGCATCGAGCAGATTGCCGAAGAATTTCCAGCCGGTGGGCGTCTCGTAACAGTCGAGGGAAAGCGCCTGCGCCACGCGGTCGAGCGCTCGCGACGTGGGCATGGAACGGGCAACCCCCTTGAGCCCGGCGGCATAGCCCGGCGCAAGATGGGCGTTCGCCGCCAGCACCGCCAGGCTATCGGAGGGTGTGATATACATGCCGCGGCCCAGAATCATGTTGCGGTCTCCGTCGCCGTCGGAGGCGGCGGCGAAATCGGGTGCCTCTTCCGACATCATCAGATCGACCAGCGGCTTGGCCCAGATGGGATTGGGGTCGGGATGACCGCCGGCGAAATCGGGGGAGGGTTCGGCATTTACCACGCTGCCGGGGGCTGCGCCCAGCCGTCTTTCGAAGATCTCCTGCGCGTAGGGGCCGGTCACCGCATGCATGGCATCAAACTTCATGCGGAACCCGCCCGCCAGCAGCGCCCGGATCTCCTCGAAGTCGAATAACTCCTCCATCAGCTCCGCATAGTCGGCCACCGGGTCGACGACCTCGATTTCGGTGTGCTCCAGCCGCAGGCTGCCGGGCCTCGAGAGATCCAGATCCTGGGTCTCCAGGATACGGTAGGCAGAGATTTCTCGCGTCGCCTCGTAGATCTGCGCGGTCACCTTCTCGGGCGCCGGACCGCCGTTGGGGGTGTTGAACTTCACCCCGAAATCCGCGTCCTCGCCGCCGGGGTTATGGCTGGCCGAAAGAATGATGCCGCCGTCGGTGCCCGCCTTGCGGATCATATGCGACACGGCCGGGGTCGACATCAGCCCGTCGCGCCCGACGATGATCAGTGCCGCGCCCGAGGCTGCCGCCATCCGCAGGATCACCTGAACCGCGCGGTCGTTGAAATAGCGTCCGTCGCCCCCCACGACGAGGCTCTTGCCCGCGACACCGCCGATTCCGTCGAAAAGGGCCTGGATAAAATTTTCCAGATAGTGGGTCTGCATGAAGACCCGGGTTTTCTTTCGCAGACCGGACGTGCCTGGCTTCTGCCCCTCTATCGGTTTGGTCTGGACCTGT
>FYBJ01001988.1_pt1 | contig 11779 bp, 13 predicted proteins | sample 1134611 | NCBI WGS metagenome assembly FYBJ01 (sample SAMEA104116008, study PRJEB20421) | marine metagenome | isolation source: marine | reverse complement strand
CACCGAGATCTACACGCGTAAGATCGTCGGCAGCGTCAGATGTGTATAAGAGACAGATGCTGAAGGTGTCGAAACCGAAAGCTTTCCCGGCTCATCCAGCACAACAATACCGCCAATTGCATTCGCAATCATGCAAGTCCATTTATCATGGGATATTTCGGGGTATTTTGGAAAGTAATTCTTCGGTAGCGTTTTATTGTCCCAGATTTGAAAGATGCGCTGGTTGACCGTTTGAAGAAAGCCAAGCCAAACCCAAAATCCATATTGCCTACCCGCACCATGCAGACCGGATTGGATTGTATTGGGAAACTTCTGATTTCTTGAATTGAGTAAACTATCGCAAAGCCACGCATTCTGAAGCACCATGGAACAGCCTGATGAACGCTCAATAGCCCTCGCAGCATCGGCAAGTTTGTTTGGTAACCAAACATCGTCTTGATCGCAGAATGCAATCCAATCGCCATGGCAGCGCTGTGCCGTTGAAAGGAAGTTGCGGCCATGCCCCAGAGTAGTTTCGTTTTGGTGGATATGGACCGGAAACGGCGCACACTTTCGGAATTCATCGAGAATCTTGATCGTACAATCTGAGGATCCATCATCACCAACAACAAGTTCTAGCGGGTGCGCAGTCTGGTCCCTAAGACTTCTGAGCTGATCTGGAAGAAACTTGGCACCATTGAATGTAGCCATTGCAATTGAAATACTCACTTTAGTCAATAATCCCAAGCACATATTTGGATTCTGAAGAAACTGCCTTCGCCACAATATAAATATTCCCATTTAGCGCTGCGCGAACGAGGGCGTAGGGGCGAGTATAAAATAGCACTCGCGCTCTTACCAATAAAATTTCTTGCTCAATTATCTTGATAATTTCTAGTTTCCGTGGATGATCAATCTTCTGCATATCAATGCTCCTTTGCTCAAGAGTTGCAGCCCTCATTAGGAGATAATTTTTCCTGGCTTCGCGTCTCGGAAGTACTTTTCGGCGATATTCTGAGGATATCCCCGTATCCACTCTGTAGCGCACTAGTGGTTCATTGATATGTGAGATTTTTCCAATTAAAGCCGCACGAAAACCTATAATCAAATCTTCGTAAGTAGCTTTTTTCTCAATTGAACCAAAAGTGCGATATAAGGATTTTCGCATTGCACCAGTTGCCCCAACGTAAATGCTTGCAGATTTTGCAAGAACGCAAAGTGGCACATTTGAATCTATGCACTTGGGCCCTCTTAGCTCATCACTTGTACCGATAGGTTGGCAGGTAGAATGAACGAGCATTATGCTTGGGTCTCGCAGGAAGCGATCAATAATTTTTTGTGTCCTCATTGGTTCGGATATGTCATCGCCTGCTGCAAAAATGACAAATTCCTCAGTAGCACTCTGAATTTTCAGGTTTATGTGATCGATCAAGCCTAAGTTTCGCTCATTCCTGCTGACCACAACGTTGTGGGGTCCTACATATGACGCTGCCATTTCTTGCATAATCTCAAATGTCCTATCGCTCGAACAGTCGTCTGAGAGGATGATCTCAAGCGGCGAATAGGTCTGCGAAAACGCGCCCTCCACCGCCTCGCGGATGTATTGCTCTTGGTTGTAGGCAAACAGAGCAAAAGTCACGAGTGGGCTTTCAGCTGTTTCCTCCGGCAGGTCGGTATTACCATAGGCTCGTATTAAGGCCTGATCATCCATCCCTTCACTCTTTCCCCAAGCGCAGCTATGCGGCTTAGACGGCCACTCGCTTCAGTCATAGACGAAAGACGCACGAGCGCCCACAGCCCCACAGCACATGCCATGGCGATTCCCAACGCGGCGCCCGCAACATGTGAAAAGCGGGAAGCCATGTCCACTGCCACCGCAGACCCCATTATCGCAAGAGCCTGCATCTTGACCGCTCGGGTCCAGCGAAAGCCTATTCTCCGCCCGCCCAGCACCCAAACCAGCGGCAGATAGGCAACGTAAAGCGCAAAAAACGCCACGCCCGTGACCGTCACGCCGATCAGCGGTAGGCCAATGAGCACGCCTAAGACGAAAATTCCCATCCCGAGCCCTTCGGTGGCGACGTAAGTCTTGCCCGCCCCCGCCGCGAGTAGAACGAAGCCCAGCGGCCAGCTCATTACCTTCAGGATGTCGCCGAAAAGCTGCCAGCGCAGGATTTCGACTGCGGGGCCAAATTCGGCGGAATAGAGCAGGCGGATCACCCAGGGCGCAAGTCCGAGCATTGCCAGCAACACCGGCGCACACAAAAGCAGCGCCACCTCAGTCTGTTCGTTGACGAGGCGAGTTGCCGTCGTGTGGTCACTCATGGTGGCGGTCAGACGGGGGTAGTAGTCGGCTGACATGGCATTGAGGACAAAGCCGAGATAGGTTATTCCGATCGTCCAAGCGGCTTGAAACTGGCCCAAGGCCTCGCCCCCTAGCTCCCGCTGCACTAGTGTTCGCACAGCCAAATGACCAAGAGTTGCAACAAGGCCGCTCAGCATAAACGCGAAACCCAGTGTGATCATCATCCACCATTCGCGTGACATTTCGGGCAGGTTGATAGTCGACCCTGCGGGAGGGCCAAGTCGCAAGACGTAAAGATGGCCCAACAGGAAAGAGGCCAAGGGCGCTACCAGTACCATGCCGATCAGGCCTTGCACGCCCCAAAGCCACAGGGCCACCACACCGAGTGTAGCTCCGATGACGCCCGCTCCCACGTTGATCCGCGCTAGGTCACCGATCCGGCGCAGGCCTGTCAGCAGTGCACCTTGCGAACCAGCGGCCACCATCAGCGCAACGCCGAGCGACAGCCAAGCAACATCATTTGCTCGGCTTTCATCCGCAAGGATCACCCGCGCGATCCAATCACTCGCCAGCCAGAACAGGGCCGCTCCGATCAGTGCAAGGAGCATCGTTCCCCAGAACAAGGCCCGACGCGTGCGGCCTACCGCCTCGTCACCGCCTTCGGCGTGGGCGGCGACGATCTGGCGGGTGCCAACATTGCTGAGTCCCATCCCAGCGATCGAAGACGCGGTTTGGATGAGGCTCAGGTAGAGTCCGATAAGACCAACGCCTGCAGGCCCAAGCAGCAACGCCACGACCTTCATCTTCACAATGCCCACGGCGATGTTGATGACCTGTGCCCCCCCGATGATCGAGGAGGATCGCAGGATCATGCGGTAGGACGATCCGCTCAATGAGCAGCCCTAACCGCTTCGACCACCCGCTTAGAATCTGCCAGCGACAGCTGCGGCCCCATCGGCAGGCTGAGCACCTCCCCAGCCAAATCGCGCGCCAGCGGCAAGGCCTCGGGCGCAAGGTCAAGGTCCGCAAAGGCCTTCTGCATGTGCGGCGAGATCGGGTAGTGGATCAGCGTGCCCACGCCAGTCTCGGCCAGCCGTTTCTGAAGCCCATCGCGGTTGGGCGAGCGGACGACGTAGAGGTGCCAGACCGGATCGGCCCAGTCGGGGACATGCGGCAGAGTCAGTTCGCTGTGCTTCAGCCCCTCGGCATAGGTGGCAGCTATCTTGCGCCTGCGGCCTGTCCAGTAGTCGAGATGTTCCAGCTTCACTCGCAGCACTGCCGCCTGAATTGGATCGAGGCGTGAATTCACACCCCGCACCTCGTTCACATATTTTACGCGGCTGCCATAGTTGCGTAGCACTCGGATGCGATCAGCCAAATCCGCACGGTTTGTTGTAATGGCTCCGGCATCTCCCAGGGCCCCCAGATTTTTACCCGGATAAAAGCTCCAGCAAACCACATCTCCATGTGATCCGATACGTTTTCCATTATAACGGGCGCCATGTGCCTGCGCCGCGTCCTCAATCACCCTCAATCTGTATCGGCGGGCGATGTCTAGGATGGGGGCCATATCAGCGGGTTGGCCATAAAGATGTACGGGCAATATGGCCCGGGTTCGTGGTGTAATTGCAGCCTCAATCAGTGCAGCATCAATGTTGTACGTTGCTATGTTGGGCTCAACTGGCACTGGCGTCGCACCTACACCTGATACGGCTAACCAAGTCGCGATGTAAGTATTGGATGGAACGATCACTTCATCGCCCGGCCCAATATCGAGCGCTAGGAGAGCTACAGTAAGAGCGTCCAGCCCATTAGCAAGTCCGACCGCATGTTTTGCTTCACAATAAGCTGCCCATTCAGCTTCAAAGGCCTCTACTTCGGGTCCAAGGATGTACCAACCACTTTCGAGCACTCGAGAAACGGCAACATCAATTTCTTCTCTTAGCTCGCGGTAAGCAGCCCCCAGATCCAGAAACGGCACTTTCATGTTTTTGACCCACGTAGTTCATCGAGAAAATCATCGTAGGTCCGCAGATAATCCTCAGCCTCGTAGGCCCTTGACGCAAATACTAACAGAACAGCATCCGGACTATAACGATACTGCGTGCCCCATATCATTTCTGGCATGAAAACACCCATATCAGGTCGATCAAGCGTGACTTCGCAGCGGCTATGCCCGTCATCCAGAAGCACTCGGCAAGAGCCATGCAAGCAAATTAAAAACTGCTGGCATGCCTTATGGGCATGCTCACCACGCAATTCCATGGAGGGCACATCGAACACGACAAAGTAGCGTGCGGGGGAAAAGGGCACCTCGGTTGGCACCTCGCCAACGGTCAGGGCACCACGCGCATCGGTGATCCGCCGCATTAAGAACAGTGCACTGTTGCCCACACCCAGATCAACCTTCGACGGACGCGGCTGATGGCCAAGGGCATGAATATCGATATGCGTGGGGTCGGGTTTCCACCGTGAGTCTTCGCCATCCAGATAACCGACGACCTGGGCGGGGTTCCCTTCGACGATAGCATTTGGTGGGACAGAACGAAGAACGACGGAGCCTGCCTTGACCCATGCGCCTTGGCCAATCGTCACATCGGCACCGATCACGGCGGTGGCGTCAATCTGCACATTCCGACGAATGATAATACCGTCGCCGGCTAGTACGACCCTTGGGCCAAGCGTCACCCCTTCTGCGATTTGGGCACTTAGAGGGATGATGCAGTCGATGGGCTGGCCGATCATACCTCATGCGCCCATTCCAGGGTTGCGAGATATCTAGCGCGGTCCGCCACAAAGCGTTCACGCGGATAGGTGAAGTAGATGTCCTGATCTGTCTGGTGGGTTTCGATCGCTCCAAACCGCCGATGAAATGCCAAAGTGTTTGTGTTTTCGCTGTGGACACTGAATTCTGCTTTGGAAAGCCCCAAATTATCAAACGCAATCATATAGACGAGTAGCCCGCTCTCCAACGCCGCCTTCCGCGTCTTGTTGTAATCGAGGATCCAGCTACCCCAAGTGAAGATTTCAGTCGCAATGTCATACAGACGAACCACGCCGCAACGCGTGCCGTCCTTGCGTTCAATCACATAGTAAAGCTCGCGGAACTCGGCCTCGCGCGCCTTGTAAGCTTTTATCCAGTTACGCTGATCATCGACCGTGCCGCGCACTTCGGATAAGTGCAGGTTATAAGCAGGATTGGTGCGCAAAGAATGGACATAGCCCGCATCTTCGAGCTGGATAAAACGTAGCGTTAGGTTCGGGCCCTCGACCCGGCTGAGGCCTTCGGGAGCAATCATAACCGCAGATCGCTGTCTTCGCGCGCGAGCACGCTTTTCAGGTCACAGAACACGACACGATCGCTGCCATAAATGCGAAGCGCACTTGCTCCCGCCTCACGGAAGGCATCATGCGCCACAGCCAGAAAGATGCCATCATAGATCCCCTTTTCGGGTGCGCTCACCAAGTCCAAGCCGTACTCGGTGCGTGCCTCCTTTGGGTCGGCCCAAGGGTCATGGACATCTACCAGAACACCATAGTCGCGCAACTCCTCGACCACATCAATGACGCGAGTATTGCGCAAGTCGGGACAATTTTCCTTGAATGTCAGGCCAAGCACGAGCACTCGCGCACCGTTCACATGGATGCGCCGCTTCAACATTGCTTTGATCATTTGTCCAGCGACATAGGTACCCATCCCATCGTTGATCCGCCGTCCTGCAAGGATCACCTGCGGATGATACCCCAACGCCTCGGCCTTATGGGTCAAGTAATAGGGATCCACACCGATGCAGTGACCACCGACCAAGCCCGGACGGAAGGGCAGAAAGTTCCACTTGGTGCTCGCCGCGTTCAGCACAGCCTCCGTATCGATACCCATACGGCTGAAGATAATGGCGAATTCGTTGACCAGCGCGATGTTTAGATCACGCTGCGTATTCTCAATGACTTTCGAGGCCTCAGCTACACGGATACTTTCTGTTTTATGGGTACCGGCTGGGATAATAGATGCATAGAGGGCATCAATTTTATCTGCCACTTCCGGCGTTGAACCAGATGTTACTTTCACGATGGATGGTAACCGATGCTGTTTGTCTCCAGGATTGATGCGCTCAGGTGAATATCCGCAGTAGAAATCCTCATTGAATGTCAGTCCTGACAAGCGTTCCAGAATTGGAACGCAATCTTCTTCGGTCGCACCCGGATAGACCGTGCTTTCGTAAATAACGATATCTCCAGTCTTGAGCACGGAGCCAACAGTTTCGGAAGCCTTGATCAAGTGCGTAAGATCAGGCCGCTTGTGAGCATCGATGGGTGTTGGAACCGTCACAATAAATACGCCTGCTTCTTTTATTGCTTCGATGTCACTAGCAAACTGCAAGAACTCCGCCTCTGCCAATTCCTTAGCCTCAACCTCTCGGGTGTGATCCCGACCGGCGCATAATTCGGTGACGCGCTTTTCATTAATATCAAATCCAATAACGCGCCTTTTTTTGCCAAACTCCACAGCCAAGGGCAGTCCAACATAGCCAAGTCCGATGATAGCAATCACCACTTGATCACCGATTGTGCTATCACTTTCCATACTAGCCCTTGAACCACTCTACGAACTGCGCAATCCCATAACGAAAACCTGTCTCAGAACGATAGCCGATCAGCGACTGCAGGGGCGATGCATGCAACAAAGTGGCTAGTACGTCTCCCACCTGCATTGGCATGTAATTCCGGGTTGCTTTCTTCCCCAAGCATTCCTCAATTATCATCGATAAAACCCAAAAGATGAGCCGTTTTCGAGTTACCAACCTTCACAACACCGAAGGGCGCTACAGAGGAATAACTGTTATTTGGAACAATATTTCCTTTGCTATCCGTAGCCTTCAAGACGGCATCCATCAGAAGACGAATGCCTCGCACCAGATTGTCGACACAGATACAGTCGCGATACATGCCGCCACGGCTGTAGATATCGATGGGGCGATCATCTAGGATTGCATCAACAAACTTATGGAGCGCTGAATCAGGTCGCCCCCACGTGCCGTAGACCGGGACAAAACGAAACATCGTTGTCGGCAAGTCCCAAAGGTGAGCGTTAGCATGGGTCATACTTTCATTGGCTTTTTTGTAGCAGCAAAGATTATGATCTGTGTGTCGGCCTTTTCTAATTTCGTAAACGGCATTTGGCTATGAGCACCTTAAACAGACTAGGTTGAGGCCATCAGCAAGTGCTTCACCTGCAAGCGGCTGGCCATCTCCATCACGTTGAACGTACCGAAAATATTGGGATCAATAGGCACGCGGATTTTCCAGACTGTAGCGCACACCTGCTTGAGCCGCGAGGCGCACGATAACATTGAGTGCGAAGCAACCACGATACGATCAAGAAGCGTCTGATTTTGCGCTGTTCCTTCGGTCGGGGTGAAGTTCGGGCTTTGCAGCAGCATCTAATGCCGACATCGCTTGAGAGTGACATCTTAGTAATCCGTCATCGAGACTGTCAGATATTTTGTGCTCTGACGTCATTTGTCAGGCCAATCTGAGCGTTCGTTCTCTCAAGTGGCAAAGCGTCTCATTGGCGCCAGCTGAAGAAGGGCAGCGCGATAAGCGTCGCAGACAAGGCGTTGATCATACTCCCGTTCCATTTTCCTGCGGCCAAACTGTCCCATCTGGGCTTTGCGGTCTTCTGGCAGCGAAATGAACGTCGCTATTGCATTAACAAGGCTTTTGGAGCTGCGGACCTTACACAGAAATCCTGTCGTTTCATCATCAACTACGGCGCGGCATCCCGGCACATCCGTTGCAATCAGTGGCCGGCCCATGGCCGCCGCTTCAATCAATGTTCTAGGAGCACCTTCGCGGTAGGAGGGCAACACAATGCAATGCGCCTTGGCAATCACAGGACGCACATCATCTGTCGTCCCCAAATATTCGATGAGCCCTTCATCTTCCCAAAGCCGCACTATGTTTTGGGAAATCGCCGTCCGGTTCTCGGTATCGATCGCGCCGAGAAGCTGGAAGCGCGCCTCTGGGGTGAAAGACTTCACACGGCGTGCCGCCTCTATATATTCGTATATGCCTTTGTCTCTCAGGAGACGGGCAATCATCAGAAAGATCGGTGCGTGCGAGTTGTCCGGATAAGGTGTTCCGGCAAAATGGTCGAGATCGATTCCGGAGCCAGGCAGCAAGACGGCTTGGTCTATGGAGACGACCCGTTTTTCCACGAAAAGATCACGATCATCTTCGTTTTGGAAAAAGACAATCGGCAAGCGGCGAAACGCAAGTCTGTGGAGCAGGATTGCAGAACTCTGAAGAAGACTGCCAGACAGAAACGTCGTACCAAGACCAGTCACATTTGGAACGAAAGGCACACCGATGGATCTGGCGGCCAAAGCACCGAAAATATTATTCTTGATCGTGAAGCTTAGGACCACATCAGCGCGCAACTCTTGAAAGGCCTGACGCATTCGAACAATTAACCGAGCATTCTGGACAGGGTTGAGCCCCTTCCTATCCATCCTGAGGTGATGCACACGGCACCCGAGCCCTGCAAGACGTATTGCGGTATCATCTTTTGGGGCCAACACGGTAACAGTGTGATTATCCGCAAGCAGAGCCTCAACCAAAGGGCGGCGGAAATTCCAGATGTTCCACGCAGCGTTGACAGACAATACAATGTTCATCCAACACATGCTCCACTAGAGACCACCAAGTTAGCGGCCGGTCAGAGTGTAGCCGATCCGACCCGTCCACTCTTTAATGGTAGTATTCAGTATCACGAGGTTGTGGGAAAAATTCCACCCTAGCCCATCGCGCCAGCTGCGGGTGCGGTAATCGACCGGATAGGGTACGATCTCTTCCCAGCCAGAGGCCTTAAAACTTTGCAGAGCGCGCGGCATATGAAATGCACTCGTCACCAACACCCAAGTCTTCTCTGGGTCAGGGGACACGAGTTCTCGGCTAAGGCGTGCGTTTTCAGCTGTGTTGCGCGACCGACTCTCGAAGAGAAGCCGCGCAGGTGCAACGCCTGTTTGAAGAAATACTTGCCTTGCAATCATCGCTTCTGAGACCGGCACATCGGTTGCGTCTCGTAGGCGCCCGCTGCCTCCGACAAAGAGCAGCTTCGCCGTCGGAAACTGATGCGCCAAAGCCAGTGCTGCAATGTACCTGTCGCCTCCCTCCCCCATCTGTGGTTGACCCGACGCGAGAGAAGCTGGGACGTCTTCCCCTCCCCCCAGAACAACAATGCCGTCAACGGCACCCAGATCTTCTGGCGGGAGCACCAGATGCTCAATGGGTCGCAGAAGCACATCACCCAGGGGGAAACTGCCAATTGCAAGGAACAAACAGAGAAACAACGCCGAGAACCGCTTGGCGAGCCGCACCTGTCCATGCCAAACACTCCAAAACGTAAGGACGGCCACTAGCAGCAACCATGTCTCTACCTTGAGCGCAGCCCCCACCAGTTTGGAAGCAATGAAAAATAGCAAATCCATAAAGTGCTGCCACTTCAGTGCGGCCCGAGAGGAGCGAATGACCATTGAAACTATGATTATCGCTTACTGCCGCTTCAGGAGCGCACAACATGACCGGTGGGCCTAAAATCATCGACACCATACTCAGTCAGGTGGTTCACAACATCGACCTCAAAAGGACCAGCTTGGTTAGAAAAATGTTCATACACAGAACGTAATCTGCGTCCAAGATACCAAAACTTGATCGAAGGCAGAAGATTAGCCGTACTTGTGCTGTCCAGCAATTTCGAATTCCCGAGCAGCAGCTTCAAAAATGCGGGCAGCGTTACAGTAAACCGTGTGCGGCTTTGGCATCAATTTTGAGAGTTACGGCACCTATTTCTCAGATCAGCCTCCAAGTCTTCAATTTCTGTTTTCAACGCTTCATATTCTGCGCGTTTCCGCTTCAGAAAACCCACTGTCAGCCGCGCTTTAACCTCTATTCCACTTGGCGTAAGAATGTAGGCGTAGCGAAGCTTATTATTGGAGGCGCGGAAATTCTGGATTTTTAGCTGTCCTTTCTCAACAAGTGCTCGCAAAACGTAATTTGCAGCCCCGAGGCTCACGCCAAAGGCCTCGGCAACATCACGCTGCGACAGCTCAGGATTTTGCTCAAGAAGCCACAAAACACGGAAATGCGCATCTTCGCTCTTTGGCCGAGACATCAGAGCGGACTCATAGCAACCGCACCGCCCCTCACAAGAGAGTCGCTATCTTGTAGATACCAATGGGTACCTGCGTTCATTTTTGAATGATAGTATCTGGCCGTTGAGATGGGAAGTTGAAAAGATACCCAAAAAGACGACTGGTCCTACGAAACGAAGGCCCAGTAGAGATTACTCTCTATGAGTTCCCCTCAGGTTACGTGATGAGAGATTGGCGGAAAGCGCTTAAGTAAGCGCTTTCCGCTGGCTTAATTGGTACTACTGCCGACAATCACACCACGTGAGAACGCGAGGACCCCAATCGTCTCAGAACTTGGGAAGGATGTTGCGGACGTTTGCAATCCGAACTGGGTCTGAGAACCAAACGGCTTCCACTTCACGTCAACCTTGTCCACAGAGTTTTGGGTTTGTGTATCCGCTACAGCAATCATGTCAGGAATGGTCACTGTTGGGGCCCAGGTTTTGAAACTTGTCCCGAACACACTGAGAGTAGATGCAAAACCCGTTTCAGCACTCCCACCACCCGACACGGCGATGTACCCAACAGTTTCTGCAGGGCGTGAAACCGCTCCATAAGAATTTGCAGTATCAAGACGAGCCTCAAAGCCGTTTGCCGTTATGTTGATCGGATCACTATCTACTGGAGTTGTGCTGTTTCGAGACATCGTGGTGGTGACCACCACAGGCGGTGCAGTGAAATCAGCCGCAAAATTCACACTGCCACTGGTCTCCGTTGCCTGAACCTTGCCAGCCTCGATAATGCGGCCGTCCGCCAATTCATGTACGCCAGCTTTAATAGCAATCCACTGAATATTCACGTTGGACAGGCTGAAGCCAAACTGGTTGGTCCAGTTTTCCACGATGAAGGAGAAGCCGTTGGCATCGCTGGAAACAACGCGCAGGCTGTAGCGAACACCGAAAGCATCGGACCCAGTTAGCGAGACAACTGCATTTTCAATCGGCCCAGTATAGTTCACCCGAATCGGGTTGTTGATGTTAAACGAACTGACCGAAATTGTCTGGCTACCTGCCTCCCCAATAACCTGTGTCGCAAGGTTCTGAGACGCAAGATCCGCTGCCGCTTGTTCTGCGGCCGCGAGTTCTGCAGATGTCACCAAGTTCGCATCACCTGTGCGAGTGCCCTGCAGCGCTCCAGCTTCGAACGCGGCAACCCCTACTCGTTCGCCAAATGTCCGGAAGGTCTCGGAGTCGCTGGACTGCTCTTCCGCCACAAAGAGACTTGCGCCAGTTGAGGATTGTGACCGCAGCATCAGGCTTTGCGTATCCGCTTCAACCAGTGTCTGGGTATCTGCCACGACAAC
>FYBJ01002001.1_pt1 | contig 11844 bp, 11 predicted proteins | sample 1134611 | NCBI WGS metagenome assembly FYBJ01 (sample SAMEA104116008, study PRJEB20421) | marine metagenome | isolation source: marine | reverse complement strand
CTCGGAGATGTGTATAAGAGACAGCCGCAGGGCGTCGCCTATGTACCGGGCGCGGTGCCTTCGGGCGACGGCATGGCCAATCTGGTCCCGCTCGATATGGCCAGCGGCAAGGTCCAGTTGACCCTGTCAGGCCAGGGCCAGAGCCAAGTCACTTTGTTCGATCAGGGGCAGGTCCAGATCCTGCAGGCCGCCGTCGCCGGCCTGCCGCCCAAGCAACCGTTCACGCTCGGACTGGCGACCAAACCCGACGGGACGGGTGCGATTCAACCTCTTGCCAAGTTCATGACCAATCCGGCCGGCGCCGCCATCGTCAACGCCGTCGGGCCGATCCGCCAGATTGTCGCGGATGCTGCCCCGGCCGAGCGCCGTTATTTGGTCATTCGTGCCGGTGATCCGGATTCGCAGGGCGCGGTAGTGCAGAAACAAGCCCATTGAAGCCCGCGCGCCGCTGGCTACCAATTGTGCGCAGCGGCGTTTCATCGCTCTTCGACTCCCTAGTTATTGAAGGGAAGCTCATCGACGTCCGCGTTTACCTAAAGCCGTCGGACACCGTCTAACCTGCTAACGACGGCTTTGTCCCAGAGCCGGTCAATTGGACCATGCAGCGTGCTCAAAAACACGAACTACAGAAATCTCTCTCCAGCATGGTTCTCGAACAGCGCTGCGTCGCGGACATAGCCGAGCAGCACTTCGACCTTTTTTTGCCGTGATACCTCCTGCATCTTCGGCAATGAGGCCCCCGCCTTGGCTGCCTCGGTCAGGAACCCTGATCGTAGCGAGTGGGCACCGAATGCGGCAGGATCGAGCCCAACCTTTTGGGCGTAGCGCTGGATCAGGCGGGCAACTGAGCGATCTGACATCGGCTCTTTGGTCATCATCCCTTGTGCGTCGGTGCGGAAGAACAGGGGACCTGCCTCCCCTCCCCTGACGCTGAGCCATTCATTCAGCCGAGCGCCGGGCTTGAGTACCTTGCCAGAGGGCACGGCGATGACCTGCCCTGCCCCCTCCTGGTCGGTTTTCGAATGCCGGATCGTCAGCTTGAGCCCCTCGCCCACCAGTTCGAGGTCAGCCAGCTTCAACGCGACCAATTCGGAACGCCGTAGCGCCGCCGCCAACCCAAGTGCCATGACCGCTCGGTCGCGGATCGCTCGTGGACTCTGGCCTTCAGCTGCTGCGATCATTCGAGCCAGATCGGCGGCCAAAATAGCACTCTTCTTGCGCGTCGGCCGCGCACGCTGCTCACGCCGGATCCCCGCAAGTGTGTCGCCAATAACATCGCGCGGATCGCGATCCTGGGGTGCGACCTGACCTGCCTGCCTATGGTGCCAGGCGATGGCGGCAAGGTGCCGCCCGATGGTGCTGTCCGCCCTCCCCGCCTGCGCCAGCGAGGCAAGGTATGTGGCCACTGCCTCCGGCATAGCCGGCATAGGCTCAAGATCGCGCGTCCAGCACCATTCTTCGAACTGCCGCCAGTTGTCGGCTGCCAAAGTTAGTGTCACCGCTCAGGACGATCTGACGCCCACTCTACCATAGTTGATGTCAACGGACTGTCTCGGATTCCGCACGTTTCTTACCAGGATGACCTCCGCTATCCCCTCACCTCGCGCAACATCCGCGCGGTGGCATTGGACGACGGAGCCAGCTTGCGGCCATAGCGCAGCGCGGTCGAAGTTGATGTCCAGCGCAGAGCCTGTGCAATCGGCCCAGCGTCTTCTCCGCTTGCAAACAGATCCTGTGTTAACCCGACCCTCAGCGAATGCGTACTGAGCGCCGCAATCGCAGCATCAAGCTCCTTCCCAAACAAATTGACCAGTTGTTCATCGGCTGCGCGCCGGGCGGTGCGCTTGATAATCAGCCGCACCGCCGCAGGTGTCAGTGGATCCATGCCGATAACAAGGGTGGTCGATGCCAGCTTGGGCTGCGCTTCGTGCGGCGATATCGCGGCTTCGGGCAGTCGCCACCTGAACCCCGGCGGAGCAGGCAAGGCGGCAGGGGCCTCGGCAGCGCGGGCCTTGGTCCGCACCACGCCGATTCGGCGAAACAGCGGGCCTTCGGCAATCCCTCCGCTTGTCAGCCATGCAGACACGCGCCGCATCGTGTCGGGTGAGAGCCAGGCATAGGCCCCCTGCCCTTCCTGATCGGTCTTCGAGCGCGGAACGGTCAGGACTGCCGAACCATCGCGTTCGACTGTGATATGGTCGCACGCCACCCGCACCAGTTCGGACACGCGCAACCCGGTGTCGTAGGCGAGGCTGAGCAGCGCCGCATCGCGCAAACCGGGCAATGTTCCGGGGCATGCCTGCAACAGCGCGCTCAGGGTAAACCCCTTGGCGGGCGCTCTGCCCAGCCCCTCTCCAAACCGCAGCGGCCCGGCCTGACGCTGCGTGACATCGACCCGGCGCCGAAACCCACGCAGCGCGTCGCGCACGATGCTCCCCTGGGTAGGGCTCGCCACCCCCAGCAGCCCATGCACCACCGCAAGGCTGGCGAGACGACGCCCGACCGTCGCCGGCTTGAGCTCGCGCCGTTCACAATCCTCGAGGTAGGCGACGATCCGTGCCTCGTTCGCAGGCAGGCCAATCCCGCCCGCGCGTGCGCAAAAGGTGGCATAGCAGACGAGATCGTTGGCGAGCGCCTTGACGCTCATCGGCGCACGCGCCTCGAGGCTCTTGCGGAAGGCTAGACGGTCTATCGCCCCGTCCTTGCCAACGAGTGAGACGAGCAACGCGGTCAGCTGTGCGACTCGATCGGTCGCCCGGCCGCCCTGCCGTCGTGGGAGCGGAGCTTCACCAGCGGCGCGGACCACCACCAACTCGGCCGCTACTTCCTGGGCAGCAATTGCGGAACGTGCCGAAGTTGATCTCACAGCCATCTGAGCCTGATACGCGCGTCATGCGGCAAAGTCACTATCGATAATATACCATTAGCGATAGTGCATGAATTACCGAGCATATGCAGTTGTTAAGTTATTGGGCTTTAGATATACATACGGTGTGAAACGCTGATTTTCCGCGATTTTTCAGCAAAGACAGCCGTGATGCCCTCGGAATACCGCCTTTCAGATCACGCGCAGGTCGCCATCGAGACCGAGGCCCTTCTCGCGCTCGGACGCCTGGATGGCGCGCTGGGGGCGGTCAGGCCTACGACGCTTCGGCTGTTCGCCATTCGGCTGCTGCGTGACCTTCTCGTCGCCGTGCTGCGCCAGGAGGGACACGCCTTCACCGACCAACGCTTCCACGCGTGGTTTGCCGGGGTGGCGACGCTGTCGGATCAGCCGCCGCGCTTGGGCCGTTCGCCCAGGGTGCTGTGCGAAGCGGTTCTGACCGAGCTTACACACAGCAGCTGGGAACTGCTGGCCGAACTCGCCGCTCGCTTTCAGGCGGCGCTGTTGGCGCCCGGCGACCATATCGGCAGCGACATTGCGGACGAGACCGCGTGCCAGGACGCCTATGCGATCGTCGTTGCGGCCCGCGACCTCATCGCAGAGCTAGAACCATCCCCGCTTCCCTTGTCTGCTCTCGAGCTCCTCCACCGTGCAGTGGGCGAACATGTCCTGTTCGCCATGCCCGAACGCGCACCCGAGCCAATTGCCATGGGGTCGATACGCCTGACGGTCGAACGCGCGGGCGCACCTAGCCCGCGCTGGGCGCTCGAAATGCTCTGGGGCGAGCACTGGCGTGCAGCGGGGCTCATGGCGCACGCCCTCCCCCTCCCCGGCCTCATCCGCCTCGACGCCCTGCGCGCCAACACGCCATCTGGCCGTGCTGAGCCCGACGAGGCACCGACGATCCTGGCGACCGCGCTGCGCGATGTCGCGCAAGGCCTGTGCGGCAACCTCACCGAAGCGGATCAACTCGCCCGGCACCTCGAAGACAGCCAGCCCGGCAGACGTCGCTCCTCGCGCGCACCGGCGCTGCTCGAACTGCTGGCGGGGTTCGGGCCGATGCGTTCTGCCCAGATCGAAGCCCTGCTGGGTGCCACCCGGCTAGGCGTGCGCACGATGCTCGGCGCGCTCGATAAGGTCGGCATGCTTGAGCGTACCACGCTGGCGGGTGTGCACCTCTACTCCGTAAACCTTGCCGCTCGTGTGGCAGACGACGGCAATGGGCTTGCCGCCAGCTCCACCTTCTCGTCTGCCGCGCTTGGCGAGTACGAAGCAGCGATGGCCGGCATCGACGCGCTGCTGGCCCGGAGCGGCGTCAGCCTTGACGAGGCTGACTGGGAAGACGAGCCATAAGGCGCGAGACAGCGATATTCGTCCAAAAAGCGATTTTTTCGGCTCCAGGCTCTCTAACCATCTGTTTTATAGTGTAAAATACAAGGTCGCCAGAAACGCCCCTTACAGCGCGAAAACGGGGCGTCAGATAGGTGAGGGTGCGGAGAGGCTCCGGATTCGCTCTACGGGATTCTGAGGGCAAATTTCGGCAAAATCGCCATTTTGATCCTGCGAAGCGCTGCTACGGGCCGTCATGGCCCGGCGCTTCACCAGAACATAGGCCTCGATAAGATCGGGCAGGTTGGCCTGCCAGCGATTGATCCGCCGCGTGACAAGTCCCTCCGGAACCGTCGGCCCGGAGGACACATCGGGACGCCGGGCTTTCGGATTGAGCAGGTTTGCGCTCGACCTGAGCAAAGCCGACGCCGACAGCCCGACAAGATCCTCGAAGCGATCTGCCGATCGGGTACGTTCACTGTGCGCCGCCGCAAGCAGCGCGATCCGCGCGCGCGCCAGATGGTAGCGGTTGGCGGTGAAGCGAGACCGGTATCCGAATTCGCCGCGGCGCAGACCAGCCCCTGCCTGTCCAAGCATCGCGCCTATGACACTGCGGTTGAAAGCGAGCATGACCGGTGTCGGCGGATACCGGCGGCGAAGCGCATGCATTGCATCGACCTGCATTTCGAGAATCCGTGCAGTTGCGCGCGGCGTCCGGCCGTCAACGAGCCTCTGCACCGGCGCGAGCGGCAATTGATGACGCTGACACATCCAACTCGCGCGCAGGATCCAGTCCCGGGTGAGGATCAGGGGTTCACCGGCTTGTTGCGCTTCCCGCCAGCACAGCGGGCAGCCGAAAACCCGCAAGGCCGGCGGCAGCAAGGCCAGTTCCGGCACCGCTACGAAGGTCGCCTCGATGGTCCGGGTCCGTGCCTGGACAGCCCATGCCAGAGTCTCGATCAGCTGATGAAACGCAGGATAAACCGCTGGCGCCATACCCTGCCAACCGCGCGCAAGATCACAGAGCCCAAGCCGGGGATCGCAGCCGAGATGGCGAAAAAGCTCGGCACGCGTCACCTCGTGCTTCGCCGTCAGCCGGTCCATCCACGAATCGAAAGCTTCGTTCGGTCGTGGCCGCACCCGGAATGCCAGCGGCTCGGGCTCATGCACAACACCCATCACGCCGGGATATGGGCGGGAAGCAAGGCCGCCGCCGCCTGCAAATCGGCGAACTCGATCCGCTCGCGCCCATCGCGGCGCGCCACTTTCAGCGCCCAGTGCAAGAGCCGCTTGAAGTTGCCGGTAACGCCGTGGCTGTGCCGCCAAATGAACTCGGCCATATCCGGCTCGGCCAGACGCTCTGGCTCAATCAGGCCCATACCGAGGGCAAGCACGAGAATCAGCCGCTGTGATGCTTCTCCGGGCGCCCAGGGCTGAAGCCGGAGCACGATCGAACGATAGGCCAGCTCGACATCCTCGGCGAAGATGTCCGCCGCCACCTCAAGTCCAGCTACAACCATCGGCACCCTGCCCTCGCTCATCAGGAACCGGAAAGCATCAAGCGTATCGCGCCGCGCCTTACCGCTGGCGGTCAGGATCGCGTGGACATTGTCGATGGCGACGAGCCTCGTTCCCTGATTCTGGAGCAGGTCCACCACCTTGAGATCGGCAATCCGGTGGATGCTGCGCGTGATCGGCCAGCCCTGCTTCCACAGCAGGGTCAGGTTGATCTTGAGGGAGGTCGGACTGGAAGGGATGACCGTCCTGAGCACCGGGGCATAGCGCGCCTCGTCCCAACCGTAAGGCTCCGGAAAATCCCCCGAAATCCGCCGCTGCGCCTCACGCAGGATCGAGGTTTTGCCCATGCCGGACTGGCCGACAAGGATGACGCAGGGCGGCCGCTCGTCGGGCTCGTCGTGGGCCAGATCGACCAGCGTATCGACCGCGCGGCGGGCTTCCACAAAGTCGATCCAGTAACCCGAGCCGGACTGTGTCGGGTCTAATCCAGCCATTTGAGCCATCCATCATCCTGCAGGTCAGCGGCCGGAATCCAGGTTGCGGTCGCCTTTTCACTGCCGGGTTTGGCCAGTTTGGCGTGTGATACGCCTTCCCGCTCCTGCCGCTTGCGCTCCTGGCGGGTTCGGCGGGTGCGATGGCGGGCCGCTAGGACCTCCTGACGCGCGGCGTGGATATAGCGCGCTGTTGCCGCAGAACCGCCGTCAGCCAGGTAAGCCGCCCCCTCCTGCCGCTGACGCCTCCGTTCGGCCTCCCATTCGGGCTCGGTCACGTCCGGATAGCGTCCGACCACCGGCACGGGCACGAAACCCCCATCGATGTCCGCGTAGACCTCCTGCAGGGTGCGCTCGTCGCGGTGCACCATGATCTTCTGGCCAATGCGTGGGGTCAGAACCGGGTGCCAGTACCGCCGGTGGCGGATCTGCACGCCATAGGAATGTACCGTCAGTTCGCTGGCCGGAAGAAACTGGCGGGTGAGATGGTCAATCTCGAGGTGAGCCGGGAGTAACGGTGCACGTTCTGCTGTTTCCCGCTCCCAGACCAGCGCCGGACATCGCCCGCCCAGACCATCGTGCGGTGTGTTGTGGTAGATGCCGATCTGGAACAGCAGCCAGCGCTCGAACTCGTCGATGGTCATCGCCGCGGCCTGACCGGCATCATAGCCATCGCGCTGGGTCACGTTCGAACCGGTAGCCCCGGGTAACAGCCGCATCTTGCCCACCATAGTCCCGATCAGGCGCTCGATATGCCCCCCGAAATGGGCCGGACCGCGCGGACGAATGTCGGGATCGATACCGTTTGCCAGGCACGCCCGGCGAAAGCTCTCGGCCCGGTGGGGCGCTGCATGATCGGCATGGAGCCGCTTGAACTGGCCATACATCGGATAGTCGACGTCCACCCCGAGTTTGCGAAGAAGCGGCCCCTTGGGCAGCAGCGCGTTGGCCACCGCCCGGCCGCAGCGGAAGATCGACGGATCCCCAAAACTCACATAAAAGCCCAGAATTGTGCGGGTCCAGATGTCGATCAGCAAGGTCAGCCAGGGACGGGCAAGCTCCTCGCGATGCAGGCTGTCGACGAGAATCACATCGGCGCGAGTATGGTCCATCTGCACCAAATCGAGCCCGCCTTTGCTTTCATAGGCGCCAGGATGGGGTTCGTGTGCGCTCCGCTGCTTCGAGCCCATGCTCGAACGCGCCCGCTGCGGTTCCGATATTTCCCCGATCAGTCGTACGATGGTCCGCACGCTGGGGACTTCCTCCGGTCGAAACCGGAAATCCCCGTTATCGGCGATCAATAGCCCGCGGATTTCCCGCGCCGCCAGGGCCACGGTTGGAGCAGCCTTTGTGAGGTAGATCTCGCCAATCAGCCCTTCCAAGGCCTGCTCAATTTCCTGCGAAATGCGGTGACTACCGGTCTTGGGGCCCCTTGGTGTGGGCGCTAATGCCGCTGCCACCGGATTTTCCCGGAACCGCAGCGCCAGACGCCGTACCTGCCGCGCACTGAGACCCGTTGCCGTCGCTACTATCGCTACCACGGACGCCTTCAGCTTACCGGTCAGCGGGATATGCTGGCGAAATGCTGCATAGATTTCTGCACCCGCGGCCAGAGCTTCGGTCGACGTCACTTTCGACCGATGTGGTTTGCGCTCGAACATTCGCCCTCCCCTGACCTGAATCCAGCCTCGTAAATGACATGAATTATGGCACTGTTTCCGACACGAAAACTCTGCACGCCAAAATCGATGGCAGAGTAATCAACCTAATCCATTGATACTTAGTGCATAAATGAGGTTGTCATAAACTTTGGCAGCCGACAACACGGTGGCAACGCTCAGCGAATGGGTCGAGCAGCTGCGCGAAGACGAGAACGACGTTCTTGAGCTCGGCAGCGAGGAGGTGGTGATCGAGGGCAAGGTGTTCCAGCGGTTTGCCGCCCGCGGCAGCGCCTGGGCGGCCTCGCTCGCCGCAGCGATGCGCCCGCACCTGTTCGGGCTTGGCGCGGCGCCGCTGGCGCTGGCGGGCCTTGCTCCGCGCAGCCTGTTCAAGGCCGAACCCGAGCGCTCCCTCCCCGCGCTGCTGGCCTCCGCAATCGGAGCGGCCGCGGCCGACGTGGCAACCGACCTGGCCGCGGTGCGCGCCGCGCTCGCGCTTGGGGATGAAAGGTTGGCGGGTCTCTACGCCTCATCGCAGACCCCGGCAGTGTGGCAGCTGATCGCGAGCCTCGGGCCCCTCACCCGCGCTGAACTGGCCCGCGGGCTCGATATTACCCGCCGCACCGCCTCACAGGCCGCCACAGCGCTCGACAAGGCGGATCTGGCCACCTTGCGCCCCGGCGACCACGCCCTGGCCCCCAGAACGGCTCTCAGGGCCTCCTGAGGGGGCCTACGGAGCCAGTGAGACCTCGCGGTAGGGCACGCCGATACGCTTGGGCGCTGACGCCCGACGACGCAGCAGCTGGCGGGCAAAGCGCGCAGCTTCGTCCGCGCAGGCAAACGAGGCCGCCCTCCCCTGCCCTTTGGTGCCAATACGGCCCCAGGCGAACTCGACGATCGAGGCCCCGAACAGATCGCGGCTCAACGCGACGGTGTAGCGGCGGGCGACGTTGCGCTCCGCGCAGACGGTTTCGAGCCAGATGAAGCTGCCGTGGGTGAGACCTTCCATGCGCGCATGAATGCCGCACGAGGAATCACGCGATCCAACGGGAATTTTGAATCACAGGAGTCGGACTGATTCACGCAGGCGATTTGTTGCGGTTGCTCCCCAATCGGTCAGGATGGGTATTTGGCTCAGCCTTTCTGCAATACGGACTCGATCGCTTTCAGCACCTCAGCCGTCGACGCACCGCTTCGAGCAGGAACCTTGAACGTGTGCCCTCCCCTCGCCGAATGCGCATAGCGTAGGATCACCTTGCCGTTTGCCCCCTTCACTTCGGCCTCTGAGTTCGACGACCTCACTGGAGCGACCGTTGCGCGGATGAGGCGCTTCGCAATCTCTGGAGCGGGAATCGCAGATCCAAGATCTTCGCGCTCAGCTACGATCGCCCGACTTTCGGCGATCATAAGATCCAGTGCCCGCCTGTCAGACGTCAGTGGCTTGATGTCTCTCGCTACACGCACGGTAATTCCGTGGGTGTCGGGGAAAGCAGCTACGATCTCTGAAGGTAGCCGCGCCACATCCAGCAAGCGGCTGAGCCACGACTTCGATATCTTCAGATGCTCGGCCATCTCACTCTGGTTCGAGTTGTAAAACTCGTCGAGCGCACGGGAGTATTCCTTCGCGCGCTCCCAGTCGGAGATGTCCTTCCGAGACCTATTCTCGATGTCGGAAACCCGAAACGCCTCTTCGTCGGAGACGTTCTGGATCGTTACAAGGTATTCGAACTCGGGATGATGGTGGGTGCGCAGCCACTGAACCGTCCACCAACGACGAACGCCCGCAATGATCTCGAAGTCGTGATCAGGGTCGTCCTTGAGGCGGCGGACGATTGCTGGGATGCGCTGCTTCTTAGCGGAGAGGAATGCATCGATTAGGTCGCTGCAGCTATCTTCGGAAAGATGATCGAGGTCGCGGTTATGAAGCCGCCAAGGTCGGCAGCGCGAAGGGTCGACCCACTCCGTCCGGTCGGTAACGACTTTGCCTGCAGCGATCCGTGCCAAGCTCTGACTGCGGCTAGCCATGATGCTTTCAGAGGGAGCCGGAGCGCCCACCTCGATATCGTCATCAAGCCCTTCCGTCAGACTGCTTCCGAAGCCCCGATTTCCCTTGGCCATATCGTATCCCGAACCTCTCTTCATTACTCGCTGGCGGCACAGTTGCCACGTGGCAACTTCATTTCATGAGGCGCTGTCTGACCGCCAGATTTGGTGAGTTGCCACGTGGCAACATCGTCCGAAAACCACTTCAATCTCACGCCCCAAGCCTCATACACGTCAGCCAACCAATTCCATTATCATATTGATACTATGCCGTTTTGTGCTTGAGTTGCCACGTGGCAACTCTGCCTAGACCGCCTCCCCTGCCCTGCTCGCCCAGGTCCGCAGTACGTCAATCTCGATTTCTCTGCAGACGTCGCTCAGATGCTTCATGCAGCGGTTATGAACCTCGTGCGAGGTCACTGGTCTGTCGAGTTCAAAAACCGTCTTCATGCGCGAGCTGGCGTTGTCGATCTCAGCGCTGGTTTTCAGCACCGAGGTGGCCATCGAGCCACCGAACACCTGCCGCATCATCGACAGGATTTCCCGGTGCATGGACTTGCTTTCATCCACCCTGCTCCCGACCAGGCGGATGAAGTTATAAGCTGGCTTCACCCTGCCGGCGATCTGCTCAAGCTGCTTCATCGTGGTGCGAGCCATGTCGATGAAAGACACGGTCGAGGCGAAATCGATCACACTCGGCGGTACGGGAATGACCATCGCATTGGCCGCCTGAAGTACAGCCATCGAGACCATGCCGAGTGCCGGCGGAGGATCCATAACGACGACATCATAGTCATCGACCACCGTATCGATGGCTTCGGCGATCAGATCGATGATGTCGAAGTTCTGGTTCTGCGCCAGGTAGCCCGCAATCTCATACTCGAGGTTGTAGAGCTTAAGGTTGGCCGGGATCAGGTCGAGACCGAAAAAGTGGGTCTTGCGGATGATCGACCGCACCCCGAGGAGCTCCGGGTTGTGAAAATGCCCATAGAGAGTGTCGTCTTCGCTCAGATCCACGTCAGGCCGATACCCGAACATCATCGTCGAACTGGCTTGGCTGTCGCAGTCGATGAACAGAACCCGGTAACCGTGAATGGCGAAATGCTGAGCGAGATGCAGCGCTACCGTAGACTTGCCGACACCGCCTTTGAAATTGGACACGGAGATGACCGCCGGAGTGTCCGTAGGTGCTCGCCAAGGGCGAGTGCCAAAGACGGCGCGCATTTGATCGAGCTCTTCCAAGGTGTACTGAACCCGATGGCCGGACGCCGTTCGATCGCGTTGCGGCAGTCGCCCATCGCGCTCGGCCTCACGGATTGCAGAGGCAGTTCTCCCAACAAGCGCGGCCGCCTTTGAGATTGAGTAGGACGGTCCCACCTTTTGACCCGTTTCCGGATCCAGGGCTCCATCACGAATACGCTTAAGGATGGTGAGGGCCTTGCGATGCAAGGTCCCCAAGCCGTCTTCCAAGAGTTCATCGGTTTGTGCGTCGAGCGCTGCTTCGCTGGCCATGTTCACCGCTTTGTGAGATTGAGCGGGCGAATTAGCACTCTTGGCAGTTTTGAGCAAACTTCGGCCATCAACCTTACAAACTGACCGATGATCTCCGTGCCGTTTTCCATGCTCACAGCGAATCGGACAAGTCGATTGAGTCTCATCCAGATGAAAGTCACAACCGGGAGTGTCGGTCTGGAGGTGGGCTGCCGCGTTCGCCATCGGCTTCATCAATCCAGCCAGGGGCTGGTGTGGATAACCACCGATGATGTCGGTGCAAACCGATGAATTCAGTGCATTTTAGCGATGATCTCGGTTCCCTTGAGACCGATGATCTCGGAGCCCATACCTACTAAAGGAATCTCCTAAGAAGATCCGATTCGCGAATCGTTTTTGAACTGTCCCTTATACACATCTCCGAGCCCAC
>FYBJ01000953.1_pt1 | contig 11870 bp, 14 predicted proteins | sample 1134611 | NCBI WGS metagenome assembly FYBJ01 (sample SAMEA104116008, study PRJEB20421) | marine metagenome | isolation source: marine | reverse complement strand
GCCGCAGAGGTTCTGAAGCGCATGGCGCAAGAGGCTGCAGCGCTGCTCGACGGCGGGTGGCGGCGATGATCCGCGTCTGGCAGGGCGACATCACCACTTTGGACGTATGCGCCATCGTCAATGCCGCGAACCGCAGCCTGCTGGGCGGCGGCGGGGTCGACGGCGCCATTCACCGGGCGGCCGGCCCGGGGCTTCTGGACGAATGCCGCGCGCTCGGGGGCTGCGAAACCGGGGCGGCCCGGATCACCGGCGGGCACGCCCTGCCGGCCCGCCATGTCATCCACGCCGTGGGTCCGGTCTGGCAGGGCGGCGGGCAGGGCGAGGCGGAGCTCCTCGCGGGCTGCTATCGCAGCGCCATGGACCTCGCCGAGGGGGCAGGCTGCCGCAGCGTGGCCTTCCCGGCCATATCGACAGGGGTTTACGGCTATCCGCCCGAGGCGGCGGCGCGGGTCGCGGTTGCCACGCTGCGCGACTGGCTCGCTGGCCGGGACGCGGATTGGACCGTCACGCTCGCCGCCTTCGACGGCGGCAGCGCGGCGGTATTGAAACAGGCTTTGGAGGCATGATGTTCGACAGGATTCTCATCGCGAACCGGGGCGAGATCGCCTGTCGGGTGATCCGCACCGCCCGGCGCATGGGGCTCGGCACGGTCGCGGTGCACTCGGATGTGGATGCGGGCGCGCAGCATGTGCTCCAGGCGGACGAGGCGGTGTCGCTGGGCGGGTCTACGCCCGCAGAAAGCTATCTGCGCGGCGACGCGATCATCGAGGCGGCGCTGCGCAGCGGGGCGGGGGCCATTCATCCCGGTTACGGTTTCCTGTCGGAAAACCCCGACTTCGTGGAGGCGGTGAGCGCCGCAGGGCTCGTGTTCATCGGCCCGCCGGCGGCGGCGATCCGGGCCATGGGTCTGAAGGATGCGGCCAAGGCGCTGATGGCCGAAGCCGGGGTGCCGGTGGTTCCCGGCTATCATGGGCGCGACCAGGATCCCGCCCGGCTGGCTGCCGAGGCCGACATGATCGGCTATCCGGTTTTGATAAAGGCCGTCGCAGGGGGCGGAGGCAAGGGTATGCGCCGGGTGGAGGCGGCAGACGATTTCGCCGCGGCGCTGGCGGCGGCGCGCAGCGAGGCGCGTGGTGCCTTTGGCAATGACGACGTGCTGATCGAGAAATACGTGACCGCGCCGCGCCATGTGGAAATCCAGGTGTTCGGCGACGGCAAGGATGCCGTGTATCTCTTCGAAAGGGACTGCTCGCTGCAGCGCCGCCATCAGAAGGTGATCGAGGAGGCCCCCGCGCCGGGGATGTCCGAAGAGATGCGCGCCGCGATGGGCGACGCGGCAGTGCGGGCCGCCCGCGCCATCGGCTATAGCGGTGCCGGCACCATCGAGTTCATCGCCGACGGCTCGGACGGGCTGCGGCCGGACCGGTTCTGGTTCATGGAGATGAACACCCGCCTTCAGGTCGAGCATCCGGTGACCGAGGCCGTCACCGGGGTGGATCTGGTGGAATGGCAGCTGCGCGTCGCCGCGGGAGAAGGCTTACCGCTGAAACAGGAGGAGTTGAGCCTGCACGGCCACGCCTTTGAGGCGCGGCTTTACGCCGAAGATGTGCCCGCGGGCTTCCTGCCGGCCACCGGGCGGCTTTCGCATCTCGCGTTTCCCCAGGAAGCCCGGGCCGACAGCGGCGTGGTCGCCGGTGACCGCATCAGCCCGTTTTACGACCCGATGATCGCCAAGCTGATCGTCAGCGGCGCGGACCGGGACGACGCGCTTGCCCGGCTCGAGGCGGCGCTCGCCCGCACGGAGGTGGCGGGGCTGACCACCAACCTCGATTTCCTGCGTGCCCTGACGCGCGACCCGGATTTCGCCGCCGAGCGTGTGGACACCGGGCTCATCGACCGCAAGCTGGCGGAGCTGATCCGGGTGGCGGAACCGCCTGCCCATGTCGTTGCGCTGGCCGCGCTGGCGGCGGCGGGGTTCGGTGCGCAGGAGCAGGCAGAGGCCGAACCGGCGGATCTGCGGGGCTTTACCCTCTGGCGTCCGCTCAGACGGCGGCAGGTGCTCGAACATCGCGAGGAGCGCATCACCCTGACGCTGGAGGTTTCGCCCGATGCAGTGAAGGTGGATAGCGCCGGAGCGGATGGGGTGGTGCTGACACGGCGTGCGGGCGCCTGGTTCGCCGACGGGCGGCGCCTGTCCGAAACGGTCGTCCGCGCCGGGGACGAGGTCATCGTGATGGGCGCCGCCCTGTGGCGGTTCACCGTGCCCGATCCGCTGGCGCAGGGCATGGGCCCCGGCCACGGCAGCAACGTGGTAGAGGCGCCCATGCCGGGTCTGGTAAAGGGCGTGATGGTCGAGACCGACCAGAGGGTGGAGGCCGGAGAGGCAATTGCCGTTCTCGAAGCGATGAAGATGGAGCACACGCTTAAGGCCCCCCGGGACGGGGCGGTTGCCGAAGTGCTTGCCGCCGAGGGCGATCAGGTCGAAGCTGGCGCCGCATTGATCCGTCTGCATCCGGCCGAAGATGCCGGAGGGGCAGGCGTCGAAAAAGGAGGCTGCGGGTGATCACCCTCCACCACTGCCACGAAACGCGCTCCATGCGCAGCCTATGGCTGCTGCACGAGCTGGAGTTGGAGTTCGCGCTCCAGGTGCATCCTTTCGACAAATCGCTGCGGGCGCCACAGTATCTGGGGCTGAACCCTGCCGGCCGGGTGCCGGCTCTGGAAATCGACGGCGAGATCATGTTCGAAAGCGGCGCCATCGCCGAGCTTCTGTGCGAACGCTATTCGCCCGACGGACTGGGGCGCAGCACCGCGTCGCCCGACCGTCCCGACTGGCTGACCTGGCTGCATTTCGCCGAAACCCTGAGCCAGCATACCGCCGCGCTGACGCAGCAGCACATCATGCTCTACGACGACAGCATGCGCAGCCCGATCATCATGCGGCTGGAGGCGGCGCGGCTGGCGAAATGCTTCGCCGCCATCGAGGCGCGCCTGTCCACGCCGGTGGAAAACCGCGACTATCTGCTGACCAGCGGTTTTTCGGCCGCGGATATCGGCTGCGGGCAGGCGGTTTACATGGGCCGTCATTTCGTCCGGACCGAGGATTATCCCGAGCTGCACAAATGGTACGAGCGCATCACCGAGCGCCCGGCCTTTCGCCAGAGCCTGCCGGGGCCGCAGGACGCGCGGCTTTATGCCCGCGAATTCTATGAGGCGTGGAATGACTGAACGGGTCGAAATCTTCGAGGTCGGCCCCCGCGACGGGCTGCAGAACGAAAAAAACCTGGTGCCGGCAGAGCGCAAGATCGCACTGATCGACTGTCTGAGCCGGGCGGGATTCGACAGGATCGAGGCCGCGAGCTTCGTCAGCCCCAGATGGGTGCCGCAGATGGCGGATGGCGCCGAGGTTCTGGCCGGGATCGCCCGCGCGCCGGGGGTCTCCTATGCGGCGCTCGTGCCCAACATGAAAGGCTACGAACGCGCGCGCGAAGCTGGTGCTGACGAGATCGCGATCTTCGCATCGGCGTCCGAAGGGTTCAGCCGGGCGAACATCAACTGTTCCATCGACGAAAGCATCGCGAGGTTCGAGCCGGTGCTCAAGGCCGCGCGCCATATCGACCTGCCGGTGCGGGGATATGTGTCCTGCGTGACCGACTGTCCCTTCGACGGGCCGGTGGCGCCCGCCGCGGTGGCACGGGTGGCGTCGCGGCTCTTTGCGCTGGGCTGTTACGAGGTGTCGCTGGGCGATACCATCGGCAAGGGCACGCCCCAGACCGTGAGCGCGATGCTGGAGGCGGTTCTTCCGCAGGTGCCGGCACACCGCCTGGCCGGTCATTTTCACGATACGTCGGGCCGCGCGCTGGAAAACGTCGAGGCGGCGCTCGCACTCGGCTTGCGGGTGTTCGACAGCTCGGTCGGCGGGTTGGGCGGCTGTCCTCACGCGCCGGGCGCGCCGGGAAACCTGGCGACCGAGGCCCTAGACCGGCGGTTGCGCGAACTGGGCTATGTCACGGGGCTCGATCCGCAGGTGCTGGAAGAGGCGGCAGGCATGGCCCGTGCAATGCGATCTGCGCCGGAGCGCTGAGCGGCGGAACGCATCGCCCCGGCAGAACAGCAGCAAAGAAAGACCTCGCAACATGTATGAAACGCTCGATCTCCAGCTGGACGACCGCGGTGTCGCGCGGCTGACCCTGAACATGCCCGACCGCCACAACGCTTTGGCGCCCCGGATGATCGCGGAGCTTCATGCCGCGGCCGAAAGGCTGGGCGGCGATCCTCGGGTGCGGGTGGTGGTGCTGACCGGCGAGGGCAGAAGCTTTTGTGCCGGGGGCGATCTGAATTGGATGAAGGCGCAGATGACCGCCGCCCCGCAGGAGCGTGCGGCCGAGGCGCGCAAGCTCGCGATGATGCTGCGCGCGCTGGACCGGCTGCCGAAGCCCCTGATCGGCCGGATCCAGGGCCAGGCGTTTGGCGGCGGTATCGGAATGATGTCGGTCTGCGATGTAGCGGTAGGGGTGGAGGGGGCGAAATTCGGCCTGACCGAAACCAGGCTGGGACTTATCCCGGCGACCATCGGCCCCTATGTGGCCGCGCGCATGGGGCCTGCCGTGGCGCGGCGCGTGTTCATGTCGGCGCGTCTGTTCGACACGGCCGAGGCCGTCGAGCTGGGGTTGTTGGCCCGCGCCGTCGCCCACGGCGATCTGGATGCGGCGATAGAGGCGGAGGTGCAGCCATACCTGTCGGCCGCGCCCGGCGCCGTTGCCGCCTCCAAGGCGCTCTTGCGCCGGCTGGGACCGCCCGTTGACGATGCGGTGATCGAGATGACCATAGCGGCGCTGGTGGCCGCCTGGGAGGGTGAGGAGGCACCGGAAGGCGTCGCTGCCTTTTTCGAAAAACGCAAGCCCCGCTGGGCCTGAGCAGGAAAGGGCGGGATGCGGCAATAGGCTGCGTCGAAAGACACAGCTCAGGCGCTGCCCCGTGTTGACCCCGCGCGGGGGCGAGGCTAAACCCGGGCTCAGCTTTGCTCGACGTGCATCCGTGCAGAAAGGGGCCCGCATTGGAAGAGCTTCTTGGTGAATACCTCCCCATACTCGTGTTTCTGGGCTTGGCCATCGGGCTGGGGGTGATGCTGATCATGGCGGCGGCGGTCCTGGCCGTGCGCAGCCCCGATCCGGAAAAGGTCAGCGCCTATGAATGCGGCTTCAACGCATTCGACGACGCCCGGATGAAATTCGACGTGCGCTTCTACCTCGTGTCCATCCTGTTCATCATCTTCGACCTGGAGGTGGCCTTTCTCTTTCCCTGGGCGGTGGCGTTCAAGGATGTGGGCACGCTGGGCTTCTGGGCGATGATGGTGTTTCTGGGCATCCTGACGCTCGGCTTCGCCTACGAGTGGAAAAAGGGAGCGATGGAATGGGAGTGAGCACCGCCGCCAATACCGCCGCCGCGGACAAGGAGGTCACGACCCAGCAGCTCAACCGCGAACTGCAGGATCGGGGCTTTCTGCTGACTTCGACGGCCGATGTCATCAACTGGGCGCGCACCGGCTCGCTGCACTGGATGACCTTCGGTCTGGCCTGCTGCGCGGTGGAGATGATGCATACCGCCATGCCGCGGTATGATATGGAGCGGTTCGGCACCGCGCCGCGTGCCAGTCCGCGCCAGTCCGACCTGATGATCGTGGCCGGCACCCTGACGAACAAGATGGCCCCCGCACTGCGCAAGGTCTATGACCAGATGCCGGAACCGCGCTACGTGATTTCGATGGGATCCTGCGCCAACGGCGGGGGATACTACCACTACAGCTATTCGGTGGTGCGCGGCTGTGACCGGATCGTGCCCGTCGACGTCTATGTGCCCGGCTGCCCGCCCACCGCCGAGGCGCTGCTTTACGGGATTTTGCAGCTCCAGCGCAAAATCCGGCGCACCGGCACCATAACACGCTAGAAGGTCCGCTTCATGTCCGACAACGCCCTTACCCAACTTGCCGCGCATATCGCCGAACGGCAGCCGGATGCGGTGATCGGCCATGAGGTGGCTTTCGGTCAGCTCACGATGGAGGTGGCGCGCAGCGGTCTCGTGGGCTTCGTCGAATTTCTCAAGACCGACGGGACCTGCCGCTTCACGACCCTCGTGGATATCACCGCGGTCGACCACCCCTCGCGAGAAAAGCGGTTCGACGTCGTCTATCATTTCCTGTCGATGTATCAGAATCAGCGCATCCGGCTGCGGGTAGCGCTGCGCGAGGATGAGGTGATCCCCTCTCTCGTCGCTGTGCACCCCAGTGCGAACTGGTTCGAGCGGGAGGTGTTCGACATGTTCGGCATTCTTTTCACCGGCCATCCGGATCTGCGGCGTATTCTGACCGATTACGGCTTTCGCGGCTTCCCGCTGCGCAAGGACTTCCCGACCACCGGCTATACGGAGGTGCGTTATGACGAGGAACAGAAGCGCGTCGTCTACGAGCCGGTGAAGCTTGTTCAGGAATATCGGCAATTCGATTTCATGTCGCCCTGGGAAGGGGCGAATTACATCCTCCCCGGTGATGAAAAAGAGGTGGGCAAGTGATGGGTTTCGGTTTCGGCGGATACGGAATGGGCGGCGGCGGGCTGCTTTGGCTTATCATTCTGGCGGTGATCCTGGTGGTGCCCTTCTGGCGGCTCCTGCCGCGCTATGGCATTCCCAACTGGGTGGCGCTCTTCGCGATCTTCCCGCTGGGGGCGGTCATCCTGCTGTGGATCATCGCCGTCAAGGACAAGATCGACGGAGGCTCCGCGTGATGGACGGGACCAAGGGCTTCGAGGACGCCCAGTCGGGCGAACAGAAGATCCGAAACTTCAACATAAACTTCGGGCCGCAACACCCGGCGGCGCATGGGGTTTTGCGTCTGGTGCTGGAGCTGGACGGCGAAATCGTGGAACGTTGCGACCCGCATATCGGGCTCTTGCACCGCGGCACCGAAAAGCTGATGGAAAGCCGCACCTATCTGCAGAACCTGCCGTATCTCGACCGGCTCGATTATGTGGCGCCTATGAACCAGGAACATGCCTGGTGTCTGGCGATCGAGCGGCTGACCGGGGTGGAGGTGCCGCGCAGGGCACAGCTCATCCGCGTGCTCTATTCCGAAATCGGCCGCATTCTCAGCCATCTGCTGAACGTCACCACGCAGGCCCTGGATGTCGGTGCCCTGACGCCGCCGCTCTGGGGGTTCGAGGAGCGCGAAAAGCTCATGGTCTTTTACGAACGCGCGAGCGGTGCGCGGCTGCACGCAGCCTATTTCCGCCCCGGCGGCGTTCACCAGGATCTCCCCGACGGGCTGGTCAACGACATCGATGCCTGGGCAGAGGCCTTTCCGGCGGTGCTCGACGATATCGACGGGCTGCTGACCGAAAACCGCATTTTCAAGCAGCGCAACGTCGATATCGGCGTGGTCAGCGAGCAGGACATCAACGACTGGGGCTTTTCGGGCGTCATGGTGCGCGGCTCCGGTCTGGCCTGGGATCTCCGGCGCGCGCAGCCCTACGAATGCTATAACGAGTTCGAATTTCAGATCCCCGTGGGCAAGAACGGCGATTGCTACGACCGGTATCTCGTCCGAATGGCCGAGATGCGCGAAAGCACGAAAATCATCCGGCAGGCCTGCGCCAAACTGCGCGAGGAGCGGGGCCCGGTGCTGGCGCGGGGCAAGATCACGCCGCCGGCACGCGGCACGATGAAAACCTCGATGGAGGCGCTCATCCACCACTTCAAGCTCTATACCGAGGGCTTCCATGTCCCCGCCGGCGAAGTCTATGCCGCGGTGGAGGCGCCCAAGGGCGAATTCGGCGTCTATCTGGTGGCCGACGGCACGAACCGCCCCTACCGGGTAAAGCTGCGTGCGCCGGGGTTTTTGCATTTGCAGGCCATGGATCATGTGGCGACGGGGCATCAGCTCGCCGATGTCGCGGCCATCATCGGCACGCTGGACGTGGTGTTCGGAGAAATCGACAGATGAAGAATTTTGCCCGCATCCATCGCACCGGTCTCGGGGCGCTTGCCGCATTTGCGCTGGTGGCCGTGCCCGCGGCCGGCCAGACCGCGCAGACGCTCGACGGGCGCGAGAGCGGCGGCGTTTTCGGTAACGAGCGCAACGCCGCGGCGGCGGAAGTGCCCGACGGTCCGGTGCAGTCGCGCGCCGCGCTTTTCACGGTGCTGGCAGGGCAGGGATGCGCGGTCGATGCCGCCCGGCTCAACGAGGTGTTTTCGCCGCAGGGCTTCAGCTATGAATTCGTGAACGGCGTGCTGACCGAGATGCTGGCCGACGGGACCGCGACCGAGGATGCGGAGGGGCGGCTTTCCGTGCCGGTGGCCCAGTGCCCCCCCGACCGGCCGGCCCCCACGCCGCGCGATGTGGTGCTGCAGCGGTTCCGCGATAACGGATGCCGTCTCGGCCGTGCCGATCTCGGCCCGCTGATGGCCGAGTTGGAGCTGAGCCGCGAACAGCTTCGCAACATCGTGCTGCCGCTTTACGACGCGGGCAAGCTGCAGGTGGAGCGGTCGGTCGCGACGCTCGACGCCGGGCTTTGCCAGACCCCCGACTGATCCAAGGACCAACCGATGCTTCGTCGCCTCCATCCCGAGCAGCCGCAGGATTTTGCCTTTACCCCCGCCAACCGCGCCTGGGCCGAAGCGCAGATCACCAAATACCCAGAGGGCCGCCAGGCAAGCGCGATCATCCCCCTTCTGTGGCGCGCGCAGGAACAGGAAGGCTGGCTGACGCGGCCGGCCATCGAGCATGTGGCCGATATGCTGGGCATGGCTTATATCCGGGCCCTCGAGGTCGCGACCTTCTATTTCATGTTTCAGCTTCAGCCGGTGGGCTCGGTCGCCCATTTTCAGATCTGCGGCACCACTTCCTGCATGATCTGCGGGGCCGAGGATCTGATCGCGGTCTGCCGGGAGAAGATCGCCGCCAATCCGCATGAGCTGTCGCAGGACGGCAAGTTTTCCTGGGAAGAGGTCGAGTGTCTGGGCGCCTGCGCAAACGCGCCGATGGCCCAGATCGGCAAGGACTACTACGAGGATCTGAACCCCGAGGGCATGGCGGATCTGATCGACCGGCTGGCGCGGGGGGACGTGCCCCGGCCCGGGCCGCAGAACGGCCGCTTTGCCTCGGAACCCAAGGCCGGGCTGACCTCGCTGCAAGGTGACGGGAACGACGGGCAGGCGCATAACGCCTCGGTCGATCTGGCTCTGTCGCTGGGCGATACGATCAAGCGTATCGACGGCACCGAGGTGGAACTGACGACACCCTGGAAGGACAGCGAGGGCGGTGCGGGATCGGCGCGCAAGCAGGCCCCGCCCGAGCCCCGCGGGCCGCGGGAGCCTGCCATCGATCCGGCCGCGACGCCAGGCCCCAAGCCCGCCGCCGGCAAGGCGCCTTCCGCGCAGGGGGCCACCGTGCAGGAAAGCGACGCGGCCGAGAGCGGCCGCCCGGCACAGGGCGCCCCCGCCCGGCAGGCAGAGCCCGCCCGGCCCGCCGCACTCGATGCTCCCCACGGGGGGCGGCCGGATGACCTTAGGAAAATCAAGGGGATAGGCCCGAAACTCGAAGGCGTCCTCAACAGTCAGGGCATTTTCCACTATCGCCAGATCGCCGGTTGGACGCCCGAGCAGGTGGCCTATATGGATGCCAATCTCGAAGGTTTCCGCGGGCGGGCAAGCCGTGACGACTGGGTCGGGCAGGCGAGCCGCCTGGCCGAAGAAAACGTGACAGGGGCCCCGGATCCTGCTTCAAAAGGTGACGACGGGTAAATTCTCGTTATCCGAATAAGCCAGGGGAGTAATGACATGACACAGAAGAACGGGGGGCTGAGCTGCGCGGCTGGCTGTTGGCTGGCTGCGGCGATTGGCGGTCTGATTTTTGCCGTGCTGCTTTGGTGGGCGGCAGGCTTTTCATTCCTGGGCGGCTTCCTCCTTGGGCTCCTGGCCTTTGCCGTTGCCGGTTTCGCGCTGAGCTGGGCGCTGTGCTCGCCGACGCCCACGGTGGTGCCGCCGGCGGCACCTACCCGCGGGGCCACCCGGCAAGGGGCGGCGTCGCCCGCCGACGCCGGAGCCGCGGCCGCCATCCACGGCGCGACACCCGCAGCCGGGGCAGCGGCCTCCGCGACCGTAGACGAGCCGGTGATCCACGAAGGCGCCCGGCCCCCGGGCGAGGACGGGCTGGACCCCGTCGACCGCGGCGAGGTTCCGGCGGAAGAAAAGGTGACGTCGGCCGGCGGCACCGAGGCGGAGCCCGCCCCGGCCTCCGGCAGCGGCATGACCGCAGGCGGTGCGACCGCCCGTTCGGGCCGCGGCACCGAAGCCCAGACCGAAGTGCCGGGGGCGAACTCGCTTTCCTCGGGAGCGGCCGGAAGCTCCGATATCGGCGGTCCGGGCCATGCCGAGGCCTCTTCGACCGAAAAGCCGCGGATCGAACCGGCGGCCGCGGGCGGCGGAACGGCGGGCAGCACCATTTCGGGGACAGCGGCCGGCAAAAAGCCCGAAGGGCTTTCCGCGCCGCGCGAAGGCGGTGCCGACGATCTGACCCGGATCAAGGGCATCGGTCCGAAGCTTGCCGTCATGCTGAACGAAATGGGCTACTACCATTTCGACCAGATCGCCAACTGGAGCGACGAGGAAGTGGCTTGGGTCGACGGGAATCTGCAGGGTTTCCGGGGCCGTGTGAGCCGCGACGAATGGGTGCGTCAGGCGCGCGAACTGCGCTGAAGATTCGGTTCCCGCCGGGGCCCTTGGGCCTCCGGCGGGAACCATGCCGCGCCGGGGTAAACTGGCGCTGGAAACCGGACCGGCGAAGGTCTAAGAGCACCGCGTGCGCGCTGTTCGGCGTTGCGGCGCGAGCGGTGTAAATCGGGGAACGGACCATTATGGCCGAGCCGACAGAAACGGAAATCCAGCAGGCCCGCAGGGCCCGGCTCGTTGCGGTCGTCATGGTGGCGACCATGGGGCTGTGGCTGGCCGCCCAATGGCTGGGCGGGGCACTGGGGCTGGCCGGACGCTATGTGTTTCTCTTCGATCTGGCGGCGCTGGCCGCCTTTGCGTGGTCGTTGGTGAATATCTACTGGATCTGGCGCGCACGTCAGAAAAGCAAAGGGTAACGAGCGAGATGCTGAAGGATCAGGACCGGATTTTCACCAATCTCTATGGAATGCGCGACCGCTCTTTGCGCGGGGCGCAGGCCCGGGGCCATTGGGACGGCACCGCCGGTCTGATCCAGAAAGGACGCGACTGGATCGTCGAAGAGATGAAGGCCTCGGGCTTGCGCGGCCGGGGAGGGGCAGGGTTCCCCACCGGGCTGAAGTGGTCCTTCATGCCGAAGGAGAGCGACGGGCGGCCCGCCTATCTGGTGGTCAACGCCGACGAATCCGAGCCCGGCACATGCAAGGACCGCGAGATCATGCGCCACGATCCGCATACGCTGATCGAGGGCTGCCTGATCGCGTCGTTCGCGATGAACGCCCATGCTTGCTATATCTATCTGCGCGGCGAATACATCCGCGAACGCGAGGCGCTGCAGGCCGCCATAGACGAGGCCTATGAGGCGGGCCTGCTGGGCCGGAACGCAGCCGGGTCGGGCTGGGATTTCGATCTCTATCTGCACCACGGCGCCGGCGCCTATATCTGCGGCGAGGAGACGGCCCTGCTCGAAAGCCTCGAAGGCAAGAAGGGCATGCCGCGCATGAAGCCGCCTTTTCCGGCGGGGGCGGGGCTTTACGGCTGCCCCACCACGGTCAACAACGTCGAATCCATCGCGGTGGTCCCCACGATCCTGCGCCGGGGCGCCCAGTGGTTCGCAGGCTTCGGGCGGCCCAACAATGCAGGCACGAAGCTTT
>FYBJ01002180.1_pt1 | contig 11900 bp, 10 predicted proteins | sample 1134611 | NCBI WGS metagenome assembly FYBJ01 (sample SAMEA104116008, study PRJEB20421) | marine metagenome | isolation source: marine | reverse complement strand
CCGCGGGACGTAGGTTGAACAAATTGTATTTTTTCACCTTGCAAAATTAAATGTCAACAAGCCCCAGACACTAATGAATAATTTTGCCCATTTGCGACCATCGCAGACCACCGTCCTGGCTATTCCAGCTTAACCAGACCAAAAATGCCTTTCCGCGCAGATATTCATCTTTGACAAAGCCCCAGAATCGACTGTCTGCGCTGTCATCGCGGTTATCTCCCATCATAAAATATTGTCCTTCGGGTACAAGCACATCAAAATCCTCTGCCGGAACATCAGGATTAATAAAAATAAAATGCTCTACACCATTAATGGTTTCTTTATATTTTGCAACCGTCGCACCAGAACTTTCATCAGTGGTATATTCTACAAACTCCCTTGGAAGTTCTTTGCCGTTAATAGACAACTTCTTATTATGATAGCTTATTTTATCTCCACCGACGCCAATTACCCGTTTGATAAAATCATAAGATGGCTCTGGCGGCCAACGAAAAACAGCAATTTCACCTTTCCGGGGCTTCGCCAGAGGGATAATCCTGGTTTCCAGCACAGGCAGGCGAAGGCCATATGCAAATTTATTGACGGCCACAAAATCACCAACCATTAAAGTGGGTTCCAATGAACCGGATGGAATTCGAAAAGGCTCTACCAAAAAGGAACGAAGCAATAAGACCAGGATAAAAACCGGAAAAAAGGAACGGCTGTATTCAATAATTTTGTTAGGCTGTTGTCCACTCTCCCGATGTTTTGACCAAAAAAGGATATCGAGTAAATATACCAAACCGCTGAGGGCTGATAAAACAACCAGAAGAAGAGCAAAATTCATAACTTATACCTGCCTTAAAGATTGTAACATCATGTTCTTCGGCTTCCTGAGCCTTTCGTTATTTCTTTTTATCATTTTGAAAAACAGCCATAAACGCTTCCTGAGGAATTTCAACACGGCCAACCTGCTTCATTCGTTTTTTACCGGCTTTTTGTTTTTCCAGCAGTTTACGTTTCCGCGACACGTCACCGCCATAACATTTTGCCGTCACATTTTTTCTTAAGGCTTTAACCGTTTGACGGGCAATAATGTGATTGCCGATAGCCGCCTGAATTGCAACATCAAACATCTGCCGGGGAATAATTTCCCGCATTTTATCCGCAAGCACCTTACCGCGCTGATAAGCATCATCTTTATGTACGATAACGGCCAGAGCATCAACACGATCGCCATTGATCAAAATATCCATCTTCACCAGATTGGAAGGTTCGAATTTAAGGAAGTTATAATCCAGCGATGCATAGCCTTTGCTCGCGGATTTAAGTCTGTCAAACAAATCAGAAACCACTTCGCTCATCGGCATGTCGTAAACAATCGAAACCTGGCGGCCGGAATAAGTCATACCCACCTGGCTGCCGCGTTTTTCCTCGCAAATCATAATGACCTGACCAACATATTCCTGAGGAACAAGCACATTCGCCCTGACAATCGGTTCGAAAATCTGTCGGATATGCGAAGGGTTTGGAAGCTGGGAAGGATTATCAATCATTTTCTCTTCACCGGCTTCGGTCTCAATCTTATACACCACCGTAGGCGCGGTTGAAATCAAATCCAGATCGTATTCACGCTCAAGCCGCTCCTGAATGATTTCCATATGAAGCATACCCAGAAAACCGCAGCGGAAACCAAAGCCCAGCGCCTCGGAAGATTCCGGTTCATAAAATAATGAAGCATCATTTAAGCTTAGTTTTGCCAGCGCCTCCCTAAAGGCTTCAAAGTCATCCGAGGATACCGGAAAAAGACCGGCATAAACCTGAGGCTTAACCTTCTGAAAACCGGGCAAGGGCTGTTTGGCCGGCGTTTTATCCAGCGTTAAGGTATCACCAACCGGAGCACCGTGAATATCTTTAATTCCGGCGATAACATAACCCACTTCACCACAACTTAATTTATCTTTTTTCGTACGACGAGGGGTAAATATTCCGACTTCATCAACTTCGTGAACTCTGCCGGTCGACATGACCCGCATTTTATCGCCCTTTTTCATCGAGCCGTTCACCACGCGCACCAGAGAAACCACACCAAGATAACTGTCAAACCAGGAATCGATAATCAATGCCTGCAAAGGCGCATCATAATCACCAACAGGCGGAGGAATTTTGTCAATCAATGCTTCAAGCGTATCAATAACGCCGACACCGCTCTTAGCACTGGCAAAGATAGCATCGTGAGCATCAATACCGATAATATCCTCAATTTCTGCAATAACACGCTCAGGCTCTGCCTGCGGCAGGTCGATTTTATTGAGTATCGGCACAACTTCAAGCGATTGATCAATTGCCGTGTAACAAACTGCAACCGTCTGTGCTTCTACCCCCTGGGATGCATCAACCACCAGCAAAGCGCCCTCGCAGGCGGCAAGAGAACGGGACACTTCATAACTGAAATCCACATGTCCGGGCGTATCGATGAAATTCAATAAATAGGTTTCGCCATTTTTAGCGGTATAATTTAATGAAACTGACTGAGCCTTGATAGTAATGCCTCGTTCTCGCTCTATATCCATTGAGTCAAGCACCTGAGCCGCCATTTCCCTGTCTGAAAGACCACCGCAGGTCTGAATGAAACGATCGGCAAGGGTTGATTTGCCATGATCAATGTGGGCAATAATCGAGAAGTTTCTAATTTTTTTCAAGTCGACCAATTTTATGACTCTTTCAGTTAAAATAAGATATTATACCCAATTAACTTCAAAATGCTATGTTTTAGGCAATTTGATTTTTTTGTCCAGGAAGTCTTTAAAGATGAGTAATAGCAAGCCTATTGGGAATCTTTAAAGACTTCCTGGACGGAAAAAGCAACAGCATCAAACATAGCATTTTGATGTTGATTGGGTATAGCCCCAATTAACTTCAAAATGCTATGTTTCAGGCAACCTGTTTTGTTCTGAGAAACATAAAAAAATGCCTAATCAATGCATCTTCCTCTGATATTTTAAGGTTCTACATGCCGGCATGGGGATAGCGTAAAAAATTTACGACAAATTTGCTATTCAGCCGGATTTTTTCTAATATGGCATTTTAAACTACGCAAGGATGTCATATGAGACGGGCATTTTTACTGACAGTTGTCTTTTTTTCCTGCATCACATGCTTTACCGCTTCTTCTGCAACTCAACTCAGTCAACGCAAGGACGTGAAAGCCTTCATGCAGATGATGGTAAAAAAACATGGTTTTAATCAGGAAGAGCTCACTCGCGTATTCAATGATGCCAGAATTCAACCAAAAATCATCGCCTCCATGGAACGTCCTTATGAAAAGAAAAACTGGGATGTTTATAAAAACCTGTTTCTCACTCAACAACGTCTTGCAGGCGGTATAGATTATTGGGAACAAAACAAAGCTGCCCTTGAAAAAGCAGAGAAAAAGTATGGCGTACCATCACATGTGATCGTCGCCGTCATTGGCGTTGAAACGCTTTATGGCACACGAAAAGGCTCTTACCGGGTTCTTGATGCGTTAACGACATTAGCCTTTGACTACCCTAAACGTTCGGTATTTTTTAAAAAAGAACTGGCGGAATATTTAATTCTTTGTCGTGAAAACAAAATTAATCCTCGTGAATTGCTGGGTTCATATGCCGGCGCAATGGGAACGCCGCAGTTTATGCCGAGTTCCTACCGCCATTATGCCGTTGATTTTTCCGGAAACGGTAAAAAAGATATTATCAACAATCATGAAGATGCCATTGGCTCTGTTGCAAACTATTTATCCAAACATGGCTGGAAACACAAGCGCGGCGTTGCTCAGCTTGCTGTGGTTCAGAAAGAAAAGAAACCCAATGTAAAATTTAACGCAAAAGAAGCGGCCTACTCCCTTGAACAACTGAAGCAATCTGGAATCAAACCCAGAACAGCGGCTTTAAATATGCCTAAAAAAGCCGGTGTGATTGCACTGGATACGGATAAGGGTAAAGAATACTGGATTGCATATCCTAATTTCTACGTCATTACCCGTTATAATACCAGTCCGCAATATGCACTTGCCGTTCACCTGTTATCGCAACAGCTGAAACACCGCTGGCAGCTGGCGAAACAACATACGCCGCATGCCTATGCATAATTAAAGCCTATTTTGCTGGAGAACCGGATGGCTGGCCTCTTTCTTTTCTATTCAAGTCTGACAGATGAAGGGGCCGGCTGCGTTTTGATATCCGATGACTCATCGATTAGGCCCGAGTTCAGGTTTTTTTCTTTTTTAGAACTTCGCCAACTACAGGAACATCAGCCGCTGGTGATTGTCTTAAGCTCGGCACATGCTGTTTTTCATTCACTTGAAATGGCTTTTTTGCCAGAAAAAAAAGCTCGGATGGCCATACCTTTCGCACTGGAAGATGAACTGAGCAAACCACTGGACAGATACCATTTTGCTTTTAGCCGAGCATTTTATCAGGGTGGAAAATATCTCATTATCAGTCTGGACAGCAACTTTTTGGCGCAAGGGATTGAACAGCTGAAAAAGGAAAATATTGAATGTCAAAATATTACCCTTGACTGGTTTGCACTCAAAGAACATGAAGCGGCGTTAACAGGCAACCAGTTGCTTATCAATCAGGCAGATTTTAAAGGCAGCCTGAGCATGGAGCTTGCTGAGTTATTTGCGGCAGAACAGCCTTTCGAACAGCTTTATTGCTTTTCAGATTCGGAAAACAGCCCGTTGCAATGCTCGGAAAAACTCGATATACCCAGCGCTGTCTGGGTAGCCGGCCGTCTTGCAGAACAACCTTGGATCAATATCAGTCAAGGTCCATTGAAACAGGGAAATAAAACACTGCAGTTAAAAAAATGGCTGCTTATCAGCTCAAGCCTTGCCCTGCTCTGGGCTGTCACCTGGCTGGGTGCCAGTCTCTATCAAATTCATCAGCTATCCAAGGATATTGATTCAACAGATGCGAAGATAGCCAAAATCTATCGACAATACTTTCCTGGCGCAAAAAAAATTATCAATCCGAAATTTCGCCTTTCCCAATTATTTAAATCCGATAAACCGGGAGAACGGCAACAGTTATGGTTCATGATGGGGCAATTGTCTCAGTCTCTTCAAGACTACCAGATCCATCTCCAACGCATCGTTTACCAGAACAGGCAATTGACATTAACCCTGATAAGTCCTGATTTTAATCAACTTGAAGAATTTGAACAGCGGCTCGAAAGCCAGGGAATAAAAGTCAAGCAGACACAGGCAGGAAATAGTAAACAGGGTGTTGTGGCAACACTGGAGTTATCATGAAAAACTACTGGAACTCGCTTAACGACAGAGAACGAAATTTATTAAGCCTGATGACCGTTGTTATCGGATTATATCTTGTCTACTTATTGATTATTTCTCCTGTCCATAACAGGTTGGCTGATAAAAAAGAACGTCTTATCCATCAAAAAGAAACGCTGCTATGGATGAAAAAAATACAAACAACCGGCGTAAAGGGAAAAAGTTTAATTAAATTAAGTAATAATCAGTTACCGGGAATGGTCGCGCAGCAATTAAAGCAAGCCTCACTATCTAATTTTCCTTATCAGCTGGAACAAACTGGAACGGGAGACACCCAACTTCAATTTGACAAGGTTCCTTTCAAAACGTTTTTAATTTGGCTGGAGAAGTTTCACGAGCAGTATCAAGTCAACATTAAACAACTGCAGGTAGAAAAAAAGCAGGCCGCAGGCCTGGTGAAAGCATTAGTTGTCATCAGCGCATCGGGATAAGAGCTGAATCAAACGCCATCTCGCAATGCCCTGCCTGATGATGGAGGTACCTCGCTACGCTCGGAATGACGTTGAGCGTCATCCTGAGCGTAATGAAGACCTCCCAAATTCAAAAGCGATGAACTTAACGGTTCACGCCGCCTTGTACTGTTCCCCAGTTTTTCACCCGGGCTCTGGCTTTCACATCAGCCGGCAATGAATCCAGTGCTTTCTTGGCGTCCTGATAGTTATCATAGCTTCCGTAAACCCCTTTATAATAGGTTTTACCGTCTTTTTGATACTTGATCTGGGCGCTTCTATTATTTTTAGGCGCGGTTTGTAATGAAGAAGCTACCGAGGCAGCATTTTCATCATCTCCAACTTCTACGGTATAGCCCATCGGGTTCTGACTGTTTACCCAGCTTTTATCGCGGCTTTTGTGCGAAGCCGGTGCCTGATATTCGTTCACATGATAGGAGTTAGGCACAGCCACAGGACGCTTGGCTTCCTGATCTTCTGCCTGTTGCGCATCTGCTCCCTGCACATTCCCTGAATAACTGCTCGATTGATCGTATCGATAACCTTGATAATATGTACGCTGTTCTTCAAACACTGAAGTACAGGCCGTAAGACTCAATACACAGGCAGACAACGTGGCTAGCTTGATTTTATTGTTCATGACATATCCCCCTTATCCTTATTTTATTCATTTTGCTATGTCATAATTCTATTATAGTTAAGAATTTCAAATTCTGTTGTGAAATTTACTCTAATCTCTTAGAGTAGGGTCTGTTGACATTTCATTTCACGAAACAAAAACGAAATGTCAACAGACCCTAAAGTAATTTGTAAGCTATCTATAGGAACAAACTATGTGGACACATCGACGCTCAGGCTTAATCCATCAACGTGGCCAACATGATCACCGCGATCCCTATGAACGGGACAGAACCCGGGTGATTCATTCGGCGGCATTCCGCCGCTTACAGCGTAAAACTCAAATTCTTGGAACCCATGAGGGGGATTTTCATCGCACCCGTTTGACCCATTCTCTTGAGGTTGCCTCCATTGGGCGAAGCATTGTCCGTAATCTGGCAATGAACCAGCATCATGAAGAAGTTTCCGGTATTCTGCCCAGCGATGATCTTATTTCATCCATCTGTCTTTTACATGACATTGGCCACCCTCCTTTCGGTCATGGCGGCGAAGTTGCTTTAAATTTTATGATGCGAGACCATGGCGGATTTGAAGGTAATGGACAAACCTTAAGATTGTTGACCAAGGTCGAAAACAGCTATGGCGAATTCGGTCTTGATTTAACCCGGCGCGTGCTTCTGGGAATCCTGAAATACCCGGTGAAATATAGTGACGTCATCTGCAGAGAACGACCGGCGGTTAATCAAAGTTTTTCAAAGGTATTAAGAATCAACGACTGGCTGCCGCCCAAAGCTTATTTTGATTGTGAGACGAGCGAGGTAGACTGGTTGATGGAGTGTTTTCAACCCGAAGACAGGCAACTTTTCCAGAGCTTGAAACGCCAACCTCAGGGCAAGCAACACGGCAAATCAGCTTATAACAATCTTGATTGCTCAATCATGAATACTGCTGACGACATTGCCTATGGCGTACATGATTTGGAAGATGCCATTCACCTGCAGCTCATTCACCGCTATCAGCTGGATACTGAAAAGTTCAGAAGTCTCATGTCGGAAGATTTCACGAATGAAGAACAGCAGCGTATCCTGAATCAGTTGTTCAGCCATGAAAGTTATGAAAGGAAACAGGCGATTGGCGAATTGGTGAATTATTTTATTACTTCTGTCGATATCGGCATTAACCATGAAGATTTTGAGAACCGGCTGCTGAGGCACAAAATTGTACTGCGACCCAGTGCTCGCGCCCTTCTGGATTATCTTACTGAAAGCATTTTTAATTATGTGATTGATTCACAGGAAGCCAGAACCTTTGAATATGGCGGCCAAACCGTGATTCTTCGCCTGTTTGAAGCGATTGAGGCCAATCCCAGCACGCTGTTAAATACCAAAAACCGTGAATTATTTCGCAAACAAAGTGAAATCAGTGAAGCCGATGGCTATCGGGTGATTTGCGACTATATTGCCAACATGACCGATGAATATGCGTACAGAATGCACGAACGCCTGTTTGGGTTAAACAAAAGAACGGTGTTTGAAAGATTATAAAAAAAGCCATCTGAAAAGATGGCGTCCCCAAGGGGATTCGAACCCCTGTTACCGCCGTGAAAGGGCGGTGTCCTAGGCCTCTAGACGATGGGGACTAAGACAATATAAAGACTGAAATAACGCCACATATGTGGCGTCCCCAAGGGGATTCGAACCCCTGTTACCGCCGTGAAAGGGCGGTGTCCTAGGCCTCTAGACGATGGGGACCCAGTCTTTTCTTTTAGTTACCACAGCAATACTGCTTTGGTGGAGCCAGGCGGGATCGAACCGCCGACCTCTTGCATGCCATGCAAGCGCTCTCCCAGCTGAGCTATGGCCCCTAAAAGAGAAGGCAAGTTTAAAATCCTGGTGCTTATCTGTCAAGCATTTTTTTATTCTTTTTAGTAAGTTTTTAAAGGTTTTCAGCAAAAGAGTTCATTTAAACCAAAATGGTTTTAAATTAAGTCAACAAGCTGTCTCAGTATCCTTGCTGTAACGCCCCAAATCTGATGATCACTTCCGGTAAACACAAGACTTTCAATTGAATAACCATATTTCACCAGTTTCATGATTTGATAGTTTGAAGGCAGCAGAACATCCTCTATAGGAAGCCGGATAAGCTCCTGAACCTCTGCGACATTCATACGGTAAGGTTCGATGCTTTGAATTTCAGCGTACCAGGGAACGATTTCGGCATGAAAAAGGGTCTTATCCTTTTTGAGTTCAGCTTTTTTCTGTACCCGCATCGCTGACACGCCCAGTTCTTCTTCCAGTTCTCTGAGCGCGGTCTGATACAAATCACTGTCAGACTCCTCTTTCAAACCACCGGGAAAACAAATTTCACCGGGCTGAATCCTCAAAGTCTCTGCCCTTCGAGTCAAGATGATGCTCTCGGTTTCAAGCTCTCTTAATATAATAACCGCCGAGGGTCGGCTGGAGGGTTTAATGTCCATCAGTAATTGCAGAAATTTTTGTTAAACATTCACCATATTCACTGTCAGCATCGGAGTCAAGTACGATTCCGCCGCCGGCCGGTAAATAAAGCGTCTGATTAACATCCGTCACCGTTCGGATAGCAACATTAAAATCCATTCGGCCGTGGGCGGAAAGATAGCCGATGGAACCGCAATAAACTCCGCGTGAATAAGGCTCAAGTTCCGCTATCGCCTGCATGGCCTCCCTTTTTGGCGCACCCGTAATGGAGCCGGCTGGAAAACAACTGAGAAGCGCTTCAAATAATGAGATGTTATCTTTCAGCCGTCCGCGAACATCGCTAACCAGATGATGAACGCCATTGAAACTCTGAACATCAAACAAGGCGCTGACTTCAATAGAGCCGGTTTCAGCTATCTTTCCCAGATCATTTCGCATTAAATCAACAATCATTACATTTTCAGCCCTGTTTTTCAGGCAATTTTGTAATTTCAGCTTATTGGCCTCGTCGTTTGCCGGTTCATTATCGCGCGAAGCGGTGCCTTTAATGGGCGAGGCCAACATCTCTTTGTTATTGATATACAAAAAACGCTCGGGAGAAAAACTTAAGATATTTTCAGTCTCCCCTTTCAGGTAGGCGGCAAAAGGCACTGGATTTCGGGCTGCCATATGTTCATAAAACGTCCAACTATCGCCGCGAATATCGGCTTTAAACGGCTGAGTATAATTGACCTGATAACAACGCCCTTTTCGTAAATCCTGCTGAATGGAATCAAAGCAACGTTGATATTCTTCTTTAGTGATCATGGGCTGAAATGAAGACAAAAACTCCAAATCTTCTGCCGCTTCATCTTCTTCATTCATCAACGACAAAACTTCATCAATACAATCCCGAGTCTTGTCATCACGCATTGCAGCAAAGAGACTGGCCTTAGCAAGCTGATGATCATATATCAAGGCCCAATCGTATAACCCCAATTGAAGCATAGGAACCGGGGTAAGCGCATGCTGCTTTGATTTGACATCAGCAAGTTTCACCCCTAGCTCATAACTCAGATAACCCATGACGCCGCCCTGAAAAGGCAAATCAAACGCTGAATCGCTTTCAGGAATCATTGCCTCAAATTCAATCAGTTTTTCCTGCCAGCATTCATCTGAAACAGAAAGACTGAGTTGCTGATAGGGTCTTGCGCTGACAATATCATAGCGCCCTCGTTGTTTATCCGTACTCTGTAACAGAATAAAGCCCGGAAGCTTATGCAATCTGCGGTATAGACTCAGCAATGACTGATTTATAGATATCTCTTTTAAAAACAAGGTGCCCACCAAAAATACATTTAATAAGTTGTTTTACAAACAAGAAAAATTCTTTTACTATTCGGTTTTCAAGTAATAAAGTTGTATCGAAATGATTGTATATTTTAGCACAGTTCAAGTTAATGGTTACCCTGTTTATTGGAAAATCAAAGAAAACCTTAATAGCAAAAAACTTCAAGCACATTGCGATTATATGCGAAGCAATTTGCCAAAATCATTGATTAATCTTCATGTAATTGGAAAAAAAGGCATTACGCTTGATAGCCATCAAAATGCCTGCATCGAGGATTATGAAGCTTTTATCAAAAAGCATCCCCCCACTGAGTCAGTATTTTATAGAGATGAGGCATCTTCCTCTGACAACGTATCGATAAATTCAGAAGACTCACAATCCATTCCCGATCCGGATTCACAGGAGGAATGTGTTTTTACTGCTCTTTTTCTGAATTCGCAAGGAAGTAATCTGGCTTATTACGGAATGAGAAAAAACAATATTTCCTATATTAAAAACCTGCTCAAGTATAATGTCCTTTCACAAACAGAGTGGTACGGCCTGATCAACGGATTGAGAAGCCTGGTTTATCATCATCTTAATATTCAAAACCTCGAATATATTAAAGCTATCTGTAATTTATTTGACAAAGAAACAATCGCTTCTGCAGAGGTAAAATTCTATCTGAGAAAAGCAATACAAATAACCTTCAAGAATGCTGACGCTCTCGTCAAAAGTCTTCAACTAAGTAATATTGAAGGCCTCAGCCAACAATCCATAGAAAATCCTCTCGACAAAGATAAAAACCCATTCGCAGACTGTGAAAATCCATTCGTCCACTGTGAAGATCCATTCGTCCTGTTTGAATTAAATGTGCAATTGAAAACGAGGTTTAACGTGGAAGAAGCACAGGTAGAAAGCATGCTCTGTTTTCTGAACCTGTTTAGTCAGGAATACGATTTACCCGGTAAGAACATTTTAAGAAACGATCTTGAGGCATCCGGCCATAACAAAAAAGATGCCTATTTATTGTTGCTCAACAAGCTGAAAACGCATTTACTGTATCATCATGCCATCGCGGAAATAGTAGCTAATATTGAAATCACAACCGATAACGAATTCTTGCAACTCAATAAATTCATTGAGCAATTATCTAAACAACTACAACAACCCAATGATAAAAATCACCCTCTATTAAGCTATTTTTACAAAACACTTTTTACTCATCCTGATGATTTTATCTTTAATCAGGAACTTGAGTGGATTCAGATTGACAAAGACTGCCATTCCTATATCACTCTCAGAAACCTGATTAATAAATACGCAGCAGATAACGAGATACTGTTAAATAAATATTCTATTTCACGCAGTGATTTTGTAAAAATTCTCCTGACTCGCATTGAAAATGAATTTTTAAAATCAATGAAATCGTTAAAAAGAACGCCCATTGTCAACAGTTCCGATCTAAAGCTGCATGTTTCCAATGGGGCTGCCTCGAAGATCATTTCCAACCTGCAAGAATGCAAGAACTCTCTGCTAAAGGCCAAGCACAAAAAAACGCCTAAGTTCTTCGGCACATCCTCTAAGAAAGATTCTCCTATCGACATGATATTCAATATTTTCTGGAATGAAATCAATCCAGCAGAAAATAACAAGGACAATAATCACCTTGAAAGCCCATCTTCTGCCGCTGCCTCATCCTCTGCATCCAGCAGCACAATGAGTAAATCAGACACCCCTATTGCGTCATAAAT
>FYBJ01002155.1_pt1 | contig 11901 bp, 17 predicted proteins | sample 1134611 | NCBI WGS metagenome assembly FYBJ01 (sample SAMEA104116008, study PRJEB20421) | marine metagenome | isolation source: marine | reverse complement strand
GTGTATAAGAGACAGATTATAGCCTTTCTGGCCGAAAAAATATTTTTTAACAGTACAATCTTTAGTAAATAAAAATTATGTTTTTAAGTTCTGTTTAATTCCTGAAAATCAAGACAGAAAACTCTATCACGCACCAAATAACTTTCCTTATTTTAACATGGACCAATATTCCCGAGATACTATATTCACTCTCTTTACTTTAGGAAACGAAAAATCTCGCCTTGGTTTACTACAAAAAAGAAAGTTTTTTTACCTACCTTTTCTTCCTCCTCGATTAGGTTATTTCGAAGAGGATTTAGAACAAGGTGACTTTAGAATTTTTTATTCCAAGAAAGACGACACCGCTATTGTACGTGAAAAAATTATGAAGCTCTTTAAATAGAGCTCGGTTGTACACCTTGTGGTGCAGGAGGTTGCGGTACAGAAGTTGGAACCATTTGTCCAGGTGGTCCACCCGCTGCTTGCATTGAGTACTGAGTAGGAATGGAAGGTGCGGTGTAAAATTGCTGCACCGAAGGACTCATTCCTGCAGGCATTCCTTCTCCCGTCATAAAAGAAGAAGGAGTAGGCTGTTCTGAGCCTGTGACAAAGGCATCGTTCATCTGTTCCATTTCAATTTGTTCCTCTTTACTTTTGTTTTTTTTAGTACTAGATCTAATAATAGCAATAACAATATAAGCTATGATCAAAACTCCAATAATTACGGCAATCCAAGTCCAAATGGCTCCCTTATTTTTACCCGATCCTTTAGTGGCGGCCTTAGTACCCGAACCAAATTGATTAACATCTGTTAAGGCAGTACTGTTAGCTTGAGCAAGCATAGAAGATTCAAGTGTGCAAGCACCAGCATTGGAAGCACTATTAGCAACGGTAATACCGCCTTCAATATTTGAATTCTGAGAGTAGATGGTTACATCAGTCAAAGCAGCGGAGGAAACCAAATCACAAGATTGGTAAGTATCCTGTGTAGTTTCTAAATTAATTCTCTGTTCATTATAGATATAATTATTTGTTACATCTATAACAGAATAGTCTAGTTGAAGAAATCTTGGAGTCTGGTCAACTCCAATTCCGGATTGAGCACCAAAGAAGGCTAAATCTGCAGAATTTGTAGCTTGCAGACTACTGTTGATTGAGCAAGTTGAGTCAACTGAACACTCGTTAGAAATAGTGATACCCCCTGAAATATTTGAATCAATGATAACGACACTTAAATTTTGAGTTACTGCCACACACTGAATACTACAAATTCCAGTATAGGTCTGAGCTATTTTAGAGTTGGCTTCTTGTAAAGAAGTAGTGGTGTTGGTAGTTTTTCCAAAAATAGAGACAGTAGCTCCACCACCGTTCAAACGAAATTTTTGGTGCAAAGTACAGTCTGAAGTAATTCCGTAATCTTTTAAGGTCAGCTCTGTTGAAAGTTCCTTACCATTATGATATAAATTAAATTGGTTAGAGGGTGTATTTAATTTTTCTTTTACAGAGGCAATAGAAGAATTAGAAGTTGCTTGTAAAACAGTTGCGTCAGATAATAAACTTTTTACAAAGATTTTCATTTATTAAGAGAATAATTTTTTAAAAATGAAATATAAATATAGAAATATTTAAAATCAAAATGGTTTTGTTAAAAGTCTATTCTCACAATAACGAGTTTGTCTCTGAAGTTGAATTTCACTTAGTGAAGAAAAAAATTTTGTTAACCAGTGTTTTTGTTGAGGAAAAATTTCGCGGACGGGATTATGGAAAAATGATGATTTTAGCAAGTATTCTTTACTCAGAATCCAAAGAACCAAAAAAAATTTATGTTGATGATATGTCAGACAGAGCTAGAAAAAAAGGCAATCTTTATAGATCTATTGGATTTAAATATTTAGATAAGGAAAACTCCCCAGAAATGAAAGGTGATATAAAAGTAGTGAAAGCTAAAATTGAATCACAAATACAGCATATAAATTTTGACGAGTTGGAGATGAAGATACAATTTTAGTTTTATTTTAAATGGCAAACAAAATTTTAGAGACATAGTCTCTAAATGTAAAATATACCTATTCCGAATGATGTTGAATTTTACTTTACACAATGATAGAGACGGGTAGGTTTTTAAATAAGTGCGGGAGATATTACAGAGTAAGGAAAATATGATTGGTTTATGAGTAGTGAAGAAACAGCCGGTGGTTATTTAGGAACAAGCAGGTTCAAAAATGAAAATTTGTTTTATACTTGGTAAAATGTCAAAGTGTAAAATGTTAAAGTTTAAAGAAGAATTTCGTGAGAATATTTTGTTTTATGCAAATGGTAATACAAAAGTTTATTTATGCGATGAAGGAATTGATATTTACAAAGCTATTTACTTTGATACAAAAGATTCAAAGTTTTGTATTGAAATCAAGTTTAAAAAATTTGAAGAAAGATTAGAAATTTTAAAAGTTATCGAAAGCAAAGGAGAAGATAAAAGACGTATTCCCTCTGGTAAATATAACGAGTATATGGAGATGATAAATTTGGCTTCATTTTTTTATACAGAAAATAAAATGGAGAAGAAAGAAGAAGGAAAATACAAAAGATGTTCTCGATGTATGGCAATGTGTAGTGAAAAAGATTTTGTTAAAGACACTCTAAAATTCCAAAATATGTGCAAAGAGTGTTACAAAAAAAGAGAAATTGAAAGACGAATGTTAATGCACAAAAAACAATCTTCAACTCACATTTAAAAAAAATGCAGGTATAAAATGAGTTATTTCAATCCAAAATATGTTAAGGAATTAACTGACAAAGATTTTCAATTGGCTAAATTAGATACTGGTGATAATTACGCTGTAGTTTTTTTCTATGCCACCTACTGTGGTTACTGTAGTAAATCTAAAGACGACTATGAAGAGTTTTCTAGGACGTGCCCCTTTATAAATGTCTATTGTATTAATGGCCCTGAGTATGTTCAAGTTAAAGAGTGCATTAATACAGAACATGGAAATATGATTATGGGCTGGCCAACTATTATTTTTTTCAAAGATGGTAAGCCTGTCTATGTAGTTCAGCCAAATTCTGAGGCCCGCAAAGCTAAAAATTTAATGAAAGTTGCTATGAGTGTGACCACGGATTCTGTACCGAACTAGTGTAATTCTGCTTGTTCCCAAAAATAATTTTTTAAATTATTTACCCTTCTTTTTAAATTTACTTTTAACATGGCAACAATGACTGTAAAGTGCAAAATCTGTAAAAAAGGCATCGAATCTGGTGAAGAATATAAAATGGATTGCTCCCACAAATATCATTCAAAATGTATAGGAGAATGGCATAACAAAAATCGTTATTCTAAATCTTGTCCAGAATGTACTACAGAAGCAATCGCTTTTTGTTCTGTAGAAGGTACTCTCTCAGAGTTTGCTTGTATAATTGAACATAAAGTTCATAGTAGGTGGAAAAAAATTATTTTAGCTAATCTTGCCACTCCTGAAAAAGATTGTCTTAGATACTATGAAAAGAATACCTGTTACCCTCCAAAAAATGACATTTTTAATTGGGCTATTTCTGATCCAGCAGAAATTAAGGTAGTGATTATAGGACAAGATCCATATATAAACGAAGGACAAGCTCATGGTTATTCCTTTAGTGTACGGGATGGAATTAAAGTCCCGCCATCTTTAAAAAATATCTATAAGGCTATCGAGTATGACTTAAATGAAAAAGTCAATTTTCCTAATAGTGGAAATTTAACCGGTTGGGCAAATCAGGGCGTACTTTTATTAAATGCTTCTTTGACAGTTATGAAAGGCAAGAGTAACTCTCACGCTAGCACATGGTCTGCCTTTACAAAAAATATTATTAAGTGGTTAGTTAAGGAACATAAAAATATGGTATTTTTGTTATGGGGAAACTTTGCACAGCAAAAAGAAAAATTATTGAAGGATACAGACAATTTGATTTTAAAGAATGGTCACCCCAGCCCCCTTAATACAATGCATAAATTTGTGGGCACTAAGTGTTTTTCTCAAACCAACGAGTATCTTATTTCTAAAGGAAGAGGGCCTATCGATTGGGTGAATCACTTACCTTAAATTCAAAGAGATCTTTATTTTAAAAATAAAGAGTAAGAAATATACTATGAATAAATCTACAGGCTACAAAATTGGAAATCTTTTAGACAAAGGTCTTTACAAAGCTAAAATTGAAGAAAAAGATTTTGTTGTAAAAGTAGACTCCTTCTTTGATATAATAATATTGATTTGAAAAAAGGTATGGTTTTTTACGACATGGTAAATAATAAAGAAAATGTAAGTATTTTGACAGAAATAAAAGATTATTTAATGATAATGAGCAAAAAATTCTTAAATAAAAATATAAAAGAAATTTGAAACATTATTCACAATACAAAAATTAAATTTTTGTTGAAAATAGGTACACTTTCACTCTAACTAAAAATGAACTTTATTTTTAAAAATAAAGTGGAGTAGCTCTTTAAACCATGGATTCTTTTCCGATCGAAGTACTTGAAAACATTTTCAAATTTTCAGAGAATAATCTGAAAAACCTACAAGTTTGTCGAAGCTGGTTTTATGCCTTTTTAAAATTTGTTTATTTGAATATGCTCAACAAAGAATATTTACCACCTTTTCTTAATATTGAAACTTTGAAATGTTTAGTGGATGAAACTACTTTTTTGAAAAATCAAAATATGAAGTGTCAATTTATAGTTTATGTTTATGACTATGACATTATCAAAAATTTTCGAAGTAATAATCAAATATATAAAATAATTAATCTATGCATTGATGATAAAAAAATTAAGGATGTGACTTGTTTTTCTACAGCAAAAATTTTGAGATTAGGAAACTGCAAAAACCTTCTTGATGTTTCACCATTAAAAAATGCTGAAGAATTATATTTAAAAGGCTGTTCCATAATACAAAATATTTCTTCATTAGGTCAAGTAAAAAAAATACATTTGTATGCTTGTTTTGGTATAAAAAATATTTCTGGTTTAAGTGGTGTCAAAATATTAAAGTTAAGTTGGTGTAAAGGAATAGAAGATTTTACACCTTTGGCAGATACTCAAATAGAAGATTTAGATTTAACTGGCTGTAAAATTAAAGATGTTTCACCTCTCAAAAAAATACATACAATTAATCTATCTAGATGTCCTGAGTTAGAAGACGCATCGCCTCTTGTAACTCTCGGAAAAGTTCAAAATTTGAATTTAGATTGAAAAACATTACTGGTTTGCAGCATATACATACTTTAAATTTAAAAAATTGTAAGGGTATTCAAGATTTTTCATCTTTGGCACATGGCACTATTTATACTTTGAATTTATCTGAGACTAATATAACTGATGTTAGTTTTTTGGGTTATGTACATACACTTAAATTAAATTGTTGTATGAATTTGGAAAATGTTTCAGCTCTTGGTACAGTTTATGACTTGGATTTATCAGTTTGTATTAAGGTTTCCAATATATCTAAATTGGGAAAAATTCACAAATTAGATTTGAGTGGTTGTAAAAAAATAAGAGACGTTTCTGTGTTAGGTAGTGTACATACTTTAAACTTAAGTTGTTGTGAAAATTTAATTAACACGGATGCTTTGATTGGTGTAAAAATTTTAGATTTAAGTTGGTGTAACAAGTATCCTTATGATTTGGAACAAAAAAGAAAGAAGTTGGGTTTAAAAACCATAAACAAAATATTGCCTTAGTCAAAAACGAATAAAGATACATTTTACTTTTTAAAGTAAAATGTATCTTTATCATTGTATTTGTTGTGGTACTGGTTCTACTAAAGTAACTTTGGATTTTTTTAAAGAAAAGTTTATTTTAAAATATCATTGTAGATGGATGGGGCAAGATGAGATCAAATATACTATTCAGGGCACCTATACTAAAAACGGAAATTATTATTTTTTGAGTACAGAAGAAGGTATAAATTTTGAACTTTTTACTCTTTCAGAAAAACAGAAATTAAACAAGGACGATGCACTCTTTGAAAACTTTTTAAACCTAGCCAACTGTGCTATTTTAAATAACAAAGAGTTAGAATTTAATTTTATTTTAAAGTCTAACGTTACCTCTGAAAAAAAATGGAAGTTAGAGTTAGAAGGTGAAGACAAAATAAGTCTGGTGAACTATACCATGTATAGTATAAAAATGTTAAGTAGGACGACCGATTTTGGAGGCGAATAGTCTGAAAACCGGTATCGGAATTTTAGTTTTTTACTCTATTTTTCTACTCTTTCTACTCGTAGCCAAAAATAAATTTTATATTTTTAAATTTAAAAATTTAAAAAATGATTCGAGTTGGTAGTATTGTTGATGGTAAAAAACCCGCTTATGAAGGTTACCAAAAAATTATCTGCATGACTAAATCCTCTCCATATGGAGAGCTCGGTCCTTACTGTTTAAAGACTGATGAAGGATATTTATTTGAAAACTATTGGCAGTTCTCCAAATGTTACGAAACAGTTCCAGCCAGTACCCAACGATATTCTCAATGGGATCCAACTATAATTTGGAATTATCCAGAGGAAAAGCATATGAAAGATGATAAACTTTTGCCTGAATATTGGCAGTGGCGACGGAAGGGAATGGAATGTCAATATCCAGTTCGTTACCCAATCGGTCGAACTAAAACTCACTTGTGTCGGGGAACCATTATCGGAACACCCGACACATACGAAAATATAAATTATGTAGAGGCCCGTAAAAAAGTTTATCTTCAAGAGTACTGTCGTCTTGTAAAAAACCAAGCTAAATTTAAAAAACTTGAAGGGTTTTTACAAAAAGGTAAAAACTTGTTAATTATAGAGGTTGACGGGCCTCGACAAAGATCAATGAAATATTACAAATCTAAATACGATGTGCCTGATGATTGGATAGAAAATGAGACTTTACTTGTCAACGAAAAAAATATGAATATTTTAATCAACGACACCAGAGAGAGATTTGGACATGGGTTTTGCTTGGCTATTTCTTTATTAAATTTAGAATCGAAAATACGGTAAAATTTAAATTTTCAAAATTTAAATGTTTGATAAACTATCTAGAATTCTATTTAAACCAAACACTACAGACTCACAAAGAAATCACGTTAGATTAAAGTGTACTTATTGTAAAAAGGAAAATTGGTACATAAAACAATTAAAAAATTTTGTTAAGTGTAAAGATTGCAAAAAAGATACACTCTACGATACAAAAATGATAACCAATATACGTTGTGATTATTGTCGTCGAGAGTACATAAATGTTCAACTTGATAAATACAAATCTTGCGACTTTTGTCATTCTAAAAATAAACAAATTCAAATGTATTGTTCTGAATGTCTAGAGTCAAATTGGTATACTTTTAAGAGCCCCTCTAGTGCTTGTTATAAGTGTGGTACTCTATTAAAAATTTTAGCGTGAAAAGAGAATTTTATTCACCGATTCCATAGCTCCCTGTACCCAACCTTGATTTCTAGAAACCATTTCTCCAACCACAAAAAGATTTTCACCACATGGCATTTGTGCTTTTTCTAAAAATTCCTCTCTGTTTTCGTACTTCTTGGGTAGTGGTAAATAATAATGAGTACCCTCTTGCCAATAAACTTTTTTGATCTCTAAAATTTCAAGTTTAGGTAAATCAAACATCTCTTTTAAAAGAGATAAAATATAGGAGCTAGATTTCTTTTTCATAAAAATTGCTCTTTCATTATCTGCATAACAAATCATATACAAGTGACACTTTTTTGAGTGTATAGGAATTATTTTTTGTAAGGCGTTATTAGTCAAAGTAATACCATAGGGTAAAGGTAATGGAATATTTAGATTTACATAAACACGAATAAAAGGCTGACTTTTTATACTTTTGTAGATTTTTTTACATATCAACTTTTGAAGTGCTTCTGTAGTAACAGCAATGATAAGTTTTTTGCACAGTAGCACTTTGCCTGTGCTAACTACGACTTTATTATAGTAATCATTATTTTCAATACTAACTACGGTTTTGTTGTAAAAAATTTTGTTTTTATGTCTGTATGTTAGAACATCAATAAATTTTTTCCACTTTGGTGCAAAAATCAAACCACCGGGAACGTTGTCTTCAAAACCGTAATCTGATAGAGTGTCTATGTAGTCAGCATTATTAAAATCTTGGTACATGTTAGCTGTTAAAAAACGTTTATAAATCTGTGGAGTTAGGTACTGCAAAGAGAATTGTTTAAAATTTTTTTTACTCCGTTGAGTTTCATTTTCTCGACAAGCACTGTTTAAAAATTTAATTGTGTCTTTGACTATTTTAAAATTACCTTCCACAAATTCATAATTTATTTCATGTTTAAAAAATTTTACCTCCTCTTCAGGAAGTAATTTTTTATAGAGATTTATAAAGTCTGTGTCATTTTTTCTAATCACCCCAGCACCAGTGGCTACTTGTGTGTTACTAATAGTAGCAACTTGAATTCTACCACCACTCTGAGATCTTTTTTCTAAAATCATATAGTTTTGTGTTTTTTGAGAAATTAATTCCGCACTATACAAACCAGAAATTCCAGAGCCAATTATTATATAATCATATATTTTATTCATTATATTTATAAAGAAATATAAATTAAATTTCTCCATTTTTGTAATCACCTATTAAGCGAGCATTTTTTATTAGTGTTGAACTAGACTGAATTTTTTCACCAATACCGTCAATCATTTTAATTCCCAACTCCTGGCACACCTCTGCTTCTGGAATGTTGTCATTAAAGGAATCTCCTCCATTGATGAAATAAATGTCTGGACTGACACCAGCCAATTGACGAATGGTTTTTTTGACACTCTTGTCCTCGTCGCAGCTTAGAATTGCAAAGTCGACATCGCCTATTGAACGAACGACTTCTAACCTTTCCCTTTCAGACATAAAAGAACGACCTTTTTTTAAAGCGGCTTGTTTATCGTTGTTAACAATAATATAAGTTTGACCTATCTTTTTTGCTTCTTTAATACAATGAAGATGTCCAGGGTGAAGAGGGTCAGCATAAAGAGAAAAAATTACAATTGGTGCCATTTAAATTTAAATATTTTAATTTTTTTAAAAAAAAGAGATAAGATTGTGTTTTTAAAGCGATTTTACGCTTAAGAAGGAATACTTCCCGGAGGAAATTCTAACAAGTCAGTTGGAATAGACACTGTTCTAAAAGCATTATGAATCCAGTTTTTGTTATTGAAGGAAATCAATTCCGGTAAAGCCACGACAATCATATAAGTTGTACCGGCATTAACATAGGGTTGCCAGCCTAAATAATATGTGTTGCCTCCTAAACGACCAATGATGTTACCATTCAAAAATTCGAAGGTGGCGATTTCTGGAGCTGAAGCACCAAAAGAATCACTAAAAGCTAAAGTTGCTCCTGCTGTAGAAAAAGGATATGACTGAGGTAAAGTTGTTTGGGGAACAATAGTCAGTCTGTGCCATTCATCTAAAGTTGCTGCACCATCTGCAGAATACAAATATCCATCGACATAGGCGAAACTTCTCCCTACAGAATTGCCGTCTGCTCCGTCAACATATGTTCCGTAAGGAGAAAGTAAAAGAGTACCAGCTATAGATTCTTGACTAAACATAGCATTGTTAGTATTTAAAATTGAAAGTGGAGAAATGCAAAAAGCAGTATAATTTCCGTTAATATTTTTGCCAGGAAAATTCAGATAATTGTAGATGCATCTTCCTTCTGAACAAGTTTGTGGATTGACAGGACATCCCGACTGGCTAGATAAAGTTGTCTCTGAACAGTCAGCATAACAAGGAGGACAGGGAATAACTCTAGCGTTTTTGTTATGCCGGTCGGCAAAAACTGCAGCAGTTATACCTCCTATAATTAAAACTATGATTAAGAAAACTGAAATAAATGTCCATAAATTAATAGCAACCATTTTAATATCGGAAAATTTAACAAAATTTATTTATTTCAATTTAAATAGGATGTATCCAATAATAGTTAGTTTAGTTATATTATCGGTGCTTGTAGCATTAATAGTTTTAATTGTTGTCATCACTTTAGAAAGAGATGAAAAAGTTACTACATCACAAAAAAGAATTGTCACCTACAATAATGAATATGTAGCTGTAGGTGCTGCTACTGGTTCAGGTAATAATGTTTGGTATTCTAATGATGGAATTTCTTGGACAGTTTCAGATGGTGGTCCTCTCAGTGTAGGAAAAGATGTTTATTATGGAGATGAAACTTGGATTGTGGTTGGTTCTAGTACAGACAATAACAATATTTGGTACTCTTTAGATCGCACCGCCTGGGCACCAAGTACCGGAACACCATTTAACGCTACTGGTACAGGTAACTCTGTTAGATATTCAAATTCTCTATGGGTGGCTGTAGGTACAGGTTCTAGTAATGACAATATTTGGCACTCTGTTGACGGTATATCTTGGACCACAGCCACCGGATCTCCATTTGGAACCGGTGAAGCCAGACAAGTTCGTTACGGTAACAGATGGGTTGCGGTTGGATTAAATCCAGCAGGTGAGAAAATTTGGTTTTCAGATGATGGCAAAGCTTGGTCAGATGCAGTGACGGGTTCGCCTTTTTCTGGAGGCAGTGCTTATGCTTTAGCTTACGGTAATGGTCGTTGGGTGGCAGTAGGAACGAGTGGTACAAAAATTTGGTATTCTGATAATGGTGTAGATTGGTTAGCTGGTTCAACTATAGCCTTTGGAGCAGGAGAGGGAAGAAGTGTGACTTATGCTAATGGAGTCTGGGTAGCCACAGGAATTTTTACCACTCAGAGTATTTGGTATTCTTTGAATGGTAAAGACTGGGCTGCAGCTACAGGCCCAAGTATTAGCTTAGATATTTATTCTGCGACTTATAGTTCAGATCTTAATTTATGGGTAGCCACTGGTAAAGGTTTAAATAATGACAAGATTTGGTACTCGACGAATGGAATTTCTTGGGTACCAGCTAACGGTTTTCCTTTTGAAGGTGAGGGAGAGGGACGCTATGTTTATTACAATGGAACTCTGTGGTTAGTTTTGGGTGATACTTCAGCCATAGGAAAAATTTGGTATTCATCAGACGGAAAAACTTGGAATAAAGGTACGGGTTCACCATTCAACGATGGATTAGGTTTTGGTCTTTCCACATATAGTATTAAAACTACAATTGCTTCAGAGACTTTTGTGGATGAGTGAATTTTAATTTTTTAATTTAAAATGTTTTAGTAGTCTTCAAGCACCCATTCTTCTCTCTCTTTTTTCGTAATCTTGCAGAAGTTGCTTAATGAGTTCTAAAGAAATTTCCGGCCAGTGCTTGTCTATAAAAAACCATTCAGCATATAGAGTTTGCATAGGAAAAAACCCAGAGGTTCTTTTTTCATAGCCAGTACGAAAAACCAAATCAATATCATTTTTTACATAGAGTCTCTCAAATAATTCTGAGACATTTTTCGGTACTGATTGAGAACTTCTCAAAACTTCAATTCTAGGATCGTAACAAATCGCTAAATTTAATTGGTATTTAGTATAGCTTTTTGTTTCTTTGACAATAGCATTTAAATCATCTTTAATTTTGTTTGGTAGTTTAGAATTTAAATAGTCTCCGGCTATATTTATTTTAACATTCGAATCGTGAATTTCTTGATTTTTTTCTTTAAAATATAATATGAATTTTTTAATCATTTGTACAATGTTCTCTACATCTTCTTTAGATCTCTTGGTAAGATTTTCTCGTGAACAAACGTAAATGGTCATTTCTGTAATTTTATTTAAAAATTTAGAGTACTGATCTTCTTCTTGCATAAACCAAGTTTGTTCAAGAAGTTTACATAAAACATTAAATCCTTTAGAGTAGGCTTCTAATTTAGAGATTTCTTTTTCTTTTGCATAGCGTCTATTACCATCAGGAATAATACCTGTCTCTTATACACATCTGACG
>FYBJ01002088.1_pt1 | contig 11902 bp, 10 predicted proteins | sample 1134611 | NCBI WGS metagenome assembly FYBJ01 (sample SAMEA104116008, study PRJEB20421) | marine metagenome | isolation source: marine | reverse complement strand
GAATTCAACTATATGATCCTCCAGGCCTATGACTTTCTGGAACTGAACCGCCGCTACGGCTGCCGGCTGCAGATGGGCGGCTCGGACCAGTGGGGCAATATCGTCAACGGCATCGATCTGACCCGGCGGGTGCTCGATCAGGAGATCTTCGGACTGACCTCGCCGCTTCTGACCACCGCGGACGGAAAGAAGATGGGCAAGACCGCCGACGGAGCGGTCTGGCTGAACGCGCAGATGCGCTCTCCCTATGAATTCTGGCAGTTCTGGCGCAACACGGCCGATGCGGATGTGGGGCGGTTTCTCAAGCTTTATACCGAGCTGCCGCTGGCGGAATGCGAGCGTCTCGGCGCGCTTTCCGGATCGGACATCAACGACGCCAAGATCGCCCTGGCCAATGAGGTCACCGGCTTGGCGCACGGGCCAGAGGCCGCCGCCGCCGCCGCCGCGACCGCGCGCGAGGTCTTTGAAAAAGGCGGCGCGGGCGGCGCGCTTCCTACCGTCGCGCTCAGCCCGGCGGAGGCGCGCGAGGGTGTCTCCATCGTGCAGCTGATCGTGCGGGCCGGGCTCGCGAAATCCGGCAAGGAGGCCAAGCGGCTGATCGCGGACAGCGGGGCGCGGCTGGACGATGCGCCGATCACCGATCCGGGGCTCATGCTGGCCGCCGCCGATCTGGAGCGGCCCCGCAAGCTCAGCGCCGGGCGCAAGCGGCACGCGCTGGTCACGCTCGATGCGGCGGACAGCTGAGGCCGGATAGCGGGGCCTGCCTCCGGCGGGGATATTTTTCGCGACAATGAACGGGCGGGCGCGGCGCGGCCGCCTAGTCGCGCATCCACTCGCCATCGGGAAAAAAGGCGTGGAAGGCGAAGGCGAACATGAGGTCATGGGGCACGTCCCGCCCGGTGGCGGCATCGCGCACCCGTATGTTTCCCACCTCCCTGCCCTCGCCGATGGCGGCGCTGTCGAGCGCCGAGGCCTGGCCCTCGCGCCAGGTGATGCGCAGCCCCGCCTCCTCGATCTCGCCGGCCCGGCGCAGCCGTTCGAGCGGCCAGGCCCGCGTGCCCACCTTCACCACGCGCGACAGCGGCGCGATACTGAAGGGCGGCATCTCGCCCGAGAAAAGGAAAGGCCGCCGGGCGCCGTCGTAACCCACATAGGGGTTGCGTCCATAGGCGCGGTTCCAAGCCGGCTCATCCATCACCAGCCCGTCCGGATTGCGGCCGCTGAATTCGGCCCAGCTTTCCATCCAGCTGGGCAGCAGCGTCAACTCCGCCCCCGTGTAGCGGCCGACGATGCCCTGGCCCAGGGCCTGCTGCCACCAGCTTTCGGTTTCACGGTCATACATGATCATGTCGGAATTGCGCAGCTTGCCCGTCACGCCGAAGGTCAGCGTCCGCCCGTCGAGGCGGCGGTCGAAGGTCAGTGCGGAGTTGCACAGCGGGCAGAAGGTGATCGCCACCGGCAGCCCGCCGATGCGGTCGTTGACGATTTCATGCCAGGTCAGATAGCGCAGCGGATAGGCGCGCGGGCTCTGCCCGGCGATCTCCAGCGTCACCACCGGCTCGCGGGGGGCGATGCGGGTTTCCCGCCCGGCGGGGATGAAGCCCGGGTCAGTCAGCGCCGGAATGCCGTCGCGAGGCGGCCCGCCCGAGATGATCTCGGACAGGTCCACCGAGCTGCGGCTGAAGTCGGTCCGGGGCCATTCGTTTTCCCAGAACCGCGGCTGGGCGGTGGCGGCGGCCGCCGCGAGGCCGAGGATCAGCGCGGCACCCGCGGCAAGAAACCGGGGAAACCGCAGGCGGGCGGGACGGGACATGAGCATAGCAGGCACTCCGTGGGCGCGACGCCCGCCGGGCACTCTGCAACGGTCCGGTCCGGGCGCGGCGGCCCAAATCCAGCATGCCAGAGGTCCGAGGGGGCCGCCTAGCCCGCCTCACGCCCTGTTGACGCGGCGCGACCTAGCTGTGCGGGGCGCCGCGCTAGTCGGTCACGCGCACCCGGACCATGCGATCGGGATTGTCGCGGACGGTGCCGTTGGGGCCGCCGCCGCGCTTTATCCGGTCGACCACATCCATGCCTTCGACCACTTTTCCGACGACCGTATACTGGCCGTTGAGAAAACTGCCCTCGTCGAACATGATGAAGAACTGGCTGTTGGCGGAATTCGGATTCTGCGAACGGGCCATGCCCACAGTGCCGCGCTCGAAAGGCAGATCCGAAAATTCGGCCCGCAGATCGGGCAGCGACGAGCCGCCCGCCCCGGCGCGGCGGAGATCGCCCCCGGCCACGCCGTATTCCACATCGCCGGTCTGGGCCATGAAGCCCTCGATCACCCGGTGAAAGACGACGTTGTCATAGGCCCCTGCCCGCGCGAGTTCGGTAATGCGCTCCACATGGCGCGGGGCGACATCCTCCAGCAGATCGATACGGATCGTGCCCTTCGCCTCGCCGTCCACCGTGATCTCCAGCCCCACCGCAAAGGCGGGCGCCGTGCTCAGGAGCAGCGCCAGGAGCGCGTTACGCATCGGCCGCCACTTTGACCGAAACCATCCGGTCGGGGCTTGCGGGCGGCTCGCCCCGGGTGATCTTGTCCACATGTTCCATACCCTCGATCACGCGCCCGTAGACCGTGTACTGGCCGTTGAGAAAGTGATTGTCGTTGAAATTGATAAAAAACTGGCTGTTGGCCGAATTGGGATTGGCCGAGCGCGCTGCGCCGATCGTGCCGCGGTCGTGGGGGAGTTTCGAGAATTCCGCAGGAAGATCGGGCTTGTCCGAACCGCCAGTGCCGGCAAGACGGATGTTGAAATCCTTTTCCATGTTGCCGTTGGCCACATCGCCCGTCTGTGCCATGAAACCGTCGATCACCCGGTGAAAGGCCACATTGTCATAGGCGCCGCTGCGCGCGAGATCCTTCATGCGCTCGCAATGGGCGGGCGCCACGTCGGGGAGCAGCTCGACGGTGACGGGCCCGTCCTTGAGCTCGATGATGATGGTGTTCTCGGGGTCGTTGACTTCGGCCATAGGGCCCTCCTGATATTCCGCTATTGACGAACCTAAGGCGCCCGGCTCCGGAGTAAAAGGGAGAATGGTTGACGCGATGGCATTGTTGGGGTGTTAAATCCGCACATTCCCGCGATGAAGGAGAACGTGCGACATGGCCTGGAAAACGCTCGACGACCTGGATCTGACCGACAAGCGGGTGCTGACGCGGGTGGATCTGAACGTCCCGGTCGCCGACGGCCGCGTCTCGGACGCCACCCGGATCGAACGGATCCGCCCCACGGTGGACGATATTGCCGCCAAGGGCGGCAGACCGGTGCTCATGGCGCATTTCGGCCGCCCCAAGGGTCGTGAGGTGCCTGAGATGTCGCTGCGCCAGGTAGAGACGACACTCGGGCAGGTGCTGGGCCGGCAGGTGCATTTCGCCCGGCTCGACGAGGCGGCCGGGGCGATTGCCGCGATGACACCGGGGGATGTGGTGCTGTTGGAGAACCTGCGCTTTCACCCGGGGGAAGAAGCGAACGACCCGGCCTTCGCCCGGCAGCTTGCGCAGCTGGGCGACATATATTGCAACGACGCATTTTCCGCTGCCCATCGCGCCCATGCCTCCACCGAGGGTATCGCGCATCTGCTGCCGGCCTGCGCGGGCCGGCTCATGGAGGCGGAGCTGCGTGCCATCGACGGCGCGCTGGCCCAGCCCGAGCGGCCGCTGGCCGCGGTGGTGGGCGGGGCGAAGGTTTCCACCAAACTCGAACTTCTCGACAATCTGGTCCGCAAGGTCGATCATCTGATCATCGGCGGCGGCATGGCCAACACCTTTCTTGCAGCCCAGGGGCTGGAGATCGGGAAATCGCTGGCGGAAAAGGATATGACCCCCACCGCGCTCGCCATTCTGGAGCGGGCGGAAACCTCGGGCTGCGCCGTGCACCTGCCCACCGACATCGTCGTCGCGCGCGAATTCAAGGCCGGCGCCGCGCATGAGATCGTGGCCGCGGATGCCTGTCCGCCCGATGCGATGATCCTCGATGCCGGACCCGCGACGGTGGAGGCGGCGGCGGCGGTCTTTGCCCAGAGCCGGACATTGATCTGGAACGGCCCCTTCGGCGCCTTCGAAATGGCACCCTTCGACGCGGCGACGACCGCCGCTGCCATCCGTGCGGCCCAGCTCACCCGCGAGGGCCGGCTCGTGTCGGTGGCGGGGGGCGGTGATACGGTCGCCGCGCTCAACCACGCGGGGGTGGCCGACCGCTTCACCTATGTGTCGACGGCGGGGGGCGCCTTTCTCGAATGGATGGAGGGCAAGGTGCTGCCGGGGGTCGCGGCGCTCGACGCTTGATCCGGCCGGCGGATTCATGACACGCTGGACGGATTGACCTCGCATCATTTCAATCTGCCCGGGTTTTTCATGACTGGCCTCCTTTTTTCGCGCCGGGCGCTCGGACCCCTGGCCCTCTCGGCGCTGCTTACGCTGCCTGCGGCCGCCGGCGCACAGCAGCAACCCTCCTGGTTCGACATGTTCCGGCCCGGCCGGCTGGCCGAGCGCGCGGTGCAGTTCGCCGTGACCGCACTGCGGACCCAGGTGGATGTCACCTATGAGGCGATATCGACCAATATGCTGTCGCGGCGCATTTCGCTCAGCAACGTCCTCTTGTGGCCCGAGCCGCCCTGGGACCGTGCGGGAGCCTGCGTCGTCAGCGTCGACCAGATCGTTCTGCGGTCGGCGCCGGTGGACGAGCCCGACATGCTGAGTGCGCGGGCGCAGTTCATGGGGCTCGAGGTGGCGCCCGCCTGCCTGCCCCCGCCCGCGCAGACGCAACTGCGCAGCCTGGCGCTCGATACGCTGCGGCTGCCGCGGCTGACCGCCAATCTGGACTACCGCATCGGCACGGCGGAGGCGGCCCTGCATGTCTTCGGCGAGGCCGAGGATATGGCCGCGCTCGCTCTGAATGCCGATTTTTCCTATCTCGCGCTCGCCGCGCCCCAGGGGCTGGACAGGACCCCCGTGCCCCGCGCCTATCTGCGCCGGGCACAGCTGCGGCTGGAAAACCTCGGCGGCTGGTCCCGGATCGCGCCGCAGCTTCCGCCGATGATGACCGCGCCCGAAGCCGCGGCGCCCATGCTCGAAGGGATGCTGAGCGCCGCGCTGCTCGGCATGAATTTCGACGCCGCCGCCGGCGGCCCGGCTCCCGACACGGGCGGGCTCAGCCCGGAACAGGAGGATTTCGTGGCCGATGTCGCCCGGGCCGTGCCGGAGTTCCTGGCCGCACCCGGCTCGCTGGTGCTCGAAACCGGTTTCGATCCCGGAGCGGACCGCGAACTGACGGCCGAGGTTCTGGCGGGCGATCCCCGCGCGGTCTTCGCGGTGCTCCAGCCGCGCGTGGCGCTGCGCTCTTCCCAACAGCGCGACCTGCTGCCCGCCGCGGCACTGCGCCAGATGCTCGATGGGGATCCGGCCACCCTCGCCCTCCCGGAGCGGCGGCGGCTGGGACTGGCGCTGGCCAGCGGTCGCGGCGCGCCCCGCAACCCGACGCTGGCGCGCGCGCTTCTGGACGATCTCGCGATGGAGGGCGACGGCGACGCGGCAGAGGCCCTGGCCCGGGCTCTGGTGACCGACAGCCCGGAAGACGCCTACCGCTATGCGCTGGTCGCGGGCGGCGCGGGCATCCGGCGGGCGGCGGTGATGCTTGACCGGCTGGAAAGCCGGCTGGGCCTGGCCGCGGTGCTAGAGCTTCAGTCCGAGCTTTCGGGAGGGGCGGACGAATTCGACGTGCAGGACCCGGGCGGCATCGCGCAGATGCGGTCGCGGGCGGCGGCGCATCACTCCGGCCGGGGCGCGCTGCGCTCCTACGAGCTGGCCGCGCTCTGGGCGACGCTCGCCACGGCGGGCGGCGACACGGAAGCGGCCGACATACTGACGGAAATCACCGACAGCGTGCGACTGGCGGGCGCCGACGCCTCGCGCGCATGGGCGCCCCGCATGGCGCGTGTCCGCGATGCGGCGATGCGTATCTGGGTGAGGCAGAACCTGCCCGGGCGCCTGGGCTCGGAGCGGTGAGCGCTATCGGTTAGCGTAAACATCGCACGGTGCTGACGTTTTCCGGTGCAACGCCGTTGCACCAGCCCTACAAGCTTCCTATGCCTCGAAGGCAGACATTCAATCACGGGATACCGCCATGAAAGCCACACGCACCGTCCAGAAAATTCTGTCGCAATACGAGGGCGAAACGCCCGGCGTCAAAGCGAAGCTCTGTTCGATGCTCATGAACGGCAAGCTGGGCGGCACCGGCAAGATGATCATCCTGCCGGTCGATCAGGGCTTCGAACACGGGCCCGCCCGCAGTTTCGCGCCGAACCCGGACGCTTACGATCCGCATTACCACTATCAGCTCGCCATCGACGCCGGGCTCAACGCCTATGCCGCGCCGCTGGGCATGCTGGAGGCCGGCGCCGACACCTTCGCCGGCCAGATCCCCACGATCCTGAAATGCAACTCGGCCAATTCGCTGATCCCCGAGGTCTCGCCCAAGGACCAGGCGATCACCGCGACGGTCGACGACGCGCTGCGCCTCGGCTGTGCCGCGATCGGTTTCACCATCTATCCCGGCTCCTCCACCGCGCTCGACATGTTCGAGGAGATCTCCGAAATGCGCGCCGAGGCTGCGGCCCGCGGCATCGCCACGGTGATCTGGTCCTATCCGCGCGGCGAAGCGCTCGACAAGAACGGCGAGACGGCAATCGACATCGCCGCCTATGCCGCGCAGGTCGCGGCGCTGCTCGGCGCCCATGTCATCAAGATCAAGCTCTCGACCGACCACCTGTCCCTGCCCGAGGCCAAGAAGGTCTATGAGGAGCAGAACATCGACATCTCGACCCAGGCCGCAAGGGTGCGCCACTGCATGCAGTCCGCCTTTGCCGGGCGGCGGATCATGGTGTTCTCGGGCGGCGCGAAAAAGGGCGAGGACAGCGTTTACGACGACGCGCGCGCCATCCGCGACGGCGGCGGCAACGGCTCGATCATCGGGCGCAACAGCTTTCAGCGCTCGCGCGAGGACGCGCTGTCGATGCTGGGCAAGCTGATCGACATCTACAAGGGCCGCGCCTGAGGCGATCCCGCGCCGGAGGGGGCCGCGCGCCCTCGGGACCGCGCACGACCGCAGAGAGGCCGGGGCAGCGTCCCGGCCTTTTTCGTGCCCTCCGCCGTGTCGGACCCGTCCGCGCTATTGCGGGCAGCGCACGGCGGGGTTGAAGGCAACCGTCAGGCCGGCGGGGTTCTCCCGCTCGGTCCACAGATGCAGGTCGTAATGCGGCTCGAACCCGTGGGCGTCGTCTCCGGGCGTGGCGGGATCGTCGGCCATCCGGTCCCAGGGCTGCCCGGCAAAGACCGGCAGTTCCTGCCTGCCCGCATCGGCCCAGGGCTTCTGAAAGATGAGGTTTTCGATGCCCACCAGCTCCAGCGCGCCGCCGTCCTGGGGCTCATAGATCAGGATGGAAGGCCGCGTGAAATCCTCGTTCAGCCCGGCTCCCATCACCCTGGCCGTCCCCGGTTGGAGCCCCAGCAGCCCCGGGTTGAGATAGTGAATGCCCATCGCGCCCAGTTCGGGCGGCAGCCCCTCCAGCGCCGCGGTGACGCAGTTACCGGTCGGATCCGGCACGTAGCCGTCGGCCAGGGCCACGTTCACATCCCGGTATTTCGCCGTCGCCGACCGGATCGCGTCGAGATCGGCGCCAGTTTGGGCCAGCAGCCCCCCGACAGGCACGGTGGCAATCGTGGCAGCCGCGACAGAAAAAAATATCTTCGGAAAATTCATGACAGCACTCCCGTAAATCGACAGGTGAAGTGCGCCGCAGCATAGCATGTTTTCCGGCGTTTCGGGCAGGAAGTTGCAATCAGTGCGCGAGTCGCTGGAGCAACGCCCCCTGGTCGAGCCCCCCGACCGAGCCGGCCACGCGCCCGCCCGTCCCGTCCGTCAGGAGAAGCCGCGTCGCGCAGTAGCCGTCCGCCACCGCGCCCGGCGCGGTGCGCAACAGGACCGAGGCGCTCAGCAGCGCGGCCAGCGCCTCGGCAAAGAACCGTGCCTCGGCTTCGGGAGGGGCCATGCCCCAGCGTGCCCGGTGCGCCTCCAGCGCCATGTCATAGCGGCGGTCGGCCCCCCGCGCGGCGTCCAGTTCCTGGTCGAGGGCGGCGCCTGCGCGCGGCTCGCGTTCGAGGCTGCGCAGGATATCGAGGCAGATGACATTGCCCGACCCCTCCCAGATGGAATTGAGCGGACCCTCGCGGTATAGCAGCGGCAGCGGCGTATCCTCGACATAGCCCATGCCGCCCAGCGCCTCCATTGCCTCGTAGATGAGCCCGGGCGCGCGTTTGTTGGACAGGAACTTCGCCAGCGCCACGCCGACCCGGGCGAACGCGGCCTCGTCGGGGTCGGCGGTGCCGAAGGCCCGCGCCACCCGAAAGCCCAGCGCCACCGACGCCTCCCAGTCGAGCACCAGATCGGCCAGAACGTTGCGCATCAGCGGCTGATCGATCAGCAGCCGCCCGAAGGCGGCGCGCCGGCCACACCAGTAATAGGCCTCGTCGAGCGCCGCGCGCATCAGCCCGGCGGGCGCCATCGCGGTATCGAGGCGGGTGTGATGAACCATGGGCAGGATGCTGCGCACCCCATCACCCTCTTCCCCCAGCGGCAGCGCCCATGCACCGTCGTATTCGATTTCCGCCGAAGCGTTCGAGCGGTTGCCGAGCTTGTCCTTGAGCCGCAGCAGATGGACGGCATTCAGGCAGCCGTCGTCCAGAACACGCGGCACCAGGAAACAGCTCAGCCCGCCGGGCGCCTGCGCGAGTGTCAGGAAACCATCGGACATCGGCGCCGAGCAGAACCATTTGTGACCGTAGAGCCGATAGCCGCGCCCGTCGGGTTCGGCCCGGGTCTGCGTCGCGCGCACGTCTGATCCGCCTTGTTTCTCGGTCATCGCCATGCCCATCGTCGCGCCGGACTTCGAGCGGAGCGGCAGCGGCCGCCTGTCGTATTCGCGCGCGGTCAGCTTTCCCTGCCAGCCCTCGGGGGCCCGGTCCTGCGCTCGGAGCGCTGCAACCCCGGCGTAGGTCATCGTCATCGGGCAGCAGACCCCCGGCTCCACCTGCGATGTCAGATAGACCATCGCGGCGTGGCTGACGTGTCCCGCGTCCGTGGCGCGCCAGCCGATCGCGCTATAGCCCGCCGCAATGCCGCGCGCCATGAAGGCGTGATATGCGGGATGAAAATCCACCCGGTCGATCCGCCGTCCGCCCCGGTCGAACCGCACCAGCTCCGGCGGCTGCCGGTTGGCCTGCCGGCCCGCCTCGCGCGTCTCCGTCAGCCCCAGCCAGCGGCCGTATTCGCTCAGCACCCCTGCGTCGGCTCCGGCCTTCACCCCATAGCTGCGCAAAAGCTGGTCTTCCGCCCAGAGGTCGCGATCCCCACGCAGCGGCGGCTGGTTGGGCACCTCTTCGGTGCCCGGACGGCGGGAGCGGTCGGATTCGGTGATGCGATTTTCCGTCATTGGCGGACCTCCAGGTTTCCCGGTCGTCGAAGTTTGTGGCCGATCTCTGCCCGCGCCCACAAGTTTTTGCGGCAGAGCGATTTTTTGCCGGTGGGGCACATCCGGGGATTCTCAAAACGAATCAGCTATGCCATGATGCCACAGGTGCCCGCCAAACGAGGCATCGCGAGAGGCAGTGATGAACGACATTCGCAAGGGGCCGGCCCTGGGCGGCACACTCTACATTATGGTCGCATTCCTTCTGGGCATGTATTTCATGTTCGGGGCTGTGCAGGGCAAATACGGGCTGTTCCAGCGCGTGCAGGTGGACGCGGAAACCCAGATGCTGCGCAAGGATCTGGCCGCGCTCGAACTGGAGCTTGCCGCCATCCGCAACAAGACCCGGCGTCTGTCGGACGACTATCTCGACATCGATCTTCTCGATCAGCAGGCCCGCGACGTGCTTGGCATGGCCCGTGCCGACGAAATTATCCTGCGCTGATCCCTTCTCCGTCCGGATAGCCGGATAATGGCTGGCAACGCCGGTTTTTTGAATTAGCTTGTTTTGCGCGTCCGGCCTCGGGCGCAAGGAAAACTGCGGCCCAAGAGACAGGCGGCAAATTCGCCCTCGCCCGCGCCTGGGTTTTCCTGTATCAATAGTTTAATGCTAAACTAATTTGCCGGGGCAGCCCGGCCAAGGGTGGGAGAGCGTGATGGCAGCCCGAAAATCCTCAAAAAACTCAAATACCTCAAAGGAAGAGCTGCTCGGCTATTACCGCGAGATGCTTCTGATCCGTCGATTCGAGGAAAAGGCCGGTCAACTCTACGGCATGGGTCTGATCGGCGGCTTCTGCCATCTCTACATCGGGCAGGAAGCGGTGGTCGTGGGGCTCGAGGCCGCCGCCGAAGAAGGCGACAAGCGCGTCACCTCCTACCGCGACCACGGGCACATGCTGGCCTGCGGAATGGATCCTAAGGGCGTGATGGCCGAGCTGACCGGGCGCGAGGGGGGCTATTCCAAGGGCAAAGGCGGCTCCATGCACATGTTTTCCAAGGAAAAACATTTCTACGGAGGCCACGGCATCGTCGGGGCGCAGGTGCCCATCGGCGCGGGCCTCGCCTTTTCCGACAAATACAAGGGCAACGACCGGGTCACCTTCACCTATTTCGGGGACGGCGCGGCGAACCAGGGCCAGGTCTATGAGACCTACAACATGGCTCAGCTATGGGATCTGCCGGTGATCTTCGTGATCGAGAACAACCAGTATGCGATGGGCACCTCCGTCAAACGCTCCACCAAATCGCCCAGTCTGTGGGAACGCGGCGCCGCCTACGGCATCAAGGGCGAGGAAGTGGACGGCATGGATGTGCTCGCGGTCAAGGCGGCCGGCGAAAAGGCGGTGGCCCACTGCCGGGCGGGCAAGGGTCCCTATATCCTGGAGGTCATGACCTACCGCTACCGCGGCCATTCCATGTCCGACCCTGCGAAATACCGGACCCGCGACGAGGTGCAGAAGATGCGCAAGGAACGGGATGCCATCGAACATGTGCGCGACCTGCTGCTTCAGGGCAAACACGCCTCCGAGGACGATCTCAAGGCTATCGACAAGGAAATCAAGGCGATCGTGAACGATGCCGCCGATTTCGCCAAGGACAGCCCCGAGCCCGCGACCGAAGAACTCTATACCGACATCTACGCCGCCCAAGTGCCGCAGGAAGCCTGAGGGGAAGACAGACATGGCAACCGAAATTCTCATGCCCGCCCTCTCGCCCACGATGGAAGAGGGCACCCTGGCGAAATGGCTGGTCAAGGAGGGCGACGAGGTGTCCTCCGGCGATATTCTGGCCGAGATAGAAACCGACAAGGCCACCATGGAGTTCGAGGCCGTGGATGAGGGGCGCATCGGCAGGATCCTGGTGGCCGAGGGCAGCGAGGGCGTGAAGGTCAACACCCCCATCGCCACCCTGCTCGCTGACGGCGAGAACGCCGACGCCGAGCCTCAGGCTGCCGGCGCCGAAACCGAACAGCGCAGCCCCAAGCCGGAGGCCGATCCCGGCCCAGCCCAGGAGGCCGTTCCGGCGCAGCCGAAATCGGCCCCCACAGCCCCCGAACCGGACGTGCCCGAAGGCACGGCGATGAAACAGACCACCGTGCGCGAGGCACTGCGCGACGCGATGGCAGAGGAAATGCGCCGCGACAGCGACGTGTTCCTCATGGGCGAAGAGGTCGCAGAATATCAGGGCGCCTATAAGATCAGCCAGGGCCTGCTGGACGAGTTCGGCGCCAAACGCGTCATCGACACGCCGATCACCGAACACGGTTTCGCCGGTATCGGAGTCGGCGCGGCCTTCGGCGGGCTGAAACCTGTCGTGGAGTTCATGACCT
>FYBJ01001585.1_pt1 | contig 11909 bp, 10 predicted proteins | sample 1134611 | NCBI WGS metagenome assembly FYBJ01 (sample SAMEA104116008, study PRJEB20421) | marine metagenome | isolation source: marine | reverse complement strand
GCCATCACCGTCATGAACTGCACATTGGCCTCAAGTGGAAGCTCGGCCATGTGCAAAACGGACTTGGCGGCATCCTCGACCGCCATGGACGGATCGGGTTCACGACCCGCGGCAACGGCAGCCTCGTTCAGCCCCTGCACCATCGGTGTCCGCGCGTTGCCGATATCGATCTGACCGCATGCTATTCCCAGATCACGCCCATCCAGCGACAGGCTGCGGGTCAGCCCCGTGATCGCGTGTTTCGTTGCAGTGTAATGCACCGAGTCAGGGCGCGGTACATGAGCGGCAATCGAGCCGTTGTTGATGATCCGCCCGCCTTGCGGAGTCTGCGCCCGCATCGCCGCAAAGGCCGCGCGCGCAGCCAGAAACATCCCGTTCAGGTTTACATTGACCGTCTGATACCAGTCCTCCAGCGCAATCTCGTCTATTGCCCCGCCGGGCGCAAATATCCCGGCGTTGTTGAACAGGACATCCAATCGACCCGCCTGCCGCAAAAAAGTATCAAACGCCCCTTGAACAGCCTGGGGATCGGTGACGTCGGCAATCAATGTGATTGCCCGAGGATTGGGTCCCGCGATCTCGGACAGCGCGTCCCCCCGGCGGGCCAACAACCCAACCGTCCATCCTTTGGCCAAGAAAAGTTCCGCTGCTGCCCGGCCAATGCCAGAACTTGCACCTGTCACAATAATCGAGCTCATGTTGTCTCTGCCTCTAATGTCAGTGCCGCAGCAGGTTTTGCGCGCAGGTCATCGACACGCAGCGGATAGGTCGGCTTTGCCAGGCGATTTCGCACCACCCAGATCAGCCGCTCCTGCGCCCGAGTGATCGCGACATAGGCCAGCCGCTTCCACAAAGGCTGCCCCGCCTCAACCCGCCCCATACGCGCGGCCACAAAGATGTCAGGTGCAAAGACCTGCACCGTGTCCCATTGAGAACCCTGCGCCTTGTGAATCGTCACTGCCGCCCCATGAAGGAATGTGGCCCCCATCCGTGCAGCAAAGGGGATGAATGGCTCCTCTTCGTCCGGCTTTTCGATCTTGACGATCGAGGCAGCACTGACCTGAGGATCTTCGGCGCCCATGACGTGCAATCGCGAAAACCCTGCCTTGCGTCCCGGCCCCAAATAGATCACCTGAGCACCCTTAATCAGGCCGCGCGCCTCAAGATCCAGCCGTTTTTTGCGATGCTTGAGTGGCAGTTCCAGCCCGTCGCAGATCAACGGCTCACCCTCGAGCAGCTCCTCTTCCGGCGCATCGTGCACCGTGCGGAAAGCATTGATCAATCGAATACGCGTGGCATTGCGCCAAACCAGAACCGGGCTACGGGCCATCAGATCAACCTCGACCCTTTGCCCCCAGATCACGCGTTCGTCCCGTTTGGCGGTGTCTTCGATCATCCGCTCGAAATCGTGAAACTCCAACTGCGGGTCAGCCAGGGCATGGGCCAGATCAAGGATCGGGTTGTCCGCCTCTTGCCGGTGAATGCGCTGCAATTCAAGTTTGCGTGGCCCGGGCAAGCCATCAAAGACCATGGCCCCCGATTGGTTGACCGGCGCCAACTGGGCTGGATCGCCAAACAGCAGAAGGGTCGGGAATATCTCTTTCAGGTCCTCGAACTGCCGGTCGTCCAGCATCGAGGCTTCGTCGACAAAGCCAATGTCCAGCGGTTCGTCCCGCCGCTTCCAGCCTGTTATGAAATCCGACCCGCGCAGACCTGCGGCAGCCAGGGCACCAGGGATCGACTTGTTTTTTTCGTAAAAGGCAGCAGCTCGGGCAAGAGCCTGCTCGGTCAGCCCCTCGACTTCGGGCTTTTCACCGTTTCCGGCCAGCCATTCGGCAATACGCTCGTACTCTGGGTCATAGACCGGCGTGTAAAGGATCCGGTGGATGGTTGTTGCAGGCACGCCGCGCAAACGCAGGACACTGGCCGCCTTGTTTGTGGGGGCCAAGATTGCCAGCGTGCGCCTATCCCGGTTCTTGCGCCCTTCGTAGTCGCCTGAAACGACCTGAACACCAGCGGCTTCAAGGGCCTTGTACAGCTCTGACAATAGCAGGGTCTTGCCCGATCCCGCCTTGCCAATCACGGCCATAACGCCAGCTTCGCCGCCCGCCGGTGGCTTCAAAAGCGCCTCGTCTTCCAGATCCACACCCGAGCTGCGCAGCAGTTCGGTGACGGTATCAAAGGCGGCGGCCTGATCTTCGGAAAAGACTACGGGGGCTTGGGTCATACCGGGACCCTATAGGGACGCCCCGGGCACCACCAGATGTCCAAGGCGCAGTTTGTCGAAATTTATCCAACCATGGCGAAGCGAGAAGTCCTGGTCTTGCCGAATGCGGATGTGAACCACAGCCGCGATAAGTCAGGTGAGATACCGGCACGCTTTGCAACGCGTTTGCGCGCTTCGGGTGTAAACTCCCACAGGCCCACCGAAATTTTGTCACGACCCTGCCCTTCGTACCCCAGCACCTCGGGGGACGACCCGATGGCCTTGTAGATCCGCACCATGCGTGCGTCGAACACACCGGCGAAATGGCGAATACCAAACCCGGTCATGATTTCACCGCCGCCCAGCATCAACGCCGCCGCCACATTCGAGCCCGCATCGCGGGCCAGGCAAAACCGGGTGCATTCCCAGATCAGCGGGCTGCAAATCGGAGCACCGCCCGTCAGATGACCGAACACCTCGTTCACCATCACGGGTCCGGTGGTGGGCAAAAATCGCATAGAGCCCCCGTGGCGCCCGTCTGCTTGTTCCCAGATGACATAGAGAGGATTGAGATCATCGTACTGATCCCGCTCTTCGCCGCTCTCATCGACTGAAACGTCCCAACCAAGACGGGTCTTAAATTGGTCGGCCCTATCCCGGAACATGGATTTGGCAAGTTCGGGAAAACGATTCAATTCGTCTGCATAAACGTAGCGCAACATCTGCTGGTCCCCTTTTTCGTCCGTCGCTGGAACAAAGGGAGTACAGAGCAATGGTTAATATCTGGTCAGGAAGACGAACGAGGGCTTAAACCACAATTAATCCTCTGCTCATGGCCGTCGCTATCGCATGAGTTGTATTCAACGCGCCAAGTTTGAAGCGTGCGCTTTCTATGTAGACGCGCAAAGTATGCTCGGAGATCGACAGGCTATGCGCCACCTGAGCCCGGTTGTACCCCATCGCAAGCAGGGTCATCGCGTCCACTTCACGAGGAGACAAGGCACGGGCCTGTTCGGGTTGTCTGTCTGTTTCAAAATCCAGTGCCTTGCGGTTGAAGTAGTGGGCAATCAGCAACAAGTCCCGGCCATACGTTTCAGTGAAATCGGCCCACTCCTCATCGTTGCAATTGTGATTTGCTGTAAACAGCGCAAATTGCCCATTTGGACCCCGGATCGGGATTGAATACCCTTGATTGCCAACACCGTGCTCTAATGCATCGCTCAGCATCGCCTTGGCCGCTTTTCCCGACCAATCCGCACGCTTCCAATCGACAGGGTGAAATCGTTGGAAACATCCCAAAATAACCGGGTCTATTCGGTGATAATTCTGCTCGAGGTACCGCTGAACCCATGCGTCGGAATATGTGCCGCAACCGTATTGATCTCCGGCGCTGTCAACCCAGTGGTAAACAATGTGCCTGACTGCCAAGGCATCTCTCAGCGCTTCTGATATCGCCTGTAACTCTTCAAGCCCGCTGGTAGCGTCCAACGCCTCCAGTACCTGATCCAAATTGGCTGTGTTCCCCATTCGCGCGCGTGCGTGCCTCTTCCTTCTGGGACGCAATTTCGGCGGCGGCGATCAGCGTGGTGTCATCCAGCTGTTCGGCCAGCTTCCCCAGCCCGTTCGCAGAAGCGAAAGTCTTGAGATCCGCCAGAACGTCCAAAATCCAGTCATTGTGCGCCATCAGAGTCTCTCCGAAACAGTTAACGAAAGGTTAATACAACTATAGCATGTGCGTCTTCTGTTCGAAAATTCACTTCTTTCTACTCCCCATAAACAGTGAGGTCGAATTTCTTAACCTACTGAAACAACGAAAGGCGCTCTCAAATACAAAGAAACCCGCGAACCACAGTGGTGATTCGCGGGTGAGTTTGTCAGCTTGATTCTGCAGCCAGGGTTAATTTCCCGCGTCCAGAACCTCTTCCAAAGTGCGCAGGCCGGTCTTGGGGGCTTGAACCAGCACCGACATGTTGCCGGGCTTGTGCTCGTTGCGCAGCATCTTCATGTGAGCCTCGGGCAGATCATTCCACGCGAAAACTTCGGACATGCACGGATCCAGGCGACGCTCGACCATCAACTGGTTCGCTGCGGCGGCTTGCTTGAGGTGCGCAAAGTGCGAACCCTGCAAACGTTTCTGATGCATCCACATGTAGCGCACGTCAAACGTTAGATTGTAACCCGTGGTCCCTGCACAGATCACGACCATGCCGCCCTTTTTGACAACAAAGGTCGAAACCGGAAAAGTGCTTTCACCCGGGTGTTCAAACACCATGTCGACGTTCACACCCTTGCCGGTAATGTCCCAGATGGCTTTGCCGAACTTGCGGGCCTCTTTGAACCAGGTGGCATACTCAGGGGTGTTGACGGTCGGCAACTGGCCCCAGCAGTTGAAATCCTTGCGGTTGAGAACGCCCTTGGCGCCCAGGCCCATGACAAAGTCACGTTTGCTTTCGTCCGAGATCACGCCGATCGCATTTGCACCTGCAGTGTTGATCAGCTGGATCGCGTAAGATCCCAGGCCACCCGAAGCACCCCAAACCAGAACATTCTGGCCCGGCTTCAGATCGTGTGGCTCGTGCCCGAACAGCATGCGATATGCAGTTGCCAGGGTCAGTGTATAGCAGGCCGCCTCTTCCCAGGTCAGATGCCGAGGACGCGGCATCAGCTGCTGAGCCTGAACGTTGGTAAACTGGGCGAACGAGCCATCGGGGGTCTCATAGCCCCAGATCCGCTGGCTGTCCGAATACATCGGGTCGCCACCGTTGCAGTGCTCGTCATCACCATCGTCCTGATTGCAGTGGATGACAACTTCGTCACCGACCTTCCAGCGAGTCACTTTCGAACCGACAGCCCAAACGATTCCCGAGGCATCAGAGCCAGCAATGTGGAACGGCTGACCGTGACCGTCAAAGGGAGAGATCGGCTTACCCAGCGACGCCCAAACGCCATTGTAGTTGACGCCTGCCGCCATAACCAGAACCAACACTTCGTGGCTATCTAGCTGGGGTACGTCGACCACTTCGAGCTGCATCGCGGTGTCCGGCTCGCCGTGGCGCTCCTTGCGGATTGCCCAAGCGTACATTTTCTTGGGGACATAGCCCATCGGGGGCATTTCACCCATTTCGTAGAGGTCTTTTTCAGGCGCCTCGTACGACGCGATACCGCCGTTAGTGTCCAAAGCCATATCGGCCTCCTTTATCCTAAGTCTCGCCGCAACGCAGAATCGCGGGCTTGAGAATGGAATACAAATGGCCACGCAACATTGCAACACCATTTAGATCAATTTTGTAATTTTATGACCTTGCAATTGCAGCATCGTCCTTCGCGATCGCAGCATCCTTCGGTCTTTCAGAGCGCATCAAGTGGTCAATCGAAGCCGCATAATACCGCAAAAGGTCTGGCCGTTCAGGACCCACTGCAAACACGTCACCCTGTTTGACCAGTATTCGGCGGTCCACAAGCTGTGTCAGCCCGCCATCAATCAAAGCTGTGTCTTCTGAAGGTGATCGATCCAGGTTTCGCTCGGCCAAGGCACTTTCAAGATCACCGCGTGTCATTGGACCATTGCTGTTGATCTGCCATGACACGAACGGGATTGGCAACACTGGCACCGCGCTGCCAATGCGAGACATCAGTTCGCGTGCAAGGGGGATGGTCAAATCCTCGTCCATGCTGTTTTGGAAACTGCGCAGCGACAGAGGCTCTCCATACCGTACAGCAGCAGAGCCGAACCTTTTGTATCGCCCGGTGATCCGTCGCCAGATCTGCTTGAGAACCCAACCCATGATGACACCGATCCGGGCCCGAAAACGCCGCTCGGCGCGGTTTGCCGCCGTTGTCAGGATCGTATCTTCGAGCACACGGTCATAGTTCAGCGCAACCGGAACAAACACAACATCCCGTTTTTCCAGATCAGTGCCGTCTATGATGTACTTCAACAAACCCAACTTGGGACGACCAAGCGTCCCATTCAAGCTCAGGCCCCCTTCGGGAAACATGGCCTGCGTCACGCCAGCTTCGGTTGCATGACGAACATAGCAGGCCAGGACCTGCCGATAAAGATCGCTGCCCGACTTACGGCGAATGAAATACGCCCCCATGGCCCGGATCAAACGGCTAAGCGGCCAGACACGCGCCCATTCCCCAACCGCATAGGACAAAGCAGACCGCTGCGCAGCCAGGTAAGTGATCAACACGTAGTCCATGTTGCTGCGGTGGTTCATTACGAAAACAACAGTGGCGTTTGGGTCGATACCCTTCACCGCCGCTTCATTCTGATAGTCCAGCCTGACGTCATAGAATGCATTGCTCAGAAAACGCGCCAGGCGGATGGCAAAGCTGAAATAGGTGAACGCTGAAAAAGACGGTACGATTTCGCGCGCATAACGGCGCGCATGTTCAAAGGCCACCGCCTCTGGGATGCCTTCGGCATCGGCATGAGCCTGAACCGCCCAGCCGACCTGTGGATCATAGATCAATTGCTGGATCATGTCGTGACGAAGGGCCAGCTTGAACGGTTGGATCGGGCGTTCCAAACGCTTGTTCAACCGCGCCACGGCACGTTCCAGCCGATGGCGGAAAAACCAGCGTACCGATGGAAACAGAAAATGCGATGCAAAAGTGACGGCGGCGAACAGCACGATCAGGACAAAAAGCCAAAGCGGAAGTTCTACGGTCTGCGTCATGTGCGCAACCTGCCACTAATTTCGGCACGTCACAATCCATTCGCGTTACTACACCTCGCCGCAATGCAGCGAATTGACATGTGCTGAAAATTACGATTTAGAACTCATCGACGAAATATTATTGCCCACCCGACTCGCGAGGCCCACCATGACGCAGACGCAGAAAGATCGTCCCTGGCTCATCCGTACGTATGCCGGTCACTCCACGGCAAAAGCTTCGAATGCACTCTATCGCAGCAACTTGGCCAAAGGTCAGACCGGCCTGTCGGTGGCCTTCGATCTGCCGACCCAAACCGGATATGACAGCGACCACATCCTGGCGCGCGGCGAAGTTGGCAAGGTGGGTGTTCCGGTCTCCCACCTGGGCGACATGCGGACGCTGTTCGATCAGATTCCGCTGGAACAGATGAATACGTCCATGACGATCAACGCTACAGCGCCTTGGTTGTTGTCCTTGTACATTGCTGTCGCCGAGGAACAGGGGGCCGATGTGTCCAAGTTGCAGGGCACAGTTCAAAACGACCTGATCAAAGAATACCTCAGCCGCGGAACCTATGTCTGCCCCCCTAAGCCGTCGCTCAAGATGATCGCGGACGTGGCGGAATATTGCTACACCAACGTGCCCAAATGGAACCCGATGAATGTGTGTTCCTATCACCTGCAAGAGGCCGGCGCGACACCTGAACAAGAACTGTCCTTTGCTCTGGCAACAGCGATTGCGGTGTTGGACGAACTACGCCCCCGTGTTCCCGCCGAGGATTTCCCAGCACTGGCAGGGCGGATTTCGTTCTTTGTGAACGCGGGCATTCGTTTCGTCACAGAGATGTGCAAGATGCGGGCTTTTGTGGACCTGTGGGACGAGATCCTGGAAACCCGCTATGGCGTCAACGACCCCAAGTTCCGCCGCTTCCGCTATGGCGTGCAGGTGAACTCGCTTGGGCTGACCGAACAGCAGCCGGAGAACAACGTCTATCGTATCCTGATTGAAATGCTCGCCGTGACCCTGTCGAAAAAGGCGCGGGCTCGCGCAGTGCAGTTGCCAGCGTGGAACGAGGCGCTTGGCCTGCCGCGCCCATGGGATCAGCAGTGGTCCATGCGGATGCAGCAGATCCTGGCATATGAGACTGACTTGCTGGAATACGGTGATCTCTTTGATGGGAACCCGGCAGTTGATGCCAAGGTTGAAGAGTTGAAAGAGGGCGCTCGGGCAGAGTTGGCCAACCTGGAATCCATGGGGGGCGCTGTCGCTTCGATCGAATACATGAAATCGCGACTGGTGGATTCCAACGCGGACCGCCTGAACAGGATCGAGCGTAACGAGACTGTGGTCGTGGGCGTCAACAAGTGGACGCAGGGCGAACCCTCGCCGCTGCAGACCGAAGATGGCGGAATCATGGTTGTTGATCCCGCTGTCGAACAGGAGCAAATCAGCCGCCTGAACGACTGGCGTAACGAGCGGGATGATGCCGCAGTAACAGCCGCCTTGGCTGAATTGCGCGAGGCCGCCAAGACGGGTGCCAATGTCATGGAACCGTCAATTGCCGCCGCCAAGGCCGGTGTCACCACAGGCGAATGGGCCGAAGAGATGCGCAAGGCCTATGGCACCTATCGTGGCCCCACCGGCGTATCAGGCTCGGTGTCGAACAAGACCGAGGGTCTTGATGACATCCGTTCGCGTGTGGATGCCGTGAGTGACCAGCTGGGGCGCCGCCTGAAATTCCTGGTCGGCAAACCCGGCCTCGATGGCCACTCGAATGGCGCCGAGCAGATCGCATTCCGCGCACGCGACTGCGGTATGGACATCTCGTATGAGGGCATCCGACTCACGCCCGAAGAAATTGTCACTGCTGCAATTGACGACGAGGCTCACGTCATTGGATTGTCAATATTGTCGGGCAGTCATTTACCCCTGGTCGAGGATGTCCTGAATCGAATGAAAGCTGCAGGTCTCCAAAATGTGCCATTGATTGTCGGCGGTATCATTCCCGATGAAGATGCGGAAAGATTGAAATCAATGGGCGTTTCAAAAGTTTACACGCCCAAGGATTTTGAGTTGAATACAATAATGACCGATATTGTGTCACTTGCGGATCCCAAGGATATTGCCGCCGAATAAATCTCGTATTGGGATTTAGACAATTACTGGAACTTCCGTCAAAAAACTCTAAGGTGGCGTATTGGGCGCCCCCTTGGAGGCGTTTGAATTGCAATGGGAGTCACATAATGGCAATCGACCTGAGCGCTATGTCGCGCAAGGAGTTACTTGAACTGCAGGCCAACGTGGTTGCAGCACTAAAAGACGCAGAACAGCGCGAGCGCCGCGAGGCTTTGGAAGCCGCTGAAAAGGCTGCCGCGGAATTTGGCTTTTCTTTGGCTGAGTTGTCGCCCGAAGCGAAAAAGGGCGGAAAGACCGGGAAAGCCGCTGCCAAATATCGCAATCCCGCCAATCCGGAACAAACATGGTCGGGCCGCGGCCGCAAACCGCAATGGATTCACGAGGCATTGACATCCGGCGCCGATATTTCGGATCTGGAAATCTGACAATAGGTTCTCGACAATGACAATTCACATTGGAGCCAAACCCGGAGAAATCGCAGAAACCGTTCTTTTGCCCGGTGATCCATACCGGGCGAAATGGGCGGCAGAAACGTTTCTGTCGGAAGTGAAACTGGTCAACGAAGTTCGCGGGATGTTGGGGTATACCGGAACTTGGAACGGCCAGAGAGTCACCATTCAGGGCAGCGGCATGGGAATGCCGTCCCTGTCGATCTATGTCAACGAGTTGATCCGCGACTATGGGGCCAAGACCCTGATCCGCATCGGGTCCTGCGGAGGCATGCAGGACAAGGTTTCGGTCAGGGATGTCATTCTGGCGATGACGGCCACGTCGCTCAGCACGCCTTCGCGCGGGATTTTCAAAGAGGTGAACTTTGCGCCCTGTGCAGACTGGTTCCTGCTCAAGGCAGCGGCCGATGCGGCACAGGCCAAGGGCACGACGACGCATGTCGGCGGCATCTACTCATCGGATGTGTTCTATGATGAACGTCCTGATCTGAACGAACAAATGGTGCGTCACGGCATCCTGGGTGTCGAGATGGAAGCGGCTGAACTCTATAACCTCGCGGCCCGCCACGGCTGCCGGGCGCTGGCGGTTCTGACCGTATCGGATCATCTGTTGACGGGAGAGGCCTTGCCCAGCGATCAGCGCGAGCGCAGCTTTGGCGAAATGGTCGAAATCGCGCTCGAGGCCGCCTTTGCCGAGGCACGTTAACACATCAGGGGGTGTAAAATCCGGTGGTGTGACATGCGTGCACAGAGCGTGCACCACACGTGCACCGGCTGACATACCTGTCAATTGTTGAAACAGAAACGGGCGCGGGTTAACTCCTCGCCCGTTTTGTTTACCGCTTGTTTCACAGTGGGCCGGATTGCAATCTCGTGGCGTGCATGTTCGGGATCGAGCGAAAGCAATAGCCCCTCCCGGTTCTCCGCCGCGACCGACTATCGCCTGTTTGCGAGCAAGCCCCGCGATGCGCAAAATGAGCCGTGGCGGGAAACAAGCGCTCCCGCCCGTCGTCGATGCCCCTTGCGGGACACCTCCTCCCGTTGGGCCGGGCGCCGCGCTGTGCGCGGCGCGCTCCCGCAGAACGCACGCTGTCGGGGCATTGCCATTGGCGCAGCCCTTGGCGGACCTTAGGCCCGTTCAAAATCGGATCAGAGTGCCGAATCTTGGAGGCACGGGATTTGCGGTCTTAACCGCGTCCGTGCGTACGATCGTAGCGATTGTTGACAGGGCTGTCCCATCCCGCCAGTGCGCCCCGAGCTGGTGCATAGACCTCGACCAGCAGCGGGTGGCAGGACGCCGCGTCCGAGGAATGTTCGCTCGAGCAGTCCCCGCCCGGACAGGCGCTGAGGTTGCCCAAGAGGTCGATCTCGGCAAAGAACTCCAGATAGTCGCCGGGACGCACCGGAGACGCCTTCATGAAGTACTGCCCGGTGTCGCGCGTAAAGCCAGTGCACATGAAGACGTTCAGCACGTCGTGCACCAGCGGCTCGGCCTCGTTCAAGGCCACTCCCAGATGATCAGCCAGAGACCGGGTGAGGTTCGAGTGGCAGCAGTGGTGATATTGCGTGCCCGCCAGCAGGTTGCCGGTATAGGGATCACAGCGGGTTCCAATCACGTCGTGAACCGAACCGCCAAATTCGTCGATCCCGTACCAGGCCAGCGTATCTTCGGTGATCGTTGCAATGGGTCGCATGTGGGGAAAACTGCTCCACATACGTTCACCTGTGGTGAGGTGAGTGCCATGCAGCGCGCGGGTTTTGCCGGAATAGAAACGCTCGGTCACATCGTTCAGGTTGTGCAGGTTCAGATCACCCACCTGCGGCCCTTCGACCGACGAGATACGAAAGAAGTGACCCGCGGGCACGGTGAAACACCTTGCCTCGCGGGCTGGAACCAGAACCTCGTTCGATTTGACAGCGTTCGTGCGCGCGGCGTGGTAGAGTGCCAGTGTCGGCTCGGGCAGCGTCTCGGGTGGGTAGCAGATGACCGGGGCGATGGCGCGGCGGGCATCTGCGTCGGCGGGGGCGTGTGTCATGATGGCGTCTCCTCTTGGGCCACAGATGGGCACGAGAGACAGGACAGATGCAAGAGGTCAGTTGCGGTGTTTCACATGGCAGTGGCGGGGTTGGTCACTGCCCTGCGAGACTGCCGCGCAATAGGCGCAGCGCCACAGGCCTTCAGACCGGCTCTGCCGCCAGCGGCAGTTGCGGGTGAGGGTCGTCGATTTGGCGCGCCAGATGAAGTATGCGAACACGATGAGAGCGAGCAGAAGAAGCAAGACCGGCATACCTCAGACTTAGCGCATGGAATGCACGGCTGGAACAGTCTTGGTGCCACCTATCCTATCCATCAATCCGCTGCGGTCTGCGGTGAAGCGCCGCGCGCAGCGCGGCGCCCGGCCCAACGGGAGGAGATGTCCCGAAAGGGGCATCGACGACGGGCGGGAGTGCCC
>FYBJ01001726.1_pt1 | contig 11910 bp, 6 predicted proteins | sample 1134611 | NCBI WGS metagenome assembly FYBJ01 (sample SAMEA104116008, study PRJEB20421) | marine metagenome | isolation source: marine | reverse complement strand
CCTGGCCGATCCGCTCGTCGCCATAGCTGAACCAGCTGCCGGATTTCTCGACGATCCCGGCCTTCACGCCGAGGTCCAGGAGTTCACCCGTCTTCGAGATGCCTTCGCCATACATGATGTCGAATTCCACCTGCTTGAAGGGCGGCGCCACCTTGTTCTTGACGACCTTGACGCGCGTCGCGTTGCCGACCACCTCGTCGCGGTCCTTCAGCGCGCCGATGCGCCGGATGTCCAGCCGCACCGAACTGTAGAACTTCAGCGCATTGCCGCCCGTCGTGGTTTCGGGGCTGCCGAACATGACGCCGATCTTCATCCGGATCTGGTTGATGAAGATCACCATGCAGTTGCTGCGGCTGATCGAACCGGTGAGCTTGCGCATCGCCTGGCTCATCAGCCGGGCGTGCACGCCCACGCTGCTGTCGCCCATTTCGCCTTCCAGCTCGGATTTCGGCGTCAGCGCCGCCACGCTGTCGACCACCACCATGTTCACCGCGCCCGAACGCACCAGCGTGTCGACGATTTCCAGCGCCTGTTCGCCCGTATCGGGCTGGCTGATCAGCAGCTCGTCAAGGTCGACGCCCAGTTTTTTGGCATAGATCGGATCGAGCGCGTGCTCGGCATCCACAAAAGCGCAGACCCCGCCCTTTTTCTGTTCCTCGGCCACGCAATGCAGCGTCAGCGTCGTCTTGCCCGAGCTTTCCGGCCCGTATATCTCGACCACCCGCCCCTTGGGCAGCCCGCCGATCCCCAGAGCGATGTCCAGCCCCAGCGACCCGGTCGACGTCGCCTCGATCTCCTGCACCGGGTTGTCGGCACCCAGCTTCATGATCGAGCCCTTGCCGAACTGCCGTTCGATCTGGGCCAGGGCGCTGTCCAGCGCCTTCTGCTTGTCGGGATTGCGCTTTTTGTCCATCGAAAGAAGTTCTGCCGTTGTCATTGTTTCCGTCCTTATTCCACACCCTGTCATGGGCGGCAATCGCTGCTTCGTTCACCTCTTGTTCTAATATCGTATGCAGACAAAAGGAGAACATTTCAAGAAAATTGTTTGCATTTCCAGTTTTTCGTATGAGGGTTAAGGATGTGTTACCGCCGGTGCCAAAATCGGCTGCATGAGGGGCAAAATCGGTTATGTTGGTGTTTTCCAAGGAAAAGCTCGTCTTCCTTTCGGTGCCCAAGACCGGCACCACGGCCTATCAGGCCGCCCTTGGGCCGCGCGCCTCGATGATCATCACCGACCCGCCCGAGCTGAAACATGCGCCGGTGTTTCGCTACAATCGCTTCTTCCGGCCCGCGCTCGAGAAGTTCATCGGCGAGGGGCTGGCGGTCATGGCGGTGATGCGCGAGCCGGTCAGCTGGCTGGGCAGCTGGTATCGCTACCGCAGCCGGCCGGCGATGCAGGGGCATCCCAACGCCACCACCGAAATCGGGTTCGATGCCTTCGTCGAGGCCTATATGAAGGGCAAGCGCCCGGGTTTTGCCAATGTCGGCTCACAGGCGAAGTTCATGGAGCCGCAACGGAACGGCACGCAGGTCACGCATCTCTTTCGCTACGAGGATCAGGCCGCGATCACGGGATTTCTGGAGGCGCGCCTGGGCAGCCGGATCGAGACGCCGCGCCTCAACGTCTCGCCGGATCAGGCGCTGAGCCTGTCGCCCGAAATCGAACAACGCCTGCGCCGCAAATGCGCGGCCGAATTCGCGCTCTATGACAGTATCGGCTCCGGTGGCCGCTACACCCCGCCCGAGATCGGCACGGTGGGCTGACAGGCAATGGGCCGTCGCCTCCCGGTCGCGCGGCGTCAGGCCAGCTGCCGCTGGACGACCTCGGTGAGATCGGTGAGCGAAAACGGCTTGGGCAGAAAGACCGAGTTCGGAATTTTCGCCTGCGCCTCGCCGAAATCCTCCTCGGCATAGCCGGACATGAAGACGACCTTGACCTCGGGCCGGTCCTGCAGGGCGCAGAGCACCCAGCTTGGGCCGTCCATGCCGGGCATCACCACGTCGGTGACGAAAACATCCACGGCCAGGTCTGTATCCTCGAGGATGTCCAGCGCGTCCTCGGCCGAGTCCGCCTCGACCACGGTAAAGCCGCGCATCTGCAGCGCGCGCGAGGCAAAGGCGCGCACCGGCGCTTCGTCCTCGACCAGCAGAACAACCCCTTCGACCGGCTCGCTCGACACCGCCGCGTCGCGCTCCACCGGCACCGCGACCGGGACCGGGTCATGGGCCGGAAACAGCAGGAAGAAGGTCGATCCCTCGCCCACCACACTGTCGGCAAAGATGAACCCCCCGGTCTGCTTGACGATTCCGTAGGCCGTCGACAGGCCCAGCCCGGTCCCCTCGCCCATCCGCTTGGTGGTGAAGAACGGCTCGAACACCTTGCGCAGCAGGTCCGGGGCGATGCCCTCGCCCTCGTCGACGACCGACACCTTGACATAGCGCCCCGCCGCCACCGTGGCCCGGTCGCGCATCAGCGGCTCTTCGAGCACGACATTCTCGGTCTTGATACGCACGGCGCCGCCGCCCGGCGTGGCATCGCGCGCATTCACCACCAGGTTCATGACCACCTGCTCCAACTGCCGCTTGTCGGCGCGGATCGACCACAGATCGGGATCATGGGACAGCGACAGCTCGACCTTCGCGCCCACCAGCCGGTTCAGCAGATGCGTCAGGTCCGACATGGCGTCGCGCAGGTCCATGATCTCGGGCCGCAGCGTCTGCTTGCGCGAAAAGGCCAGCAGCTGATTGACCAGCGCCGCCGCCCGATTGGCATTCTGGTTGATCTGCAGCAGATCACTGTAGTCGCTGTCGCCCTGTTCATGGCGAAGCAAAAGCAGATCGCAATGACCGGTGATCGCGGTCAGCAGGTTGTTGAAATCATGCGCCACGCCACCGGCCAGCTGCCCGATCGCCTGCATCTTCTGGCTCTGGACGAATTGCGCCTCCAGCGACTTGAGCTCGGTCGCATCGGTCAGAACCGCGATCAGGATCGTCTCGCCATCCTCCTTGGCCCGGTTCAGAGTCACCTGGGCAAAAGCCTCGCGATCATCGCGCCGGATCCGCAGGAACTCCGAATGTCCCGAGCCGCGCCCGGCCGCCACATCGCCCAGCCAGTCCGGTATCGGCCGCCCCAGCCCCTCGACGAGGTCGGAAAAGACCGCGCCGTCCTGCACCTCCGCGCACAGAAGCTCGCGGGCATGGCGGTTCGACAGCTGCACCTCGCCGCTGGCCGATAGTTTCAGAAGCGGCACCGGCAATTCATCGAAAAACGCCCAGCCATCAGGCTGCCGTTCGGCCGGGGCCACGCCCGGCAGCAGAAACACTTCGCGCCGGCCCGCCGTGCCCTCAAGCTCGACCACAAGGCAGGGGCGCGGGCCATCCTCAGTGTGAATGTCGTTGAGCTGTCCCGACCGCATCGGCAGGCCGGCGCAGATGCGATCCAGCGTCAGCGCCCGCTGACCCACAAGGTCGCGCGCCGCCTGGTTCATGAAGAGCACCGCATCATTGCGCCCGACCGTGATCATCGGCAGCGGCACCGGATCGCCGCGCCTGGACACCATGTCGGCGGATTTCTCGACCCGCCAGAGATACCGGTCCTCGCTCACGCGGGTGACGCCGACCCGGACATGCCCCTGCCGGGTGACCAGGTCCTCCTGGGCAAACCCCGAGGCCCCGGCCCGGCTTTCCAGACGGTAGAGAACCGCGCCGGGATTGGCGATATTGGATTGCAGAATGGCGGCCAGCGTCCCGGTCCCGTCGGGTCCCAGGTCGCGCGCCGCGGTGGTGTTCATGGCCAGCACCGTCCCGTCCGCACCCGCCACCACGCAGGGCACGCCGTCATGCTCGATCACGTCGCGCAACACCGCCAGCGTCCGGCCGCCCGACATCCGCGCCACCTGGCTCAGCACCAGAATCCACAGCCCGGCCAGCGCCAGGGTCGCCGACACCGCATAGAGGATCAGCCCCAGCTGCACCGACGCCACCATCCAGCCCGTCAGCGCAAACAGCAGCGCCGCGACCAGCACCAGACCGACCCGCGGCCTGAGCTGCGATACGGCACGCCCGAGAGAGCCGTGCGGTTCGTTCAGAAATGTCACGTGGCTTCACCCGCTGCTAGATTCGGTTGCGTCACTATCGGCCAAAACGTCTTAAAGCCCGATTAACATACCCATGTTATGCATCTCAGGGTAGTGTGTTTTGAAAGGCGACTACCGCATCAGATGTGTAGCAAAGAAACCGTCTCCCTGATCCGAGACGGGCCAGCGCCTCATCTCCGCCGCCCGCCAGCCCGGATGCCGCGCCTTGAACTGCGCGACGCGGGCCTCGTTCTCGGCCTCCAGCAGCGAGCAGGTCATGTAGCAGATGCGGCCCTGCTCACCGGCCAGTTGCACGGCCCGGTCCAGGATGGCGTCCTGCATGTCCTGCAACTCTAGCAGACGCTCAGGCGTCAGGCGCCACTTGGCGTCGGGCGTGCGCCGCCAGGTGCCGCTCCCCGAACAGGGCACGTCACATAGCACCATATCAAAGGGTGCTTTTTTATCAAGATCACAGGTGCTTACCTGATGAACTTCAACTCCTGAACGCGCCGCGCGGGCCGCAATGTCCTGCATTCGACGCGGCTCCAGGTCATGGGCGAAACAGGTCACGTCACTGCGGGCCGCCAGCGCCAGGCTCTTGCCGCCGCCACCGGCACAAAGGTCGAGAACCCGCCCGCGCTCGGGGACATCCATCCGGGCCACGGCCGCCTGCGATGACCCGTCCTGAAGCTCGACAAGGCCGCTCTGGAAGGCCGCGCTGCGCACCACCTGACGCGCGCCTTGCGTGACGCGCAGCGCGGTGTCGGCGATCTCGCAGGGCAAGGTCTCGATCCCCTCGTCACTCAGGCTGCGCTGCGCCGCCTGCCGGCTGGCCTTGCGCAGATTGACCCGCAGCATCACCGGCGCGCGATGGCGCAGCGCCTCGATGGTTTCCGCAAATCCGTCGCCCAGCGATGCCTCCAACACCGGCACCAGCCACCCGGGCAGATCCGGCACATCGCCGGGGCCGGGGCCGGGGTCCGCCATCTCGGCGTCACTCAGGGGCTCGGGCGCATAGGGCGGACCAGTGAACAGCGTCTCGACCGCCTGCCCGTCCTGGCGCAGGAGCCCCAGCATCAGCCCGCGCGCGCCCGGTGCCGCCCCGCCCCGCGCCGCACAGGAGTTGCGCCGTCGCAGCACGTCATAGACGTGATCGCGCACCGCCGCCCGGTCCTTGGACCCCGCAAAACGCGAGCGCCGGGCCCACGCGGTCATCGCCTTCTCCGCAGGCTCTTCGTTCAGGATATGCTCCAGAATGTCGATGGCGGCGGCAACCCGCGCGCCGGGTGTCATCCCCCGGCCCTGTAGTTCGGTGCCTCGCGGGTGATCTGCACGTCATGCACATGGCTCTCGCGCAGCCCCGCCCCGGTGATCCTGACGAAACGGCAGCCCCGGCGCATTTCCTCGACCGTGGCGCAGCCGGTATAGCCCATCGCCGCGCGCAGGCCGCCCACAAGCTGGTGAATGACCGCGCCCGCCGGGCCCTTGTAGGGCACCTGCCCCTCGATCCCTTCGGGCACCAGCTTGTCGCTGGCCGCGTCCTTCTGGAAATAGCGGTCGGCACTGCCGCGTGCCATGGCCCCGAGGCTGCCCATGCCGCGATAGGCCTTGAACGAGCGGCCCTGGTAGAGGATCACCTCGCCGGGGCTTTCGTCGGTGCCCGCGATCATGGAGCCCACCATGGCACAGGAGGCCCCCGCCGCAATCGCCTTGGCAAAATCGCCCGAGAACTTGATGCCGCCATCGGCGATGACCGGCACGTCGCCCGCCGCCTCGGCACAGTCCAGGATCGCCGTCAGCTGTGGCACGCCCACGCCCGCCACCATCCGCGTGGTGCAGATCGAGCCCGGCCCGATCCCCACCTTGACCGCGTCCGCGCCCGCGCCGATCAGCGCGCGGGTTGCCTCGCCCGTGGCCACGTTGCCCGCGACGACCTGCACCTCGTTCGACAGTGTCTTGGCGCGCTCCACCGCATGGGCCACGCCCTCGGAATGGCCATGGGCGGTATCGATCACGATCATGTCGACGCCTGCATCCACCAGCGCCTGGCTGCGCTCGAACCCCGCATCGCCGACGGTCGAGGCCGCGGCCACCCGCAGCCGCCCCAGCCTGTCCTTGCAGGCCTGCGGGTTCAGCACCGCCTGCTCGCTGTCCTTCAGGGTCAGAAGCCCGGTCAGCTTGCCCTTGCCATCCGTCACCAGCAGCTTCTCGATCCGCCGCGCCTTCATCAGGCTCTTGGCCTCGTCCAGATCCGCAGGCTCCTGCAGCATCGCCAGGTCATCGGAGGTCATCATCACCCGCACCGGCGTCGCATCATCCTCGGCAAAGCGCATGTCGCGGTTGGTCACGATGCCGACCACGCGGCCCGCCTCGTCCACCACCGGAAAGCCCGACACGCGATACTTTTCCTGAAGCACCTTGGCATCCGCCAGCGTCTGATCGGCGGTCAGGGTGATCGGGTTATAGACGATCCCGCTCTCGAACCGTTTGACCCGCCGCACCTCCTGCGCCTGGGCCTCGATGTCGAGATTGCGGTGAATAACCCCCATGCCGCCCGCCTGCGCCATGCAGATCGCCATGCTGCCTTCGGTCACCGTGTCCATGGCGCTGCTCAAGAGCGGGATGTTGAGCGCGATCGACTGCGTCACCCGCGTGCGCGTGTCCGCCGTGCTCGGCATCACGCTGGATGCGGCCGGAACCAGTAGAACATCATCGAAGGTCAGTGCCTCACGAATCTCCATTGCACATCTCCTTGGCATGGGGTCGTTTGACGCCCCCCTATGACATGGGGCGGGCGCAAAGGAAAGGGCATATCCCGTTGCCTCCACCGCCTGACCTCCCTACGCTGCCCCGACCCCGGACGGGATCGGAAAGGAAGACGAACATGAGCGCACACGGCTACGAATCGGGACGCCTCGATCTGCCCTTCGTCGGCATCTCGACCTTCGGAAAGCGCCCCTATGTCAGCGACTGGTCCGCCATCGAGGCCGATGTGGCCATCCTCGGCGCGCCGTTCGACGCGGGCACGCAATGGCGGGCGGGCGCGCGCTTCGGGCCGCGCTCGGTGCGCGAGGCCTCGACGCTGTTTTCCTTCGGCCACGCGGGGGCCTATGACCACGAGGACGACGCCACCTACCTGCCCGGCGATGTGCGGATCGTGGATATTGGCGACGCCGATATCGTGCATACCGACACGGGTGCAAGCCACGCCAATATCGAGAGGGGCGTGCGCGCGATCCTGGATGCAGGCGCGCTCCCGGTGACCATCGGCGGCGATCACTCGATCAACATCCCCTGCATCAACGCCTTCGAAGGCCAGGGCGACATCCACATCCTTCAGATCGACGCGCATCTCGATTTCGTCGATGAACGCCACGGCGTGCGCCATGGCCACGGCAACCCGATGCGCCGCGCCGCGGAAAAACCCTACGTGACCGGGCTGACCCAGGTGGGCATCCGCAATGTCAGCTCCACCGCCAAAGAAGGCTACGTGGATGCCCGCGCCATGGGGTCGGACATCATCTCGGTGCGTCAGGCCCGATCGATGGGGGTCGAGGGTCTCGCCGCCCGTATCCCTGCGGGCGCACGGCTCTACATCACCATCGACATCGACGCCTTCTGCCCCTCGATCGCGCCCGGCACCGGCACACCCAGCCATGGCGGATTTCTCTATTACGAAGTGCTGGAGCTGATGCAGCAGGTGGCCCGGCGGCACGAGGTGGTGGGCCTCGACCTGGTCGAGGTCGCCCCGGCCTATGACCCCACCGATTCGACCTCGATCCTCGCGGCACAACTCCTGCTCAACACGCTGGGATTCATCTTCAATCGACCACGCGACGGGTAACGGCCCGCAACACGCGCACCCAACCAGGCGTGATGGATCACTGAATGAGCTTGCGACCACGAACCATGAGCGTAATCCGGCGTCCTAGCTTCATGAGCGGGTAAACAGCACGAACCCGGGCCGGGTTTTTGAAAAGAAAATGCGCCAACACCCCCCAAAGACCACTGCTCTTTGACGCTACGGACAGGACATGAACGGCATCTGCACCATAATAGATGTCAGTGCCGTGTTTGAACATCATGCCCTCGTTGGGTTCGAAGCCCAATTCTCTCAAACGCGTGTTCAGCTCCGCATGATCCCGAAGATTGACCAGCTGCAAACTGCCCAAAGTCGACCGCAGCGACATGACGCGCGCAAAATCCGAACAATACATGCAATCCCCGTCAAACAGGATTGCATTCTGGCCCCCGATCAGATCGAGCACCGCCTCCGGCAGGTGATGGACCGACGCATCAGCAACGCCAACAGGGGAATTCGATGTCACGGTGTTATCTCAACTTCGGTTGCAGGTCCGCATCGAGGCGCCATCGGCACTTGTTCTGCGAAACGAATGGCAGTGTGGTTCCATCCTGAAATGTGACGTTCGTGATCAAAAAACAAGATGACCGGTCCAACAAATCGTCCGTCGGCAACAACGCACCGCTGTCACGGTCAAGCCGCAACGTCTCGGTGTCCACGACGCGAGGGGCCGCCGAGCCCTCGAAGACCAGTTTGCCTTCGGAATTGACGGCCACGCTGAGCCACAATGGGGGTGCAACATCCGAATCGGCAACCTGGGCTGTAACGTATCCCACTGCCGTCATCACGGTCCCCTGCCCTTCCGAATATGCCAGAACAACGGACCAGCTCCCCAGAAGGGCCCCGGCTGAGGCGGCCCGGCAGAAACTCTGCTGTTGAGCCTCTCGGCAATCCTGCAACAGCGCGGCCTGTTGCTCGGGTGGCAAGGCGGACAGGACCTTGTAGGCCGGTGAATTGGTTGTCCCGAACACCCTGTTCTGCCAGTGGCATTCCAGGTCCGAGCCGCACGCCGCGTCCACTTCCATCATGCCATTGGTCGTGAAGTAACCCTGGTCGTCCGTGCCGTACGGATAGCTGTCATAGGGAAGGGCATAGAATCCCAGGTCGTCGAAGAACGGATAGGCGTCCAAAAGCTTGGGCCCGAAGATCGACAGAACCATCAGCATGAAGGACAAAAGATAGGCCGGAAGAACGCCATACCAGGTCTGAGACGTCCGCCAGAACTTGACGGGCTCATCACCGACAACGTCTTCGGTCTTGTTGCCCAGAAAGTAGTCCCAATCCAGGAATGCAGCGCCGATGAACAGCCACCAGTACCAAGGCCAGAGATACCCCATGAAGGCCCACAGCAATACCACGCCAGCAACAAACACCATCCCTTCAAAAGCTCGCGCCCAAGGTTTGTGCGCTGAGAAAAGGATGAGAATTGGAATGGCCTGCATGGCAAGATGGCCCCAGGACGACAGCACGAGCAATATCTCGGACCCTTGGACAACTTGCACGTAGACAGGCTTTGCAATCTCGGCGTAAGCCGTTGACCAGCCGATATCAACGCTATTGGTAAAATGGTCCGATGTGACCCAGTACATCCCCCCCAGGATCATCTTCTTCGCAAAGGCACCAAAGTAAAAGAAGGCCAGGAAAACCTGGACGAAAAACACCGGCCCATAAGGTGCCGGAACACTCGGCGCACCCCAGAGCCTGCCGATATGCCACGTGCCGCTCATGTTTCTCAGCAGCACCGGAATACCAGCCAGGATGATGGGGACTTCGCCGTGCGACCAATTTGCGGAAAGCGCCTCGACATGCGACACGAAATACAGCGTGAGCACCCAGGCGGCCGTGAGCGTGATCCTCGACGACAAACCGACCGCGGCCAGCACACATACCGCAAGGGCGATGGCCATCCAGGTCCCATACCCCAGATCGACAAAGGGCAGGATCCTGTCGATCACTTTTGGATGTTCTGCCACCACATCCGGGAAAATACCGGAGCGCAGGACGCCTTCATCATAGATGACGTCGATATACTTCACGCACACCAACCCATAGGAAATCGACAGGCACACCCGCAGGATTGACGTGGATTTGGGAACCGAACGATTGACGATGCCCGCCAGATACCCCCAGCTCGCCATGACCTGGGGGGTTTTGTCGAACACCACGTAGATCGCCAGAAGCAGGACGAAAAAACTCAGGGAAAAGGCCGTGGATGCCAGTATCGTGAAAACATCCACAGACAGCGCAGAGGACACCGAGCGAAGGAACGCAAAATCGATGAAGCTGGGTTGCAAGGCGCCCAGCAAGACAAATGCCACGAACGAAAAGCCCAGAATGTACCGAAACTGCTTCGGCTTCGAACCAAGTCTCTGGAACATGTTCCGTTTATCCCTGTCCATCTGTTTGCCCCCAAATCCAGCTTACAGTCTTTTCTACTTTGTTTGGAACCGATCGCCAGCCCTTGCTGCCGGAAAAATTCCTGCGTGATGGATTTTGATGGCCTTCTCATGGCACCGCATCTCACCTCGTTGCACGCCTTGCGCCGAACCGGCAGAAGCACATATTGCGTCAAGGAGTGTCCGGCGTTCGACTTGCATTCGTGATGCGCGCCTTGACCCTCTTGCAGGCTCGAAAGGGCAATGACGCAGCGCGTCTGTTCCACCATGCCGGGCCCTTTCCCGGCACCATCCCCAAAAAGAAAAACGGGAGACCCAAAGGCCCCCCGATAAAGTTTCGCCACTCAGGCTCACTTGTTTATACCGCTCGGTTTCTGCCTGCGGCCCGAGTGTCGTCAGGACGAGCGCACCCGCCCTGCCGGACGCGGGGGATGAACGGCTGCACGTTGTCCAGCCCCCGGCCCTGTCAAAGAGGCGCACCCTGACAGCGGGCGCGCCTCCTGGTCTGCTCAGCTACACCCGCTCGTCGCGCCGCAGGTGTTGCATTTCATGCAGGTGCCGTTGCGCACCAGCGTGTAGTTTCCGCAATCGCCGCAGGCCTCGCCCTCATAGCCCTGCATCTTGGCGCGCGCGACCGCGTCCATGCCGGTCGCGACTGCCGCACTCGACGTGGTGGTCGTCGCCACCGCCGCCACGGTCGTCGGTCCCGCCGTTTCCGGGACCAGCGTCTGCAGCGCACCCACGGGATCGGCCGCGCCGTTCAGCGCCATGGCCCCCATGCCCTGACCGCCATTCAGCACCACCAGCTCCTGCGGCATACGCTTGCGCAGATAGCCGGTCGAACTGATCTGCTTGAGCACTTCGAGCGACCGGTTGGCGGCGTCTTCGCTCATCTCGCTGATATTGCTGACGCCCTCTTCCTCGCCGCGCCCGATGTCGTCAAAGCTGTGACCCGAGGGCTTCACATGCGCGAGATCCGTCCGGTCAAGGTAACTGACCGCCAGCTCGCGGAAGATATAGTCGAGGATCGAGGTCGCGTTCTTGATCGAATCGTTGCCCTGAACGCTCCCGGCAGGCTCGAACTTGGTGAAGGTGAAGGCATCCACGAACTCCTCCAGCGGCACGCCGTATTGCAGTCCCACCGAGACCGCGATGGCGAAATTGTTCATCATCGCCCGGAACCCGGCGCCTTCCTTGTGCATGTCGATGAAAATCTCGCCCAGCTGACCGTCTTCATACTCGCCCGTGCGCAGATACACCTTGTGCCCGCCCACGGTCGCCTTCTGGGTATAGCCCTTGCGGCGCTCCGGCATCTTTTCGCGGTGGCTCTTGATGATCTCCTTGACGATCACCTTCTCGACGATCTTCTCGGCCAGAACGGCGGCCTTTTCCTGCGGCGTGCCGCTTTCCAGGATGTCCGCCGCCTCGTCATCATCCTCGACCAGGGCCGCCGCGAGGGGCTGGCTCAGCTTGCTGCCGTCGCGATAGAGCGCATTGGCCTTCACCCCCAGCGACCAGCTCAGCTCATAGGCCTTCTGGCAATCCTCGATCGTGGCGTCGTTGGGCATGTTGATCG
>FYBJ01002250.1_pt1 | contig 11914 bp, 10 predicted proteins | sample 1134611 | NCBI WGS metagenome assembly FYBJ01 (sample SAMEA104116008, study PRJEB20421) | marine metagenome | isolation source: marine | reverse complement strand
CACCAACATGCTGTTGGATTGCTCTCACGTTTCAATTCGCGCCATTATGCCTTTTTTTCACAAAGCTTTGCTTTGCTCAAACGGCAAATACCCTCATGAAACTAACGGATGGACAAAAGTAATATAAAAAAGCCCCCGGAGAAAATCCCCGAGGGCCTTGTTTTTTAGTTGTTAGATTCTTGAACTCTGTTTGAGTTATAATATGAAACACCTGTTGCAACACCCAAACCCAATATTGCTATTGCTGGGCCGACTATACATTGTCCTTTTCCATAATCATTAGGGAGACGGTTGAAAAGATACTCGCAGTTTGAATAACAATAACCTGCGGAGTACAATGCTGCTCCAGCTGTCATGCAGGCTAATGTGCGAGTGCCATTTTCATATGGTTCCTTTTTATGAGGAGTGGTTTTATTAAAGCAAGCTTCTATACCGCTTCCAAAGGCAACGCCTCCTCCAATTCCAGTCATAACTATTCCTATTAGACTACCATAGAGGCCTCCTTTCAAGTCATCCCACAATGCGCAAGAAACTTGGCCAACCAACATGCAGCTCAAAAGGCTGCCTAACAATAAACGTTTCATAGAGTAACCTCCTAATTGAAACAGTTAAAAAGATATTCTATTGTTTAGGATACCTCACCTGCACATTATGTCAAGTAGTAAATAATTTCTTTGTTCACAGGGGTGCAAAAGGAACAAAAGAAGGTGTTTCATGTAAAAGTATGTGATTTGCGACTCAAAATATGACTCAAATGAGTTATATTCTTCTCAGTTTGACCTAAATGGGTTATATTTTGAAAATAATTTGACTCATTCGACTCTATTGTTGTATGATTGAGTTGCGTAAATAAAGGAAAGGATGCGATATGAAATACCCATTGCGAGAATCATCAACCCTTGAATTTAAGCGACAAATTCCTAAAAACGACCAAATCATAAAAACCATTATTGGTTTTTGCAATCAGAACGGGGGGAAGTTATTAATTGGTGTCGATGATGATGGTACTATTTATGGTGTGCCAGAATCTGAAATTAATAAGATGCTTGAATATCTTGATAAATCAATTTACGAGGCAATTACACCACCAATCATTCCCCAGGTATATGCACAACATATTGGTGATAAAACAATCCTGATTATTGAAGTTTCTTCGGGGTCCAACAAACCATATTACGTTACATCTGAAGGGTTGGAAAAAGGGACGTATATTCGCCTTGGTTGTAGCACCATGCATGCAAATGCAGATATCATAGAAGAGCTCAAGTGGCGTTCACGTGGTTTATCATTCGATATGATGCCAGTCTATCATGCGCGTCGTGAAGATCTTAATGATGATGCATTCAAATCATTTCTTGCTACAAGAAAAAGTGGCTTTAAAGGTCTAGAAAATATTGACGAGTTTTTGTTTGCGTATCATCTGATGGTGCGTGAACATGCGTATATCTATCCGACGGTAGCGGGCATTTTGTTATTTGGTAAAAAACCTCAACATTTTCTTTCAGAGTCATTCATTATTTGTTCACATTTTTCTGGCATTGAAGGTAGAGATGCAATTGCCAGTAGGGACTGTATGGGTACATTACTTGAACAGTTTCATGATGCTTATGATTTTGTATTGAGTCGGCTTACTACTTCATTTACGATTAAAGGACCTCGCCGAACAGAGCGACGAGAAATTCCTGAAATTGCAGTACGTGAAATGCTGATAAATGCAATTGTGCATCGTAATTATCACATTAATGCGCCAATTAAAATTGCTATTTTTGAAAATCGTATTGAAATTTTTAGTCCTGGAACGTTTCCTGGCGTATTAGATGTGCATAATCTTACCTTAGGTATTACATATACTCGTAATAAAGCAATTACCAAAATATTCAGAGAAGCAGGGTATATGGAAAAATTAGGAACAGGTTTTATTACCCTTTTTAAAAGCTATGAACAATATGGATTGCCTAAACCGCAGGTTATAGAAGGGCCAAATTATATAAAATGCATTTTACCGCGTCCATCAGCGCGAGTGCCTATGTTGAGAGAGCAGGATGAGCACGCTGAATTGCAATCTATTGTCAATTTATTTACCGTGAGTACGCAATTAAGCATAAGTGAAATTGCCGAAAGTATATCACTATCGCGCTCTACGATTGGAAGAAGGCTTGCTGAGCTGGTAAAAAAAGGCATATTGCAAAAGAGAGGGAGTGGGAGAGGGACTCGTTATGTGCTTAAAAAATAATCATGAGTGTTTTTATGGCATACTATAAAAAGAATAAAAAAGCCCACGCTATTGCATGGGCTTTTTTTAATGCGAAATTACTTACGCTTCTTGACTGTCGGCTTGGAATGCACCAGCGATAACACGTGCTCTAAGAGCTTGTTCTCTGAACTCAGAGGAAAACAGACGCTCTTGCCAACGGTAGTTTCCCGTTGGACCAATAAATCTTCTTATCGCGTAGATGTCGCTTAGCAAGATCTTTTTCCAACTGGTTATTGCGTCTTCGTTGAATACATCTTTATATTTCTCGTAGATTTCGTAATTAGACGCATCATTATCTTGATCAACGTTGTCGAATGTTCTATTTCTAGCTGCCCATGAGGCGCTTGTTAGTGTTGCTGCTGTGATTATTGTCTTAGCCAAGCCTGTACAGTCCTTAGAATGGAACGCGCCTATAATTAGTGTCCATATTCCGAGAGCCTGGGGCAGATCTTTGTTCGAACGGTTCATTTCTGAGGCAAAGTCTCTCATGTCTTGTGTAAGGGCACGAGCGGTGCGGCATAAGTCTTCGATTTCATTAGGGTCTGTTGTAGGAAACAGATTTTTTACCTTTTCAGAAGAAGAGAAAGCTGACATTCCCGATAGTTTTATAAAGTGTTCTATTGAGGGTGTTGCGTGTTTAATTCTTCCAGTACTAATAGCATCTTTTTCTTCGTTGTTAAGCCAGGACCAAAAATTTTGTGCATCTCTGCATTCAGTTTTTTTTGTTTCATTTAACTTTTGGGCATAGCAATTTGACTGACTTGACCATTGTGCAAATTTTGGTTGATAAAAATTACGTGCATATTGTGCATATGAATACTTCATCTCTTCTTCACTTGCACGCTGAGCACAAAAAACCTGGCCCACCAACATGCAGCTCAAAAGGCTGCCTAACAATAAACGTTTCATAGAGTAACCTCCTAATTGAAACTTGGTCATAAGATATATTCTATTGTTTAGTATACCCCATCTACATATTATGTCAATTGGCGGGAAAGGGAAGCTTTCCTGGTCACAGGGGTAGGAGGTTTGCTTCTGGAGTGAATAACAGCTAAATGTGTGTAAATCCGAGTTTGCATTTCGGAGTTGCGCGATTTTTGGCATGTTTAAAAAGGCTTGAAAAAAGCTTGCGTTATTAAAGAAGCTTTAATAACGGAGCCATTATTGGGTTGTTATTAAAGAATTCTTTAATAAGGGGTTGCCTCTTTAATAAAAAAGCCCCCGGAGATGTTCCCCGAGGGCTTTGTTTTTTTAGCTTTGTGTAGCTTTATTCTTGGATGCGGGTTGCCAGTCCAAGGCCAATGGTACCAAAAATGACCCCATTTAGCCCTAGTGAGCCAACAAAAATACTCTTATGAAGAGTGCTAAGTTTAGGATCTTGCACTCTGGCTGTTTCCTGTTTACTTAATTCACGTAAAGCAAGATAACCTGAAACAATTGGCGTGCCAAGTATAACGCCTGCTGCCGCCACTGCACCGATAGTGTTACGTTGTTCATTAGTAAGACCAGCAAAAGGGATATGGGCGATACCCACGCCAGTAGCTACACCTAACGCTCCAACAGCAGCCCCTGCGCCACACGCATAGAGAGCACTGTGTACTCTGTTTTGCCATTCAGTCCACGTTGCACAAGAAACCTGTCCAACTAACATGCAGCTCAAAAGGCTGCCTAACAATAAACGTTTCATAGAGTAACCTCCTAATTGAAACAGTTAAAAAGATATTCTATTGTTTAGGATACCCCACCTGCATATTATGTCAAGTAGTAAATGTTTTTTGTTCACAGGGGTAGGAAGGGGTGCTTTGGGGGTGAAAACAGCTACATATGTGTAAATCCGAGTTTGCATTTCGGATTTACACGAGTTTTCAATGGGTAAATAACCAAAAAAGAAAGAAGTCCGGTAGTTTCATGAGGGTATTTGCCGTTTGAGCTTTGCAAAAAAAAGGCATAATGGCCTGAATTGAAACGTGAGAGCGGATCCAACAGCATGTTGGGGTCTGGGATTGTTAAGGGCGTTGACAAGAACGCCCTTAACGGAAAGCTAATTGAATGTAAGAAAAGAGAAAGAGCTTTACCAAAATATAATGACATCAAAAACAATAAAAAGAAGTTTGCTAGCCTTCACTTGACGCCGTCTCAATTTCATCTTCTATTGCCATGGCGGCGGTGATTAGTGAAGCTTTTTGCTCAGCAAGTTCTGGGCGATACTGCACATAGCGATCCAGCAGGGTAGCAAGATCCATATCCACTTTCATGGCGGCGCGACGTTCGCGCACAAATGGGGTATGCACGGGGATGATGCCAACAATATAATGAGCATTACTTGCGGCATCTTGCACCGCTTTTAAATCGACCATATCTTTTTTGCCTTCAGGCACATGATAGAGTATTTTCACAATGGCATCATCGAGTGTATGCTTGCGCACTGCTTCAAGCACTTGATCGGTTTGTGGTGTGCCGGCCTTGAGGGTGACATTAATTTGCACAAATGGGCGTTGTGGTGTTTCAATAAACTGATGTGTGGTGCTTCCTTTTTTTTCTATCGTTACCAAGCAAAAGCCTTTTTGTTCTTTGCGCTCGCCAAAATCTATGCGTTCAATGGAGCCTGAATAGACCACTGATGGGTAGCCATTTTTATTCAAGTCTTGATAACGATGCAAGTGCCCAAGCCCAACATAGTCAAATGGGGCGATGGCAAGTTGCGAAGGCAACAGCACGGGATCTGTGCCATAAATGGCACGTTTTTCTGAACCAGAAAAAATACCGGAACTGACGGTCAAATGGCCGGTGAGCACAGCAGGAATAGTTGGATCTAATTCTTGTGCATAATGCGTGATGATTTTGCTCACGGCTTGCGAAATATATTCAGTAATTTCTTGAGCTGATGTATGCGCATGTTTTTGAGCAACGGCAATGGTGTTGCGCGTTGGCCAGGGAATGCCCACAATTTGCACGGGGCCGCTTTTTGTGTGCAAAACAAAGGAAGAGGGCTTTGCAATTAAATGAATCTGCTGCACTGGCATTTGGCCAAAAATATCAAGACTGTGTGCTTTGCCAAAGCTCAATGGGTTGTCATGGTTGCCCACCACCATCACCATGGGAATGCCCGCTTTGTGCAAACGCATAAAGCATCGGGTGAATAATTGTTGTTGCGTAGGGCTTGGGTGTGCAGTTTTATAGGCGTCACCAGCAAACAAAAAGAAATCAACGTTTTCATGAATGGCAGTGTCGATGCAGCTATTGAGTGCACGTTCAAAATCCAAAAGACGGGTATGAATACCCGTCTTAGGATCTATCCTGCCGTAGTTTTCCATGCCAAAATGTATGTCCGCGGTGTGTATAAAACGTATCATCTATGCTCGTCTATAATAGTGTCGTTTGTGGTGCGCACAGCGCCCATAAATGTTTTTTTCTCTTTACACGTATCTGAGGCGCACGTTTCTTGTGCTGCGGGTTTGTTCTGTTGTTCAAGGCGTGCGGGCTGGATATCTTTTTTGAGCAATCGCTTTGCATAGCCTTCTTTGTTTTCTTGTCGTGCTCTGCCTACCGCTAGTGCATCTGCCGGCACATCTTTATTGATCGTGGAGCCTGCAGCCGTGAAGGCACCTTGGCCGATATGCAGCGGTGCAACTAAGGTGTTATTGCTTCCAACAAATGCGTTATCTTCAATTTCAGTGCGATGCTTTTTGTTCCCATCAAAATTACACGTAATAGTGCCAGCGCCAACGTTGACGTTGTTGCCCAGTGTGGCATCACCAAGATAACTCAAATGCTTTGCTTTGCTGCCAGCGCCAAATGTGCTGTTTTTCACTTCAACAAAATTACCCACGGCGGTGCGATCGCCAAGTGAAGTGCCTTCTTTTATGTGTGCAAATGGTCCAACGGACGCATCGCTGCCCACAGAAGCATGGGAAATAATACTAAATGGATAGACTTGCGTGTTGTCGCCTACATGCGCATATTCAAGCGAGGTATATTCATGTATTTTACAATTTTGGCCAATAGTCGTGCCATATAATAGATGCACACAGCAGCCAATATAGGTACCGGCGCCAATAGTGACATCAAGATCGATATGCACGTTATGTGCAACTGAAAAACGTACGCCGCGCTCCATCCAATATTTAATCAGTTCAGAGCGTTTAATTTGTTCAGCGGCCCATAGTTCATGCTGATTATTTACGCCTCTAATCACATCAAATGGTGCGTTGATGGTCGCCACTGTTTTTTGTTGTTCACTTGCAATGGCAATCAGGTCAGTAATGTGAAACTCGTGCGTTGTTTCATTTTGAGCAATCGTATCGATCGTCTCTTTTAAGAAGCTGGTATTAATAAGATAGATGCCAGCATTCACACAACAATATTCGTTGGTGTCGCCATCAAATTCTTTTGCTTCAACAATCTTGATATGATTCTCTTTTTGCACAACGCGTCCATAGCCACTATTTGGTTCGATGTGGTGAGACATCACAAAGCTGACGCTTGCATTATCTGCTATATGTTTTTCATATAAAGCTTCAATAACTTCAGTGGTGATGAGTGGCATATCACCATTAATAACAAGTATGTGATCTTTATCCCAAAAAGAGCGAGTGCATCGCAAAGCGCTGCCGGTGCCTTCTTGTGATGATTGTAATGCAAAGGTGACGGTATCTTGATGAGCTTCCTGAATGCATGTTTTTAATGCTTCTGCTTCATGCCCAACAACAACAGTTGTCGGTATAGCAAGTGCGCCTAAGGTTTTTGTGGAGAACAATATCATTGGTTGACCACACAGCTCTTCCAATAATTTATTTCTTCCAGTTTTTAAACGAGTAGATTTTCCGGCGGCCAATACGATAGCGCGAACATTAGTATGTATCATACACGTTCCCCTTTTGTTTTTTTGCGCGTATAGTTACCTTTCACATTGCCTATTGAGTGTAGCAATAAACATGTAGTGCGTCTATGCACAACTGTTTGTCTATGTTACTATGAACTAATACACATTATTAACCGTTAAAGGAAGCATATGTCACAGAATAAAGTGGTAGTTGAACTTGATGAGCAGTTGGGTAATGAGCTTACAAACGCTGCAAAGATGCACGACACAACCGTAGAAGAAGTGGTGCATGAATTGCTCTATTTCGCTCTTGAGCAGTTGCAAGAAGCATTTTCAGAAGAAGATGATGAAGATGATGACTGCGACGAAGATGGTTGTATGGAAGATGAAGACGAGGATGAAGATTCAGACAACTAGATGAATCAAGTAATAATCAAACAAGAATTTTTGAAAAAATAAGCTATACTGAACTACGCGTTAGGTACTCACCGTACCGAGCTAGAAAAAAAAGAGTATGCTCATTTAAGTTAGAGTCAGGAAGTTTGATTATGTTACGTATCATCGCTCGCTATTTTATTATTTGCCTTTTATTTAGCTCTGCAGTTCGGGCAACGATTTTTGATAATCGTTATATTCCTTTCTTGCAGCGTCCATATATTGTGGTGCCAGGGCGTCCATCGCATGTGACAGCAAATGGTTTTTTTGCAACCGCAAGTAATGCGTTTGGCGTAGGTGGCACCGATAGAGAAATTGGGCTGCCGGAGTTAACTGGGGAATATAATCAAGGAGCAGTTGGGCGCGCATTCGTTGCGATCGGGCAACCGAATCCATTGCCTTCTGCTTATCAAAATAGGCGTATAGCATGGCGAGCGAATGGTAAATTGCAAGCGCAAGGTGTTGAATGTTCTTTGCGCAAGCAGCTGTGGGGTGACTGGTTTGCAGGATTGTATGCTTATTTCTTGCGCGTTGATACCACTGCAGAATTTTTCTTAGACCAACTCAATTCTAATCTACCCAACTTATCTGCAGGTGATCGTTTGTTGCTTGATCGCGTGCGTCGCCAGATGAATGTGCTTGCTGGTTTAACCACTGGAGACCATGCAACGCAGTTTGGTTTTGGTGACCTTGATTGCTATTTCATGTGGGAGCGCGGTTGGGAGTATCTCTATAAATTCAGAAGTATTCATGCGCAAGCAAGTGTGGGTGGTTTGTTTCCTATAGCGCCTTCACGCAATATTAATGAGCCTACCTCTATTCCGCTGGGTGGCGAAGGCTTTTGGGGTGCCTATGCGGCAGTACAAGCAGAATTCGAAGTGAAAGAAGATTGGAAAGTTGGCTGTTTTTTCCGTGGGAGCAAGCGCTTTGCTCGCACCAGATGTGTGCGTGTGCCGCTTTGTGATGTGCCGGTACAATACAGCCCATTAGTGAGCGAAGTGGATATAAATCCAGGCCCAACATTTGTCTTTATGGGCTGGGCAAGCTTTGAAAATCTGCATAAAGGCCTTGGCGCGCGTGTTTTGCTTACCGTTCGTAAACATTTTGCTGATGATTGGGATATTGATTGTTGTCCGGCAAATGCTTCAATTAACTGTAACCGCATTCAGGAGCTGACTCAGTGGGGTTCAGACTACATTACCTTGAATGTTTTTTATGATTTTGGTAAGACCAAAGTTGATCGTGGTTTTGAGCCAATTATCTTTTTTGCATGGGATGTGCCATCTAACATGTTGGTAACAGAAAATACGGCCAAGACCAACAAAATTTCCCTCGGTGTTGAACTGAGCTTTTAAACCGGAGTAGGTAATGAAGCAAAATGAAAAAAAGAAGAAGTATTCTTTTCTTCCTGCGCGCAGTCTTTTTCAAATATTTTCCAATGACCTTGCCATTGATTTAGGTACGGCAAATACCGTTGTCTATGTGCGCAATAAAGGTATTGTGCTTGATGAGCCATCAGTGGTGGCCGTTAAATCGGATACGTTTCAAGTGCTTGCTGCCGGAAAAGCAGCAAAAGAAATGCTAGGCAAAACACCTGAGAGCATTGTGGCTAGCCGCCCATTGCGTGATGGCGTGATTGCCGATTTTCGTTTAGCTGAAAGTATGTTGCGTTATTTTATTCGTGCAGTGCATAACGATCGTCGCACGCTCGTGCAGCCACGCATGATTATTGGTGTGCCTTCTGGCATCACACAAGTGGAGCGCAGAGCAGTGGAAGATTCAGCAAAACAAGCTGGTGCACGTGAAGTCTATACGATTATGGAGCCAATGGCAGCAGCGGTTGGTGCAGGTCTGCCGATTCAAGAGCCATGTGGCAGTATGATTGTTGATATTGGTGGTGGCACCACTGAAGTGGCAGTCATTACGCTCAAAGACGTGGTCTTTTGCCGCTCAGTGCGCGTTGGCGGTGACGAAATGGATAAAGCCATTGTGCAATACGTTAAGCGCAAATACAATCTCTTAATTGGTGAGCGCACCGCAGAAATTATTAAAATGCAGATCGGTTCAGCTTTATTGCCAAAAGATTCAGAAAAAGAAGCAATGGATGTTAAAGGGCGTGACTTGGTGACTGGTGTGCCAAAAACGATCAATTTAACCGCTGCAGAAGTGAATGAAGCATTGCTTGAAACAGTGGCTAATATTGTTGAAGTAGTGCGTGTTGCGCTAGAAAATACGCCGCCAGAACTCTCTTCTGATTTAGTCGATAGAGGTATCATGATGGCAGGTGGTGGCTCACAATTGCGTGGCCTTGCGACCTTAATTTCAAAAGAGACGGGCCTGCCGGTGGATGTGGCAAAAGATCCATTGCTATGTGTGGTCAAAGGTGCTGGCAAGGTGCTCGAAGAGCTTGATACATTCCGCGACGCTTTGATGAAATAGGTATCTAAGCTCAGGTGCATGTCTTTCAAAAGAAAAAGCGTTTTTTTGTCATCCCCACCTGCGTGATGATGATAAAAAAACGCTTTGGTGTATAAAAGGCTTAACAATCCTGAACAGTCTTATGAATTTGACATGCAGAGCACTTAATTTAGACTTGCATACAATTTTTTTGACCATTAAGGAGTTCTATGAACACATTATACTCGTATATCGTTACGTTAGCATTGTTAATGAGTGCATCAATCAAAAGCGCAGATGCACCGGTTGTTCAGCTTGCATCACAACTTGCTGTGCAGGCAGTCGCGGAATGTAGCCTTGCAGCATCTTCACAAGGACCCGCAAAAGTCTTTTGTCTTGAAGCTGATGTTCAAACGGGTGCGGCTGAGTGCTTTTCGGATCCTGAAAGAGCGTGGAACGATGGAAGAGAAAGAATATATAAAAGTGGGCTAGGTGTTGGGAATCGTAATAGGTTTGCTGAGTATGAGCAAAATAAAGAGAGTCTGATAGGGCTATTAGCCAATATGATATTCAGTGCGCCAAAAGTGGCTCCAGATATAGCATGCACATCTTTAAATGGTAAACCAGTACCAAGTGAATTGGTGTGTAGTGGTATTACTGATCGAGCATCTGCAAAACAATTATGTTTTGAAAAGCCATTATATTGCCACTCATCAAGGCATCCAAGGGAAGAAAGTACCGTTTGTTTTAACGATCGAGCAGGGATGACGGAATATGCTATATTGCAAAGAAGGCAAGAACTTTCTGCTTGGGAACACTTTTTAGCAGATCAACAAGGGCGCTTGCCTGCATGTGGCCAAAAAGGTGAGACAGTATCTGAAGCGGATATATGTCCAAAGGATGGTGAATCGGTAGATGCGTATCTTGTTAGAATGTTCAGTGTTGTGAAAGATGGCTCATATAATCATGGCCCAATGCGTATTGAAGATTTTTTGTCTGATCGCAGTCCATTGTGGGGTGTTCCTTGGCAAACACAGAGGTATCCTTTAGCATGTATGATTACATTAAAACAAGTTGATCCTAATGTTGTTTTTTCTATTGCTAATGCAACACCACTTGATTTAGCTGCGGAACATAATGATGAAGAGATGATGTTTTGGTTGTGGGATAAAGGAGCGCGCACAACTCAACATGCTGATAATTTCGAGCATATTAAAAAAAGCATGCTCTATTCATCAGATAGGCGCAGTTTAGCTGTGTTAAGAGATATGTATGATAAGGGCGTGAAGTTTGACCTGAAATATACCGACTGGGCAACAGATTTGGATCCAGAATTAGTAGAAAGAAAAGTTGATATTATATATTTTAATCGCATACGCTTTGCATATGTAGGTGCTTTTCCTGAGAATACTCCTGGTCTAAAAGCCTTAAAAAAGAGGGCTGAATCACACACAACGGAGCAAGGCTGCGTTATTTCGTAAATTCTTTTGATGTAGTGAAAAATAGGTTGACAAAGAGCCTGTGCTCTTTATCATGAATGTAATTTTTTTTACTTCAAGGGAGCATATGCATATCTATTATACATTAGTATCAGTCGCATTGTTAATGAGCATGTCACTCAAAGGTGCAAATGCCCCAAGCGTAGCATCATCAAGTAATACAATTACTCCAGCTGCTGTATGCACTTTTGAGAACTTTAATTATGGGTCGCGCACTTCTGTCGTATTGTATAAAGATGGTCAACCACAGGATGATGGAAGACAGAGATATTCTGAACTGTATGCCGCAGTTCGTAATAGAGAATATGAGGAAAGGTCGCAGTATCCACTAGGACGATTGATAAACGTTCTTATAAGAAAATTTAATCCTCATGTATATTGTCACACGACTAACGGTGATAATGTACCAGAGAAAATGCATTGTATGCTTAAAAATGGAGATACTGCGACCTTATTGTGCTTTAAGGCAGAAGCAGCTCTTGCTGATTATAAGACACAAGAAAACAT
>FYBJ01000137.1_pt1 | contig 11944 bp, 14 predicted proteins | sample 1134611 | NCBI WGS metagenome assembly FYBJ01 (sample SAMEA104116008, study PRJEB20421) | marine metagenome | isolation source: marine | reverse complement strand
TATTTTTTTTGTATATTTTTTTAAAGTATGCTATTGCATTGTTTACGTTAGTTATATCTTCTTCTAAGTCTAAGTGTTGAGATATACTTTTCTTTTGCATTAGCATTTGGTCGTAATATAAACTCTCTATCCAAAGATAGTTATGCACAATCATAAAAAACCTTAGGGCTTTTTTAGCGTCTTGTACATGGCTCATGTGGCTAAGGAGTCTTATATGTCTCCTAAGTAATCGTTGATTCTCTTTTAGTGTTCTTGCCATATGTTAAAGTTTTATAGTCTGTCTTAATAAGAGTCCACCGAATATTGCAATACTTCAGTGGACTCATCAACAATTAAAACAAATAAACAAATAAATAATAATTAAAATGGGAAGTCTTCGCTTGAAGTTCTACCTTCCCATAGGTCATCTTCTTTAAATCCGTCGTGTTGGACTACTTGACTTTCAGTTGTGTCGTCATCAGAAGCACCCCAATCCTCTATGTCTTCTGAATCTACGTAATCCATACAACCGTAGCACCAATGCATACCAACTGAATCGTCGTACTCTATCTCTCCATATGTGCCACAGCAAGTACACACTAACTCTTTAGTATCAGTTTTAGTATCCTTAGGTTCGTCGTAGAAAGAATCCCAACCGCCATAACGTGAGTATCTACCATAACCCGAATAGCCTCCTGCTAGAACCTCTCTGTCTTTAGTGCTGATAGTGAACCTTGTGCCACCTAAGTCATCTACTAATGCTTGTACAAAGTCAAGAGTTCTGAATACTTCGGATATCTTTATATACTCTAGCTCTGTGTGTGGCTCATAGTAACCGCATGACATATTAGCTACTGCTACCTCTAAGCCATTTTGTGCTAACTGATATACATCTGTTAAACCTCCGTCAGCTTCTACTCTGTCAAACTCTTTTAAGTAGGGTGCTACTGCTGAAGAGAAGTCTGAATCGTATAGTTTAGTAGAGTATATAGAAGATACAAAGTCTGCGTAACCTTTTCTATCACATTGTAATACAAAGCCTACGTCTTTGAAGAACTCCATGTGAGCTACTTTACTACCTACACAGCCTACTTCTTCGTCTCTGAAGAATGCAACTTTTACATTGTCTGTGTTAACTAATACTTGTAGAGCTACAAAGATACCTACCTTGTCATCACCACCTACACCGACTCTCTCGTACTTATCGTTGATTGCGTATAGTACATCTTTGTGGCGTTGCACTATAAACTCTTTCTCTATGTCGTGTACGGTATCTGTGTGAGCCACTACACATGGGTAGTTGTCTGATTCACCTTTGGTTACATAGATGTTGCCATTCTTTTTGTAAGCTTTAGCTCCTTTTACTTTTGAAACAAAGTTAAGTATAAACTTGTTCATTCTTTTAGTATCGTAGCTAGTTGTCTGTACTGACATTACATCAGTTAATTGTTTTAATTCTCTTTTCATTATTTCTATTGTTATAAATTGTTTTGATAGTGATTTATGCGTACTCCCACTCATCTGTATCTTCGTTAAATACCATGTCGTTCTCTTCGCAATACTCTTTTAGGTTATCTTCGTGAACTATCGAGCCGTCTATAGCCTCTACTGCATTATTCTCGCTTGAGATATAATAAATCCTATCTTGTTCACAGTAAAACACATCGCCTGGTGCAGCATACTCTCCATCTTCTTCACAATAGATTGCGTCATCTTCGTGTATGTATTGTCCGTCATGCAACTCTACTGCGTCATCTTTCAATATCCATTCGTGGTTTACATCTTCTACACAATTGTGGTAGTGTGTGTAGATACCTCTACCTTCTACATACACTGCATCTTCTGAGTCTATGTATTGGTCGTCCCAATCGTCCCACACTCTGTCGTCATCTTCTAGGTATCCTTCTGTACTCCTCAACTCTGAATGTGAACTATGATACTCATTAGTTAAAGTATTAGTATCTCTATCTAAGTAACAGAACGTATCTAAGTAAGGGTACGTTTCATAGTCAGTTGTATCTAATTCTATAGTTATAAAACCATCTGAATGTTCACCCGAAGGAGATATAAAGTCTATATCGGTCTCAGAGTTTTGAGTTTCCCTATACCAAAGATCATTATCTCTAGCATAATTTTTGAAAGCTACTATTGTAGCATCTGAGCCATAGATTCTATCCATGTACTTGTTTTCCCATACCAAAGCTCTACCTACTAGTGAGTCACCTTTAGTTAAGATAACCATTGTAACTTGTGGATTATCTACGTAGATATTTAAGTAATCTTGACAAGTATCATATCTCATACAAGATGAACCTAATGTACCTGTGTTATCACTTCTATAGTTAGCTCCGTTGTACCAATGTCTTATATCTTCACCCGATACAACGCTGAAATTACCAATAGATGATTCAGACTTTAATATGTTTACTAGTTTCTCTAAGTCATGGTCGTTAAACTTCTTCATAGGAACTTGCTCCTTTAAAACCTTACGTAAAAGTTTCCCATACTTACCCGACTGTCTTCCTTTCGGACTCCATTTGTTGTTTTCGGTTATTTCGACTTCCTTACCCGAAGGTGTATAAGTCATAGTAGCATCTAATTTTATAGTGATATTTCTAATGCTGTCAGAAAAATAACCTAGCTTATTCAACTTTACAAAAGTTTTAGCTATAGTGTTCTGACTTTTGTACTTCACAAATATGTCGTGTAGCGACCTAGAAAACAACTGAGTTCTTAAGTCTTGGTTTCTAGAGTTCTCTAGTACTCGTCTGCTTGTCCTTGTGTTATATTTAACCTCTCTTGCTATATGTTCAAGGCGGTTTCTTCTATACTCGACTTGGCTTTGCATAAACCTATTAAGTACTTCGACCTGCTCAGCATTTGCTCGAACTATACTAACTTCGGGAAGGTCTGTGATAGTTAAGAGAGTTCTAGTAGGAGTTCCGTAAACGTCCTTAAACTTGTGTATTCTTTGAGCAGATGTCAAGTGCTTAAATACTCCTATAAACTGTCCGTTCATATTAGAGATAACGCTGTATATTCTTCCCGACCTAAGTTCAGTAACTGATAGTGAATTAGGTATATCAATAAAATGATAGTTTCTCTTGTTATATTCAGTTAGAATTCTATCGATTGAGTACACGTTTTCATCATAAGTTAACTCACGATTTACCAATACTTTATAATCTCGAGTTAAAGTTACGTGAACAGGTTGTTCTATAGCTATCTTTTCAGATACTTCACTAGGTAAAGTTATATCTTTTTCTGCCTTATGAGACATTAACTTCTCAAGGAACATAGCTTCATCTAATGTATTAACTCTATAAGACGTACCATAACCAAAGTGATATCGAGATATATTATTTTTACTATGTACATAAGTACCTTTAATAGCGTCTCCTAAATACGGAATATCTGAAGGATAGGATAGATAGCAGTCCGACGTTATAATACCTAATATACCGGTCGGTGTAATAATTATATTAGGAGTTTCTACTAGTAAGCTAGCTACAAAAAGATATGTTTTACGTAACTCCTCTACGTAGTCTGTTATATTCTGACCTCCCTTTAACATATCTGAGTTAACGTATAGTAAAAAGTTGTCTACAAATTCTGACGGAAAAGACCTTATATCTTGGTCAGGTAAATATACTCTACTAAACAAGTGCTTAGACTGGTCAGGTAGTTTACATATAGGCAGTAATTTATACTGCTCGTCAGCTTTAATTTCAGCTGTAGAATGTTCGCCTAGTAATATACTAACTGCATCGAGTCCATCGTATCGCTGTGCTTGAAGTTGTATACTAGGGTTTTTAGCTACAGTATCGTTTATATACGTGCAGTAGAGTCCGTCTTCAGCACTTACCCTATCTACGAATTCTGATGAATTCATAATAGAATTACTTTCGTTAAATAGTGTTACTCCTTTATCTACGAACAAGGAGTTTGCTTCCGAGTACCTTTTTAGGTCTCTAATAGAATTAAAGATTTGCATTTATTTATTTGTTTTAAATTGATAGTGAATTTTATCCATAGATACCGAACTGATATACTTGTTCAGTATTGAATGTATTGTACGTTAAAATAATAGACGCACCTATAATCATACCCACTAATACGTAGGCTATTTTCAAGGTGAGGGCTGTTACTTCTCCGTCTTGAGTTACGAATCTTGATATAATATTCTTCATATTACGATAGAATGTAGGTTAAAAAACAAAGTACTAAGAATCCAGTTAAGAATCTTAGTACCCCTATTAAATTTTCTTTCGTGCCAATGTCTTTTAGAAAATCTCTCATACTTTTGGCACGTATTGAGTTATACCTCTCTCATCTTCGTAGATATCTAACTCTACGTGACCTATAACCTCTACCATATCCATTTCTACAGCGTCGTTAGGTATAGTAACGTCGTTTAAGATTAGAGATTTTTTGTCGTTGTTTTGACATACGTTATTGATAAAGTGGTTGCCACCATTATCTACTCTGTTGTCGTTTCCATTGGCATCTTGCCAAACATACTGAAAATTGATCATAATTGTATTGAATTAAATTGAACTTGCACCCATAGATAGACTCGAACTACCATTTCTACACCGCGATGATTTAAGTGTAGTGTCCTAACCATTAGACGATATGGGCATTTAACTTATCTAAATTTTCTGTTTATTTTGTAAGCTAACTTTCTCTTAACTGCTTTGCTCTTTTCTGCACCGCTGATAGTGAATGATATTCTATAAGCTAGGTGCGCCAATATAAAAAGGGATATACCTATAGCTTTGACTATTATAAAAAAGGTCAAGTCAAATTGAGCGTTAGCGTCTGACTCTGCAAATATTAATAATAATGCTAATGTCATAATGAGTATTATGAATACTAAGTTAAATGATTTTTTCATGATATGTATTGTTGATTACGTGATTTTATTATAGCGTTAACAGAACCGAATACTGCGTCGCTTAGGTTGTACTGACTAATTACATTGTCGTATACCACTACTTCGCCTTCGTACCAACCTCTGCGATATACTTTTAGTATCTTGTAACCTGCACTATTGTTAACGCCTTTTACTTTAAACTTTATATTAGCCATTATGAACTGATATTACGTAACATCGTGCCGTAACCACGTCTAGATGTTAATTTTCTAATTCTTTTTGCATCTTCTAATGAGAGTATTTCAATAGAATTACCTGTCTTATGATTTGTTATAGGTGCACAGCCATATGGTTGAACACTGCTACAATTTACGCAGTTCTTATAGCCCAAATCTAATCTACCTTTGGGTATAGATCCGCCACATTTACATTTACTCATATTACCAAACTTTTGTTAATTTTTTCTCTAATCGATCGAATTTTATGCGTTTCCATGCGCTATTAGAATCTAAATTGTATAACTCCATGTATAACTTGTGTATACGAGTTTCTACGCAGTCTTTAAATACTCTTTTACGTTTTCTTGTTGCCATTGTGATACTATAAGTTTTGTGCTTCTTGCATGATAGTGAATTGCAATTCTTTTCTACTGCTTAAGCCCATCATGTACTTATCTTTGTAGTGCTGGATTTTTTCTAGTGTACGTATTACGTCCTCTCTAGATGCAACTTCGTTCATCTTTAGGTCGTCATTTAATTCTTCTAATGCAATTTTATAGCCGAATTGCACAGCCATTTGCATCAGTACAAAATCATTACTGCCATTATTTGCGTTTGCAAATTGTTCTAGCGTATCCCGATCGGCAGGAGTAGCTACTAATGATTTTTCTAGTCCGTCTAATTTAGCATGAATTTTTTCTTGCATGGTTTATAGTAATTTAATTAATAATAGATGCCCTATGCAATATTCTCTACGTGCATAGGGCTAGTTGTAATTTGAGGGTAATGGAAAGGTAAGTACTTAAGCAGTTACTAATTTTACTAGTTCTGCTTTTTTCATTTTAGAAAATTTAGTTTTACCCTGTTTTTTAGCTAAATCTCTTAATTGAGCCACATTCATTTTTTCAATTGGTGTTAAGTTTTTTTCTGTCTTAACTACCTTTTGCTCATTTTTTATAGCTTTGTGTATTGCTTGCAGTACAAAGAAAGGAGAGTAATTTCCCGCTTTGCTAACTCGCACGTTCTCCTTAAAGACTGCGTAAACATCGTCGTTTACTCTGATTTCGGATAAAATTTGAATGTACTGCGTGGATAGTTCTATCTCATCTCTAAAAAGCCATAGGATTTTTACTGCACCGCCGAGTGATTTACATTCTCTTTTTAATGCCTTGTTAGTGTTTAAGACATTCATTTTGTACGCTGATAATTTTGCATTTTTTTGCATGATAATAAAAATTTAATTGTTAAAAATTGTTTTAAATAATAGATGCCCTATGCAATATTCTCTACGTGCATAGGGCTGTTGATTTGCCTTTTTTAAGGACTTCACGCACTGGTGTACTGCGCTTATAAATATAGTGTATACGGATTTATTCCGTTGTTTAAAATTCGAAATGTTGGGTTTAATTTGCCTATTATAATGTACATTGGTGATACTACAACTATATAACTGTATCTTTGTTACTCTTTACCACTGCCAAAACCCGTCTGAAATGAGTTGGTGCAACGTTGCCTTTGTACATGACGCTTGTATCTATCCTACACGCCCCCATGACTGACCTATCACACTATTGCTTTTTACACAACTTCGTGCATCATGGACATTTTTATACCTTTACGATACCCACTATGCGTTCACGCTTCTCACGCCCAACTGAGTGGTTTTTAGACTTTTGTCAAAGTCTGGTCATTTCAATAAGCAGTCTACTCAATTTGCGCTATTGTATTAACACTACGTGCCTAAATCTCGGCATACGATTCACCCATTGCGCTGCACTCCTAATGCTTGACCATACCTGTGTTCACAGGGCATTTCACCCTTATTATATACCTACTCCATTGAGCTTGATACACCTGCTGATTCGCAGTACACTCGTAGAACTGCCGTTCTACCATGATGCCAACGTGGCTTCTATGTTAATTCGCTACCTAGTAACAAATTTTTCAAAAGTTTGTTGAAATCGTTATTTCGTTTCAACAGTACAAACATAGGGTTGATTTGGGACATAGCAAACCGCTGAAAATCAAGCAGTTACAAATAAGTAGCTGATAATCAAGTAGTTAGCAAAGTGCTGATAATCAAGTAGTTAGAAAAATGGACGCGAGGTTAAAACGCTGAGTATCAAGTAGTTAAGTTCAAAGTCAAGGTAGTTTTTCCCAAAGTCAAAAGTACATTGCAAAAAAAATCAAAGTTTTTTTTAAGTAGCTGAAAATCAAGTAGTTACAGCCAAAAAAAGTTTAATTTGTAAGTAGCTGATAATCAAGTAGTTAGTGTAAGTGTTTGAAAATCAAGTAGTTACAAAGGCAAAAATGCGTGTTTTTAAAACGCTGAGTATCAAGGAGTTAGTGTAAGTACCTGAGGATCAGGTAGTTAGGTTAAAGTGCTGATTATCAAGTAGTTACGTTATAACAAGCTAAAAAGTTAAAGTGCTGATAATCAAGGAGTTACGAGTAGCCCAGCACGACCAAAAGTTAAAGTACTGATAATCAAGCAGTTAGGGTTAAAGTATTGATAGTCAAGTAGTTAGGGTTAAGAGTAGGCAATTGTTTTAAGTGGCTGAGTTTCAGGTAGTTAAGGTTAGTTGGTTGATTATTAGATAGTTAAGGCATAGTAAGATATATAGCTGAGTATCAGGCATTTAGATATGAAATCACCCTTCATGTAACTCGTAACTGCCTGAGAGTCAAAGTGTTAAGTTTGTTAAGCTAGTGTTTAACAAATGTTACAAGGAAGTTAAACAGAAAACGTAACTGTCTGAGTATCAGCGATTTAACAAGGGTTTTCGGGTGCTACACGAAAATAAGTTATGTCAAAAGTCAAAAAATTAGGTCGTAAATGTCTGAAAATCAAGCCCATACGTCAAAAAAAATCGATTTTCCTTTTCGAAATATTGCGCTTCGAGTTATGTAATACCTTCGTATCTAGACCGTCCTCAAAAATTCCATATAAGCTTTGAAGTCTCGAATATTTTTCGTATATTGCAATGTCAAAAAAGATACAATACGTTAAAAATGGCTAAAAAAGGGCAAAAAGTGGCAAAAATTGGAAAAAATACCTCGATTTCGGGGTACCCATGGTATAGGGGGGAGGTTATTAATACGACTTATTCTGTAAATGGGCCTGTGTACCCTTATATAATAAGCTGTGTGCCGCTCAAAGAAAATATCTAAGTAAGACATTAAAGATTCAATTTATAAACCTTAAAAACGACTTGAAAATGGAAAATTTTAAAATTATCGTAAACGCGCTCAATGTAGCAAACAAAAATGGAGTATTCAATTTAGAAGAATCGGCCACAATTGTTCTCGCACTTTCTGATATTGAGAAACAACTAGAAAAATGTTCCACTTGTTGTCAAAATGACAAAGATTCGTGTGTTAAACAGAATGATTAACAATTAACTTACTGAAGTTACGGTTTTTCCGTAAAAATACCGTATTAATTTATTTACTATATTTGCTATGTTATATAGAACGAAGTATATAGCGTAAGCAATCTACCACAAAAGCCTGTCCTCTCGGATGGGCTTTTTGCATACTACATTTTTTATTATCTTACAACTGTTTAAACATTAAATCATAATTATGGACAAAAAGAAACCAAAGGCTAGTGTAACTAAGCCTAAAAAACAAAAGAAGCCTTACGAGGTTAAAGGTAAGAGCGGTAATACTGAGATTACAAAGAAAACTAAACAGACTGCTCAGAAAAAGCAAGGTGTTTTTAAAGAGAGACCTGGTTATAAGGGAAGAGTTAATAAGAACAAGTCGGGTAAAGTCGGCTCAGTGAGACTACATAGTGGAGAGGTAATCCAAACTACAGGCCCTGTATCTCGTAGAGCGGCCATGAAGAAGTACGCTAAAGACCAAGCTCTTCATAACCAAGACAAGAAAAAGCAATCTCAAAGAATCAATAGATTTGCTAATGCACCACTAAAAAAGAAAAAGAACTAATAGAAAGGAGACCACAATATTTATCTTAGAAGAGACCTGCTAATTAAGCGGGTCTTTTTTATTCGCCCCCTCTAACAAAGACACCACTAGAAAAAGGCCACCTCCGCCAAAAAAAACCTGCTCGCCGCCAAATAGGTGTGAGAGGATACAATTACTTTAGGGCAGGGTAAGAGTACCTTTTTATAAGGTTACAATTATATAGAGTGGCGTAAGGATACAGGAGGGCTTAAATAGTAGAGCTTTTTAAATGTGATAGTTAACCGACTTCCCCGAGGACTAGTTATAGAGAACTTAGTTCAAGGTACAAAGTAAGCTTCTACTCTGCGTTTTTCTTTCATCTCATTCAGACGTTTCCTCGCGCTTCGCGTCTCGTCAAGTCTATCTAAATTCCATTTTCTTTTATTCTTAAGTTAGGCTGCACCCTTGAGGAGGCAGTTACGGAAGAGGTGCTATTTAGATGGCAAGAGAAAAAGTAATAATATTTCGCGTCCCTTAAAGAAAAAGTTAGATTTAAAAATTGTGACGGCTAAGTCACTTGTTAGCTAATGTTACTCGTAAGACCGTTATTCACACGGACGCATTATCAATCAATTGAAATCTAGAAAGAATGTGAGACGTATCGAAGGAGATTTTATTTAGCTGAACCAATAGCCTTACGATTATGACTAAAGTTTAGAAACTTTTATAGTAGATTTTCAGCTACTTATTACAAATATACAATTTATTTTTGAATTATCCAAATCCAATTCTTTTTGGATAACACTTACACTACAAATATACGTAAAAAAAGCATACGCTCAAAAAACTTATATTTAAAGTAACTAACATAATTTAAGTGTTAATAACTTTTATTATGCAAGCACAGTAGTAAAAATTTAGTATATAAAAAAGTGTTATATTTACCAATGAGAAATTGCTTACGTTTTTCAATAGTGTTTATTTTATTTGTTGTAGTTATAGGGGCTTCTTGTTTTCTTTTCCAATATCCAAATCCGACTAAAGAGGCCCCCATAACGTTAAAATCTTCAGCAAAGTACCTTTCCGTAGAGGAGCCACTCAAGATGTTTTACTCAGAATTTGTTAGCGAAGCCTATAAATCAGGTGTTGACCCTAGATTTTTAGAGAAATACGTTGATGATATTGTAGTTTACCCGCTCGAAACTAACTTATATGGGTTATACTCACCTAAAAACAGGCAAATTGTACTAAATTCTTACTATATTAACAGTAAAGCTGTTATAAGGAAGACACTTTTCCACGAAATAGGCCATGTTTATGGTTTAGACCACGGAGAAGACGGCATAATGCAAACTTACATGACCCCTATGCAGATTTATTCATCTTATACTTACGAAGGAGAATACGACGCCACCATATGGGATTGCCACACTGATGAATTGATGAGTGATATAAAAAGCTCTATGAAATATATCTTCAGACACGCAAACTAAAGTTTGGATATTTAAAATAAATTCCTTATCTTAGTAGTATGAGACAGACAATTAAGTACTACGACAATAATCTTAAGAAAACTTTAACAGTTTCAGGGTTAATTCTACACGAACAAGAGCTAAAATTAGGAAAACACGGATTAAAAAAGGTCTACGAGATAGAGAATGAAGACGGATTGCACCGATTGATGATCGATTTCGACGGAACAGGCTTTTTACTTAAACCTTCACCGACTAACGAAGAAAAATTACGCACCGTAACTAGATTGTACTTAAAAACTTTAGGCAGATTTAGAAATTTAGAGGAGAATATGAGAAACCTCATCCACGAGAGAGATTTCTACAAGGATGAGGCTTTACGTTCACAGCCTAAATAGGCTATATACTTTAAAGTTATTAAACGAGGTCTTATCTTTCTTTTACAGACCAAGTTGAATCAAGTTCTAATGTACAGTTTGTTGTATCTACTATGTTAGCAACTTGCCAAAAAACGAAGTCATTTTGGTTTAATATTATAGATGTTTGACCGTTAAAGTAAGATACATCTCTACCACCTTGAAAATTGTTTATTACCCTTATTTGACTATATTCAATTGTTGCGTTAGCTTGTCCATCTATTTTAACCAAGGATAACTCAATCTCGTCGTTAGCACCACCATCTATAAGAAAATCCCAAGTAACAGTGAATTCTCTTGGGTTAATACCTATGTGTCTAAGTCTACCACTAGCAGGGCTATCAAAATGCTGTAGGTCTATAGTTGCAAAAGTACCATTTAAGTCTACAGCAACCGATTGAGTATTTATAACAGTATCGACCTCTGCAGTATTATTTATTGCACCACCTACAAAGGTGTTAGCAATCCCTATATTGTTATCCCAATCACAAGGTAAATCTGATGCATTTAAATTAGGGAATATATTAGTATCATTAGCGTTAAAAGCACCGTCTCTACTTAATATAGCTCCTTTAACTTGTATAGTAGAAGGATTAGGGAAAGCTCCTACAGTAAAGTCACAAAGAGCAGCTAATGTTGGTAGATCACAGTTAATATCAGTCAAGAATCTACTCTGCATTTGAAAAGCTGTACCTTGTTTAAACAAAGGTTGGGTCATAGTGCCTGCTAAACTCCTAACTATAGAAGTTGTAATACGGTAACCACCTCTCCATAAACCGTGTAAAGTTAATGAAGGTGAACCACTAAAACGACCTGTACCATCTTCTAGTCCTTGTCTGTAATCATATATATCACCTAAAGAAGTACAGTTTATATAATTTATTCTAGCAAACTCAAAAGCATTGAATCCTGTAGCATCATATAGCTCATAAACCTTAGAACCCGCTCCTGTAACAGATACAAAGTAGTCAGCACCTAATAAGTTACCACTACCTATAGCTATAGATTCAGATACAAACATTGTGTAATTATCTTCAGAAGATGTTAGTCCACTAATATCAAAAGACAAACCTA
>FYBJ01001932.1_pt1 | contig 11951 bp, 7 predicted proteins | sample 1134611 | NCBI WGS metagenome assembly FYBJ01 (sample SAMEA104116008, study PRJEB20421) | marine metagenome | isolation source: marine | reverse complement strand
TCTCGTGGGCTCGGAGATGTGTATAAGAGACAGGTCGTGGGCGGGTCGTCGTCGATCAACTCCATGGTCTACATGCGCGGCCACCCGCTGGATTTCGACGGCTGGGCGGCCGATTTCGGCCTGCCGGACTGGGAGTTCGCCCGCTGCCTGCCCTATTTCAAGGCCGGCGAGAGCTTTGCCGGGGGCGCGGACCCCTGGCGCGGCGGATCGGGCCCGCTGGGCACCATGAAAAGCGATTTCGACAACCCGCTCTATGACGCCTTCATCGCGGCGGGCGCGGCGGCGGGGCAGGGGCGGACCGACGATCCAAACGGCTATCAGCCCGAAGGGGTGGGGCGGCTCGATGCCACGAAGCGCTTTGGCCGGCGCTGCTCGGCTTCTGTGGCGCATCTCGGACCGGCGCTCGGGCGCGGCAATGTCACGCTGGTCACGGGGGCGCAGGTGTCGCGTGTGGTGATCTCCGGCAACCGCGCGACCGGCGTGGCCTATCGCCACCGCGGGCAGGACAAGCAGGCCCATGCGGGCCGCGAGGTCCTGCTGGCCGGAGGCGCGCTCAATTCGCCCCAGCTTCTGATGCTGTCGGGCATCGGGCCCGAGGCCGAGCTGGCAAGGCACGGCATCGACACCTGCCTGCACAGCCCGGGCGTGGGGCGCAACCTGATGGACCACGCCACCGTGATCCTGCAATGGGAGAGCCTGAAATCCTACCCCATCCACCGGGTCGACCGGCCCTGGAACAAGGCGCGGGCCGGGGCGCAATGGGTGTTCACCCGAGGCGGGATCGCGGCGTCCAACATCTGGGAGGCGGGCGGGCTGATCCGCGGCAATGCGCGCGTGGACCGGCCCAACCTGCAATATCATTTCGGCCCCGTGGGGTTCGAATACCAGGGTGACAGGCTGCGGCTGCGCCAGGCCTTTGCCATTCACATGGACCTGTCGCGCCCGCGCAGCCGGGGGCAGCTGACGCTGGCCTCTGCCGACCCCGCCGCGCGGCCGGTGCTGCGGTTCAACTACATGGCCGAACCGCGCGATCTGGAGGATTTGATCGACGGGGTGGAACGCACCCGCGAGCTGGTGGCGCAGGTGCCCTTTGAGGGGCTGCGCGGGGCCGAGATCGCGCCCGGGCCGGGGGTGCGCAGCCGCGCCGACATCGCGACCTGGATCCGCGCCAACCAGGGCACGGATTTTCATCCCTGCGGGACCTGCGCCATGGGGCATGGGCCGCAGGCGGTGGTGGACGCGCAGGCCCGCGTGCATGGCATCGAGGGCCTGCGCGTGGTGGATGCCTCGATCATGCCGCGCATCCCTTCGGCCAATCTCAATGCGCCCACGCAGATGATCGCCGCGCGTATCGCGGCGGCAATCCGGGGCGATGCGCCCCTGGCCCCCGAAACGCCGGGCTATGCCTTTCAGGCGGGGTCCGCAGGCGCGCGCACCGTGTCGGATTGAGGGGCTGGCCCCTCAAACTCCCCAGGATATTTTGGGCCAGAAGAAACTTGGATCAGAAGAAATTCGGACCAGAAGAAAGCGGTCGCGGCTACATGCCGTTGCGGGGGATGTCGTGGGCCCATTCGGTGAAGAAGACCTCTTCGCCGTCAAGGGTGCAGCGCACGCTTGCGCGCAGGTGGAACATGTCGGCGCCGGCGGTCATCTCGGCCCGGGTTTCCCAGCCCGGGGTCCAGCCCTCGCGGGCAAAACCGCCGGTCTGGGTCATGGTGGCGCGCGCGCTCAGCGGGTCGCGGCCGATCTCGTGGAGCCGCTCGGAAATGTCGCCCATTTCGGTGCCGGTGCCGTCAAGCCGGACACGCCCGACGGGGCCGAAGACGCCGCCGTCGATCCAGACGCGGTTGGTGATCGTGCCGGTCATGGCATCGACGCACCAGCCGCGCTCCATGCGCCCCTCGCGCAGCTGCGTCATGGCGGCGGGCGCGGGCGGTTCCGGGGCCGGCAAGGGACGCGGATGTGGCGCCCCTGCGGGCGCGTCATGCACGGGCAGGCTGAGCGCGCAGGTGCCCGGCGCGATCGTGATCGCGGTCAGGGCGGGGCCAGGCCAGAGGATCGGCCAGTAGCCCGACGAGAGCTTGAGAAGCAGCCGGTGGCCTGCGGGCAGTCTCGCGCTGGTGGCGTGCATCTCCAGCGTGATCTCCACCGGCTCACCTGGGGTGAGCAGGGTGACGCGGTCAGCGCCGCCGTGATGGGTCAGATTGGCGTAACCTCTTGAAATCACGGATTGCGTGCCATCCGGGGCCTCGTCCATCAAGAGCGCGGCCACCTGGGCTTGCGGGCGGTCCGCCGCGATCCGCAGCGCCAGCGACGGCACGCCGAGGATCGTCATGTCGGTCCTGGCCACAGGGCCGCGGAATTCCAGCGCACCCGCCCCGTCAAGCCGCCCGTCCAGCGGCAGGTCGCCCGGTGTGGCAAAGCTCATCACGTCGCCGCCCGCCTGGCCATAGCTGGTGGGGGTGGTGATGCTGCGTGCCGGGCCCGATCCTGCGTCGGCGTCCAGCGTACCGGAGTTCAGCCACAGGGTCTGCGTGGGGATGCCGGGGCCGGGCCAGCCGGGCATCCCGATCCAGTGCCCTGCGCGATTGTCGGGAAGGGTGCCCGGTTGCACCGGCTCTTGCAGGAAAACGCGCAAAGCCGGCTCCTCCATCAGCCCGCTGTCGCGGCCTTTCATCCAATGGTCCCACCAGCGGATCAGCTCGGCGGGAAAATCCACCTGTGGCCCCGGCGCGCCGTCATGCGGATAGAGATGCCCCCAGGGGCCGATCACCGCCTTGAAGGGCGCATCGAGATGTTCGGCCAGCCGGAAGATCGTATTGCGATAGGCATCCGCCCAGCCTCCCCAGGCATAGACCGGCACCTCGATGGCGCTGTACTCCTCGCAGACCGAGCCATGGCGCCAGAACGCGTCGCGGGTCTGATGCGCGAGCCACTCGGCGGGCCAGAAGGTCATCGCCTCCAGCCGGGTCTTCCAGATGGCCAGCCAGTCCTCGCCCACCACATCCGGGTCGGGCGGCTGGGCGTTGAACAGCTGCATGATGCAGCCCCACCAGAAATTGTCCGTGCGCAGGCACCCGCCCGAGATGTGAATATCCTCGGACCAGCGGTCATCGGTCCCCATCACCGGCGCGATGGCACGCAGCGCAGGGGGGCGGCGCGCGGCCACCTGATAGCAGGCAAAGGCGCCCCAGCTCTTGCCCACCATGCCGACCTGACCATCGGACCAGCCCTGGGCGGCGATCCAGGCGATCACGTCCACGCTGTCGCGGATTTCCCGCTCCAGGTACTCACCGTGGATCAGTCCCTCGCTGTCGCCGGTGCCGCGCATGTCGACCCTGAGCGCCACATAGCCGCTTTCGGCAAACCTCGGGTGCAGCGTGTCGTCACGCAGCCGCGTGCGGTCGCGCCGCCGATAGGGGATGATCTCGAGGATCGAGGGAAACGGGCCGGGTCCGTCGGGTCTCCACATGCGCCCGGCCAGCCGCGTGCCATCCGGCAGGGCGATCCAGATCGTTTCGGTCACATCCACGACGTGCTCTCCTTCTTTGAGACGAGACTGCCTTTGAGACGAGACTGCCTTTGAGACGAGACTGCCTTTGCGGCCAGACTGCGCGACCGCCCGCGGCCCCGCAACGCCCAAATCCCCGGCCTGCGCGAATTCTGCGCATTTTGCCCATTGTCTTTCTCCCCTCCAAGGGCGTAGGGTGCCGTCCAGTGTCCGGGACCATTTCGTGCCCCGCACATTGAGAGTTTCGCTGTTTCGGAACGACCCCGGGCGCATCGCCCGCCTTCCGAACAGACCGATTGGACCCGAAAACCTCGGGTCGCATACATGCCCGGCGCCCTGATGCGGCATCCCGGGCGACCGAACGGGTGCCGTGACAGGCACCGGAGACCAAACGCGATGACGCGCGCCGAAGAATTGAGAAACGCGAGAGACGCCAATGGCTTCTGCCGTTTTCCAGTGCGCGCGCACGCCCTTGACAGACACCTTGCCCAGGCCGCTTCCGCCCCACCCGGGTGGCCGCCCTTGCGCCGGTGCGAACGGAATACATGCCCAAGAAAATGCTTATCGATGCCACCCACGCGGAGGAAACCCGCGTCGTGGTGGTCGACGGAAACAAGGTCGAGGAATTCGACTTTGAATCTGAAAACAAACGCCAGCTAGCCGGAAACATCTATCTCGCCAAGGTCACACGCGTGGAGCCCTCGCTCCAGGCGGCCTTTGTGGATTATGGCGGCAACCGCCACGGCTTTCTGGCCTTCTCGGAAATCCACCCGGATTACTACCAGATACCGGTCGCCGACCGCGAGGCCCTGCTTGAGGAAGAGCGCGCCTATGCCGAGGCCCAGAAGGCCCGCGACGAGGAAGAGGACAAACCCAGGCCCAAGCGCCGCCGCCGCGGCAAGGCGACCAGGACCGAGGCCGAGGACGCCGTCGCCACCAAAGAGGCCGAGGGTATGGAAACCATCGACCTCGACGAGGGCGAGGAAGGCAATGACGAAGGCAGCTCGCCCATGGAGCGGGTCGCCGACACCCCGGTCGAGGAACCCGAGGCCGAGGCGCAGGACGACGACGCCCGACAGACGGATGACGAGGGCGAGGTTTCCGATGCCGCCGACGACGGTGATGACGGCAACGGCGAGGACGACGCTGAAGACGACACTGAAGACGATAACGATGACAACGGGGGCGGCCGCCAGCGCCGCCGCGGTCGTGGCCGCAAATCCGCCGCCGCCAAGGATGACAGCATCGACACCGTGGCCGATGACGACGACCAGGATGACATCCGCCCCGCGCGCAAGCCGCGTCCGCGCCGCTACAAGATCCAGGAGGTCATCAAGGTCCGCCAGGTTCTGCTGATTCAGGTCGTCAAGGAAGAACGCGGCAACAAGGGCGCGGCCCTGACCACCTATCTCAGCCTTGCGGGCCGCTACTGCGTGCTCATGCCCAACACCGCGCGCGGTGGCGGGATCAGCCGCAAGATCACCAATGCCGCCGACCGCAAGAAACTCAAGGAAATCGCGGGCGAGATCGACGTGCCCAAGGGCGCGGGCCTGATCGTGCGCACGGCAGGCGCCAAACGGACCAAACCCGAGATCAAGCGCGACTATGAATATCTCCAGCGGCTCTGGGAACAGATTCGCGAATTGACGCTGAAATCCATCGCGCCCGCCAAAATCTACGAAGAGGGCGACCTGATCAAACGCTCGATCCGCGACCTCTACAATCGCGACATCGACGAGGTCATGGTCGAGGGCGAGCGCGGCTACCGCATCGCCAAGGACTTCATGAAGATGATCATGCCGTCCCACGCCAAGAACGTGAAACGCTACGAGGACCCGATGCCGCTTTTCGCGCGCTTCCAGGTCGAAAGCTATCTGGCGGCGATGTTCAACCCCACGGTACAGCTGAAATCCGGCGGCTACATCGTGATCGGCGTGACCGAGGCGCTGGTGGCCATCGACGTGAACTCAGGCCGGGCCACCAAGGAAGGCTCGATCGAGGAAACCGCGCTCAAGACCAACCTGGAGGCCGCCGAAGAGGTGGCGCGCCAGCTGCGCCTGCGTGACCTTGCGGGCCTCATCGTGATCGACTTCATCGACATGGATGAACGGCGCAACAACGCGGCGGTGGAAAAGCGCATGAAGGACCGGCTCAAGACCGACCGCGCGCGCATCCAGGTCTCCCGCATCTCGGGTTTCGGCCTGATGGAGATGAGCCGCCAGCGTCTGCGCCCCGGCATGATCGAGGCCACGACCCAGCCATGCCCCTCCTGTCACGGCACCGGCCTCATCCGCTCGGACGACAACCTGGCGCTCTCGATCCTGCGCCAGATCGAAGAGGAAGGCGTGCGCCGCCGCTCGCGCGAAGTGCTGGTGAAATGCCCGGTGAGCATCGCCAACTTCCTGATGAACCAGAAACGCGAACACGTGGCCCAGATCGAGGCCCGCTATGGTCTCTCGGTGCGGATCGAGGGCGATCCCTCGCTGATCAGCCCCGAGTTCAGCCTCGAGAAGTTCAAGACCGCCACCCGCGCCGTGCCCGAGGCGACCGCGCCGGTGGTGTCGGTGGACAGCTCGATCATGGACGACATTGATGAGGCCGACGAGGCCGCCGAGGCGGACGAGGACAACCTGCCGGCCACCGAGGCCAACGAGGCCGCCGAGACCACCGAGGACGGCGAGGACAAGCCCAAGAAGCGACGCCGCCGCCGCCGCCGTCGCGGCAAGCGGGGTGGGGCCGAGGATGGTCAGTCCCAGGACGCCGATACGGCCCAGGACGTGTCTGACGATGCGGTATCCGCCGAGGAGGCCGGAGCAGACGACGCCACAGCCGAGACCCCCGAAGCCGAAGTGGCACCCAAGCCCAAGCGCACCCGCACGCGCCGCAGGAAATCGGATGATGTGGAAGCCCCCGCAGAGGCAGAGGCAGAGGCCAAGACCGACGCTGCCGTCTCCGAAGAGGCCGCACCCGCGCCCGAGGCCGAAGAAAAGCCCAAGCGCAAACGCGCCCCGCGCAAGAAAAAGGCCGATACCGAAGCCGAAGCCGAAGCAGCACCCGATGCCGAACCCGAGGTCGCGGAAAAGCCCAGGCGCAAACGCGCCCCGCGCAAGAAGAAGGAAGAGGTGACCGAGGCCCCCGCCGAAGCCGCCTCTGTCCCGGACCCGGACCCCGCTCCGGCGCAGGCGGCAGACCCCGCGCCTGCTTCTGAGCCGGAACCTGCCATGGCCACGGCCGAGGACCCCGCCGCTCCCAGAAAACGCGGCTGGTGGTCGCGCGGCTGACCTGATCCCTGAGGCCGGAAGACATGCGCACCCAACGCTTCTTCTGGCCTCAAATATCCTCGCCGAAGGCTCCCGCCCTCTCAGCTATCACGCCGACGGCAATCCGGGCGGACCCGGGCCGCAAAGGATCTGCGTGTAACCCGCCGCAGCCGCGGCGCGACCCGCGGTTAACGGGGTCTTGACCCCAACGCCCCGAAACACCGACGCAATACCGACGTGATACCGACGTGATACCGACGCGATACCGACCGTCAGTGTTTGCTGGGATTTTGCCGCAAATCGGGGCCGTCCGGATCAGCCGCGCTTTTCAATGGTAAAGCAGAAGATGCCATCCCGTTCGCCGCTGTCCACCAACAGATGTCCCGCCTCCGCGCAAAAATGCGGCACGTCCACGGCGGAGGCCGGATCGTCCGCCTGCATCACGATCCGCGCACCATTTTCCAGCGTTTTCAGCCGCTTGCGCAGCTTGAGAACGGGCAGGGGGCACAACAGGCCCGTGGTGTCCAAAGAGGTGGCATCGGTCATGCCGGTGCCTTAACCGGATCGAAGGCCCCCGTCCACAGACTTGTAAGCCCGGACCGCTTGGCACCAATGCGCATCCGGCCTGTATGTCCTGACCCTGAGCAGGCCCAACCAGACGGGCCTGTCGGTGTTCCCTATTGTTCCGGGCCTCTCGGCGACCTTTCCGGTCATGGGCGTCACCACCTCTCGACCCGGGGGGTCCGGTCCTGCAATATCAACGTATTTTCAATGCAGTATCGGCCATTGTTATCATGGGTCATGGCTGGATTGCCCTGCATGTCCTGCGCATTCCTGCCCTTGACCGCGAGGCACGATTGCGGTTCGGCACCGCTTTGGTCGCCCGTACCCCTGGCCCCGCATTCGCCCCCGGCCGGGGTGCCCTGCATCGGGTCACGGCCGGGCGAGCCCATGTTGATCGCCGCCTCCCCAGGATCGGTCCCGCGCGTCACGGGCCGCCATTTGCGGGCCATCGGCCTGATGATCCCCAGGGGCGTTTTCAGCCGCGCCCGCTGGCCACCCGCAGTCTCTGCGGCCCTTGCTTTGCTGGGGCAAACCGCATTTGCGCCTTTGTCCTGCCCATTTCCTGCGCTAACGTCAGCCAAAGAGGTGGGGCATGAGCAGAACAGTCACCCGCAGACGGGTCTTCTATATCCCCGGATACGATCCGATCCACCCGCGCCGGTACAGGGAACTGTACCGGTCCGAAGGCGCGGCCCAGGCGGCGATCAGCGGCTATGACATCACCCTGAAACCCAAGGCGAAACCAATGGCGAAACCGGCGGGCACCTCGCGCTATGGCTGGCATGTCGAGGCCCGGATCGAGGGGCACGGGACGCAGGCGGATGTGGAGGTGCTCGTCTGGTCCGACATCGTGCGCGACAGCATGGAGCAGGGCATTCTTGCCACCTATGGCCAACTCATCCGCACCGCCTGGACCTATATGGGTTCAGGTGCACTCTGGCGGCTGATGCGGCTGCGCAAGGGGCCGGTGATCGCGGCGCTCTACCCGGTCGGCTTCCTGCTGGTGCAGCTGATGATCGCGCTCGGGCTCGGCTATGCCGCCTTCTCTGCGCTGATTGGTCTTTGGGATCTGATTTTCTGCCCGGGCTTCTGCATCCTGCCCAGGTATTTCCTTCTGGGGCTCGGTCTGAGCGTCGCGCTGGGCCTCGCGGTGGCATGGCTCGTGCTGCGCTGGTTCAAGGCCCGGGACGCCAGGTTCTTTGCCTATTACCTGATGCATGACTACGCCTATTCCGCGCGCCACAAGGGGGCCAACCCGCCCGAGCTCGAGGCCCGCATGGCCGAATTCACCGCCGAGATCGCCGAGGCCCTGACCGGGGATGTGGATGAGGTGCTGGTCGTGGGCCATTCCTCGGGGGCGCATCTGGCCGTGTCGATCCTGTCGGACCTGATCCGCGCGGGCCAGGTGCCCGAGACCGGGCCGAAACTGTCGTTTCTCTCGCTGGGCCAGGTGGTGCCGATGGTATCCTTTCTCCGCGATGCGCACCGGCTCAGGGCCGATCTGCAATTTCTCAGCGAACGCGGCGAGCTGACCTGGATCGACGTCACCGCACCGGGCGATGGCTGCGCCTTTGCGCTCTGTGATCCGGTGGCCGTCTCGGGCGTGGCGACCGGGCGGAAACGCTGGCCCCTGGTGATCTCGGCGGCCTTTACCCGGACGCTCAGCCCCGAGCGCTGGAAGGAATTGCGCTGGAAGTTCTTCCGCCTGCATTTCCAGTATCTCTGCGCCTTCGACCGCCCCGGCGACTATGACTATTTCCGGATCACCGCCGGGCCGCGCACACTGGGGGACCGCTTCGAGGGCCGCACCCCCTCGAAAAGCCGGATCGAGACCGCCGTCTCGAAATTCACGAGCACCGCGCCGTGACCCGGCCCCCCAAACCCCCGTCGCGCCCGGGCCGCGTGTCGCTGCGCCAATATGCCAGGCTCTTCCGGGCCGACATCCTCTCGGCCCAGCCGGCACGGCTCTACCGCGCCTGGATGGCCGAGTTCCGCACGCCCTTCTTCCGCTCCTTCATGTGCAACGAGCCGGCCCTTGTGGACCTGGTGCTCAGGGAACGCCCGGACGATTTCCCCAAATCGAACCGCATCCGCGAGGGGCTGACGCCGCTTCTGGGACAGTCGGTCTTTGTCACCAATGGCGCGCAATGGAAACGCCAGCGCCGGATCATCGACCCGGCCTTCGAGGGCGGCCGTCTGCGCGACACGTTTCCGGCCATGTGGCAGGCGGGACAGGGGGCGGTGGCGCGCCTGGATCAGCTTGCCGACGGCTCGCCCCGGGACATCGAGGGCGAGACCAGCCACGCCGCCGCCGACGTGATCTTTCGCACGCTCTTCTCGCTGCCCATCGAGGACCAGCTGGCGGCCCGGGTCTTTGAGGCCTTCCGCGCCCACCAGCGCGCGCAGCCGGTGCTGAACCTCGGAGCCTTCCTGCCGCTGCCCAAATGGTTCCCGCGCTTTCACCGCGCCGAGACGCGCAGGACCGCGCGCCATATCCGCGCCCTGATCACCGAGCTGACCGCGCGCCGTATGGACGAGATCGAAGCCGGCTCCGCGCCGGATGATCTGGCCACCAAGATCATGACCACGGCCGATCCGCTGACGGGTGAAACCTTCGAGACCGGCGAGATGGTCGATCAGGTGGCGATCTTCTTTCTGGCGGGCCACGAAACCAGCGCCTCGGCGCTTGCCTGGGCGCTCTATCTCGTGGCGCTTTTCCCGGACTGGCAGGAGCGGCTCGCCGCCGAGGCCGAGACCGCGATGCAGGGCGGTTTCGCCTTCCGCGACATGAGCAGGCTGCGCCTGTCGCGCGATGTGTTCCGCGAGACCCTGCGGCTTTATCCGCCGGTGCCGATGATGGTGCGCGAGGCCGCCTGCCCCGAAACCTTCCGCGACCGCAAGGTGCCGAAGGGCAGCCAGATCGTGCTCAGCCCCTGGCACCTGCACCGGCATGAACGGCTGTGGGAGCGGCCCGACGATTTCGATCCAGACCGCTGGCAGACCGAGAATGGCAAGACCTGTCAGCGCAACGCCTATATCCCCTTTTCGGCGGGTCAGCGGGTCTGTACCGGGGCCGGGTTCGCGATGATCGAGGGGCCGCTTCTGCTGTCGATGATCCTGCGCCGCTTTCGCTTTGACCTGGTGCCCGAACGGCCCGCCATGCCGGTGGCGCATCTGACGGTGCGGGGCAAGGACGGGATTTGGCTCAGGATCACGCCCCGCGACGCGGCACCTGACGTCTGAGCCAGGCCACGAACTGTGCGGTTTCGCGCTTGGCCGCGCCCAGCGGCTCGGCCAGGTGATAGGCCGACGCGCCCCCGGTCGGGGCCCGGGCGATCCTGCACAACTGCCCGCGGTCCAGCTCTGCCTCGATCAGGTAGGACGGCAGCAGCGCCGCACCCAGCCCGGCCACGGCGGCGGCGGTGATCAGGGCGAACTGATCGAACTGCATTCCGCGCAACGGCCCGGTATCCGCCTCGCCCAGATGCGCCCGGAACGCGGCCCAGGCCCCGGGGCGCGAGGCCAGGTGCAGGAGCGGCGCGCCCAGCAGGTCCCCCGGCCCGGTGATCGCGTGCCGCGCGATGAAGGCCGGTGCCGCTACCGCCAGCAGGTCCTCGGGGCAGAGCGGCGTCAGCTTTGCCCCGGGCCATTCGGCGGGCCCGAAATGGATCGCCAGGTCGCACCGTACGGTGCCTAAATCGAATGGTTCCGTCCGGCTGATAAAACTCAGCGCGATGTCGGGATGGCGATTGCGGAAATCCTCCAGCCGCGGCATCAGCCAGCGCGACCCGAACGTGGGCAGCACCGCGATGCTCAGCGCCCGCGCCCCGTCGCCCGCCGCCACGGCGCGGGTCACGGTCTGGCGCAGGGACCCGAGATCGCGGCCCAGATCGTCGGCAAAGACGCGGCCCGCCTCGGTCAGCCGCACCGCCCGCCCGACGCGCCGAAAGAGCCGCGCGCCGATCGCCGCCTCCAGATCGCGCACCTGACGGCTCACCGCGCCCTGGGTCAGGCCCAGCTCCTCGGCGGCCAGGGTAAAGCTCTCGTGCCGCGCGGCGGTCTCAAAGCTGCGCAGCGCGGCGAGGGATGGAAGATGCGGGGCGTGGGTCACGACCGGTGCCTTTTCGGTGAGTAAACCTCATGAATACCGGACTTTTGCATGTATATTAATCCCTGAAAACCCCCGCTAGACTGGCGCCGGCATCATGGCGGGAGGGCAGAGGCATGAAACGCATCGCGGTCATGGGGTTGGGCAAGGTCGGCACATTGGCCGCCGAGCTTCTGGCCCTGGCAGGGTTCGAGGTCACGGGCTATGATCTGGCGGCGCGGGACGACGGGCTGCCCTTTGCCAGCCGGGCGCTCGACCTTGCCGATGCCTCCGCGATGGGCGGCGCGTTGCGGGACGCCGATGCGGTGCTGTCCTGTCTGCCCTACCACCTCAATGCCGGCCTGGCCCATGCGGCCCATGCGGCGGGTATCCACTATTTCGACCTGACCGAGGATGTGCCCACCACCCGCGCGATCATCGAACTTGCCGCCACGTCCCGGGGCCTGATGGCCCCGCAATGCGGGCTGGCCCCCGGGTTCGTGGGCATCGTCGGCGCGGCGCTGATCGG
>FYBJ01002136.1_pt1 | contig 11963 bp, 10 predicted proteins | sample 1134611 | NCBI WGS metagenome assembly FYBJ01 (sample SAMEA104116008, study PRJEB20421) | marine metagenome | isolation source: marine | reverse complement strand
GTCACCGGGTGTTCCACCTGAAGCCGGGTATTCATCTCCAGGAAATAGAAGTTCTTTTCGCCGTCCACGATGAATTCCACGGTCCCGGCCGAGGTGTAGCCCACGGCCTTGGCCAGGGCCACGGCCTGCTCGCCCATCGCGCGACGCGTGGCCTCGTCCAGAAAGGGGCTGGGCGCCTCCTCGATGACCTTCTGGTTGCGGCGCTGGATCGAACATTCCCGCTCGCCCAGGTAGATGCAGTTGCCGTGGCTGTCCGCCAGCACCTGAATCTCGATATGGCGCGGCTGCGTGACGAATTTCTCGATGAAGATGCGGTCGTCTCCAAAGGAATTCGCCGCCTCGTTTTTCGACGACTGGAAGCCCTCTCGCGCCTCCTCGTCGTTCCAGGCGATACGCATCCCCTTGCCGCCGCCGCCGGCACTGGCCTTGATCATCACCGGATAGCCGATTTCCGACGAGATCTTCACCGCCTGCTCGGCATCCTCTATCAGCCCCGTATAGCCGGGAACCGTCGACACGCCCGCCTCCTGAGCGATCTTCTTGGAGGTGATCTTGTCGCCCATCTTCTCTATGGCGCCTTTGGGCGGCCCGATAAAGGTCACGCCGGCCTTCTCCAGCGCCTCGGCGAACCGAGCGTTTTCCGACAGAAACCCGTAACCCGGATGCACTGCCTGCGCCCCGCTCTGGCGGATGGCATCCATCACCTTGTCGATCACGATATAGGACTGGTTGGCGGGGGGCGGGCCGATATGCATCGCCTCATCTGCCATCTCGACATGCAGCGCATTGCGGTCGGCGTCGGAATATAGAGCGACGGTGGCGATACCCATCTTGCGGGCGGTCTTGATGACCCGGCAGGCGATTTCGCCGCGGTTGGCGATCAGGATTTTTTCAAACATCTACGGGCCCTTCCTTCAAGCTCTTTACCGGGCGCCCGCCGGGCGCAAAAAACCCGCCGGAGCAGCGCTCCGGCGGGTCTCTTCGATTATGTTGCCGGTCAGCCGGCGGCTGTCCGAATGGACGCAATTAGCGGCGGCAGATGCCGGCGTTGTCGCAGAAAACACCCGCGGTCGCGCCGATCGCGGCGCCGGTTGCGACGTCTTCGTCCAGAGCGTCCGCGATGAGGGCGCCACCCGCGGCGCCGGCCACACCGCGCTCCAGGTCGGTGGTGCAGGCCGCGAGGCCAAAGAGAAGAACCAGGGGTATAGCGACGAATTTGCCTTGCATGAGGAACATCCTACTCGTGTTGCCGGACGCGCACGTCCGAAGAATTGCGGGCACGTTCCGGCCCGTGTAGCGATGTTATACAACGTGCCGGCGCAGGAACCAGTTCCACGACCCCCCTTTTGCCGGCTCCCGCTCATCCGCGGGCCGCCATCGCGCAAAAAAGAGGGGCCGCCTGCCGTGCAGGCCGCCCCCCAGAGAAGGGAAGGGTAACGGTTTCGAACAACAAGGGCCAGAAAACGCAGGGGTCCCCGGGCCCTCGGGGTAACTCTGCCGCAGCCGCGGCCCCGGCAAAAGTCCGATCTGCCCGAGGTGGCCCTATCGGCCAATTCCCGCCCGTTATAGAAAAGCGCCCGCGAATTCATGCCCAAAGCTTTCCCTCGAATGCCTCGGGAAAGGACCGGCGCGCCACATCCTCGTCTATGCGCAGAAGCGCCTCATAGCTCCGGGGGTCGAAAGGCTCTTCTGCGGGCACCACCTCGCGCCCGAACAGCCAGGACAGCCGCCCCGCGTCGAGATTGCCCCTCTCGAATGCCTCTGACCCGAAGCTTTCCCAAAGCGCAGCCATGAAATAGGTGTCGGCCCTGCGATCGGCGGGCCTGCGATCGGCATAGCGCGCCCGCTCAGAAAGAGGCGTCGCGCCGCCCTTGTTTGGACGGCGGATGAGAAACTGGAAATCCGTCCCGGGCAGCCGTCCTGGAAAACCGCGGTGTTTCAGCACTGCGCCGCCCCCCATGCGTGCCCGCCTCCACGCAGGGGCGCGCGGCGCGGGCCGCAAGGTGGAACCTGGGCGCGGTCGCTCCGAACCGGCGGCGCCCCCCCCACACCAGATAGCCCACGCGCCGGGGCGCGGGGGCTTTGCATGAAACGGCGGATGACGGCCGCTGGCCGCCCCGCTCCGGTGTCAGCGGGCGCCTTTGCCCTGGAACACGGGTTCGGCGACCACCGGATCGGGCTCGACGAAAACGACTTCTTCAGTGCGCGCCGCGCCACAGGCGGCGACCACGGCCAACAGACCGAACGCTGCAAAGCTTTTGATGCTCTTCGACATCCTGTTCTCCCAACATGCGCCGGTCCCATCGACGGACCGGCCGTCCGTCGGCCAGGACGCGGCCGGTAGCGGATCACGACAGTGCGATCCGAGTGAAAGATACCGCAGATCGGGTTGAAAAAATACAGATTTTCACCATGGAGACCCCACTGTGACGGCGCCGCACCAGTCCTGCCCCCCGGCTGCTGCAGACCCGCAATATGTTGGGTCCGGGGCCAGTCGCGCGCCACAGGTAGTGGCCGGGCGACCGGCCGGCCGCCCCGCACCACATCGGCGCGAGGCGGCGCGATCAGTGGTTGCGGAGCGCTTCGATCAGCTCGTCCTTGTTCATCGACGAACGCCCCTCGATATCGAGCTCCCGCGCCCGGTCCATCAGGTCGTCCTTGCTCCAGTCCTCGTAGGCCGGGGCCTTGCCGCCCTTTTTGGACGGAGAGCGGTCCGGGTTCGCCCGTGCATTGGCGATGCGCGCGGATTTCTCCTTGGAGTTGCCCTGCTCGCGCAGCTTTTCGTAGGTCTTGTCGTCCTTCACGGACGTGCCATGATTTTTGACCATCGCTAAATCCTCCTCGACGGGCAAACCGCCCGGGGACCCCGGCGGTTCCGGCCGCCCGGGGGCGTCGGTCGACTTCTGCCGAAGCGCTCCGGATACGGGGCATGTGCATCTGAACTCTCCTGGCCGCGGCTTCCCGGGCGCCACTCACAGCGGAATATTGTCGTGTTTCTTCCACGGGTTCTGCAGCCTCTTGCCCCGCAGCGATGCAAAGGCCCGGCAGACCCGGCGACGGGTGGAATGGGGCATGATCACCTCGTCGATGAAACCCTTTTCGGCGGCGACGAAGGGGTTGGCGAAACGGTCCTCGTAGTCCTTCGTCCGGGCAGCAATCTTTTCGGCGTCACCCAGCTCCGAACGGTAAAGGATTTCGGTTGCCCCCTTGGCCCCCATCACCGCGATCTCCGCCGTCGGCCAGGCATAGTTGAAATCGCCGCGCAGATGTTTCGACGCCATGACGTCATAGGCACCGCCATAGGCCTTGCGGGTGATGACCGTGACCTTGGGCACCGTCGCCTCGCCATAGGCGAAGAGGAGCTTCGCGCCATGCTTGATGACGCCGCCGTATTCCTGGCTGGTGCCGGGCAGGAAACCGGGCACATCAACCAGCGTCAGGATCGGGATTTCGAAGGCATCGCAGAACCGCACGAAACGCGCGGCCTTGCGGCTCGAGTCGATGTCGAGACATCCGGCCAGAACCATCGGCTGATTGGCCACCACGCCCACGGTCCGCCCTTCGAGCCGGATAAAGCCGGTAATGATGTTCTTGGCGAAATCCTCCTGGATTTCATAGAAATCGCCCTCGTCCCCGGTCTTCAGGATCAGTTCCTTCATGTCATAGGGGGTATTGGCGTTTTCCGGGATCAGCGTATCGAGGCTGGGTTCCAGCCGGTTCACATCGTCGAAAAACGGGCGGACCGGCGGACCGGACCGGTTATCCTGTGGCAGGAAATCCACCAGCCGACGCACCTCGGCCAGGGCCTCCACGTCGTTTTCGAAGGCGCCGTCGGCGACCGAGCTTTTCCTGGTATGCGTCGAGGCTCCGCCCAGCTCTTCGGCCGTGACCTGCTCGTTGGTGACGGTCTTCACCACGTCGGGTCCGGTGACGAACATGTAGGAGCTGTCCTTCACCATGAATATGAAATCGGTCATCGCCGGCGAATAGACCGCCCCGCCCGCACAGGGGCCCATGATGACACTGATCTGCGGCACCACGCCTGACGCCATGATGTTGCGCTGGAACACCTCGGCATATCCGGCGAGGCTGGCCACGCCTTCCTGGATGCGCGCCCCGCCGGAATCGTTCAGGCCGATCACCGGGGCACCGTTCTGCATCGCCATATCCATGATTTTGCAGATCTTCTGCGCGTGGGTTTCGCTGAGCGAACCGCCGAAAACCGTGAAATCCTGGGAAAAGACATAGACCATCCGGCCGTTGATCGTGCCCCAGCCGGTTACGACCCCGTCGCCATAGGGCCGCTCGGCCTCCATGCCGAAGTCGGTACAGCGATGCGCGACGAACATGTCGAATTCCTCGAAGCTGCCCTCGTCGAGCAGGAGCTCGATCCGCTCGCGCGCGGTCAGCTTGCCCTTTGCGTGCTGCGCGGCGATGCGCCGTGCGCCACCACCAAGCCGCGCCTGTTGACGGCGCGCTTCCAGTTCCGCAAGAATATCCTTCATGGGCCACCTCCCGGCATTCGCTCCCCTTCCCGTTTGTAGCCGCCCAAAGGGAGGAGAAGAAGTAGAGAACGGCAAATTTGCAAATACTTGGCAGTCATCATCCAGAATATTGCAAATAACCGAATGCGCAGGTCCGTCTGCGCAATCCTGCACATAGACAACTTTCGGCCCCGGCGGTAAATCCTGCCAATGACGACAAGAACTTCGGTTCGCTTTCTGGACCGACGCACCCCGCCGCATATTCTGACACTTGTGTTCCTGGCCGGTCTCTCCGCCATGAATATGAGCGTCTTCCTGCCTTCGCTGCCCGCGATGACCGAGGATTTCGGCACCGACTACGGGGTGATGCAGCTTGCCGTATCCCTTTACCTGGCCACGACGGCAGTCGTCCAGCTGGCGGTGGGACCGCTCTCCGACCGGTTCGGGCGCCGGCCCGTGACGCTGTTCTCCATCGCGTTCTTCATCATCGCCACGCTGGGCTGTCTGATGGCCACGACGGTCGAGGTCTTTTTACTGTTTCGCATGGCGCAGGGAGCGATCGCCACCGGGCTGGTGCTGTCGCGGGCGGTCGTGCGCGATATGGTGCCCCAGGACGAGGCCGCGTCGATGATCGGCTATGTAACCATGGGCATGTCGCTCGTCCCGATGTTCGCGCCCATGATCGGCGGCGCGCTCGACGAGTTCTTCGGCTGGCGAATGACCTTTGTTTTCCTCGCAGGGTTCGGGGCGGCGGTCCTTGCGCTCGCCTGGGCCGACCAGGGAGAAACCAAGGCAAGCACAGGCTTGAGCTTTCGTGAGCAAGTGGCTGATTATCCCGAACTTCTCACATCTCGCCGTTTCTGGGGTTATGTTTTCGCGGCCGCTTTCGGGTCAGGGTCCTTCTTCGCCTTTCTGGGCGGCGCACCATTCGTGGCAACCGAGATCTTCGGAATGCCGCCGTCGGCCACCGGCATCTTCTTCGGCCTGCCGGCCCTGGGCTACGGGCTGGGCAACTATCTGACGGGGCGGTTTTCGGTGCGCTACGGTATTAACCGGATGATCGTCTGGGGCGCGCTGATCACATCGGGCGGAATGGCGCTGTCGCTGCTGCTGACCTATGCCGGCCTGGGCAGCGCCTGGGTCTTCTTCGGGCTGACGAGCACCGTTGGTCTGGGCAACGGACTGGTACTGCCCAACGCCACGGCCGGGATGCTCTCGGTCCGGCCCAGCCTTGCGGGAACGGCCTCGGGCCTTGGCGGTGCCATCATGATCGGTGCGGGGGCCGCCATGTCGGCCTTGCCGGGGATGGTGCTAACGCCCGCCCGGGGCAGCCTGCCGCTCCAGTGGATCATGTTCGCCACCGCGGCGATGGCGCTGCTCTGCGTTCTTTATGTGATCCGCCGGGAACGACAGATCGATCCGGCCTGAGCGCCGGGCTTGCCCACCCGAGTTTGCAAAGCCTACAAAGAGCAGTAGCAAACAGGCGAGTTCGAGGTTGACCGGCGGGACACCGGCAAAGGAGAGGCCGTGGGAACGCAAAAGCTCTATGCAGGGGTGAAGCTGCGCGAAACCCGCACCCGGCTGGGCCTGACGCAAAAGGCCTTTGCCGCCAAGCTCGGTGTCTCGCTGCCCTATCTGAACCAGATGGAAAACAACAACCGACCCGTTTCAACCGGCGTGGTGCTTGCCCTGGCCCAGGAATTCGGTTTCGACGTCACTCAGCTATCGGTGGGCGACGCGGAGCGTATGGTGAGCGACATGAAGGAGGCCCTGGCCGATCCTGTCTTTGGCGAGGGCACCCCGCCCCTGGCCGATCTCCGGCTCGCCGCGTCCAACGCCCCGGCCCTGCTGCGCGCCTTTCTCGACCTTCATCGCGCCTACCGGCAAAATCACGAGAGACTCGCCTCTCTAGACGCGGCGCTCGGGGAAAGCGGCAGCCTCGCACGACAGTCCTCGTGGGAGGAGGTGCGCGATTTCTTCCATTATTGCGACAACTACATCGATGCCGTGGACCGGGCGGCGGAACGCACGGGCAGCGCGCTTGCCGCTCAGGGCGATGCCCTCGACAACGCCGTCGCCCATCTGGCCGGGCGCAACATCGGCGTGACCTTGCAAGACGGCGACCTGCTGCGCCGTTACGACCGCGACACCCGCCGGCTTACGCTGTCCTCCCGGGCGGAACGCGCGACCCTGCGCTTTCAGCTCCTGCATCAGATCGCACTCAGCGATCACGAGCAGCTTCTGGATGCCACGCGCGATCTGGCGCGGTTCCGGACCGAAGAGGCGCGCCATATCGCCAAGATCGGCATGGCGAACTACTTCGCGGGCGCCGCGCTTATGCCCTATGACGCCTTTCAGCAGGCCGCGCTGGAGGAACGTCACGATCTCGAACGGCTGGCGCTGCGCTTCGGCGCCTCTGTCGAACAGGTGGCGCATCGGCTTTCGACGCTACAGCGCCCCGGCGCCCGCGGCATCCCCTTCTTCTTTGTCCGGGTCGATCAGGCCGGCACCATCACCAAGCGCCATTCCGCCACGCCGCTGCAATTCGCCCGCTATGGCGGCGCCTGTCCGCTGTGGAACGTGCATCAGGCATTCGAGACGCCGGGCCGTTTTCTGCGGCAACTGGCCGAGACCCCGGACGGGGTGCGCTATCTCTGCCTGGCGCGGGATGTGTCGAAGCGCGGCGGCGCCTTTCACGCGCCGGTCCGGCGCTATGCCATCGGGCTTGGCTGCGAGCTGCGCCATGCGGACAAAGTGGTCTATGCCGACGATCTCGACGTGGGCAACGCGCGCGCCTTCGAGCCGATCGGCATTTCCTGCCGCATCTGCGAAAGGCGCAACTGCCATCAGCGGTCGGTCCCGCCGCTGGAGCAGCCGCTGCGTGTCGATCAGGACCGGCGCGGCGTGCTGCCCTATGAGATCGGCGGCGAAGAGCGTTAACGCTGGGCGATCTGCCAGTTCGGATGCACCCACGGTTCCGCATTCTCGGGGGCGAGCGGCTGACGGCCGAGAATGTGGTCCGCCATCTTCTCGCCCACCATGATAGAGGGTGCGTTGAGATTACCGTTGGTGATGCGCGGAAAAATCGAGCTGTCGGCCACGCGGAGACCTTTGGCCCCTATCACCCGCCCCTCGGGGTCGACCACCGCATGGGGATCGTCCGCCCGGCCCATGCGGCAGGTGCCGCAGGGGTGATAGGCGCTTTCGGCATGTTCGCGGATGAAATCGTCGAGCTCTGCATCGCTCTCGACCCCGGGTCCCGGCTGGATTTCATGTTTGGTAAAGGGTTTGAACGCATCCTGGGCAAAGATCTCGCGCGTCAGCCGGATGCAGGTGCGGAACTCCTCCCAGTCGGATGGCTCGCTCATGTAATTGAACCGGATTTCCGGCGCCGCGGCCGGGTCGGCGGACGCCAGGCTCACCCGCCCGCGCGAAGCAGAGCGCATGGGCCCGACGTGGGCCTGGAACCCGTGGCCCTCGGCCGCGGCGGTGCCGTCGTAGCGCACGGCCATCGGCAGAAAGTGATACTGGATGTCGGGATAATCGACGCCGGCGCGCGACCGGATGAAGGCCGCGCTCTCGAACTGGTTGGACGCGCCCAGTCCGCTGCGCCACAGCAGCCATTGCGAGCCGATCAGAGCCTTGCTGAGCAGGTTCCAGTGCTTGAAGAGCGTAATCGGCTGGGAGGCGGCCATCTGGATGTAAAGTTCCAGATGATCCTGAAGGTTGCCGCCGACACCGGGCCGGTCGGCGCGCACCTCGATGCCGTGTGCGCGCAGGTCTGCGGCCGGGCCGATGCCCGACAGCATCAGAAGCTTCGGCGAATTGATGGAGGAGGCGGCGATGACCACCTCCTTGCCCGCATGCAGCACCTCCGTCTGGCCACGGCGAAGCACCTCGACACCGCTGGCGCGCCCCTCCTCGAAACGGACCCGCTGCGCCAGCCCGCGCACGAGCCGCAGGTTTGGCCGTCTGAGCGCCGGACGGAGATAGGCGTTGGCCGCCGACCAGCGGCGTCCCTGCCACACGGTCTGATCCATGGGCCCGAAGCCCTCCTGCTGGGCGCCGTTGTAGTCGTCGGTCACCGGATAGCCAGCCTGGCGGCCCGCCTCGACAAAGGCATGAAACAGCGGGTTTGCCCGCGGCCCGCGCGAGACGTGCAGCGGCCCGTCGTGGCCGCGCCAGGCCGGGTCACCGCCGTGGCCCCCGTCGTGCCAGTTTTCCATCCGCTTGAAATATGGGAGCACATCGGCAAAGGCCCAGCCTTGGGCGCCCGCTTCGGCCCAGTGATCGAAATCGCGGGCGTGACCCCGCACATAGACCATGCCGTTGATCGAGGAGGACCCGCCGATGACCTTGCCGCGCGGACAGGCCAGCCGCCGATTGTTCAGATGCGGCTCGGGCTCGGAGCGGTAACCCCAGTCGTAGATGGGCATGTTCATCGGATAGCTCAGCGCCGCCGGCATCTGAATGAACGGCCCTGCATCGCTGCCGCCGAATTCCATGAGGACCACGGATTTCCCCGCCTCGGTCAGACGATAGGCCAGCGCGCAGCCGGCCGAGCCGGCGCCCACGATCACATAATCCGCTTCCATTGGTTCGTATCTCCGGATGGTGCGGCCCGCGCCCCGGACGGGCGGCGGCCGCGTCTGGTCCCGTGCTCAGAAAGGCGCCTCGACCGGCGACATGCCGACGTAGACGCTTTTGAGTTGAGAGTAATGTTCGATCGCGGCCCTGGAGTTTTCCCGTCCCACGCCCGAAAGCTTCGTGCCGCCGAAGGGCGCCTCCACCGGAGTGAGGTTATAGCTGTTGATAAAGCAGCTTCCCGCCTCCAGTTGCGATATGACCCGGTGCGCGCGGCGCAGATCGTTGGTGAATACCCCGGCCGAGAGCCCGAATTCCGTTGCGTTGGCGCGGGCGATCCCCTCCTCTTCCGTCTCGAAATCGAGCACCGAGAGCACGGGGCCGAAGATCTCTTCGCGGGCGATGGTCATGCCGTCGGTCACATCGGCAAAGACGGTGGGCTCCATGTAGTAGCCATCGCGATCGATCCGCCTGCCGCCTGTAACCAGCCGCGCGCCCTCTGCCCGGCCCTTTTCCACGTAGCCCATGACGATATCGATCTGCCGCTGGCTGACCAGCGGGCCGAAATTCGTGGCCTCGTCCAGCGGATCGCCCACCACCGCCTGTTCCAGCCGCTCCCTGAGCCGGGAAAGAAAGCGCTCCTTGATACCGCGCTGCACGAAGACGCGGGCGCCGTTCGAACAGATCTGTCCCGAAGAGTAGAAATTGCCCAGTATGACGCCGCCCACCGCGTCCTCTATATCGGCATCGTCGAAGACAAGGATCGGAGATTTGCCGCCCAGCTCCATGGTGACGTGGCGAATGCCCTCGGCCGCGGCGGCATAGACTTTGCGCCCCGTCGGGACCGAACCGGTAAGCGATACCTTGGCCACGCGCGGATCGGTGACGAGCGCCTGGCCCACTGCGCCCATACCCTGGACCACGTTGAAAAGCCCCGGGGGCGCCCCCGCCTCGGTCAGTATCTCGGCCACCTTCAGCGCCGAGAGCGGTGTGGTCTCCGATGGCTTGAAGACCATCGCGTTGCCGCAGGCCAGCGCCGGCGCGGCCTTCCAGCAGGCGATCTGCGTGGGATAGTTCCACGCACCGATGCCCACGCAGACGCCCAGAGGTTCGCGGATGGTATAGACCCAGTCGGCGCCGAGCTGGACATGCTCGCCCGTCAGGCTGCCGGCCAGCCCGCCGAAATATTCAAGCGCATCCGCCGCCGAGGTCGCATCGGCCACCAGCGTTTCCTGCAGCGGTTTGCCGGTGTCGAGCGTCTCCAGTTCGCTCAGCGGCCGGTTCCGCTCGCGCAGGAGCGCCGCGGCGCGGCGCAGCACCCGGCCGCGTTCGGTCCCGGTCAGACGGGCCCATTCCTTCTGTGCGCGGACAGCCGCCGCCAGCGCCCGGTCGGTCACTGCCGGGGTCGCCTGGTGGAGCCGGGCTATCACCTCGCCCGTGGCGGGATAGACCGATTCGAACGCTTCGCCGGCCGGATCCTCGACATAGGCTCCGTCGATATAATGGCTGGCTTTGGGTTGTGCACGCATCAGGCGCCCTCCACTCTGAGCGGTTCATAGGAAACCATGACGTGCCGCGCGTAGGCCGGCCGGGCTTTCAGCCGGTCGTAATAGGCCGCGAGCTTTGGCCGGCTGGCCTTATCGAAGGACAGTTCGTGATAGCGGTAGAGAAACACGCCAACGGCGATATCCGCGAACGACAGGTCGTTCCCGTTCAGAAAGGACCCCTCGCCGATCCGCTCTTCCAAGAGCCCGGTCAGCGTCTTGGCCTGTTCCACCGCCGCCTCGACGCGGGCGTGATCGCGGTCGCGGGCCGGCGTCCGCACCAGCTGCCAGAAGATCGAATAGTTCACGCAGGGCGAAAAGGTCGTCTTCATCCACTCGGCCCACATGTCGAGCCGGGCCCGGCGGCCGGGGTCGGCGGGCCAGAAGGCGTCCGAGCCGTATTGCGCCGCAAGATAGCGCAGGATCGCGCCGCTTTCCCAGACGACGGTGTCCCCGTCGCGCAGGGTCGGCACCAGACCGTTGGGATTCATCGCCCTGTATTCCGCGGTGTCGGTTCCGCCAAAGACGCCGCCCGCATCGTGGCGCGTCACCTCCAGCCCGAGTTCGGCGGCGGCCCACATCACCATTTGCACGTTGATGGAATTCGCCCGGCCCCAGATCGTCACCATTGTCATTCTCCTCTGGGAAAGCGTTTGCTTTCCTCCAGCACATTCAGGTCCATGTGATTGCGCATGTAACGTTCCGAAGCCTTTTGCAGGGGTTGATAATCCCACGGGTAGTAGCCGCCCTGGCGCAGCGCCTCATAAACCACCCAGCGCCGTGCCTGGCTGGCGCGCACATCCGCGTCGAACGCCTTCAGATCCCACCGCGCCTCGGATTTCGCCCGGAGGCTTTCGCGCGTGCCCTGATGGGCGGGTTCATCGGCAAGGTTCACCAGTTCGTCGGGATCGGCCTCCAGGTCGAAGAGCTGATCGGGGTCGAGCGCGCAGCGATTGAACTTCCACTTGCCGTAACGCAGCGACACCAACGGCGCGTAGGACGCCTCTGCCGCATATTCCATGGCGACCGGCGCGCTGCGCTCTGCCAGCCCCCTGGCCAGCGGCAACAGTGTTTCGCCATCGGTCCAGGGCGCCACCTCATCGATGCTGACACCGGCCAGGTCGCACAGGGTCGGGCAGACATCGAGGGTCGAAACCGGCGCGTCGATGCGGCGCGGCTCCAGTCCCGGCGCCGCCATCATCAGCGGCACCCGGGCCGAACCTTCGAAGAAGTTCATCTTGAACCAGAGGCCGCGCTCTCCCAGCATGTCGCCGTGATCGGACACGAACAGGATCACCGCCTCCTGCCGCGTGGCCTCCAGTGCCTCCATAACCTCGCCGATCTTGTCGTC
>FYBJ01000152.1_pt1 | contig 11964 bp, 14 predicted proteins | sample 1134611 | NCBI WGS metagenome assembly FYBJ01 (sample SAMEA104116008, study PRJEB20421) | marine metagenome | isolation source: marine | reverse complement strand
TGAAGAAGAGAAGAAAGGCATCGCTGATGATATTCGCGACGTTTATGCAGAAGCGAAAGCGGTCGGTTATGATCCCAAGATCATGCGTCAGGTCGTCCGCTTGCGCAAAATGAAGCCTGATGATCGCAATGAAATGGAAATGGTGCTCGACACCTATAAGGCGGCGCTTGGGCTCGGTTGATTTTTCGCTTTCGCGTATTATCTAGGTAATACAGCAAGAAGGAGAAATTTATGGCCGGTCCTTGGAAAGATGCGCGCGGGATTATTGTAACCACAACGCCCACAATCGAGGGAAAGCCGATCCAGGAATATTGCGGGATCGTGGTTGGCGAAGTGATCGTCGGCGCGAACCTGTTCCGCGATCTGTTCGCCAATATCCGCGATATCGTGGGTGGGCGTTCGGGCAGTTATGAGCGTATTCTGGCGGACGCGCGCAATCAGGCGATTGAAGAGCTGCAAGCGGAATGCGCGGCGCGCGGCGGCAATGCCGTGGTAGGCATCGATCTTGATTACGAAGTGATCGGCGATACCGGCTCGATGCTGATGGTCAGTGCCAGCGGAACAGCGGTGAAGGTCTAAGCTGCCCCTGCAGCTTTGCTGGCAGCCAACACAATAGTGATAATCAATCCGTTGTGGATCATGTGGAGCGCGATCGCGGTCCACAGACCATAGTTGACGCGCAGATAGCCAAGCAGAGCCCCGAGGATGAATTGTGGCAGGACCAATGGTAGCAAGGTCATCCAATTGCCTTCGCTGAAGTTCGCCAGGTGGATGCAGGCAAAGGCGATAGTGCTGAGCCAGAACATCGCCGGGAATAATGTGCGGAACCAGCGCATCGGTGGTCGCCGCCAAAGCACTCCGAACATGATCAGGCTCAGCAACGCGCCGGCAATGATCGCGAGGCCAACCGAAACCTCTGCGTTCTCGCCCGTGTTGTTTGCGGCGAGCATGACAGCGGTCAGTCCGGCGACCAATAGTATCGGAAACGCGATCAAATAGCGCGGCCGGCCCGACAGCCAGCTGCGGAACAGGATTTCCTCACTGACCGGTGCGACAAGGATCACTGCAAAGATGATTCCCGGCGTGATCTCGATACCCGCCAAAGCGGTCTCGGGTATCTCTATCCCCGATGCCATTACCGCCCCGGCAATCGCCAGCAGCGTTCCCATTGCAATCAGATCGAGCGCTAATATGCGCGACACTGCGCGTGCGCCTTCGCGCAGATCACTCGCCTGACTATCTGGTAGAGAAGGTCGCTTGAGAAAACCGAGAAAATGGCCCCATTCCGCGCGCATCGTAATGAGCGACGGAAGGCTTGTGGATTCACCTGTCATGCGGCTAATGCGACCCTCAGATTTGCAAACTTTCAAATGCGGAAGAATGACAACCCATGGCAGGCCATTCCAAATTCAAGAACATCATGCACCGCAAGGGTGCGCAGGACAAGAAGCGCTCTAACCTGTTTTCCAAACTGAGCCGCGAAATCACTGTGGCGGCGAAGATGGGCACGCCCGATCCGGATATGAATCCGCGCCTGCGGCTGGCGGTCAATACGGCAAAAGCTCAGTCGATGCCGAAGGACAATATCCAGCGCGCGATCGATAAAGCCAGCGCGGGCGATGACGAGAATTACGAAGAAGTCCGCTACGAAGGCTATGGCCCCGGTGGCAGTGCAATCATCGTCGAAACACTGACCGACAACCGTAACCGCACCGCAACTGCGGTTCGCACAGCTTTCAGCAAGAATGGCGGCAATCTGGGCACTGAAGGCTCGGTGGCGCATGGGTTCGAGCGTTTGGGCTTCATCGAGTATGGTCCGGAAGCTGGTGACGAAGAGAAAGTGCTCGAAGCCGCAATGGAAGCGGGCGCGGAAGACATTTCCTCATCAGAAGACGGCCACGAAATCTGGACAGCAGCAGAAGATCTGCACGAAGTTGCCGGCAGTCTGGAGAAATCGCTTGGCGAAGCCAAAGAGGTTAAACTCGCCTGGAAACCCAATCTGACTGTCGAGCTGGACGAGAAGAACGCAGGAACGCTGCTCAAGCTGATCGATGTGCTGGACGATGATGATGACGTTCAAACCGTCTGGGGCAATTACGAGATTTCTGACGAGGTCATGGCCAAGCTTGAAGGCTGAGCTTGCCGGTGACGCTGATCCTAGGCCTTGATCCGTCGCTCAGCTGCACCGGCTGGGGCGTGATCCGTGCCGAGGGATCGCGGCTTAGCCATGTCGCCAATGGCGAAGTAAAGACCGATGCCAAAGCACCGATGGCCGAACGACTTGATCAGCTGCACAGTGCGATCGCGGCCGTGGTCGCGGCACATGGGCCTGATCGCGCTGCGGCTGAAGAAGTGTTCGTAAACAAAAACCCCCAATCGACCTTGAAGCTGGCGCAAGCGCGCGGCGCAGTATTGGCGGCCTGCGGCGCAGCGAACTTGGTGGTGAATGAGCATGCCGCGCGGCTGGTCAAAAAGTCTGTTGTCGGCACAGGCGGTGCGGACAAGGTTCAGGTCCAGGCCATGCTCAAAGTGTTGTTGCCAGGAGCGCAGATCGCAGGTTCTGACGCGGCTGATGCGCTCGCGGTGGCGATTGCCGATGCGCATCTTGCGCCGCGCTGATCTGTCCTACATGCAGTGGCTTATGTAAGGCGCGGGCATGGGCAATCATCCAATCCAGCAGCATCGGTTTCGAGGGGGAAATATGCGCTCATTTGCGCGCAAGGTTTCTCCCGCTAGGACAGTGTTCCATGTGTTCCATCCAGTAGGACTTAGCTTGTGATACACCTCTACGGCATTCCCAATTGCGACACCGTGAAGAAAGCGCGCAAGTGGCTCGATACGAACGGTATCGAATACGCATTCCACGACTATAAAAAGGAAGGTGCCGATCCGGCCAAGTTGGCCGCCTGGATTGATGCACATGGGGTGGACGTGGTGTTAAACCGTCGCGGCACGACCTTTCGCAAACTGTCCGATGCGGAGAAGGCCGATATTGATGCAGCCAAAGCTGTCATATTGCTGGAACAGCATCCGAGCATGATCAAGCGACCCGTTGTGGAGCACCCGGGCGGAATTTTGGTTGGCTTTAAGGAAGGCGAATGGGAATCGGCGCTGTGATCAGCCTGCAGTCAACCAGTGCGTCAGAACGCGTCAGAACCCCAATCGGCCCTCTCGTCGACTTTGCGAGGAGACATCGCTTCGGCCTGTTTGTTAGCCGCGCCGATGATATCGTCTTTTGCGCCCATGACATCGTAACCGGCCCCATAGAGGCCAATCACAACGATGAGCGACGCTAGGAGTAGCTTCTTGAACATGGCTTCGAAAAATACCGTAAAACTGCCTAATCAAGGGTTAATGCGGGTCTTGTTGTTGGCTGCCGGATTATTCGCCTCAATTACAATGCCTTACTCGCCAGCAACCGCGCAGGAGAATGACATGCTGATCATTGCCCATCGCGGGGCGAGTGCGGAGCGCCCGGAACACACGCTTGCGGCCTATGAGCTCGCGATTGATCAAGGCGCGGACTATATCGAGCCAGACCTGGTGGTGACAAAGGATCTCGAGCTGATTTCTCGGCATGAGAACGAGCTGTCCGGCACAACCGACGTCGCCAACCGGGAGGAGTTCGAGGATCGCCGCCGTGACAAGATGATCGACGGTCAGCTTGTGGCGGGATGGTTTGCCGAAGACTTCACGTTAGAGGAGATTCGCACCCTGCGCGCGAAGGAGCGGATTGCGCGCATTCGCCCGGCAAACGCGCGCTACAACGGTCTTTATCAAGTGCCGACCCTGGAAGAGATTGTGAAGCTGGTCCGCGCCAAGGAGGCTGAGACCGGGCGCAAGATCGGGCTTTATCCCGAGCTCAAACATCCGACCTTTCTGCTTGAAGAGGCGGGCATTGATATCGTGGATCTGGTGCTGAGGGAGTTTCGCGATCTGGGACTGGGGCCAGACGATCTTGTCATGATCCAGAGTTTCGAGGTTGGTACGTTGCAACGGCTCGACAAACGCAGCGAGTTCAGATTGATCCAGTTGGTGAAACCGGAAGACGGACCAGCTGACGAACCAAGCATGCGCTATACCGAAATGACGACGCCATCGGGGCTGGAAGAAATCGCTGAATATGCCGATGGTCTGGGCGCGAACATCACCATGATCCTTAATCCGGATGGCTCACCCACAACTCTGGTCGCCGATGCCAGGGCGGCAGGCTTGCCGGTTCATGCGTGGACGCTGCGCCCGGAAAACGCGTTTCTGCCGCTAGCATTGCATGGCCAAGGTGGTGACTCTGGAAGAGGCGACCAAACGGCACTCTATCGAATGCTGGCTGGTGCGGGCGTCACCGGTGTGTTCACAGATGATCCGAAGGGCGCCGTTAGCGCGCGTGACGGGCGGTGAAAGCGTAGTTTAGCGATAGGTCATCTGATAGGTGCAACCCCTTGCTCGGTCGCCACGCAATGCCGCGAGGAGTGCCCATTTCCAGACCTGCTTGCGCCAGCAAATCGCCGAGTTCGTCAGGTGTGATAAAGTCATTCCAGTCATGCGTGCCGCGCGGGACATATCCCACCCGCTCTGCCGCTTCGACAAGCAGCAAACGGCTAGCCGCAGTGCGATTGGGTGTCGACATGACAAGGATGCCATCAGGCTTCAGGCTGGCGGCCAGTTGCTCGAGAAATGCCGGTTTGTCAGCCACGTGCTCAATAACTTCAAAGCTTGTGACCAGATCGAATGTGCCGAGATTGAGGCTCGCGAGTTCTCCCGCCATATAACGGATGTCCAGGCCAGAGCTTTCCGCATGCGCGCTTGCTACGCCGATGTTTTCTGCAGAGGCATCAACACCGGTAACATCTGCACCCAGCCTGGCCATCGGCTCACAGACCAGACCAGCACCACAGCCCACGTCCAAGGCAGACCTGCCGCTCAACGGCTTTCTGGCTTGAACATTGTCTCCCCAATGCATGTCGATTGCCTCACGCAGGAAAGCAAGTCTCACCGGATTGACTTCATGCAGAGAAGCCATCGGCCCCTTCGCATTCCACCATTCGCGCGCCAATGAAGAAAAATGTGCTTCTTCTTCTGGGCGGATAGTTACATTTGTGACATTTGCGTTTGTCATTCCGCACCCCTAACAGCGCTCGGGGATTCGAACCAGCAGGAGCTTTCAAGCCTTGGCACGTATCGTGATGAAATTCGGCGGCACCTCTATGGCCGGGACCGAGCGCATTCGTCGCGTGGCCAATATTGTGCGCAAGCAACAGGCGGCCGGGCATGAGGTTGCTGTGGTTGTTTCCGCAATGGCCGGCGAAACGGACCGACTCGTCAACTTCTGCCGCGAAGCCAATGCGCTTTATGACCCTGCCGAGTACGACGTGGTTGTATCGAGCGGCGAACAGGTCACCAGCGGATTGCTGGCACTGACGCTGCAATCCATGGGTTGCAAAGCGCGCAGCTGGCTTGGCTGGCAGTTGCCAGTCCATACAATCGAAGCGCATTCGAAGGCGCGCGTCGACGCGATCGATGCGGACGCATTGATAGCATCGATGGCCGCTGGAGAAATCGCTGTGATCCCGGGTTTTCAAGGGCTCGGCGACAACAACCGGATTACAACGCTTGGCCGTGGTGGTTCGGATACGTCAGCTGTGGCTGTGGCTGCTGCGGTCAAGGCTGATCGCTGCGACATTTATACAGATGTCGATGGTGTCTATACCACGGACCCACGGATTGTGGCCAAAGCGCACAAGCTCAAGGCCGTAACCTATGAAGAAATGCTGGAACTGGCGTCTGTGGGGGCCAAGGTTCTGCAGACGCGTTCGGTCGGTTTGGCGATGAAGGCTGGCGTGCGATTGCAGGTATTGTCCAGCTTTCTTGGCGAAGATGCGATTCCCGCAGACGAACTGCCCGGCACGATGATCGTGTCGGATGATGAGATGAACCAGCTAGTGGAGAGTGGCGAAATGGAACGCCAGCACGTTACCGGTATTGCGCATGACAAGAATGAAGCGAAGGTGATCTTGACGCGCGTACCAGACAAGCCCGGCGCCGTGGCGCATATCTTTGAACCGCTCGCCGATGCTTCAATCAACGTCGACATGATCATTCAGAACGTGGGCCGCGACAAGGGTGAGACCGACGTTACGTTCACTGTGCCGCAAACCGATCTGGCGCGCGCGCAAGCCTTGCTTGAAGACAAGCGCGAAGAAATCGGATTCAATCGCATAATTACTGACAGCAAGATCGCGAAGGTCAGCGTTGTCGGTGTGGGAATGAAGAGCCATGCGGGTGTTGCTAGCACGATGTTCCGCGCGCTTTCTGATCGCGGCATAAACATTCAGGCGATTTCAACGTCAGAGATCAAGGTTTCTGTCTTGATCGATGAAGACGAGACCGAACTGGCGGTGCGCGTGTTGCATACGGCCTATGGCCTCGATGCGAGTGACGAAGCAGCTTAGCTAGTCGGCTGCGCTTTCGACCATCCGGAGTACATATTCATTGCTTGGGCGTTGGCGATAGTCAGCAGATACCAACTTGGCCTGGACAGTGCCGTCCGGTGAAAGCACCAGCACGCTCGCGCGCGGCACACCATATGCAAAGTGATCTTCGGCATATTGCGGATCGCGCAGGCCGACTGCGTCGATGAAAACGCTCTCTGTGTCGCTGAGCATCAGATAGGACTGCTCTATATCTGCGGCAAACTCGGCCAGCTTTTCTGGTTGGTCGTAGGAAAGGCTTGCGAGAGTGTAGCCCCGTTGATCCAGATCGCCTGCAATCTCAGCATGATTGGCCAATTGCACTTTACAGAACGGGCACCAGTCCGCGGAGCGAACCAATACAAGAACAGTTCCGTTCGGACCCGCGATCTCTGCAAGAGACGTGGGCTCGCCAGCTGCATTTCGTAGGGGCTGATCGAGCGGAACTTTCTCGCCAATGGCGACACCAACATCGATATTTTCCGGAGGAGAGAGGGCAGGCCAAAGATGCCAAGCTGCCAATGCGGCCAGTGCGAGCAACAACAATCCAACGCTAGCGAAAATCTTGCGTTTAAGCGACATAATCATCAGTCCCATTTTCCAGTCGCACGGCGGATTACAGACAATCGATTGCACTGCAAGCCAGCGCCTGTCTTTTTCGCAGTGCGCTTTGGCTTGGTTTCGTAGGAAACGCTCAAGAAACTAACGAAAACTTAACGCTCCATCACGCAATCTGGCGGGATCGAAGGAGTGCAATTCATGTCAATTCGCGCCCATATGGGAGCCCCGCTTGCAGATAGCGAACGCCGCAATGGTGATCGCTTGCATCTTTATCTCGCAACGAGCGGAGCTTTGCCGGAAGGCTCGCAAGCGAATGTTGAGATTCACAATATTTCGGCCGGGGGTATGTTGCTTGAGACATCGCTGCCCTTGCACAAAGGCGCGCGGCTGACCGTTGATCTGCCCGAAAACGGCCATACGATCGCGTCCGTCGTTTGGGCGGGCGAAGGCGTCTATGGCTGCGCTTTTGAACAGCCGATCAGCGCACCGTCGCTTGGAGCAGTGCAACTGAAGGCTGACTCGCCACTGCCTCCACGCATCGGAGCGGGTCGCGGATCCAAAGATGTCAATGTCACACTGGGCAAGAAGCTTGAGCAGATTCGCAAGGGACGCGGGCTAACGCTGGCGCAAGTTGCAGATCAGCTTGGAGTGTCAAAGCCCACTGTATGGGCTTGGGAAAAGGGCAAGGCGCGGCCGCTGGACGAACGCTTCCCTGCCATTGCCGACGCACTGGGCGTGGATGCAGACGAACTGATGCTACCTGATCACTCCGCCAGTTGGGCAGCTATTGTTGAAGAGAGCAGGCATCAGATTGCAGCAGCAATCGGTGTCGATGCAGACCAGATCCGGATCATGATCGATCTTTGAATTTTACGTAGTCTTACGAATAGAAATGCTGTGCATTCCGCATAATATGGTAAATAATCCTAGAATTGATTCGAATTTTAGTGCGGTTGTATTACCTGGCTAACAAGAATTGAGAAGAGTGCTCTGTAACAAGTGTGGTTCTTCGAGAATGACGGTTTTGAGTTAGCTAACAACAGTCGCGCTAAAGATGACTTGATGAAAGCATGTCGCAATTCGGGGGCGCGTAGCGATGTTCAGGGGATTCTCCATCCAGCATGGAGAGATATTGGAAGAGTTGCTGGCTGAAACGGCTGGCAGCATGGTCCTGAAGACAGACCGCAGCGGTTTCATAGAGCAAGCCAGCCATAGCATTGAACGATTGGGTTTTCGCCTGTCCGAGATGCTGTTCCGACCGCATCTGGCCGACCTCACTAGCGCATGTCATGCCGAGGCGATCCGGGCATATCATCAAGATACAATTGCGGGTGTGTCGCAGATCAAACGATTGGAATTCCCGATCATTTCTGACGGGAAAGAGCCTGTCTGGTACGCTCTCAGCTTGCGTCCGATTGCAGGTGCGCGCGCCGGGGCCAAAGGCGCCCTGGGCCTTTTGCGATCGGTGGAGGGGCTCCGCTCGCTGGAAGATGAATTGTCCAACGCGTCAATGACAGATGCAGCAACAGGCCTCGCCAATGAGGCAGCGTTCAGAGCCATGCTTGCGCATTACTTGCGTCAAGAGAGCGGAGGGACCGTCGCAATTTTCGAGCTTGATCGTTTTCCCGCGCTAAAGCTGCGTTTCGGTCACGCAATGGCGAATGAGATGCAATGGGCGTTCAGCCGGTTCCTCATGAACATCTTCCCGGCCGACAATATTCTGGCAAGACTGGACACTGAACGCTTCGCGGTGCTTGCGCCGGAAAAAGATGGTGAGACCACACTCAGAGATACCCAAGAAGTGTTGGAGACATTTGCGGACCTGTCAGCTCAATCAGCACAGTCTGACATGCGGTTGACAGTCTCCGCTGGAATTGCCGGTTTGCACGGCAATGCAGAGGCCGTTCTGGTTCAGGCTGAACGCGCTTTGGTAGTCGCACGGGCACTAGGTGGGAATCGCGCCGAGTTGAGGGCAGAGGTCCCTCGGTGGCAGATCTCGCACAGCGCACAATAGTTTGTGCGCTTGGATTGGGGCTTAGCACGCGCTATGCCGATCCAATGCCTTTCACACAGAAAATCTTGCTGCTGGGTTCAGGCGAATTGGGCCGCGAGTTTGTTATCTCTGCCAAACGTTTGGGCGCCTACGTCATAGCTTGTGATGCCTATGAGAATGCCCCTGCAATGCAGGTCGCCGATTCGAGCGAAGTGTTCTCCATGCTTGATGGGAATGCGCTGCGAGCGACAGTTGAGAAACACCAGCCCGACCTGATTGTCCCTGAAATTGAAGCGATCCGAACAGAGGTACTGGGCGAGCTGGAGGCGGAGGGCTTTAATGTCGTGCCGTCTGCGAAGGCGACGCAGTTGACCATGAATCGTGATGCGATCCGAGACATGGCCGCAAACGAGCTGGGGCTAACCACTTCGATCTATAGCTATGCGGAAAATTTCGAGGGTGTGCGCGCCGCGGCGCAAAAAAGCGGCTTCCCCTGTGTGATCAAGCCGGTGATGTCGTCTTCAGGCAAGGGGCAGAGCAAAGTCGACCATGCAGCGGAACTCGAGGAGGCGTGGAATTATGCGGTTGCCAATATGCGTGGCGATCGCACTCGCGTCATTGTCGAGCAGTTTGTGGACTTCGACTATGAGATCACGCTTCTGACCGTGCGTCACAAAGCAGGGATCACCTTTTGCCCTGCTATCGGTCACAGACAGGAACGAGGCGACTATCAGGAGAGTTGGCAACCCACACCGATGAGCAGTGCGGCGATTGCGAAGGCACAAGAGATGGCTGCGAAGGTTGTCACTGCACTGCAAGGCAATGGCAAAGGCTGGGGTCTGTTCGGTGTGGAGTTCTTCATCAGGGGCGAAGAAGTAATTTTCTCTGAATTGTCACCGCGTCCGCACGATACCGGTATGGTCACGCTTGTGTCGCAGGACCTGACCGAATTCGATTTGCACGCCCGCGCTATCATGGGCTTGCCCGTTCCAGAGAAAGTTGCTGCGCTACCATCTGCCTCTGCGGTGATTTTGGCAGATCGCGACGGCGGGGATTTTTCCTTTGACGGATTGCATGACGCCCTGACGATAGGCGAGGGCAATTGCGATGTTCGGCTATTCGGAAAGCCAGTTACGCGGCCATACCGGCGAATGGGTGTCGCCCTGGCACGCGCGGAAACGCCCGACGATGCACGCAGCCTGGCAAGGCAGGCGGCCAAGGCGGTCCGGATTGTCTATCGCGACTAGGAATGTAGCGCTGGATTGATCTTCATCGTTGCGAAGACTAGTCGCTGAAACGATGAAAGCGCCTCTAGTCCTTACTTTATCGTGCCCGGACAGGCCGGGTATCACCGCGAAGGTGACCGGTTTTCTGTTCGAGAACGGGGGAAATGTCCTCGAAGCACAGCAGTTCAATGATCGCGAGAGTGATCGTTTCTTCATGCGGGTCGAATTCGAAACTGTTTCCGCATCGCGCGATGATTTACGCACTGCCTTTTCGGTTGTCGCCAGCGACTATGCAATGGAATGGAAACTCGCATTGCGGGACCGACCACGTCGCGTCATGCTGATGGTGAGCAAGTTTGATCATTGTCTGGCCGACTTGCTATATCGCTGGCGTATTGGCGAACTGCCGATGGATCCTGTGGCGATCGTTTCAAACCATCCGCGTGAAACCTTCGAACATCTGGATTTCGCCGAAATCCCGTTCCATCACTTGCCGATCCGCACGAGCGAAAAAGCCGCGCAAGAATCTCAGGTTCGCGCGATCGCTCAGGAAACACAAGCAGAGTTGGTAGTTCTGGCGCGCTACATGCAGATCTTGTCAGATGAGCAAGCGGCCCACTTCACGGGGCGGTGCATCAACATCCACCACAGCTTTCTGCCCGGCTTCAAAGGCGCAAAACCCTATCATCAGGCGCACGCTCGAGGTGTGAAAATGATTGGCGCCACGGCGCACTACGTCACAACTGACCTGGATGAAGGCCCGATAATTCATCAGGATGTCGAACCTATCACGCATGCAGACAGTCCCGATGAACTTGTCCGCAAAGGACGAGACATTGAACGCCGCGTTCTGGCTGAAGCTGTCCGGCTGCATTTGGAAGAGCGCGTGCTCCTGAATGGCAGCCGAACTGTGGTCTTCAAGGGTTAGTTCAACCCTCCAGCTTTGTCTTCATTCGCTCGGAAGATCACCCATTCGCGGATCGCGTTGGATTCCTCAGCGCTCAGGCTGTCGGCAAAATTTGCCATGCCGCGGCTCTGTAACATGCCTTCACGCACAACCGCTTGCCAGCTAGCCGGGTTCGACAGCGTACCCGAGCGCCTGAGGTCTGGCAGGACGGTCGATCCCACAGCGCCTGGTGCGTGGCACACCGCGCAGTAGCGTGCGTATTTTTCCCCGCCCAAGGCAATGGTCGCTGAATTTGCGCGGCTGGGCGGAGGATCAAGCGGGAGATTCGCCAGCTCTGGTTCCGGTGGCAAGACTCCATCGGCCCCGAGCTTGAATACAAGCAGGCGGCTGATGTTGCGTACAGGAGCAAGATCGCGGATTGCCTGTCCATCGACGGACAGTGCATAGGCACCGCCCCAGCCAGCCAACACAGCAACATATTGTTCGCCGTCAATAGTATAGGTGACCGGCGGCGCGACTACTCCGGTTTGTGCCGGCAAGCTCCATAGCTTCTCACCATTCGCGGCGTTGTAAGCGTTGAACTCGCTGCCTGCGGTACCCTGAAACACCAGTCCGCCTGCCGTGGCCAGCAGCCCGCCGTTCCAGGGCCCCGGATGTTCAACTGTCCAGCGCGGCTCCTGCGCCACTGGATCCCAAGCTACCAGCATACCCTTCAGCGTACCTGTGATCTCCTTTCGGAATCCAAGATCTGGCGGTGTCCGTCGGCAGATAATTTGAGACTGTTGGCAATTTAAAACAGGTGAGTGTTTG
>FYBJ01000581.1_pt1 | contig 11965 bp, 10 predicted proteins | sample 1134611 | NCBI WGS metagenome assembly FYBJ01 (sample SAMEA104116008, study PRJEB20421) | marine metagenome | isolation source: marine | reverse complement strand
TTGGCCAGAATGCCCACGGCCCCGCCCAGCAGCAGCGCCAGAGGCACCGACACCGCCACCAGAGACAACGTGTTCATGCTTTCGGTCCAGTATCCCGAGGCCAGCACAAAGCTCATCCCGAACAGGCCGAGTGCGGCCATCGGCAATCGTCCGGCCCACCAGCCAAAGCCCGTGACAAGCGCAATCATCACCGGCCAGGGGATCGTTGTGAACAGCCAGTTCGAAGCCTCCATGCCCAGGCCCAGGAAACCGGAAAAGACCCGCATCACCGGCTTGATCAGCAGCAGAAACCAGCCCAGCCCATCCCCGATCCACTGTGTCATCGGCAGCGCCCAGGCATCGGGCCAGATGACCAGCCATGGCACATACGGCTCCAGGATCAGACTGATCGCCCCGGCGATCAGCGCCACCAGCGCCGCCCAGACCCCCCTGGTCATGACCGGCCCGCGCGCCGTCAGCGGCACTTGGATGTCGGGGGCGCTCATGTTTCCTCAACCTGCAGAGCGGCGGCCAGGTCGCTGGGATGCACCACGCCGATGATCGTGCCGTCGTCATCATGCACCGGCACAGGATCATACAGAGAGATGCACGCCGCCAGCGCGGCCTCCAGCGTCATGTCGCGCCGGATGCCCGGATCGTCGGGCATGGAGTCCGGGGCCTCGCTCAAGGGGCGCAGGACAGAGGCGATCCTGGCATGTCGCCCCTTGACCACATCCTTGGAAAATTCGCGCACATAGTCGTCGACGGGCTTCAGCACGATGTCCGTGGGCGTGCCGATCTGCACGATCTTGCCGTCCCGCATGATCGCGATCCGGTCGGCGATTTTCAACGCCTCGGCAATGTCATGGGTGATGAAAACGATGCTTTTCTTCAGCGTCGCCTGAATGTTGATGAACTCGTCCTGCAACTGCCGCCTGATCAGCGGATCAAGCGCCGAAAACGGCTCGTCCAGAAACCAGATATCCGGGTTCACGGCCAGACTGCGGGCGATGCCCACCCGCTGCCGCTGCCCGCCCGAAAGCTGGCGCGGATAGGACGCCTCGCGCCCGTCCAGCCCCACGAGGTTGATCACCTCCATGGCCCGGGCCAGCCGCTCTTTCCTGCCCTGCCCCTGCATCTTCAGCGGAAAGGCCACGTTCTCGGCCACGGTCATGTGCGGGAACAGGCCGAAATGCTGGAACACCATGCCCAGCTTGCGGCGGCGCAGCTCGATCATCCGTGCCTTGTTCGCGGCCAGCACGTCCTCGCCGTCGATCTCGACCTGACCGCTCGTGGCGTCCAGCAGCCGGGAAATCGCCCGGATCACCGTGGACTTGCCCGAACCGGAAAGGCCCATGATCACGAAAAGCTCGCCCGGCATCACGTCGAACGTGGCGTCCTGAACGGCGGGAATGAGCCCCTCCTCGCTCAGCTGCGCGGCGGCCGCCTCCGCGTCACCCCCATGCGCCTCCAGCGCCGCCCTGAGCCGCGCCCGGGGATTGCCGCCAAAGACCTGCCACACATTGCGGCAGCGGATCGCGGGTTGGCCCGCGGTGCTCGTGTCGGTCATCCGTTCCCCCGGTTGAACCTGCAAACACGCGCCCCGGACCTGATCCGGGGCCTCCCGCCCACCGGGCCAGAGGTCCCGGCTCAAGGCCGGGACGCGCTGTCCTTGTGTCCCCTGGCCCCGGCTCAGTTCACCGCGGCGTCGACAACCGGCTTCCAGGTCGCCTCGTTGGCGGCCATCCACTCGGCCACCGCCTCCTCGACGGACATGCCATCGACGTCGACCTTGCCCATCAGCGGCTGTTGGTCGGCCACGTCCAGCGTGTAGTTCGCCAGGATTTCCGCGGCAGCGGGCCATTTCTCGTCAAAGCCCGACCAGGTCGCCTTGAAGATGCGCGTGGGCGCAAAACCGCAATCGTTCACCGCGTTGGGGTTCGGGCCCCAGGCGGGGTCCTCGAAACAGGCGGCCTCGCCATCGGGCACATCGACGAATTTCACGTCATAGGCCGACATCGCCCAATGCGGCTGCCAGAAGGTGATCAGCAGCGGCGACTTCTTCTCGGTGGAGGCGCGCAGCTCGGTGATCAGCGCACCTTCGGACCCCGCAGGCACGGCCTTGAACGGCAGATCGAAACCCGTCATCCGGTCGGCCCCCGGCGTACCCCAATCGGCGGGGTAATCCACCAGACGGCCCATGGGCAGCGTCTCGGCGGTGGCGAATTGTCCGGCGCACTCCTTCAGCGCCTCCCAGGCGGGCAGGCCCGGGCACAGCTCTTCCACATGGGCGGGATAGGCGATGCCTTCCTTGGCATCCAGGCCCAGGTCTCCGATTTCGGTCACGGTGCCGGCCTCGACCTTCTTGGCGTAATCCTCGCTCACATTCGACGACCAGATTTCCAGCGCCGCGTGCAGTTCGCCATCGGCCATCGCCTGGTACATGTTCATGTAACCCGCGGTGGTGTATTCCACCTTGTAGCCCGCAGCCTTCAGCATCTCGCCCGCGATATGCGTGGTGACATGCTGGCCGGTCCACTCGTTGATGGCCAGCTTGATCGGCTCGTCCACGGCCCCCAGCTCGGCGGCCTGCACCGCTCCGGCCAACGAGGCGATGGCAATCCCGTAGGTGATCTTGTTCATGATGTTTCTCTCCCTGATGTTTTTATTGACTGACCGGTCAATAACCGCTTCGCCGTTCAAGGGCAACCGGACAGGAACAAGTTTTACGGCCGAATTGGCGTATCACAATGCAAAACTGGTCATGACTTGAACAAGTTTGGACGGATTTGCGCCCGCAGGTGCCCTCTGGCGCGGTCACGGGCGGTCGATCGGGCCCGCACGGGCGGAGCGGGCGGACCCGCAAGGCATGTCGGGACCTGACCGAACCGGGCCCGATCATGCACTGTCTGCCCATCCCCATCGCTCGGATCGCGCCGACCGTCACCGCCCACCCCGAACCCGGACGCATATGGCCTGCGTTTCGACATCCCCTGTCCCCGTTCCACCGAAAATCTGCGGGCGAGACATCGCATCTTGCGTCAGTATCCGATTTTCGTGGGGGGTCGCCCGCTCTATCTTACAATAAGGTAGCAAAAGTCCCATAAAGGTTCTGAAAACTCAAGAATAGTGCCATCGCAAATGAAAATCTGCCTGCTCTCCTATGACGCCCCGCATCAAAAGACCGCGCAAGTCCTGATGGGGCTGCACAATCGCGGCTTCAGAAATATCGACTTTCTGCTGATGCCTTTCGTGAAGCGCCCGGAAAGAGCGGTGGCCTTCAAGCACCGGCCACCGCAATTCGAAGGCGCAGACCCGCGATCACTGGCGGCCTTCAACGGCGGAACGGTCATGGACTACGACGAATGGCGAAACGTATTGAAGGATTACGACTGGTTTCTTGTCTGCGGCTCGAATCTGATCGAAGCGGATTTCGCGAATTCAGGGCGCATCCTGAACGTCCATGCAGGGCTGATCCCATCGGTCAGGGGCTGGACTCGTTCAAATGGGCAATCCTGAACGGTTTGCCTTTGGGAAACACACTCCACAAGATCGATGAGCGAGCGGATGCCGGGGAAATACTGTTTCACCTGCCAACGCCGGTGTTTGCGGAGGATGATTTGGCGACCCTCGCAAAGCGTCATTATGAAAATGAAATCTGGATGCTGACGCATTTCGATATGTTACTGGAACAGAAGAAAATACTGGACTTGCCGGAACACGCGGCGACCATGAGAATGTCGGCAGAAAAGGAGGCATTGATGCTGCGCGCCTTCCCCGAATTCCAGCAAGAGCATGTGGTCCATGGCAGGCACTAATTCGCGCACGCAGTTGATGGAAGCGTGTTGGCGGGGCGACCTTGCCGAGGTCAGGCGCCTGATCGCCGATGGGGCGTCAGTCAATGCCCGGAACGCAAATGGGACAACCCCGCTCATGTATGCAAAGACCTACGCCTTCAGCACTGGCGATCTTGAGATCATCAGAACTCTGCTGGCGCACGGGGCTGACCCGCAAATCCGGGACAATGCGGGCAAGACGGCCAGGGATTATACGCTCGAGCGCAGCCGAGCCATCGTTGAAATCCTGGAACAAGGGCAGCCCTGAAAACGCCTGACCCTGCCCCGCAGAACAGGCCCGCCCCGAAATCGCGGGGCACCCGGCATGACATGGGGATCCCGCCCCCTGCCGTCCCGCATCCGGTGATCCCGCCTCCGTTGATTGCTCCGTGCCAATGGCCCCCACACGCCCGTGGTTCGGAAAAAATGACGCCGGGCAAACCGCCGCCCCGGCCGTTCCCCCTTGCATCGCGGGAAAATCGCAATAACGATGTCGCCGCGACCTTGCATTCGCACGCAAACCGAACGACAGTCCACTGAATGGCCATTCAATAGGGCGCGGACCCTATCTTCGACGGGAGAGACCTCATGCAATTTGTCCAACCGCAATCCGCCCGGGATGCGGCCCGCGCGCTGGCCGATGGCGGCGCATCGGCGCATGTGCTGGCCGGGGGCACCGACCTTCTGGTCAAGATGAAATCCGGCATGATCGAGCCAGGGACCGTGGTCGACATCAAGCATGTCCCCGGCATCCGAGACATCACGCCCGAGGATGGCGGCTTTCGCATCGGCGCGGCTGTGCCGGGTCAGGAACTGGGCGAACACGCGGGCGTCAAGGCGCTCTGGCCCGGCGTCGTGGAGGCTTGCGAGCTGATCGGCTCGACCCAGATCCAGGGCCGCTGCACGATGGTGGGCAATCTGTGCAATGGCGGTCCCGCGGCCGACAGTGTGCCCGCGATGATCGCCGCCGGGGCCGTTGCCCGCGTCGAAGGCCCCGAGGGCAGCCGCGACATGGCCGTCGAGGACATCCCCGCAGGTCCCGGCCAGATCAACCTCGAACCGGGAGAGTTCATCTCGTCGGTGCACCTGCCCGCGCGGCCTGCCGGCGCATCGGACGCCTATCTGCGGTTCATCCCGCGCACCGAGATGGACATCGCCGTGGCCTCGGCGGGGGTGAGCCTCCAGATGGGTGCGGACGGCACATGCGCGGCCGCCCGCGTGGCCATCGGCGCGGTCGGCCCCAGGGTCGTTCTCGTGCCCGACGCGGGCGCGGCCCTTGTCGGCACCACTCTGGATGATGCGGCCATCGGCGCCATGATGACCGCCGTCCGCGCCGCCGCCTCGCCCATCGACGACAAGCGCGGCACCGTCGAATACCGTATCGAGGTCGTGGGCGTGCTCGCCAAACGCGCGGCCCTGATCGCCAGACAACGTGCAGGAGACCGCACATGAGCAAGATCCACGTCACCACCACCGTCAACGGCGATGCGATTGATTTCGTCTGCCCGCCCGAGGAAACGCTTCTGGACTCCCTGCGCTCCCGCGTCGGCTTCTCCGGGGCCAAGGAAGGCTGCGGCACCGGCGATTGCGGCGCCTGCACCGTGCGCATGAACGGACGCCTCGTGTGTTCGTGCCTCGTGCTCGGGGCCGAAGCCCAGGGCGCCGAGATCGAGACCATCGAGGGCATGGCAGAGGGCGACCGGCTGCACCCGCTGCAACAAAGCTTCATCGACAACGCGGCCCTTCAATGCGGCATCTGCACGCCGGGCATCCTGGTGGCGGCCAAGGATCTGCTGGAGCGCAATCCCGACCCGACCGAGACCGAAATCCGCTACTGGCTCGCCGGCAATCTCTGCCGCTGCACGGGCTATGACAAGATCATCAAGGCGGTCCAGGTGGCCGCCGCCCAGATGCGGGGAGAGACAGCATGAACAAGCCAGCCGACATCAAGACCGACTTCAAGGTTCTGGGCACCCGCGTTGCCCGCCCCGACGGCATCGACAAGGTCACGGGCCGCGCCCAGTATGGCGCGGACTTCACCCTGCCGGGTATGCTCACGGGCCTCATCCTGCGCTCGCCGCATCCCCATGCGACGATCAATTCCATCGACGCCTCCGAGGCGCTGGCCCTGCCGGGGGTAAAGGCGGTCGTCACCCATGACGACTTTGCACCCCAGGATGACGAGTTCATGCGCGACGTGGCCGACAACTGCCTCGCGCGCGGCAAGGCGCTCTATCACGGCCACGCCGTCGCCGGGGTCGCGGCCACGGATATGGCCACCGCCAGACAGGCGCTGAAACTGATCAGGGTGGACTACACCCCCCTGCCCCACGTGACGGATGTGGACGAGGCGATGAAGCCCGGCGCGCCCATCGTGCAGGATGGCCGCCGTCAGGAGAACGTCACCGGCGACGTGTCGGACAACACCACCATGTATACCGAGTTCGGTCACGGCGATCTGGAGGCCGGGTTCGCCAGGGCGGATCACATCATCGAACGCAGATTCAGGACCGCCGCCACCCACCAGGGCTATATCGAGCCCCATGCCTGCGTCGCCTCGATGACCTCGGACGGCAAGGCGGACCTGTGGTGCTGCACCCAGGGACAGTTCTTCGTGCGGACTCTCTGCGCCGGGATCATCGGCATGGACGCCAGCCAGCTGCGCGTGACCGCCTCCGAGATCGGCGGCGGCTTTGGCGGCAAGACCACCGTCTTCATCGACCCCGTGGCCCTGGCGCTGTCGCGCAAATCGGGCAAGCCGGTAAAGATCGTGATGACCCGCGAAGAGGTGTTCCGCGCCACCGGCCCGACCGTGTCCTCGTCCTCGACCGTCAAGATCGGCATGACCAGTGACGGCCGCATCACCGCCGCGCATGGGCGTTTCCGCTACCAGGGCGGCGCGTTCCATTGCGAAACCGTGAGCTTCGGCGCGCAGGCCGCCTTTGCCGCCTATGACCTTGATGCGGTCAGCGCCGAAGGCTGGAACGTCATGACCAACCGCCCCAAGGAGGCCGCCTATCGTGCCCCCGGCGCGCCCATGGCCGTCTATGCGGTGGAAAGCGTGGTGGACGAACTGACCCAGCATTTCGGCCTCGACCCTCTGGAGGTGCGCCTGAAGAACGCCGCCCGCGAGGGCACCAAATCCTCCTATGGGCCGACCTTCGATCAGATCGGCCTTGTCGCCACGCTGGAGGCCGCGCGGACGCACCCGCACTACACCGCGCCCCTGGGCGAAAATCAGGGCCGCGGCGTGTCCTGCGGCTTCTGGTTCAACTTCGGCGGCAACACCTGCGTATCGCTCAATGTGAACGAAGACGGCACCATCGGCATCATCGAGGGCAACCCCGACATCGGCGGCTCCCGCGCGTCCATCTCCATGATGGCCGCCGAAGAGCTGGGCATCCCGTACGAGAATGTGCGCACCATCATCGGCGACACCGCCTCGCTCGGCTACAACGACGTGACCGACGGAAGCCGCGTGACCTTCGCGGTGGGTCTGGCCACCATCGAGGCCGCCCGCGATGCGATCCGCAAGATGTGCGGCCGCGTGGCGAAAATCTGGGACATCGACCCCGAGGCCGTGGTCTGGAAGGACGGTGCCGCGCATCCTTCGGGCCCCAATGCCGGCAGTTTCGACCCCATGACCCTGGCCGAGATCGCCGCCGTCGCCTCCGAGACCGGCGGACCCATCGCCGGACATTACGAGGTCAACGCCGATGGCGCGGGCGTCAGCTTCGGCGTGCATCTCGCGGATGTCGAGCTGGACCCCGAAACGGGTGCCACCAGGGTGCTGCGCTACACCGCCTTTCAGGATGCGGGCAAGGCCGTGCATCCCGACTATGTCGAAGGCCAGATGCAGGGCGGTTCGGCCCAGGGCATCGGATGGGCGCTGAACGAGGAGTATATCTACGGCGACGATGGCGTGCTGCAAAACGCGGGCTTTCTCGACTACCGGGTGCCGGTGGCCTCCGACCTGCCCTCGATCGAGCCGGTGATCCTCGAGATACCCAACCCCGGCCACCCCTACGGTGTGCGCGGCGTGGGCGAGACCTCCATCGTGCCGCCGCTCGCGGCGCTCTCCAACGCCGTGAGCCGTGCCGCGGGCGTGCGCCTGCACGAACTGCCCATGTCGCCGCCGAAAATCCTGGCGGCGCTGAAGGGCTGACGCGGTCATGGTCCAGGTCACTCTCTGGGGCAGCCTGCGGGACGCCGCAGAGGGTGAAACCGTGGTCGAGGTCGAGGCGCGGAATTTCAGGCAACTGCTTGAGGCGCTTCAGGCGCGCTATCCGGGACTGAAACCCCAGATCGAGCGCGGCGTCTCGCTGGCCCTCGACGGCCGTGTCTACCGCGAGGCGTGGTTCACCGAGATCGGCCCCGACAGCGAGGTCGTCCTGATGCCCTACATGAAAGGCGGCTGACCCCGCGCCTGATCCCGCGCCCGGCGCGCGCGCTTGCTCTTTCATCTTTCCAAAAATACTCCCGCCGGAGGCGCAAAACCAGCCCCCGCGCGGATGCTTAACCATCCCCTACAGCCCCGTACAGAAACACCGACGTGATACCGACGTAATACCGACGCGATACAGACACGCGGATTTTTGGCCCATCGCCAATGAATTAACCGCTCCGCGCGCTGTCCGGCGCGCCAGCGCGGGGAGGTGGGCGCCACTATTCCCCTCGCCCTGCCTGCGGTTTGCGTGTTTCCTGCGGCCAACAGAAACCTTTTGGGGGGAACACCATGTCCATTCTGAAACTTCTCGAACAGGCCCAGGGCGGTCAGGGTCTGGGCCAGCTGGCCAGCCAGCTCGGCCTTGACGAGGCCAAGGCCAGCCAACTCGCCGGTATGCTGGCGCCCGCCATCGGCTCGGCCACCCGCCAGCGCGCCGAACGCGGTGGGCTGGCCGATGTGCTGGGCACCCTCAAGGGCGAGACACAGGCCGGCATGTTCGACGACGCCGCCCAGGCGGCCAGCAGCCAGGGTCAGAAGCAGGGCGCTGATTTTCTGAGCAAAATCCTCGGCGGCAGCCAGCAGACGCAGGACCTCGCCTCCGAGGCCGCGCATCGCGCCGGGACGGATGTGAACACGGTCCAGCAATTCCTGCCGGCCCTCGCGGCCATGGTTCAGGGCGGTCTGCAAAAGAACATGCCCGATGCCCAGATCGACGGCATTATGGGCCAGCTCGGCACCGGCGCCCAGGGCGGCGGGCTCATGGGGATGCTGGGCGGCCTGATGGGTGGCGGAAAAGGCGGCAAGGACGGCTCGGGCGGCCCGGACCTTTCGATGCTCAACCAGCTTCTGGATGCAGATGGCGACGGCTCAGTCATGGATGACGTACTGGGCAAGCTGATGCGCTGACGCGCGCGTCGGCTTTCACCACTCGGGAAGCGGGCCGTTGCCGGACGGCCCGCTTTTCCTTTTCCCCACCCGCTTCGCGACGTTCAGGTCGGTTTTGCGCGGCTTTTGGTCGGCTGAACCCTGCGCCAAACTGCACCTCTGCTATTGAGTTTCACAGTCAAGCACCTGCGCGGGAGTGGCAGTCTCATGAAAACCCAAGTCAAAGCTCTGGTCGTCGGCGGCGGTGCCGTCGGAACCTCGATCGCCTACCACCTGGCCCAGGCCGGCTGGGACGATGTGATGCTGCTGGAACGCGACGAGTTGACATCGGGCTCGACCTGGCACGCCGCGGGCCTGCTGCCGCTCTTCAACATGAGCTATGCGACCACGCATATCCACAAATACTCGGTCGATTTCTACAAGACGCTCGAAGAGGAAACCGGCCTCAACGCGGGCTTTGCGGTGGTGGGCAATCTGCGCATGGCCCAGACGGACGAGCGCATGGACGAATACATGCTCTATGCCTCCACCGCCGAGACCTGCGAGGTGCCCTATCAGTGGCTCACTCCCGACGAGATCAAGGCGCGCTGGCCGCTGATCCGCACCGAGGACCTCAAGGGCGCGCTCTATCACCATACGGATGGCTACATCAATCCCGCGGATGTGACCCAGGCGATGGCCAAGGGCGCGCGTCAGCGCGGCGTGATGATCGAGCGCAAATGGCAGGCCGATGCGTTTCACTGGACTGGCGAGGCCTGGGAGGTCACCTGCTCGAAAATGGTCGAAAAGGGCGGCAACCTGGTGGCCAGCGACGAGCAGGTGGTGATCACCGCCGAGCATGTGGTCACGGCCAGCGGCAACCACGCCCAGCGCACCGCCAGGATGCTGGGTATCAAGATCCCCGCCATCCCGGTCGAGCACCAGTTCATCGTGATGGATCAGGACCCCGATCTGGTGGAATTTCGCAAGAACGGCGGGGCCGAGCACCCGGTCGTGCGCGATGCCGACGCCCAAAGCTATGTGCGCGAGGAACGCGGCGGCTGGATTCTCGGCGTCTACGAGAAAAACGCACCCGCGGTCTTTGAACATGGCGTGCCCGACAGTTTCCGCGCCGACCTCTTCCCGCTTGATCTGGAGCGGATCGAAGAGCAGTACATGGCGATGATCCACCGCGTGCCGTCCTGTGAAAACAGTGGGTTGAAGGACGACTTTAACGGACCGATCTGCTACACTCCCGACGGCAACCCGCTGGTCGGGCCTGCGCCGGGGCTGCGCAACATGTGGCTGGCCGAGGGCTTCAGCTTCGGGATCACCGCCGCGGGCGGGACGGGCTATTACATGGCGCAGATGATGGTGAACGGCGAGGCCGAGATCGACATGGCCTCGCTCGATCCCAAACGCTATGGCCAGAGCTGGATGACCACCGAGTTCGCCGCGCGCAAGAACGAGGAATGCTATGACCACGTCTACATCCTGCACCACCCGGACGAAGAACGCCCCGCCTGCCGGCCGCTGCGCACGGCACCTGCCTATGACCGCCAGAAGGCCCGCGGCGCGCAGTTCGGCTTTGTGAATGGCTGGGAGCGCCCCAACTATTTCGGCCCGCTTGATGCGCCCGAAAGCTTTGACCACGATACGCGGTCCTTCCGCCGTGGCGGCTGGTGGGATTATGCCCGGGCCGAGGCCGAGGCGGTCCGCAACGGCGTCGGCCTCATCGACGCCACCGCCTTCACCAAACATGTGGTCAAGGGGCCCGGTGCGACGCAATTCCTAGACTGGTTCACCTGCAACAGGCTGCCGCGCGTGGGCCGGATCAACCTGACCTATGCGCTGACCGCCCATGGCACCACACGCACCGAATACACCATCGTGCGCAACGGCGAGAACACCTACTACCTGGTCTCCGCCGGGGCCTGGACGGATTACGACGCGGATTTCCTGCGCAAGGCCGCCGAGGACAGGATGGACGAGTTCGGCTATATCGAAATCCAGGACGTGACCACGCAATGGGGCGTATTTGCCATCGCCGGGCCGAAATCGCGCGACGTTCTGAACACGGTGATCAAGGACGCCGACCCTGCCACCGCGCTGTCAAACAAGCGTTTCCCCTGGCTGAGCGCGCGCCGGATCGAACTGGGCATGTGCCCGGTGAATGCGATCCGCGTGGCCTATACCGGCGAGCTGGGCTGGGAGCTGCATCACCCGATGGAGATGCAGACCTATCTCTTCGACCTGCTGGAAAAGGCAGGCGAGCCGCACGGGATGAAACTCGTGGGCGCCCGCGCCCAGAACTGGCTCCGTCAGGAGAAAAGCTATCGCGCCTTCGGCACCGAACTGGGCCGCGACGCCACCCCGCTCGAGGCCGACCTGCCGCGCTTTGTCGACCTCGACAAGGCGTTCCACGGCAAGGACAAGCTCATCGAGACGGGCATCCGCGCCAAATGCTGCACGCTGCTGGTCGACGGGCCGGACGATGCCGACCCCTGGGGCCGCGAGGTGCTTTACGACGGTGATACCAAAGTGGGCCGTCTCACCTCGGGCGGCTATTCGGTGGTCTTCGGCAAATCCATCGGCATGGGCTATGTGACCCCCGATCTGGCGGTGCCGGGCACGCGGCTCAAGGTCAGGATGCTGGATCGGCTCTGGGATGCCGAGGTGGTCGAGGACAGCCCCTATGATCCGGCCAACGCCAATATCCGGGTGGACGGCTGACAGTGCGGAACGGGCGTCACCCAGGTGGCGCCCGGTTTGCTTTCGCAGGGTGGGTTTGCAAGCCCACCTGACCGTCCGTCGGCCAGCAGGTCCCGGGTCAGGCCCG
>FYBJ01001764.1_pt1 | contig 11970 bp, 15 predicted proteins | sample 1134611 | NCBI WGS metagenome assembly FYBJ01 (sample SAMEA104116008, study PRJEB20421) | marine metagenome | isolation source: marine | reverse complement strand
GGCGGCATCGTCGGCGTGATCGGCCCCAACGGTGCCGGTAAATCGACCCTGTTCCGCATGCTGACCGGTCAGGAACAGCCAGATGAGGGCTCTGTCACCTATGGCGACACGGTCAAACTGTCCTATGTCGACCAGTCGCGTGACGACCTGAACGACAAGGACACCGTGTGGGAATCCATCTCGGGCGGTGCCGAGATCATCGAGCTTGGGGATGCGCAGGTGAACTCCCGCGCCTATTGCTCGTCGTTCAACTTCAAAGGCGGCGATCAGCAGAAACCGCTGAACCTGCTGTCAGGTGGTGAACGCAATCGCGTCCACATGGCGCGCCTGCTGAAAGAGGGCGGCAATGTGCTGCTGCTCGACGAACCGACCAACGATCTGGACGTCGAAACCCTCCGCGCGTTGGAAGACGCGCTCGTTGATTTCGCCGGCTGCGCTGTGGTCATCTCGCACGACCGTTTCTTCCTCGACCGGATCTGCACGCACATCCTGGCCTTTGAAGGCGACGCGCATGTGGAGTGGTTCGAGGGCAACTTCGAGGACTACGAAGAAGACAAGAAACGCCGACTGGGGCCCGATGCACTGGAGCCGAAGCGGTTGAAGCACAAGAAGTTTGTGCGGTGAGAAACAAAAAAGGGCGCTCAAATGAGTGCCCTTTTTATGTTGCTTACTGGCGCTATAGTCTCGTTTGCCGAGAGCCCAGTAAGGGGTTTTGTTAAGTGTTAGTTGCAGTTCCACCTAGCACTTGTCAACAATCTATACACAAAAAGTGATAACAAAGTGTTGCTATCGGTACATCTTGTAGGCACTAAACACGCACACACAAGTTACGGATCGTTTCATGCCATCAGAGTACCAAGTTCATACCTTTGTAGATTTTTGGAATTACACACTAAGTATGAAGCAGGTTGACGAGGAGTTTTCCACAGACTGGAAGGCACTTCCGAAGATACTCACACGTGAGGCCGTCAAGCTCGTAGACCCAACGGCACAAGCCATCTACGCCGGAATGAATGTGTACGGATCATACGACAAAAGCAAAGAGAAGGACAAAGGCTTCCATAGGTGGGCAACTAACACACTGGACACTTTTCCGGGTGTAAACGCCTACTTCAAACCTCGCACGAAGAAAAAGTCCTTTCCCTCCTGTCCGACCTGCTACGAAGAAGTGAAAACCTGCCCAAAGTGCGACGCGGATATGCGCGGCACCGAGGAAAAAGGTATCGATACCCGCATCGCGACAGACCTAATCAGCTATGCATGGGAAGGCGCCTTTGACATTGCCATTCTCGTTTCAGCTGACCAAGATTTCGTGCCTGCTGCGGAGAACCTGCAAAAGCGCGGGATCAAAGTTATTCAGGCTGGTTTTCCACCCAACGGAATGTTGCTGCGACAGAAGTGTTGGGGGACAATCGACGCAACCAAAATTCGAGAAGAATTTAAGCTGGTTCGCAAAACTCGCTAAGCCACGACTTGCTTCTTTTGCACTAAAGCGGTGCCAATACACAACCCTAGGTGGGCGGACTTTCGCACGGCACCTTAACCAATTTAGCGAAAATGCGCCAGGGCTACGGGTTTGCCCCAGTTTGAACACAATTCTAGCTAACCTATGATTGTACCATACAGTGAATCGTGCACACTCGATGAACGAATGTGCCGGTATGCGCAGCAGGAGGTGAGCGTTTGGCTTGGGTTGGTTTGATCTCGGGGTTCTTTGGCGGGCTTTTGGCCGCTGTCCTGGGCTATACCGTCTTTGCCCTGCCGCTGTGGCTGTCGCTGGCGCTCTATCCACTGGTTGGATCGCTCGCGCTTTTTGCCACCATCGGTGTGCTTTTGATGCGTGGACGCACAGACCCGCCGCCCCCCCCGGCCGTCCTCACCGCCAAGTTGGAAACGGCATAAACTTTAGCGGCCCCTGACCCATCCTTCGATCTGACCTGCGCGCATCGCGCCTGCTTGACGTTTGCGTTCCTTGCCGCGCTCGAACACGACCATTATCGGGATGCCCTTGATCCGATAGCGCCCAGCTGTCGATTGATGCGTCTGCGTGTTCACCTTGACCAGCCGCGCCCGCCCGCTGAGTTTCTTTGCGGCCTTGGAATATTCCGGCGCCATCATCTTGCACGGGCCACACCACGGCGCCCAGAAATCCACCACCAGCGGCAGGTCGTCATTCTTGCTGGCCTTCTCCAGGATCGCGGGTGAGACCTCAACCGCGTCTGCAGGCACCAGTGCCTTGCTACATTTGCCGCATTTCGCCCCCGCCCCCAGTTTTGACACGGGCACACGGTTGAGCTGACCGCAGCTCAGGCAGGTCAGTGTCTTGTCGCCCATGCCTTACGCCTCGACTGGACGTGGCTGTCCACTTTCGTCAATCGCAACAAAAGTGAAAACCGCCTCTGTCACCTTTTCCCGATCGCCATACCGATCGCGCAGCACCCAGGCCTCGATTTCGATCGCCAGAGATGTGCGACCGACGCGCGCAAGGTGGCAATAGATGCACAGCACATCGCCCACATGCACCGGTCGGATGAACTTCATCGCGTCAACGGCGACAGTCGCGACCCGCCCATGCGCCTTGTCACCCGCCATGATACCGGCGGCAATGTCCATCTGGCTGAGCACCCATCCGCCAAAGATGTCCCCGTTCACATTCACGTCTTTGGGCATGGCCAGGGTGCGCAAGGTAAGGTCGCCTTTGGGCTCTGTCCGGTCGGTCATATCTTGTTCCTTCTGCGCTGCGGCACATCCAGTAGACCGGGAAAGCCGCCCAACTGCAACGCCGTTCACGAAACCGTCACGCGGGTTTCGCTGCCGCTGGCGGCCGCATAGATCCGTGTCATGACACATGCCCGACAAATTTCTCTCCCTCTCACTTTGATGCTCCTGATTGCGGGGGCGGCAACGGCACTGGACCTGCCCAGGATGTTTGGTGCGCATCCCTGGTGGTCGGTCAAGGTGATCTGGATTGGTTTGCCCGTCGGCCTAGGGTTTTATGCAGCAAGCGCGTCTCTCAGCCTTTCAAGTCCGGTCCAGCTGGTCGGGTTTACTGTGTTGACTTCCCTGAGTTATATCGTTGCCGTACTTGGAAAAACACGTTTCGCGGCATCCTATGCCGAGGACGCGCTGGCAGGTCAAATGTGGTACTTTGGCTGGGTCGGCGCCTGCGCTTTTGCTGCCGCGGCGCTGATATCACTTTTTCGATATTGGCAGCAAAAACGTTGACCTGAACGATCAGACCTTCAAAATTGAGCGTATATTGATATCGAATGAGGTCGGACATGTTTTCACGACGCAAATTTCTTGCCACAACTGCCGCAACCGCCGCAGCGGGCACTCTGCCTCAGGTTGCCTGGTCACAAAGTTCCGCGGTATTTGATCCCACCCCCCAAGAGGTTCGGATCAAGAAGGGTTATGAACCCGGTCGATTACTGATCCTGCCGCGCTCGTTCTACCTGTATCTCGTGACGGATGAACGCAAGGCGATCCGCTATGGCTGTGGCGTTGGAAAAGCTGGATTGGAATTCACCGGAACCGCCACGATCGACGTCAAGAAAGAGTGGCCGACATGGCGCCCGACCCAGGAAATGATCGAACGTTCGCCACAAACCTATGCCAAGTTTGCCAACAACAGCTATGTGCAACCCGGTGGCATCGACAATCCGTTGGGTGCAAGAGCGTTGTATCTTTTCCAAAACGGGGTCGACACCTACTTCCGCATTCATGGCACGATCCAGCCCGAAACGATCGGTCAAGCGGTTTCGAATGGGTGCATCCGAATGTTGAACGAACACGTGAAGGATCTGTACGAAAGGGTACCCATCGGGACTGTCGTCACTGTGCTCTGAGGCCCGTTGATCCAGAAAACCCACCAGTCCCAGGTTCGCTTGAATCTGCCTACGTACACGGTGTTCTTGGTTTTTTACTTGAAATCAGACCTTATCCGTACCATGTCTTGGCCGCGACGTTACGCTATCGACACCACTGCTCCTCTTCCGGCTCAGTCTTCGATCTTGCACTGACCTAGCCGACCTGCCGCATTCCGTGGGCAGTTATTAAAAGGAGAAACGACGATGGCAAATGGCACCGTCAAATGGTTCAACACTACCAAAGGCTTCGGCTTTATTGCGCCTGAGGGCGGCGGACGCGATGTGTTCGTGCACATCTCGGCTGTCGAGCGCGCGGGCCTGACCGGCCTGGCCGACAACCAGAAAGTCACTTTCGACATCGAGCCCGGCCGCGACGGCCGCGAAGCAGCTGTAAACATCGCAGTTGTCTAAGCTCTGATATCTAAGGGCGGGGCAAAAATTGGCCCGCCCTTTTTTTATGGACCAGACCAGTCCACATCCATCGCCTCGCGAATCTCAAGCAGGCCGGTGGACAATGGCCGCATCAATTCGCGGGCGACATTCTCTTTTTCTGTTAGCCACCTTGGCACGTCATCTGCGTTCAGGATGACCCCCATGCGATCATGAATGGGTTTCACATCCGCATTTGGCTCACAAGTGACAGCAGCAACTTGCGAAACCTGCAGCCCACCTGGAGCAGTCCAAACGTCTGTAATGGCTGCAAAGAACAGCGGGTTTCCATCTTTGGCGGACAAGCGCCAGACCGTTTTCCGTCGCTTTTCACCAGTCCACTCGTACCAGCCATCGACCGGAATGATCGCACGCCCGACCCCGTCAAAGGCGGACTTGTCAAACACGGTTTCCGAGCGCGCGTTGATAATGGTTTCCATAACCGGATGGCCGCGCGCATTGACACGGCCCACAGGGATCATGCCCCACCGCGCTCGGCTCAACCCCTTCGCGGTCAGTACAACAATCTCTTGTCCCGGCTGAATGTTTTGGCGCGGCGGTTCGCCGCCCAGACCGCCAACGGCCACATGCAGCCGCTCAGCCACCTCTTTCATCGGAGTGGACAGGAAAAATCGCCCCGGCATCAGCCCCCCCTTTTTTGTCCTGCAACCCGCCTGAAAGGGCGCGTCACCGGATGGCACGTCAGTTCACTGCCTCAACCAGATCCAGAACCTGAGGCCCCAGCCCCTCGACGATCAGCATCACGCCCTCTGGGTTCGGGTGAATACCGTCGGCCTGCATCCATTGCTGTACAGCGGACGGATCATCGTTGACCGGGAAGCCTTGAAAGAAGCTCTCGGCCAGCAAAACCCCAAACTCGTCCGCCAGATCGATGTAAGCCGTGTCAAATTCCTTCTTATATTCAGGGCCATAGTTTCCCGGCGCCTGCATGCCGACCAAAAGCACCCGCACATCCGCATTGCGCGCTGCAGTCAGGATCGTGGTCAGGTTCTGGCGCACTGCGGCCGGGTCGATTCCGCGCAGCATATCGTTGCCGCCAAGCGTCACGATCATCGCGTCCACATCGGGCGTAAGGGTCCATGCCACCCGCGCCGCCCCACCTGCTGTCGTGTCGCCAGATACGCCCGCATTGATCAACTGCGCCTCGACCCCCTGTTCATCCAACCAGCCCTGCAACTGCGGCACAAACCCCAGCCCCTGCGGCAGGCCGTAGCCTTGAGTCAGGCTGTCACCCAGAGCGGCGATCACCACCGGTTCCGCCGTTGCCGGAAAACCGCACAAACCAAAAAGCCCAGCAATCAGAACCTTGCGCATTTCGCAGTACACTCCATATCCCAATGAACAACCGACAATAGGACCGCCCACATGACTCAGCCCATTCTCACCCTCCAAGATGCGAGTTTGTCGCTGGATGGCAATGCCGGACGTGTGGATATTCTGCACGGGATTTCGCTTGAGGTCGCGAAAGGCGAGACTTTGGGCATGATCGGGCCGTCCGGGTCGGGCAAATCCTCGCTTCTTATGCTGATCGGCGGCTTGGAACAGGCGACCGGCGGCACGATCACCGCTTTGGGGAAGAACCTGACAGACATGTCAGAGGATCAACTGGCCAAATTCAGACGCGCGCATATGGGCGTGGTGTTTCAGAATTTTCACCTGATCCCTACGATGACCGCTTTGGAAAACGTCGCCACTCCGCTGGAGTTGGCCGGGCACCGCGACGCCTTTGCTCGGGCGGAGGCGGAACTGGAAGCTGTCGGGCTGGCGCATCGAACCGATCACTACCCAACCCAGATGTCGGGCGGTGAACAACAACGTGTCGCGCTTGCCCGCGCAATCGCACCGCGCCCCGACATCCTGCTGGCAGATGAACCAACCGGCAATCTGGATGGAACCAACGGCAATGCGATCATGGACCTGCTGTTTGACTTGCGCGACCGACATGGGGCCACCTTGGTCCTTGTCACTCACTCGCGTGCCTTGGCGGCGCGATGTGACCGGGTGATACGTCTGCGCGACGGCCGGGTCGACACGCAAGCCGCACAAGAGGCGGCGGAATGAGCCTGCGCCTGGCGACTCGCTTTGCGGCCCGAGAATTGCGCGGCGGTCTGCGCGGATTTCGCATCTTTCTGGCCTGTCTCGCCCTTGGCGTCGCCGCCATCGCTGCCGTGGGATCGATTCGCGCGGGAATCACCGAAGGGCTGACACGCGAAGGATCTGCCCTTCTCGGGGGCGATGCACAGATGGAATTCACCTATCGATTTGCCTCGGACCTTGAGCGTACCTGGATGGCCGAGAACGCAACCCGGGTCTCTGAAGTGACCGATTTCCGTTCAATGGCCGTGGTCGACAACGACGGTGTGACCGAACGCGGGCTGACGCAGGTAAAGTCTGTGGACGATCTGTACCCGCTGGTGGGCACCGTGCGCTTGTCTCCGGACATGACTCTGTCAACTGCCCTTGATGGGACAAACGGATTTCCCGGTGCGGTGATGGACCGTGTCCTGATGGACCGTTTGGGACTGACGCCTGGCGAAACCTTCCGTCTGGGCACGCAGGATTTTGTCCTGATGGCCGAGCTGACCCGAGAACCCGATAGCGCGGCAGATGGCTTTGGCCTTGGGCCAAGAACCCTGCTGCGCACCAAAGACCTACAAGCCTCTGGACTGCTCGCCCCCGGCTCCCTCTATTCGACCAAATACCGCATGGATCTGCCAGACGAGGCCGATCTGATTGCTCTGTCAGAACAGGCCAAGGATGCATTTACCACATCCGGCATGCGTTGGACCGACTCCCGCAATGGCGCGCCCGGTGTGGCCGAATTTGTAAACCGGTTGGGTGCATTTCTGATTTTGGTCGGGCTTGCTGGCCTGGCCGTCGGTGGCGTCGGCGTATCCGCTGCCGTACGTTCATATCTTGCAGGCAAAACCAGCACCATCGCCACCTTCCGCACCCTTGGCGCAGACCGAGCCACAATATTTCAGACCTATTTCCTGCAAATCGGTGCCTTGTCGATCCTGGGCATCTCCATGGGTTTGTTGTTGGGCGGGTTGGCACCTGTTCTTTTGGCCCCGCTCATCGAGGCCCGGCTGCCCATTCCTGCAGCCTTTTCGATCTACCCCGGCCCCCTTGCCGAAGCTGCGCTTTATGGTCTGCTGACCGCCTTTGTCTTTACGCTCTGGCCCCTGTCACGCACGGCGGAAATCGGCCCCGCCGCGCTCTATCGTGATGCACTCAGTCGCGCACGCCTGCTGCCGCGTCTTGGCTACCTTTTGGCCACTCTTGGTGGTCTCGCGTTGCTCATCGGCTTGGCCGCTTGGTTCAGCGGCTCTGCAGAACTGACCCTCTGGACCACCGGTGGGCTGATCGGCACATTGCTACTGCTCTCACTTTCGGCCATGGGTCTGCGCAAACTGGCGCGTCTCGGCTCGCGTCCGGCACGGGGCAAACCTGCTCTCCGGTGGGCCTTTGCTGCCATCTCGGACCCGCGTGAAGGAGCGGCTTCGGTGGTTCTGTCACTGGGTCTGGGCCTGTCTGTTCTGGCCGCTGTCGGGCAAATCGACGGCAACCTGCGAAATGCCATTTCCGGCAACCTGCCCGACATCGCGCCGTCATATTTCTTTGTCGACATCCAGAAAGATCAGATGCCGGGCTATATGGAGCGGCTGGAGAACGACCCCGCTGTCAGCAAGATCGAAAGCGCCCCGATGCTGCGGGGCGTGATAAACCAGATCAACGGCGAATCCGCCATCGAAGTGGCAGGCGATCACTGGGTTATCGAAGGCGATCGGGGCATCACTTATGCAGCCGACATGCCCGACAACACGCGTCTGCTTGAAGGCGAATGGTGGCCCGAGAACTACACCGGTCCGCCGCAGATCAGCTTTGCCGCCGAGGAAGGTGCGGAGCTGGGCCTGTCGTTGGGTGACACTCTGACAGTCAACATCCTTGGCCGTGACATCGAGGCGACAATCACCTCGTTCCGCGAGGTCGATTTTTCAACTGCCGGGATCGGCTTTGTAATGACCATGAACCCATCTGCCGTCGCGGGTGCCCCGCACAGCTTCATCTCGACCGTTTACGCTGAAGAAGAAGCCGAAACCCAGATCCTGCGCGATCTGGCCGAGGCTTATCCCAACATCACCGCGATCCGCGTCAAGGACGCCATCGACCGGGTGTCGGATGTGCTTGCAGGTCTGGCCGCTGCCACATCTTATGGCGCGGGCGCGTCATTGCTGACAGGGTTCCTTGTGCTGATCGGGGCCGCAGCCGCCGGCGAAGCGGCCAGAACATACGAGGCCTCGATCCTGAAAACACTGGGCGCGACCCGGGCGCGGGTGCTGTCCAGTTTTGCTTTGCGTTCTATTTTCCTGGGTGCTTCAGCAGGCTTCATAGCGCTGCTTGCCGGAGTTCTCGGCGGATGGGCTGTAAGCAACTATGTGCTGGAAACCGATTTCACCGTGATCTGGCCTTCGGCTTTGGCGATCGTTTCGGGCGGGGTGTTTGCCACCTTGCTTGCGGGGCTTGCCTTTGCCTGGCGTCCCCTGTCCGTCAGCCCGGCACAGAATTTGCGGGCGCGTGAATGATCAGCGCCCGCAAGTAACCGGCTGGAGAATCTTCAGCAGATCGACATTGTCGCAAACCAGCGCATCCAGCGTGATCTCGTCCAGTGAGGTGTAAAACGCCTGCGCCGCATCACTTAGCGCAACACGCAACCGGCACGCGTCAGTCAGTGGGCAGGTGTTATCGACATCCGCAAAACACTCGGCAATCGGCAGGTTGCCTTCGATATGGCGGAACACCTCGCCAATGCGGATCTGATCTGCACTGCGTGCCAAGCTCATTCCGCCATTTCGACCGCGCTGCGTGCTCAGGAAATTCAGCTGGCTCAACTGGTTGATGACCTGCGCCAGATGATTTTCCGAGATATTGCAGACCTCGGCGATCTCGGATTTTGTCACCAGTCGGTCGGTATGCGCGGCACAATACATCAACAACCGCACTGCAATGTTGGTTCTCTTGGTGATACGCATGGACACGCCTCCTCGGTCTCTGGCTGCGCTATGTATTGCACATCCCGCTAAAAAGCGGTTTGACATACATCAATGGAGCAATCTTGCAGCAGGGCGACGATGACGACCCCCTATTTCTTTGGTTACGGAAGCCTGGTGAACCGCGCCACGCACGATTACCTTGATCCGCAACCGGCGCGGCTGCGGGGATGGCGACGCGCCTGGCGGCACACTGACCTGCGTCCGGTCGCCTTTCTGACCGCTGTTCCCTGCGAAGCATCCGAGATCGACGGGTTGATAGCGCATGTCCCAAACAATGACTGGGCCGCGCTGGATGAGCGTGAATGGGCGTATGACCGACACTCTGCGACGCACGCCATCAACCACAGCCTGTCCCGCCCGGCCGACATCGCCGTCTATGCCGTCCCCGTCGAGCGCCAATCACCGCCCGACACCCGGCACCCTATCCTGCTGAGTTACCTGGACGTGGTAGTCCAGGGCTATCACCAGATGTTCGGGCTTTCAGGCGTCACCGATTTCTTTGCCACCACCGACGGTTGGGACGCGCCGATCCTGGACGATCGCCCCGACCCCCGCTATCCACGCCACCAGAAGCTGACGTTTGATGAAACCGACCTGGTGGATCACCACCTCGCAGAACTAAACGTCAAACCCATCCAACCAGAATAAACAATAGGCGGCCCTGATCCAGAGCCGCCCATGTTTCTTCTTGGTCCAATTACGGTCCTGCCGGAGGTGCAATTTATCCGCGGGCCTTGATCACCTGCAACAGCGGCAGCAGCGCCGCCATCTCCGGGCCCCGCTCCTGACCCGTCAACGCCTTGCGCAGCGGCATGAACAAACCCTTGCCCTTGCGGCCAGTGGCCTCTTTCACGGCCTTGGTCCAGCTGCCCCAGGTGTCGCCGTCCACCTCTGCAGGCAGCAAAGCGATGGCCTCTGCAATGAAATCACGATCTTCGTCGTCAATCAGCGGCTCGGCCCCGTCACGGCACAGATCCCACCAGGGGCCCAGGTCCGCCAGCGTGGTGATGTTGCCACGCGCCATCAGCCAGAATGCCTCGGCCAGATCGCCCGGAACACCAACGCCCGTCACAGTGTCCGCCACCGCGCTCAGCGGGAGCGTCTGCAGGTAGTGCGCGGTCAGCGGATATAGGTCCTGTTCATCGAACTTGGTCGGCGCGGCACCGAAACGGTTGATGTCGAACCCGTCGATCAACTCGGCCATATCCGAACGCAGCTCGACCGGGTCAGAAGACCCAAGCCGCGCCATCAATGACAACAGCGCCATGGGCTGCACACCTGCCTCGCGAAGATCACGCAAGGCCAGCGTGCCCAGACGTTTCGACAGCGCCTCGCCCTGCGGTCCAGTCAGCAGCGAATGGTGCGCAAAACGCGGGCAATCGCCGCCAAGCGCCTTGATGATCTGGATCTGGGTCGCGGTATTGGTGACGTGATCAGACCCACGCACCACATCCGTCACGCCCATTTCGGTGTCATCGACAACCGACGCCAAAGTGTAGAGCAACTGACCATCACCGCGGATCAGAACCGGGTCCGAAACGCTCGAGGCGTCGATCGAGATTTCGCCCAAGATGCCATCGGTCCATTCGATCCGCTCGTGATCCAGCTTGAACCGCCAGACGCCATTGCCACGCTCGGCACGCAGGGCGTCCTTTTCGGCATCCGACAGGTTCAAAGCAGCGCGGTCATAGACCGGTGGCTTGCCCATGTTCAGTTGCTTTTTGCGCTTGAGATCCAGTTCGGTAGGCGTTTCAAACGCCTCGTAAAACCGGCCCATTTTGCGCAGTTTGTCCGCTGCGGCATTGTATTGATCCAGCCGTTCTGACTGCCGCTCGACGCGGTCCCACTGCAAACCCAGCCATTCCAGGTCCTGTTTGATGCCGTCGACGTATTCTTCTTTCGACCGCTCAGGGTCGGTGTCGTCGATGCGCAGAATGAACGTGCCGCCTGCCTTGCGGGCGATCAGGTAGTTCATCAGCGCAGTGCGCAGGTTGCCTACGTGAATGTAACCGGTGGGCGACGGGGCGAAACGGGTGGTGGTCATCAGCATCTCCTGTTGCCGCGTCCCTTGTCACAGGCGTACGGTTTTGTCCAGTAGAGGGTGGCGGAACCGCGCATGCGGCCCCTGTGTTTGGGACGTAAAGAAAGGTCAGCTCGGCTCAACCGGCCAATGTGTTGCCAACTCTCGCAAGCCGGCCTTTATGAGTTCCGCCAATACGTCCAGATCAATGTCCGCCAGCTTATTCACATACAGGCAGGACTTTCCGATCTTGTGTTTGCCCAAACGCTCGAGAATGTCTCCAAAATCGGCATACCCCGGCATGATATAGATCGACAGGGCCGATTTGCGCGGCGCAAAACCTGTGGCCAGAAAGTCTCCTTCGCGACCCGATGCGTAGCGGTAATGATAACGCCCGTACCCAACGATGGCCTCCCCCCACATCACCGGTTGAAATCCGGTGATCTCACGAAACAGCCGATCCAATTGCACAGCGTCTGCGGCCCTGGATGCCGGCATCACGCCGGCTAGATAGGCCGCAACATCCGCTTTGGTGGGTTGTGTTTTGTTGGCGCTCATAAAGTAACCTTAGACGCCA
>FYBJ01001596.1_pt1 | contig 11973 bp, 9 predicted proteins | sample 1134611 | NCBI WGS metagenome assembly FYBJ01 (sample SAMEA104116008, study PRJEB20421) | marine metagenome | isolation source: marine | reverse complement strand
CGGCGCGCCCGGAGGGGAAGTCAGCTTCTCCATGACCTTGTCCAGGCTGAACGACGCGGCCTCTTGCCGGGGCGGGTAATCCTTGAAGGATTCAAGGAACTGAGCCACGAAGGCCTGGGCCGGCACCAGCATGTAGGCGCGGTCGATCATCCAGTCGTAATAGGTGTTGGACGTGCGATAGCCTCGCTCGTATGGGTCACGACGCAGGTTGGCGATCAGCGGCACGCGCAGCTCGGTCAGGGGCTCCATCCAGGCGCGCAGCGTGGCCCATTCCTTTTGCTCCAGGAAGGTGATCTTCCAGTCGCCAAAGCGCAACGCGGCCAGGTCGCCATCATCCGTGAAGTAGAAGATTTCCTTGCGCGGGCTTTCATCGGTTTCGCCGGTCAGCATCGGCAGGATGTTGTAACCGTCCAGATGCACCTTGTAGTCGCGACCGCCGCCCACTTCGGCCACGGTGACGCCATCCAGCAGATCCTGCTTGATGGTGTCATTCCCGGCCGCCGCCAGGAAGGTTGGCAGCCAGTCCATATGGTGCACGATCTCGTTGGAGACAGCGCCCTGGGCAATCTTGCCGGGCCAGCGCACCATGGCGGGCACGCGCCAGCCGCCTTCCCACTGGGTGTTCTTTTCGCCCCAGAACGGGGTCATGCCGGCGTCGGGCCAGGTGTTCATATGCGGGCCGTTGTCGGTGGAATAGAACACGATGGTGTTGTCGGCGATGCCCAGTTCGTCAAGCACGGCCAGAAATTCGCCGATATGCATGTCATGTTCGATCATCCCGGCGGTATATTCATCCACCTGCTTGCCGACGATTTCATTGGCCTTGGCCCATTTCTCTTCCGAGACATGGGTGCGGAAATGCATCCGGGTGCCGGACCACCAGACAAACCAGGGCGTGCCCTCGGCCTCTTTGCGTTTGATGAAATCGACAGCGGCGGCGACGGTTTCGTCATCCACGGTTTCCATCCGCTTCTTGGTCAGCGGACCGGTATCCTCGATCATGCCATCCGCCGACGAGCGGATCACGCCACGCGGGCCGAACCGTTCGCGGAACGTGCTGCCATCGGGCATGAGCGCATCGCCGGGATAATCGATATTCTCGGGTTCTTCCTCGGCGTTGAGGTGGTAGAGATTGCCGAGGAATTCGTCAAAGCCGTTATTGGTGGGCAGGTGTTCGTCGCGGTCGCCCAGGTGGTTCTTGCCAAACTGACCCGTGGCATAGCCTTCGGCCTTGAGAAGCCCGGCGATGGTGGGATCCTCGATCTGCATCCCTTCCTTGGCGCCGGGCAGGCCCACTTTGGACAGGCCGGTGCGGAACACGGACTGACCGGTGATAAAGGACGAGCGGCCCGCGGTGCAGGATTGTTCGCCGTAATAGTCTGTGAACATCATGCCTTCTTCGGCGATCCGGTCGATATTCGGGGTCTCGTAGCCCATCATGCCGCGCGTGTAGGCGGAAATGTTGGACTGGCCGACATCGTCGCCCCAGATCACAAGAATATTCGGCTTTTCCTGGGCCAGCGCGGTGGATGCCGCGCCCCCCGCAATCAGCGCCGCGGCCAGGACCGGGCGCCTCAGTTTTTGCCAATCGAACATGCAAATCTCCCTGTAAAATACACACCCTTTCGCGAATATCGGGTCGGGTGCCGACAAAATATGTACCATCTTGGGGCAGAATCGGATCAAAAACAAACCCTGTCGTGAAACTGCGCGGCGCCCGGGTGGCGGCGCCCGGGTCGGCCTGCGCCACAACGGCAGGGTGGCCAAGGGCATCCGCGGGCGTTTCAGGCTGGACCGCGCCCGGTTTCATGGCAAGGTTGCACAGTCAGAGAGAGGGCAGGATGCGCGCACAGGACGAACCGGACGGCATGAACATTCTGTTCATCATGTATGACCAGTTGCGTTTCGACTATCTGAGCTGCGCGGGGCATCCCCATGTGCATACGCCCAATTTCGACCGGGTCGCGGCACGGGGCGTGCGCTTTACCAACGCCTATGTGCAATCCCCGATCTGCGGCGCCTCGCGCATGAGTTTCTATACCGGGCGCTATACCTCGTCCCACGGGGCGCAGTGGAACGGGTTTCCCCTGCGGGTGGGCGAACAGACACTGGGCGATCACCTGCGCCGCGCGGGCATGGCGTGCTGGCTGGTGGGCAAGACCCACATGAAGGCCGATGCCGAGGGCATGGCGCGGCTGGGGCTGAGCCCGGACAGCGTGATCGGCGCGCGCCAGGCGGAATGCGGCTTTGACAGCTGGGTGCGCGATGACGGGCTGTGGGCCGAAGGGCCGGACGGGTTTTATGACGGGAAACGCTCGCCCTATAACGAATATCTGAAATCCAGGGGCTATCCGTCGCACAACCCTTGGGCGGATTTTGCCAATGCCGGGGTGGACGCGAATGGCGACAAGGCGTCGGGCTGGATGTTCATGAACGCCGACAAGCCCGCCAATATCCGCGAGGAAGACAGCGAAACGCCGTGGCTGACCCGCAAGACCATCGAGTTCATCCAACAGGCGCGGGGGCGCTGGTGTGCGCATGTCAGTTTCATCAAGCCGCACTGGCCCTATATCGTGCCCGCGCCCTATCACGCGATGTACGGGCCCGATCACGTGCCCGCGCCCGTGCGCCATGTCAGCGAACGCGACGATCCGCACCCCGTATTCGGCGCCTATATGGAAAACCGGATCGCACAGGCGTTTCAGCGCGACGACGTGCGCCAAAAGGTGATCCCGGCCTATATGGGGCTGATCAGGCAATGCGACGACCAGCTGGGCGTGTTGCTGGACTATCTTGAAACCACCGGGCGCATGGACAGCACGATGATCGTGCTGACCTCGGATCACGGCGATTACCTGGGGGATCACTGGCTGGGCGAGAAAGACCTGTTTCACGACCCGTCGGTCAAGGTGCCGATGATCGTGTATGATCCGCGCCCCGGGGCAGACGCCACCCGGGGCACCACCTGCGATGCGCTTGTCGAGGCGATCGACCTGGCGGCGACCTTTGTGGATTTTGCCGGCGCAGAGGTGCCCGATCACATTATCGAGGGGCGGTCGCTGTTGCCCTGGCTGGAGGGGGGCACGCCCGCGTGGCGCGATTTCGTGGTGTCGGAATACGATTATTCCGCCACCCCGCAAGCGGTGAAGCTAAAGGTGGCGCCGCGCGATGCGCGCCTGTTCATGGTGTTTGACGGGCGGTTCAAGCTGATCCATGCCGAGGGCGGCTTTCGCCCGATGTTGTTCGATTTGCGCCTGGACCCGCAGGAATTCACCGATCTGGCAAAGGGCGACAGCCATAATGCCGAGATTGACCGGCTGTATGCGTGCCTGGCCCGGTGGGGGCGGCGCATGTCGCAGCGGGTGACACGCTCGGACGCGGATATCAACGCCGCGCGGGGGCGATCCCTGCGGCGGGGCATCCTGCCGTTTCTGGTGGATGGCAGCGAAGTGCCCGAGGATATGATCCGGGCCTATCGCGGACCGGCGCCGCGCGATTACACGAAACCCCAAAGCGACCCGCCTGATACCTGAGGCAGGGCTTTGGCGGGCCGGGGCGCAAGTTTCAGCCCGTGCCGCGCGCCGCCGGAAGCCGGTGGTTCAGCTGTTTGGCGGACCGCTTTGGCCAGGCGCCCGCCAGCCGCAATGCGCGCCTATCGGCGCAGCTTGCGCAGCAGACTTTCCTTTTTCGGGGTAAACGGCGCATAGCGGGCGGCGAAATCGAACATCCAGGACCGTTTCAGAACCGGTTTCCAATGGGTGAACGTATCAAATCCGGCCTTGCCGGAATAGCTGCCCGAGCCGGAGGCGCCAACCCCGCCAAAGGGCAGGTTGGGGCAGACCATGAACATCAGCACGTCGTTGACACAGACCTGCCCGGCGCTGATCGCGCCCAGCATCTGATCGGTAAAGCCCGTGTCGTTGGAAAACAGGTACAGCGCCAGCGGCTTGTCCCGGCTTGTGACATGCCCGATCACCTCGTCGCGGGATGTCCAGCCGCGTACCGGCAGGATCGGGCCAAAGATTTCCTCGGTCATCAGGCGTGACGTGTCCCCGGCATCGGTGACAATGGTGGGCGCGAGATAAAGATCGTCGCGGTCGCTGTCGCCGCCATGCAGGATGGTGGCTTCGTCCAGATAACCCGCCAACCGATCGAAATGGCGCGTGTTCACGATGCGGCCATAGCTGTCCGAAGCGCGCGGATCGGCCCCGTACATCGCCGTGATTTCACGTTTGAGCGCGGCGATGAACGCGTCCTTGATGCTGTCATGCACCAGCACGTAATCGGGCGATATGCAGATCTGCCCGGCATTCTGCCACTTGCCCCAGGCGATGCGGCGGGCGGTCAGGTCAAGATTGGTGCTCTGGTCGATGATGGCGGGGCTTTTGCCGCCCAGTTCCAGCGTCACCGGCGTAAGGTGGCGGGCCGCGGCGGTGGCGACGATACGGCCCACATGGCCGTTGCCGGTGTACAGGATGTGCTCGAACCGTTCTTCCAGCAGCGCGCCGGTTTCGGCCGGGCCGCCCTGATAGACGGCGACGCATTCGGGATCGACATAGGCGGGCAGCAGCTCCTGGAGCACCTGCGCCGTGGCGGGGGCCAGTTCAGAGGGTTTCAGCACCACGCAATTGCCCGCCGCCAGTGCGCTGGCCATCGGGGTCAGCCCTTCCTGGATGGGATAGTTCCACGCGGCGATGTTCAGCACCACGCCCAGCGGTTCGGGCATCAGCCAGCTTTTGCCCGGCATGGCCAGCATCGCGGTGCGCGCTTTTCGGGGCGCGGTCCACCTGGTCAGGGATTTCAGCGCCACCCGGATCTCGTCCTTCACCGAGGCGATCTCGGTTGTCCAGCCCTCGGTGGGGTGTTTGCGCAGATCGGCGTGCAGCGCCTCGAGGATGGGCTTTTCCTGCTCGATCAGCATCCGGCGCAAACCTTCCAGCTGGGCGCGGCGCCAGGCCAGAGGGCGGGTCTTGCCCGAGTGATAGGCGGCGCGCAGGCGCGCCACGACGCCGGTGTCGGTGGCAAATTCCGGCTGGGGAACGGTCATGTCGGTATCCTTGTCGCAAGGCCGGCCCCCGAAAAGGGGCCAACCTGATGCGTGGCGGCGTGTCAGCCCGCCACCATGCCTTCGGCCCGGGCATAGGCCAGCGTGTCGTCCAGCGTTGCCGCGAACCGGGACACCATTTCGCGCACCTGATCCCCGGTGATGATCAGCGGCGGGCAAAAGGCGATGGCGTCCTTGATATTGCGGATGATCAGCCCGTGATCATGGGCACGTTCGAATACATAGGCGCCCAGCTTGCCCTCGCGGTCAAAGCGGGTGCGGGTGGCCTTGTCGGCGACCAGCTGAACCGCGGCGATCAGCCCTTCGCCGCGAATTTCGCCCACCAGCGGGTGATCGGCGAACCGGGCCAGTTCGGCGCGCAGCACACGGCCCATGGCGGCGGCGTTCTCCACCAGGTTCTGTTCCTCGATGATGGCGAGATTCTCCAGCCCGACGGCGGTGGCGACAGGGTGGCCGGTGCCGGTAAACCCATGGCCCAGCGTGCCCAGCTTTTCCGAATGGTCGGCGATGGTCTGATACACCGCGTCGGTCATCATGATTGCCGCCAGCGGCTGATAGGACGAGGTGAGCTGTTTGGACAGAACCATGAAATCCGGCGTGATATCAAAGGTTTCACAGGCAAACATCTTGCCGGTGCGGCCAAAGCCGGTGATCACCTCGTCGGCGATCAGCAGGATGTCGTGCTTCTTGCAGATCGCCTGGACCTTTTCCCAATACCCGGCGGGCGGCACCAGAACGCCGCCAGCACCGATCAGCGGTTCGCCGATGAAAGCGGCGATGGTATCGGGGCCTTCTTCCTGGATCACCGCCTCGATCTCGTCGCGGGCCTCGTCGCTCATGAGGGCGATGTCTTCCTCTACCGCCTCGGGCGGGGCGAACGCCGCGGCCGTGCGCAGGATGAGCCCCCCGCCCGGCAGATCGAAACCGGCATGGTTCCAGGGCAGCCCGGTCAGCGACCCCGACGCAACGGTGATGCCGTGATAACCGCCGGTCCGGGCGATGAATTTCTTTTTCCCGGGCCGGCCCAGCGCGTTGTTGAGGAACCAGATCAGCTTGATCACCGTGTCATTGGCCTCGGAGCCGGAATTGGTGAAGAACACCTTGGTCAGATGTTCGGGCGTCATTTCCACCAGCTTGTCGGCCAGGCGCGCGGCGGGGCCATGGGTTTTCTGGGCAAAAACGTGGTAATAGGGCAACTGGGCCATCTGTTGCGCGGCGGCATCCACCAGCCGCTGCTGGCCAAAGCCCACCGCGACCGACCACAACCCGGCGAGCCCCTCGATATATTCGTTGCCCTGCGCGTCGCGCACATAGACACCATCGCCTTCGGCCATCACGCGCGGGCCTTCGGCCTCTAGCTTGCGGGCATTGGTGTAGGGGTGCAGATGCGCGGCCTTGTCCAGCTCTGCCGTGGAATTGTGAATGGTCATGTGTTTGCCTCCTGTTTCGGCGCGTCCGGGGCGCCGATGCAAAATGGTTCCCGGTCCGGTGCCACTCCCCCCATTTGGGCGGTCGTGTTCCGGGCCGCTATACTTGGCACCGCCAAAGGGAAGGGTTTTGTCGGGAAATGCAACCGTGTTGCAGCCGGTCAGCCGCATTTCGGCCGTTGGTCGGGCGGATCGTCGCGAAGATGTGGCAGGCCGCCGGACCTGTGACAAGTCCCGACGGGGCGTAAGGGCGCCGGGAGGCCGCTGTTTTGTCCGGGTCGGGCGCAAGGCCTCCGGGCGCCACGCCGATCCCGGCAAGCCGCCGCCCCCGTGGGGCGACGGCGTTCAGGTTCGGCGCGCTCAGGCCAGGGTGGCGGGATAGCCGGCTTCGCTCAGCGCGGCCTGAAGCGCGGGCGCGGTCTGGGCCGAGACCACGGAAACGGTTTTGGCCTCGATATCCGCATCGACCCGGGCGGTGGGGTCGATGGCCTTGACCGCCTTGTCGATCGCGGCGCTGCAATGACCGCAGCTCATGTCCGGTACGTGGAATTTCATTCTGTCTTCTCCTTTTGAAGTGACCCTGTCGCAGGTGACTGGCAGTGGAAGAATGGTCATGGCTGGACCGGCCGCGCTGGCCGGGTGCAACCGGTCGAATCCTCTCAGGTAAGGATAGATAGAGCTTCCAGTCGATGGAGGGTCAAGGGGGTGTCCGCAACTTTGTGGCCAATGGCGGCCGCGCGCGATCAGGGCGCGGGCGGCGGGGCTGCCTTGTCGCCGGAATGGCGTGCCACGCCCGAGGCGCGGGCCGACCAGCACATGTCGCAGACCGGATCGCCATGCGAAAGCGTGCGGGCGCGGCGATAATGGCCCCGTTGCCCGTCGCTTGCGATCAGATCGGCGCCCGGCCAGTCATAAAGGCACCAGCTTTGCCGGAATGCCGCAAGCACCTCCGGGTCGTTGTCTTGTTCCGAAATGGCCCGCGCCAGGCTTTGCGGCGGGCAATGGGTGAAACTGGTCTGCACCACGCCCGGTTCGTGCAGGAATTCGGCGGCGTAACCGGGCGCGCCAACAGGGCGGAAAGGGAACACCAGCAGCGTGCGCAGCGTCCAGCGCAGGCGCCGCTCCGGGTCTCGGGTGACGGCGCGGTAGGGCAGGGAGGTCAGCAACAGCATCTGCCGGTACAGTTTCCAGCCGATATCGGCAACGATCTCGCGGCTGCATTCGGGGGTGATGCTCATCTTGCGCAGGGCGGTGTCGGCGGCCACCGTCACAAGTGCAAGCTCTGCCATCAAGCGCCCGCCACCGGTCACACCCGCCGCCGGGAAGCCCCGTGCGTGATTTGACCAGTATTCGGCGGTCCACAAGCTGTGTCAGCCCGCCATCAATCAAAGCTGTGTCTTCTGAAGGTGATCGATCCAGGTTTCGCTCGGCCAAGGCACTTTCAAGATCACCGCGTGTCATTGGACCATTGCTGTTGATCTGCCATGACACGAACGGGATTGGCAACACTGGCACCGCGCTGCCAATGCGAGACATCAGTTCGCGTGCAAGGGGGATGGTCAAATCCTCGTCCATGCTGTTTTGGAAACTGCGCAGCGACAGAGGCTTCGGTGTTACCGGCAATCCGGCGGCGATCCAGCCGGGACCGCTGCCCGATCCCAACATGCCTTCGGAGATATCGGCGAATCCGGTTTCGTAACCGGCCTGCCGCAGCGCGCGTATCACCGACCCCGAGCGCCCGCCCGTGGCACAGATCAGGCCGACCTGTCGGCCCTCGGCCAGTTCCCTGGCGCGGAACAGGCGTCTGGCAAAATCGGGTTCATGCATGCTGATCGGCCAGATCCCGGCGCCCACGCCGGTTTCACGCCATTCGTCGCGGGTCCGCACATCGACGACACGCGCCGTATCGTTCAGCAGCGCGTCAAAGGCTTCATCCACCGACCAGACACGACGTGCCTGCGCGGCGCCGGGAGATGCCGTGAGTGTGGCGGGCAGGGCCGCGATGCCCAGCAGGAATAAGCGGCGGTCAACGTGTTGTCCCATGTCTGATCCCCCCCCCGCTCAGGCGGCGTCGACGGCACGGGCCAGCATGTCGCGAACCTGTCCGGCGACCTTGTGCAGATCGGAGTTTTGCACGGCGGCCATGGAGGCGACCGGATCGATCGCGCTGATCTCGGTGCCGCCCTCGACCGCGCGCAGGATCACGTTGCAGGGCAGCATTGCGCCAATGCGCGGTTCCAGCCCGATCGCTTCCCAGGCCAATTTGGGATTGCAGGCGCCCAGGATGCGGTATTCGTCCATTTCGGCGCCAATCTTGTTCTTCATGGTTGTCTTCACGTCGATTTCCGTCAGAACACCGAACCCCTGATCCCCCAGTGCGGCGCGCACGCGCGCCTCGGCGTCGTCGATCCGGCTGTCTTCCAGCAAGCGATCATATGTGTAGCCCATGGCATATGTCCTTTCACAGTGTTCCTGACCGTGCCGCGCAAAGATCCGCGACCGGCATGAGTGTTTCAGGGCGCGGGCCTGATCACAAGCATGGTTCTTCCTGTCGGCACGTCGCCGCGCGCCTTGTGCCGATGGTGGCGCGCCGCGCCGTCTGCCGCCGTCTGCCACCGTTTACAATGGGCGCGCCGGGGCACAGATCGTATACTGTCATATGAAGGCCGATCGGCGGAATTTGCATCTGACGAAATGTATCTGTGTGTCGCAGCGGCAGGGGCTGATACAATCGGCGACAAAAATGCGGCTGCTGACGGCGCCAGACTCGATTAAGAAGGAGCCCATGCCGCACGCGCCCCATATCCTTGTCGTCGACGACCATCAGCAGATTCGCGACAGCGTTACGCGCTATCTGGAAAAGAACGGAATGCGCGCGACGGCGGCGAAGGACGCGATGGACATGGATGCCAAGCTGTCCAGAGGGCATTTCGACCTGTTGGTGCTGGATGTGATGATGCCCGGCGAAAGCGGTCTGTCCGTGTGTCAGCGGCTGTCGGTCAACAAGACGATCCCGATCATCATGCTGACGGCGCTGGGGGAAGAGACCGACCGGATCGTGGGGCTGGAAATCGGTGCCGATGACTACCTGGCGAAACCGTTCAACCCGCGCGAATTGCTGGCCCGGATCAAGGCCGTGCTGCGCCGCGCCCCGCAATCGGAAACGGTGGCGGGGGAACTTGCCGGAAAACGGGTGGCGTTCGGGCATCTTGTTCTGGATGTGGACCGGCAGGTTCTGCTTGGCCCTGACGGTGCCGAGACGTTGCTGACCTATGCGGATTTCAAGCTTTTGTCGGTTCTTCTGGAAAGACCGCGAGTGGTTTTGAGCCGCGAGCAGCTTCTGGATCTGACCCAGGGCCGGGCGGCAGGGCCACTTGACCGGACGATCGACAACCAGATCAGCCGGTTGCGGCGCAAGGTCGAGCCGGACATCCTGCGCCCGAAAATCATCAAGACAATCCGCAACGGCGGGTATTGCCTGTCGGTCGATGTTGAAGTGAGCGACTGATGTCCGGGTTCCTGCGCAGCTTGAGGGTTCAGCTTGTCCTGCTTGTCGTTGCCGCGCTGACGGCGGCCCAGCTGGTCAGCCTGTGGCTGTTTGCGGATGAACGCAGCCTGGCGGTGCAGGCCGCGCTGGGATTTGAGGCGGCCGGGCGCGCGGCAAACGTCGCGCGGCTGATCGAGGAGGCCCCCGACAATCTTGATCCGTCCATCCTGCGTGCCGCGAATTCGCCGCTGGTCCGGTTCGATCTTTCGGACAAGCCGGCAATCGAGCATTCGGATCATTCCGACGGGGGCGGGATCGAGACGCGCATCAGGGCCTTGCTGGACGACAATTTCAGCCGCGATATCCGGGTCGAACTGCACGAGATCGAGGGGCAGATCGTGCCGCTGAGCCATTTGTCGCCGGAGATGGCGGAAATGCACATGGCGACAATGGGGCGCGACATGTCGGCGATCGAGATGAACCTGTCGATCGCCGTCGAGGGAAGCCGCTGGCTGAATGTCGGTACGCGGTTCGAGCGCCCTCCGATCCAGTGGCCGTTCTATTCCATGCTGACCTTCGCGCTGTCAGCGGCGGCAATCCTGATCGCCGTGTGCTGGTTTGTGATGACCGGTCTGCTGGGGCCGTTGCGGCGCCTGGTCGGCGCGGCGGACCGGCTGGGGCGGGGCGAAGATGTCCAGGAACTGCCCGTGGCGGGGCCAACCGAAGTGCGGGATCTGACACTGACATTCAACCGGATGCAGGACCGGCTGACCCGGTTCGTGGCGGACCGGACCCGGCTTCTGGCGGCGCTGGGGCATGATCTGCGCTCGCCGCTCACGGCAATGCGGGTGCGGGCCGAACTGGTGGACGAAGACGAAACCCGCGACAGCCTTGTGGCGTCGATCGAAGAGATGCAGTCCATGGTGGATGCCACCCTGACCTTCGCGCGCGGGCTGGCGGGCTCGGAAGAGCCCGAAGTCGTCAATGTCGGAGACTTCCTGGAGGAATTGCGGGCGAACATGGTGACACGGTTCGACCTTGACGGCGATCCCAGCTACGAAGCCCGGATCCGCCCCCACGCAATGCGGCGCGCGCTGCGCAACGTGATCGAGAACGCGGTGCGCTATGGCGGCGGCGCCCGTGTTCGCCACGGGGTCCGGGACGGCGACATGATGATCACGGTTGACGATGACGGGCCCGGAATCCCCACGACCGAGCTGGAACGGGTGTTCGATCCGTTTTTCCGGCTGGAGCAATCACGCTCGCTTGAGACCGGCGGGCACGGCCTGGGCCTGTCCATCGCCCGGACGATCATACGCGCCCATGGCGGCGACATCATGCTGTCCAATCGTGACGAAGGCGGCCTGCGGGCGACCATTGTCATTCCACTTGCATCCTTCACCTGAGGAAAGGGAACTGATATGAAACGGATACTTGCCGCGACCGGGATTGCACTCCCTGCCTGGTCGACAACAGCAATCGCGGATATTTCCTCGCAACGGGGATCGGAGTGGGGATCGGAGTATGGGCATATGATGTATTGGGGTGGCGGACACGGATTGTTCGGAGGTCTCATGATGATTGTTTTCTGGGGCGCCATCATCGCGTTGATCGTTTTTGCGGTGCGCTGGTTCGCCAGGACCGACCAGGCCGGCAAAGACCAGGGCGGCCAGGGGGCGTCGGATGCGATCGAAATCCTGAAAACCCGTTTTGCCAATGGCGAACTGGACGAAGAAGAATACAAGCGGCGCAAATCGGTTCTCGAAAGCTGAGGCGCCTGACCACCCGGCAGAGCCGTCGAAGGCTCCTGCCACGAACCATTACTGAGGGACCGATACATGATACCTGAAATCGGACATTTCGCCCTTGCTCTGGCGCTGGGGCTTGCCCTGGTTCAGAGCATCTTGCCGCTGATCGGCGCAAACCGGGGCAAACTTTTGTGGATGCGTTCCGCGAAAACAACCGCGATCGCGCAGATCGTACTGGTGGCGATT
>FYBJ01001584.1_pt1 | contig 11976 bp, 13 predicted proteins | sample 1134611 | NCBI WGS metagenome assembly FYBJ01 (sample SAMEA104116008, study PRJEB20421) | marine metagenome | isolation source: marine | reverse complement strand
CTCGCGCAGGCGGGCGCGGTCTTGCAGATAGATGCATGAGGCGTAAACGGGTGTCATGCGCCCCAGATACAGGCGCAAAGTGAGTCTATCAAGGTCTGCCGTGCGGGTCGGGTGATGCTCAAGTGCCGCAAGGGCACAGCTGCGTGAGATCGCTTGGGCGATTCATTGAATTGTCATTTAGGCGTTGTTACCTTAAAGGCACCCCAGCGTCGGGGGGCTGTCGACGCGCAAAAAGGAGGACAATGTCCTGTCAACGCATGCAGAGGTGGCTAAATCCACCGACGGACGGGCCGCTATGATGGCTCAGTCTCAACTCACCAGCGAAAAGCTGCTTGAGCGAATTCTATCTTCTCTCAACGATGATAAGGCCGAAGATGTTGTGCAGATCGACCTGCGCGGCAAGACCGAGATCGGTGATTACATGATCATCGCATCGGGTCGTTCGACGCGCCAGGTGTCGTCGATGGCCGAGAAGCTGACGGACCGCATCAAGCAGGAGTTCGGGTTTACCTCGAAGGTCGAAGGCAAGGATGCCGGCGACTGGGTTCTGATCGATACGGGCGATGTGGTTGTGCACATCTTCCGCCCAGAGGTGCGCGAGTTCTATCAGCTGGAAAAGATGTGGCTGCCGCAGGGTAGCAGCGCCTCAGCCAACTGAGGCGTTTTCGCCCCTGTTGGCTTGGGGGTGTGTGACACATCATGCGTATCAGCATTTGCGTGGTCGGCCGCTTGCGGGCCGGACCCGAGAAAATCCTCATTGACGACTATCTGACCCGGTTCGACCGGACAGGGCGGGCCTTGGGCCTTGGCCCTGCGCGCGTGGTCGAGGTTGAGGACAAGAAGAACGCGGGCATGGGCGCCGAGGCCGCGCTGCTGCGCAAGGCGCTGCCCAAGGGCGCGGTGATCTGCACGCTGGATGAGCGCGGCAAAGTGCTGTCATCGCCCGATTTTGCCGGACAGCTTGGCAAATGGCGCGATGCCGGGCGGCAGGATCTGGCGCTGATCATCGGGGGGGCGGATGGCCTCGACCCGTCCCTGCGCGCCGAGGCGGATTTTTCGATTTCCTTCGGCAAGATGGTCTGGCCGCACATGTTGGTGCGGGTGATGCTGACCGAGCAGCTGTATCGCGCTGCCAATATCCTGTCAGGCGGGCCGTATCACCGGGTGTGATTTACTCTAGATCGATGACGTAGGTGTCCGCGTTCCAGCCGTGGGCGGAATCACGGGCGCGGATCTGGATCTGTGTGGTGTCTGCCGGGATCTGCACGCCGCTGAGCGAGCGTGTGAAGGGCTGTTCATCAACGTGTGGGTGGAACAGCACACGCATCCCCAGCTCTTTGCCGTCCATGTCGAGCACCTGCCAGCCATCCGCGTAATGATCCCAACCCGTGTCGGGATGGCGGATTGTGACATCGAATCGCCAGGTGTCGCCGCTGGCGCGGGCAGTGGCTTTTTCGATCAGCGGGGCGTCGGCCAGCGCAGGGGCGGCTAGGACCAGGAAGGGGATCAGGTATCTCATGAGCGGAGCCTATCGCGAATTCGATGAGGGTTCAGGTCACGACTCTGTGTTCGGAGGAAGCTTCAGCAAAACCCTGCGCGAATGCGAGGCAAACTCGCGCCGATAGAGGATTGCGAGTGTGACGGCGGTGGCCAAGAGAAGGGGCACGGGCCCGAGCATCCATGCGGTCGAGGCGAGCGCGAAATAGATTGTTCTGAGCGCCTTGTTGAAGCTGCGCGCGGCGGTAATTGAAATCTCGGCCGATTGTGAGGCACGAGGTGCGCAATGCGGGTCTTCGGGGTCGTTGGGTACGGCGGCCATCAGTACGGCGCAATAGCCAAACAGGCGGTGGGACCAGACGAATTTCAGAAACGCATTTGATAAAAGAAGTATTACGATCAGGATCTTGATCTCCCAGACCATTGCGGGTGCGCTGCCGATGGCAAGGTCTTTGGCGACACCGGCCAGCCTCTCCGTGTTGCCGAACAAGGCCAGGCCACCCCCGATCGCGATCATCGAAGTGGAAGCAAAGAACGTTGTGCTTTGACGCATGTTCCCAACCAGCTGGGCGTCGAACACGCGCGGCTGTCGTGTGATCATCTGGGTCATCCAGTCGTGGCGAAACTCGTCCATCAACGCCGAAACCGAGGGTTTGTTGGGCGCAGGGTTTTCAATCCGCCATCCGATCCAGAGCCACCCGGCAATCAGGCAGGTCACGGCCACATAATCCAGTGGCGAAAACAACAGGGCGCGGTCAATCCAAGTCATGCGCTGACCCTACGATTTACCAGTTGGACTTGCCAGATCGCATAATTGGTAATATTATTTTACCAAACGGAGGATCCTGCATGGAAATGCCCACACCCAACGCGGCCGTTCTGGCGCGCAAGGCAAGGCTGGTCGAGCGGCTGCAACATGTGTTGCCCGATGATGCCGTGATTCATGAAGAGGCCGAGACTCGCGCTTATGAGTGCGACGCGCTGACGGCGTACAAATGCCCGCCAATGTTGGCGGTTCTGCCGGCCTCGACCCAAGAGGTGTCTGACGTTCTGCGCATCTGCCATGAGGAAGGCGTACCGGTGGTGCCGCGTGGTTCGGGCACGTCGCTGGCCGGTGGTGCTCTGCCCACGGCGGATTGCGTCATTCTGGGTGTGGCGCGGATGAACGATGTGCTTGAGACCGACTACGCCAACCGGGTCATCCGGGTGCAGTCGGGGCGCACCAACCTGAGCGTCACGGGCGCGGTCGAAGAAGAAGATTTCTTTTACGCACCTGACCCCTCGTCCCAGCTGGCCTGTGCCATTGCAGGCAACGTGGCGATGAATTCGGGCGGGGCGCATTGTCTGAAATACGGCGTCACCACGAACAACCTGCTGGGCGTCACCATGGTGATGATGGATGGCACCGTGGTGGAGATCGGGGGCGCGCATCTGGATGCGGGCGGGTTGGACCTGCTGGGTGTGATCTGCGGCTCCGAAGGTCAGCTGGGTGTCGTGACCGAGGCGACGCTGCGGATCCTGCACAAGCCCGAAGGCGCGCGGCCCGTGTTGATCGCGTTTGATGACAATGAGGTCGCCGGCCATTGCGTCAGTGACATCATCAAATCGGGCATCCTGCCGGTGGCGATCGAATTCATGGATACGCTGTGCATTCAGGCCTGTGAAAACTTTGCCAAGGCGGGATATCCCGATTGCCATGCCCTGCTGATTGTCGAGGTCGAGGGGTCGGAGGCCGAGATCGATTATCAACTGTCCAAGATTGTCGAGATCGCCAAGCGCCACAATCCGGTGGAGCTGCGCGAAAGCCAGTCCGAGGAAGAAAGCGCCAAGATCTGGCTGGGGCGCAAGTCGGCCTTTGGCGCCATGGGGCAGATGAACGACTATATGTGCCTGGATGGCACGATCCCGGTGTCGTCGCTGCCGATGGTGTTGCGTCGGATTGGCGAGATGAGCGAACAGTATGGCTTGCCGGTGGGCAATGTGTTCCATGCGGGCGATGGCAATATGCATCCGCTGATCCTGTTTGATGCCAACAAGCCCGGCGATCTGGAACTGTGTGAAGAGTTCGGGGCCGAGATCCTGAAGCTTTGCGTTGATGCGGGCGGCTGTTTGACCGGCGAGCATGGGGTGGGCGTCGAAAAGCGCGATCTGATGCTGCATCAATATACGGCGGCGGATCTGGAAGCGCAGATGGCGGTCAAGGATGTGTTTGACCCGGCGTGGCTGTTAAACCCGGCCAAGGTGTTTCCCTTGTCCGTGACTGAATCGCGGCGCGGGGCGCAGGTGGCAGCCCAGTGATCGAGGCGTTGTTCGAGGCGTTGATGGGGGCGTTGCCCCCAAACCCCCAGAGTATTTCGGAAAGGGTGAAATGAGACCTGAGACTGAGGGCCAGCTGGCCGAGATCGTGGCCGGATTGAGTGAACCTGTGCGCATTGTCGGCGGCGGCACCCGTGGCGTTGCCGGACCAGAGGCCGAGCTGAGCGTCGCGGGGTTGAGTGGCATCGAACTTTATGAGCCGGGCGCTTTGACGCTGGTGGCCAGGGCCGGGACGCCGGTGGCCGAGATCGAGGCGGCGCTCGCGGCAGAAGGTCAGCGGTTGGCGTTCGAGCCGATGGACCATCGTGGACTGTTGGGCACCGAGGGTGAGCCGACGATTGGCGGGGTTGTCGCGGCCAACATCTCTGGCCCGCGCCGGGTGCAGGCGGGGGCGTGCCGCGATTTCCTGTTGGGGGTGCGCTATGTCGATGGCCTGGGGCAGGTGATCAAGAATGGCGGCCGGGTGATGAAGAATGTTACCGGCTATGATCTGGTCAAGCTGATGGCGGGGTCCTGGGGGACCCTGGGCGTGCTGAGTGATGTGTCGCTGAAGGTGTTGCCGCTGGCCGAGGCGGAAGAAACGCTGTGTGTTGCTGTGGACGGGGCCGCGCGGGCGGTTGAGGCGATGTCGGGCGCGCTGGGGTCTCCGTTTGATGTGTCCGGGGCGGCGTATGATCCGGTGGCGGGGCGTGTGGCGTTGCGGGTTGAGGGGTTCGCCGGGTCGGTGGCCTATCGGGTCGAAAAATTGCGCAGCGTTGTCGGGGCCCATGGCGAGGTGTCCATTGCCGAGGACAGCGCCGGATTGTGGCGGGACGTGCGTGATGTCGCGGCGTTTCATGGGGAGCCGGGCGATGTCTGGCGGATGTCCGTGAAGCCGTCGGAGGCGCCTGCCTTGGCGGATCGGTTGAGCGCGAATGGGGTTCTGTTTGACTGGGGCGGCGGGCTGATCTGGGCGCGGGTGTCAGAGGGGACGGATTTGCGTGCCAGGCTGGGTGATGTATCCGGACACATGACGCTTGTTCGGGGCAAGGGGCAGGCGAAGTTCCAGCCCGAGCCTGCTCCGGTTGCGGCGATCAGCGCGCAGGTGCGGCAGCGGTTTGATCCGCGCGGGCTCTTTAATCCGGGACTGATGGGGTAGGACATGCAGACGACATTTACATCAGAGCAGTTGCAGGATCCTGCCATCCAGCGCTCGAATGAAATCCTGCGCAGCTGCGTGCATTGCGGGTTCTGTACCGCGACCTGCCCGACGTATCAGGTTCTGGGGGATGAGCTGGACAGCCCGCGGGGGCGGATTTATCTGATCAAGGACATGCTGGAGAACAACCGTGTGCCGGATGAAAAGGTGGTCAAACATGTTGACCGGTGTCTGTCCTGTCTGGCGTGCATGAGCACCTGCCCGTCGGGTGTGCACTACATGCATCTGGTGGATCACGCGCGCGAGTACATCGAGAACAATTACAAGCGGCCCTTGTCGGATCGGGCGCTGCGGTGGGTGCTTGCGCAGATCCTGCCTTATCCGATGCGGTTTCGGTTGGCGCTGTTGGGGGCCAGGATCGGGCGGCCATTTCGGCGGCTGCTGCCGGATGCGCGGCTGCGGGCGATGCTGGACATGGCGCCCAGGACGATCCCCCCGGTCAGTCGCAATGATGATCCGCAGAGCTTTGCGCCTGTGGCGCCGCGCAGGAAACGGGTGGCCCTGATGACGGGGTGTGCACAGAAGGCGCTGAACACCGACATCAACGATGCCACGATCCGGCTGCTGACGCGGCTGGGGTGCGAGGTTGTGGTGGCCGAGGGCGCGGGCTGTTGCGGGGCGTTGACACACCACATGGGCAAGACGGCCGAGAGCCATGAGACCGCCGCCAGGAACATTCGCGCTTGGGTGGCTGAGATGGACGGCCAGGGGCTGGATGGGATTGTAATCAACACCTCGGGCTGTGGCACAACGGTCAAGGATTATGGCCATATGTTCCGCAATGACCCGCTGGCCGACGATGCGGCACGGGTGTCGGGGATCGCGATGGATGTCAGCGAGCTGCTGATGCGGCTCGACCTGCCGGAGGGCGCGGACAAGGGGCTGACGGTGGCGTATCACGCGGCCTGTTCGCTTCAGCATGGACAGCAGATCAAGACGCACCCCAAGACTTTGCTCAAACGGGCGGGGTTCAAGGTGGTCGAGCCCGCGGATTCGCATCTGTGCTGTGGCAGTGCAGGAACCTACAACCTGATGCAGCCCGAGATTTCGGGGCAGCTGAAAGCGCGCAAGGTGAGGACACTGGAGGCAAAGAAGCCGGACCTGATTGCCGCCGGGAACATCGGCTGCATGATGCAGATCGGGTCCGGGACCGAGGTGCCGATCGTGCATACCGTCGAGCTTCTGGATTGGGCGACGGGTGGGCCGCCGCCGCCTGCGCTGACCGCGCCCGGAAAACGTGCGCCTGAAATTCCGATTTTGCGCTGACTTGCCGTGTCAGGCTGGGCTGCTAGGGTGCCCGGCAACGACACGCAAATGAGTGAGGCGCAGATGGGAAATCCGGCGGGAATTGATCAGAGCAGGCTGCTTGAAGCCCATGATTGGAGCTTTCCGGTTCCCATCGCCTATGGCCCCGGACGTCTGGCTGAGATCGGGGCGAAATGCGTGGCGCTGGGCGTGCGGAACCCGTTGATCGTGACCGACCGGGGGAGTCGGGACCTGCCGTTCATTGCTGAGCTGATTGACTGTCTCCTTGCCGCTGATTTGGAGAGCCAGGTGTTTTCCGAGATCTCTCCGAACCCCCGCGATGACGAGATTGGCGCAGGATGTGATGCCTTTCGCGCCGGCACCCATGACGCCATCATCGCCATCGGGGGCGGCAGCGCGATGGATGGGGGCAAGGCGATCTGCCTGACCGCCAACAATGATGTCGACCTGTGGGCGTTTGAGTTTGAGCAGCCCGTTCCGGATGTGCCACGCGACCAGCCCTTTCCCACACTGATCACCATTCCGACGACAGCCGGAACCGGGGCCGAGACCGAAAGCACGGCGATGGTCACGCATGTCGAAAAAGGCATGAAATTCTGCATCTGGCATCCCGCCCTGAAACCGTCGCTTGCCCTTTTGGATCCGGCGCTGACCATTGGTTTGCCACCCCACCTCACTGCCTGGACCGGGGTCGATGCGATGACCCACGCGATCGAAGCCTTCTGCGTGCCCGAATTTCATCCGTTGTGTGATGGCCTGGCGTTGGAGGCTTTGGCCCTGATTTCGCAATGGTTGCCCGTTGCTTACCGCGAGCCGGACAACATGGTTGCTCGGGGGGGGATGTTGGTGGGTTCTTGTCTGGCCGGGATCGCATTCCTGAAAGGGTTGGGGATGGTGCATGCGATCTCGCACATGGTGGGGGCCGAGTATGACACCCAGCACGGGCTGACAAATGCGATCATCCTGCCGGCCGTGATGCGGTTCAATTTGGCGGATATGGAGGTCAAGGCGCGTCGCATGGCCGAGGCGATGCGGGTTGCGGATGACACGCCTGTTGGGCTTGTGGCGGCGGTTGACGCACTTCTGGACGATCTGGCGATCCCGAAATCGCTGGCCGAGATCGGGGTGCCGGTCGACTGTGTTGAAAGAATTGCAGAAAAATCGCTGCATGACAGTGCGGCGGGCACCAATCCGCTTGCTGTTGATCCGGGCACCGCCCGCCAGTTGGTCGAACAGGCGATCCGGCAGGCCAGATAAGCGCGCAAAACCGATCCCAAGTTGCCGCACGCGCGCCCTAATTTCGCCCCACCGCGCTCCTACCAATCCGAGACAACTCAGATGACCCGGAGGCCCGCGTGCGCACCTTTCTTAGAACCCTAGTATTGGCCGTGATGCCCTTTGCGGCAGCGGCCCAGGATGCGCGCCTGGAGCGGCTGGACACCACCCAGTCGGGGCGGGATTGGGAAGCGGTTGGCCGCCTGGATATTGATGGCACCGGGTTCTGCACGGGCGCGTTGATTGCACCGGACCTGGTGCTGACCGCAGCGCATTGCCTGTTCAATAAATCAACCAAAGAGCGCATTGACGCCGAACAGATCGAGTTTCTGGCCGGGTGGCGCAATGGCCGGGCCTCGGCTTACCGGTTTGTTCGCCGTGCCGTGGTGCATCCTGATTATGTCTATGATGGTGCGGTTTCGACCCAGCGTGTGCGCAATGATGTGGCGTTGCTCGAACTGCAACGTCCGATCCGCAACACAACCGTTGTGCCGTTCCAGACCGGAAAACGCCCGACCCGGGGCGAGGATGTCGGTGTTGTGTCTTATGCGCAAAACCGATCCGAGGCTCCTTCGTTGCAAGAGGTCTGCTCGGTCCTGGCGCAGCAGCAGGGCATTCTGGTGATGTCGTGCGATGTGGATTTTGGATCATCCGGCGCGCCAATATTCTCGTTCTCGGGGCAGGAGGCTCGCATCGTGTCCGTTGTATCGGCCAAGGCCGAAGTGCAGGGGGATCGTGTGGCACTTGGGACGGCACTTGAGGAATCGCTGGTGCTGCTCAGGGCGCAATTGGCATCGGGGCAGGGGTTCAATCAAACACCACCCCCATCGACCAACCGCATTCAGGTTGGGCAGGGGCGCCGCGAGATGGGCGCGAAGTTCATAAAACCATGAGGAGTCTGGTCGCGCTGATCCTGGGTCTGATGCTGGGCGGAATGGCCCAGGCGCAGACTTCGGGCCTGGTGCGGTTGAGCGATCGAGAGGACGTTCTGGGCTGGGAGGCCGTAGGGCGTCTGGATTTGGCGGGCAAGGGGTTCTGCACTGGCACCCTGATTGCGCCCGATCTGGTTCTGACGGCGGCCCATTGTGCTTTTGATCGCACGACAGGCGCGCATTATCCCGTGGAGCAGATCGTGTTTCGCGCAGGTCTGCGCGATGGACAGGCGATCGCCGAGCGGCAAGTCCGTCAGATTGCGACCCATCCTGATTTTGTGGCGGGCCAATCCCCTTCGGCTGATCGTGTGCGCGTCGATGTGGCGTTGATGCGGCTGGCCGAGCCGATCACCGTGGCGCAGGCCGATCCCTTTGTTTTGCATTCCGGCGATCTGACCGGGGCGGACGTCAGTGTTTCCTCTTATGGTCGGGGACGGGCCGAAGCGATCTCGCGGCAGCGCTCGTGTCAGGTTCTGCATCGCGCCGAGGGGGTGCTGGCCTTTGATTGCAACGTCACCTTTGGGTCGTCGGGGTCGGCAGTTTTTGCGCAGGTGGGTGATCGAGGGCGGATCCTGTCGGTGGTCTCGGCCATGACACAGGTCGAAGGGCGCAAGGTCGCCTGGGGTATGGAACTGCCTGAAATCGTTTCGTATCTGAAGCAGCGTTTGCGGGTTGAAGCCGCCGTGCCAAAGGCGACGGTAAGGCGGTTGCAGGTTGGATCAAGCCGCAATTCGACAGGGGCCAAGTTCGTCCGGCCGTAAGTTGCGGGTCGGGGGCTTGAAACCCGAAATCACCGCTCCCATCTCAATTCTACCGGGCCGCCTGTAACAGGGGTTCGGTGGAAAACAACCGCCCGTCCAGATGGAGGGCACCAGAGTTAAATCGCTCAAGAGATGAGGATACCGACCTATGCGTACATTCGATTTTGCACCGCTGCACCGTGCCAGCATCGGCTTTGACCAGATCGCAGACCTGATGGACCGGGTTCTGACCAACGACGTGGCGCAGCCCAGCTATCCGCCTTACAACATCGAAAAAACCGCCGCGGATGCCTATCGTATATCGATTGCCGTGGCCGGGTTTTCGGATGCCGACCTTTCGGTCGAGATGAAAGAGAATTCGCTGGTTGTTTCGGCCAAGAAGGCCGCAGACGAGACCGAGCGCACCTATCTGCACCGTGGCATCGCCACCCGCGCGTTCGAGCGTCGGTTTACCCTGGCAGATCATGTGCGCGTGACCGGTGCCAGCCACACGGGCGGGATGCTGCACATCGAATTGCAGCGTGAAGTGCCCGAAGCCCTGAAACCGCGCCGGATCGAGATCGCATCTGGTGCATCGGTCGAGCAGGAGCTGGTGGACGCCAGGCCCGTCAACTAACCGGAACCTCCCACCTCTCGCGTTCATTGCGGAATCCGGGCGCGAGGGGGCCAAGACAGCGTGTTGCGTGGCGTGCAGAGCGTTTCTGCCGAAACGCAACACGCTTCAGATAACCTCTCCCTCCCTTGGTTATCCAGCCCCGTGCCAGATTGGCGCGGGGTTTGGTGTTTGCAGGTTTGGTTTCGGGGGGCTCCCGCCCCTTTGGACCTTTCTGGCGAAAGGCGCCTCAGGGTTGGGCCGGGCGCCGCGCTGACGCGCGGCGCGGCGGCGCTGTGCCGCGGCTGTCAGGGGTATGACCTACGGGCGATTTGCGGCGATGGCGAGGCCATCGGCGACAGCGGTGAAGACCTCGGTAAAGCCGTGTTCGGCATTGGGGAAGAGGGCAGTCATCGCCTGGGGCACCAGCGACATCAGGCTGGAGCCGCCGACATAGACCACATGGTGCACGGACTGCGGAGCGCAGTTGGCCATCTGCAGGGTATCTTGAGCGGCTTTGTGCAATTCGATTGCAAAGTTTGACAGGCAACGCGCGATATCAAGCGCATCCAGCGGCGCGACCAGCCCACGTTCGATCATGTCGAGTTCGATGTGGGCCAGCGCCGTGTCGGGCGAATTGGCGGCGATTTTGCCGCGCTCGACGGCAAAGGCGAGATCGTGGCCCAGTTCATCGTCAAGCACTGCCAATAGTCGCCTTAGTTTGGTGGGCTCCTCGGCCAGAGTCAGCATGTCATTTGCCATCCGGCGGGTTTGCGCCGTGTAGAGGAAGGGGATTTTTTCCCATGTGGCAAGATCATTGAAGATGGCGTTGGGGGCGGTCAGGAGGCCGGCACCGGTGTCCTTGCGCAATTGTGTGCCCTTGCCCAGCAGAGGCATGACAGTATCAACATTGATGGCGCGGTCGAAATCTGTCCCGCCGATGCGGACACCGTGGGTGGCGAGGATTGTCACCTGCCCGTTGGCGTCTGTTTCGAACAGGGAAAAATCAGAGGTTCCCCCGCCGATGTCGACGATCAGGCCTCGGCCTTCGGTGGCGCCGCTGGCAATGGCGGCGGCTTCGGGTTCGGCCATGAAGCTCACATCGTTGAAACCGGCGGCCAGATAGCATTGACGCAGGTCCTCCTGCGCCTGTGCTTCGCGTGTATCTCCGGGGCTGTGGAAATTGACGGGACGGCCCGACAAGGCGGTGTCAAAGGTCAGGCCGGTTTGCACTTCGGCCCGTGTTTTGATGCGGGACAAGAAGCGCGCGATAATATCGACGAAGGTGACGCGTTCATTCAGAATCTGGCGTTTCTCGTGCATCAGCCCGGTGCCCAGCACCCGCTTGAGCGCGCGCATGAACCGCCCTTCGAGACCGTCGATCAAGGCTGCATTGGCTGGCGATCCGATCAGGGTTTGGCGTGTATCGAAGTCGAAGAAGAACGTCGTAGGCAGGGTTTTCTGTCCCGGCTCGATCTCGATCAGATGCGGTTTGCCGTCCAGAAGGATGCCCGCAGCCGAGTTGGAGGTTCCGAAATCAATACCCAATACGGGGCCATGCTGCGCCATGCCCGCACCCTCCTGCCTGAATCTGGAAAGTCGCCTGTTTACGGGCGCAGGAAAAAGGCGTCAAGCACGAGGAAACCAAGCCTTAACTGTTTGTGGAGATACTGCGGCTCTGCCCAAGAGAAGGCCCAACGCAATGGACAGTTCTGATATCGCGCTGGTTCAAGCCAGTTTCGCGCGCATCTTTGCCCGCAAGGCCGAGTTGGCGGACCGGTTCTATGTGCATCTGTTCGCGCGAATGCCCGAGGTTGAGTCGCTGTTTCGTGGCGATTTCATCAAGCAGAAGGAAATGTTTGCGACCATGCTTGCCTCGACCGTGCGCAGCTTGTCGAGTTACGATTCCTTTGCGCAACTGGCCGGGACACTGGCGAGCAGCCATGCCCGGTTCAAGTTGAGCGAGGCGCAAATGACAAACGCGGCCCAATCACTTGAAGCCGCGTTGCATGAGGTGATGGAGGGGAAACTGACCTCCGAGGAGGAGGCGGCCTGGACCCGCGCCATCGTCAAGCTGACGTCGACAATGGTCGCGCGTTAGGGCCGCCCAAGCCGATCAGACCGACATGCAGATGTATT
>FYBJ01002299.1_pt1 | contig 11984 bp, 9 predicted proteins | sample 1134611 | NCBI WGS metagenome assembly FYBJ01 (sample SAMEA104116008, study PRJEB20421) | marine metagenome | isolation source: marine | reverse complement strand
TGCTTTGTCGCGCGCAAGATCTGGCCACGGGCGGACAGGCTGTATCAGGCGTTTCTGACCGACCAGGCTGGCGCGATGAAAAAAACCGAACCGAATCCGGGCAAGATCGACCGCATCTTTGCCAAGGCGGTCGAGCGTCGGACACGGGGCCGCGATGGTTTGTACATGCAAAGCCGCTTTCCGCGCCACGGCAATGAAAACGGCCTGACCTCGAACCCTTATTCGATGTTTCAAGGTTTTACCGAGCTGTTCGAGAATTTCGAACCCTGGCTGACCAAGGCCACCGGTGCCCGCGTGCACGGCCATCTGTTTGGCCCTGAACGGGCGGAATTTGCAGGCGGACAAAGCCTGATCAACGGTGCGCTCAGCGACAACGCTGTGTTGCGCGATTATGACCCGAACCGTTTTCTTACCAGCCTGATCTGGAACACCAGAGGCGAGCGGCAGTGTTTCCAGTTCGGCCCCGCGGACAATCAGAAAATCAACTGGATGGTGGCTCGTGATCCAAACGCGCAGATCTCGGTCATCACGGGCTCATGGGCGGTACCGCTGTTCAAGTCGAACTGCAACTTTGCAGATCTCAGAAAAGAGGCAGCGCTGTTGCAAAAGGTTGAAAGCGATCATTTGGAGATCCTGCGCTCGGTCTGGACCAAGGCACGCCTTCGAATCTGGACCATGGCCGAATTTGTCGAGGCCCCGATGGAACCGATACAGACCATCATTGACGAGATTGGGCCGTCAAACCCCCGGCGCCTGAGCGAGGCGCCCAAAATGGTTGACCTGACCGGCTTTGGGCAGTTCCTCCAAAACCTGAAAAACCAGGGGATGCACCCGTATCTGATGGGTGACTTTCCTGTCGAGCAAGGACCTGCCAACATGAGCAAACCCAACCGCAAACCTTATCTGGTGCGATAACGCGGTATGACATCCAAGTTCGACTATTTCATCGTCTTCGCCGAGATGCGCACGGGATCCAACTTTCTGGAAGCCAACCTGAATGCGCTGTCGGATGTCACCTGTTTTGGGGAGGCTTTTAACCCCCATTTCATCGGCTACCCGAACAAGGTTGAAATCCTTGACATCTCGCAGGCCATGCGTGACAGCGATCCCGGCTGTCTGATTGGCGCAATCCGCGAAACGCCAAACGTGCTGGGAGGATTCCGGTTCTTTCACGATCACGATCAGCGTGTGCTCGAAGCCGCATTGCCCGACCCCCGCTGCGCCAAGATCATCCTGACACGCAATCCGCTGGACAGTTATGTGTCCTGGAAGATCGCGCAAGAGACTGGACAGTGGAAACTGACCAATGTGAAAAAACGCCGCGAAGCTCAGGTGCGGTTCGAACCGGAAGAGTTCTCACGCCACGTCGAGGCATTGCAGGACTTTCAGGTGTTCCTGCTCAACAGTCTACAGTCGCAGGGTCAGATGCCGTTTTATGTCGACTATGATGACTTGCAGAACGTGGACGTGATGAATGGTCTGGCCGCTTGGCTGGGAGTCGAGGGGCGGCTGGACGGGCTGGACAAAAGTCTGAAACGACAAAACCCCAGCCCCGTGACCTCGAAGGTGATCAACGTTGACGAGATGACCGAGGCCCTGGGTGGCCTGGATCGGTTCAACCTGACCCGCACTCCAAACTTTGAACCCCGCCGCGGCCCGGCTGTGCCCAGCTACATCGCTGGCGTGGTCACGCCGCTGCTCTATCTGCCGATCCGCGGCGGTCCCGAAGACGAAGTTTTGTCGTGGATGGCAGGTCTGGACAGTGTGCCTGTCAGCTCTCTCAACACAGGCATGAACCAGAAACAGATGCGGCAGTGGATGCGCAACAACCACGGCCACCGCCGCTTCACGGTACTGCGTCACCCGCTGGCTCGGCTGCATCAGGTGTTTTGCTGCAAGATCCTGAACACTGGCCCGGGCAGCTACAAGAAGATCCGCGAAACGCTGCGCCGTCAGTATAAACTGCCGATCCCCAAGGATGCGCCCGACGCACGCTATTCCCGTTCTGATCATCGCGCCGCGTTCGAAGCGTTCATGGGATTTGTCCGCATGAATTTGGCCGGACAAACCGCGATCCGGGTCGATGGTGGCTGGTGCTCGCAATCGCAGGCGTTGTCGTCAATGTCAGATTTTGCTGTTCCTGATCATGTGTTCCGCGAGGACGAGATCGCCGAACTGTTGCCAACGCTAGCTGCTCGATACGGACACCTGGAAGCCGAAGCGCCTGTGGCCGCTGAACCGGACACTCCGTTTTCGTTGGACGACATCTATGATGACGACTTGGAAAAAGAGGCCGCCAACATCTATCAGCGCGATTATGTGATGTTCGGTTTTGGGCCGTGGCGAAAGGACTGAACCTTAGGCCCGCAGCGAGATGGCTGTCCCGTCGCGCACCATAGAGTAGATTTCTTCGATCTCGTCATTCTTGACCGCAATACAGCCCGCCGTCCAATCCTTGGTCTTCTTGGCCCGCTTGAGCTCTTTGAGAGAGTTCGGCTCCCCATGGATAAAGATTTCTCCGCCGGGACTTGCACCCAGGGCTTTTGCCTCGGCAATATCCTGTGCATTGGGATAAGAAATGCCGACTGAAAGATGATAGCGGCTGTTGGGGTTCCGCCGGTCGATCACATAAGTGCCTTCGGGGGTCTTGCCGTCCCCCTCGACCTTTTTGTCGCCCGTCGGAGCAAACCCCAGATCAATTTTGTATTCCTTCAGAACTTCCTGATTGTTCAAAAGATACAAGCGGCGTGCGCCCTTATTGATCACCAACGACGTGACCTCTGGGCCATAATACGATCGGAACTTGCTGTCCCTGCGGCTGCCACATGCGGTCAACCCAACTGCAGCTACTGCACCCAGTCCAAAAACTCGACGTTTCATCTACCTACACTGCCTCTTTTTCCTCTACACCCAAATACGACAAAATTGCCGTTGTGCAAAATCACATTTTTGTCTCACGGCGCTCCGCCAATCTCTGCTCAATGGCCTCCAACCGCGAAATCACCTCGTCCCGATAGGCATCAGTTCGCTCGTGATCTTCTTCCTGATGGGCATCTTGCATCGAGTTCACGATAAGGCCGACCAACAAGTTTACCACCGCAAAAGTCGTGATCATGATGAAGGGTACAAAGAACGCCCAGGCGTAGGGATAAACCTCCATCACGGGACGGACGATGCCCATCGACCAGCTTTCCAGCGTCATGATCTGGAACAGCGTATAAGCCGACAAACCCAGATCACCAAACCACACAGGGAAGGATTGCGAGAAAAGTTTCGTCGCGATCACGGCCCCGATGTAAAAGATGATTGCCATCAGCAAAAACACGCTCGCCATGCCCGGTAGCGCAGTAATAAACCCCTCGACCACGCGGCGCAGACGCGGCGCGACCGAGATGACGCGCAGCACCCGCAAGATACGCAACGCCCGGAGAACCGACAGACCCTGACCACCAGGCACAAGAGCAATCCCGACAATGATGAAATCGAACAGGTTCCAGCCGTTGGTAAAGAACCGTCGCCCCTGTGCAACCAGCTTGAGCGCAATCTCGACGATGAATATGCCCAGACAGACGGTGTCCAGTGTTTTGATCAACCCGCCAAAATCGGCCATGATCCCAGGAGATGTCTCGAGTCCCAAAAGCACCGCGTTGATCACGATGACACCGGTAATGAACTGCCCAAAGGACGGGTGATCGATAAAGCTGCTCAAACGCTGCCTGAAACTCATTGGTGGCGCACTCCTTGGGACGTTAGGCGGTCATATGGGATAGCGTGAACGAGGCTGCAAGTTCCGTGTGCGAGGACCAGCGGAACTGATCCACGACCTGAACCCAATTCAAAGTGTATCCCGCCGACACAAGCACCTTGGCATCGCGCGCGAATGTCACCGGGTTACACGAGACATAAGCGATCACGGGAACCAGCGCCCCGGCCAGCTCGGCCACCTGCGCTTCGGCCCCGGCACGGGGTGGGTCCAGAACCACGGCATCCACCTTGCGCAATTCATCCGGCATCAGCGGGCGGCGGAATAGATCGCGCGCCTCTGTTGTTACCCGTTTCAGGCCTTGCGCCATGCGCCAGCCCTGATCCAGCGCGCGGGTCATTTCTCTTTCGCCCTCGACCGCATGCACCTCAGCATCCGCTGCCAAAGGCAGGCTGAACGTGCCGCACCCCGCAAACAGGTCCACGATCTTCCTGGAGCCTGCGACCACCTCTTGCACTGCGTTGAGCAAAGCCGCCTCACCATCCATTGTGGCCTGCAAAAAGGCGCCGGGCGGCGGGGCGACCTTGGCCGCGCCGAATTGTTGATATGGTGGATTACGCATTGCCAGCACTTCGCCGTCCCAAGCCAATCGCGCCAATCCCTGTTGCTCCGCAGCCTGCGCCAGCGATGCCTCCAGCGGGCCATCAAGCGGCTTGCCGCCCTGAACCGAGACATCCAGCCCGGCCAAAGACAGCGTTAAGGTCACGGCCAGTACACCCTTGCGGCTGCCACCCAACAGGGCCAGCGCCTCGGCCACGGGGATCGCAGCCAGCAACTCAGGAGCCAGCAGATTACAATCGGGGATTTCGGTGATCACACCGGATGCACGCCCATGAAATCCCGCCAACGTCCCCTTCTTGGTACGCCGCACCGCGATGGTCGCTCGTCGACGCGAACCGGGCTGAGAGGTATGGATCGGGCGCATCTCGGCCTCGATTCCCTGCGCGGCCAGCGCTGTGCGCACCACATCGACCTTCCAATCTGCCACAAATGCGTCCGAGGCATGCTGTAGTTGGCACCCACCACACGCCTTGTAGTGTCGGCATGGTGGTTTGACGCGATCACCCGACGGTGTTTCGATCCGGATGTCGGTCAGCTGCTGTCCGTCAATATTGCCAATGACAACTTCGCCGGGAAGGGTGCGGGGTGCAAAAATCGGGCCGTCGGCGATCCCGTCGCCCTGATGGCCAAGCCTGGCTATGGTATATTGCTGGGTCATGCCGCCTGATAGCGGGGGATCGACGTCATAGAAAGGGGTTATTCCGCAGCTTCGGTCTGAATGAACCCACCCGACTGCCGTTGCCAGAACTGCGCATAAAGACCGCCTTGCGCCAGCAGCGCCTCATGCGTGCCGCTTTCGACGATCCGACCCTCGTCCATGACAACGATCCGGTCCATCTCGCTCAATGTTGACAGGCGATGCGCGATGGCAAGAACAGTCTTGCCCTCCATCACCCGATGCAAAGCCGCCTGAATGGATGCCTCCACCTCAGAATCGAGCGCTGATGTCGCCTCATCCAACACCAGAATGGGTGCATCTTTCAGGATGGCACGCGCCAAGGCGATCCGTTGTCGCTGACCGCCAGACAGTTTGACACCCCGCTCGCCCAGATGGGCATCGTAGCCTTTGCGCCCGCTGCCGTCTTGCAGGCTCAGGATAAACTCATGCGCTTCGGCCTTCTGGGCAGCGGCGATCAGTCCTGCATCGGTTGCGTCAGGCCGCCCATAGAGAATGTTGTCGCGTGCAGAACGGTTGAACATCGCGGTTTCCTGCGTGACCATACCGATGTTGCGACGCAGGCTGTTCTGCGTGACCCGTGTCACATCCTGCCCATCAATCGTGATCTGCCCCCCCTCGCCGTCATATAGCCGCAACAGCAGCGACACGAGCGTCGACTTACCGGCACCCGAAGCACCAACAATGCCCAGTTTCTCGCCTCCCGCGATGTGCAGGTCGATCCCATTCACACCGCCTACATCGCGTCCATAGGCAAACCCCACATCCGAAAATGAGATCTCTCCGCCGGAAACGGTCAGATCGGTTGCACCCGGTGCGTCCTCGACCCGGATACGTCGGGTCAGTGTTTTCATCCCGTTTTCGATCTCGCCGATGCTGGCGTACATCGACATCAACGTGAAGCTGACCCAGCCGGTCATTTGCGCGATCCGGATCGCCATCGCCCCGGCGGCGGCCACATCCCCGGTCGTTGCCGACCCACCCTGCCACAATAGAAGTGTCGACCCCATCAACAGAACCGGCAGCACCCCAGCAAGCGACACCAGGAAAAACCGGAACGAGGCCGAGAGCCGTCCAAAATCAAGCGCCCGTTCGCGCAATTCGACCATGGCCTGGCGGGCGGCCTGATCCTCTTGCGTGGCGTGGGCGAACAGCTTGACCGTCTTGATGTTGGTGATCGCGTCCACCACCTGCCCTGACACCATCGCCCGCGCCCCGGCTCGGGCCGCCGAACGTTTGCGGATACGCGGCAAATACCAGCGTATCAGCGCGAAATAGGCGACCATCCACACCAAAAAGGGTAGCACCACCAGCGGGTGAATAGCGCCAAGCAGCGCCATCGTGCCCAAAAGTGTCGAGAGGGCAAAGACCACTGCGTTGACAACATCGGTTACGACCGAGGCCAGCGAATTGGACGTTTGCATCTGCTTTTGCGCGATGCGGCCGGCGAAATCATCGTCGAAAAAAGTAACGGACTGGCCAAGTGTCCATCGGTTCAGCTTGGCCAGAACCAATGGCGGAATATTCGGCAGAACCACATAGTTGTTCGCAAACGAGGCAAGCCCCGCGACCAGCGGACGCAGAAGCATGAAAAACACCACCGCCCCCAGGATCAGACCAAGGTTGCCGGCCTCAAAGAACCCCTCGGGCCCACTCGCCGTTGCCCGGTCAATCACTTGCCCCAGGATCCAGGCCGTCGCCACCTCGAGCGCACCGCCCGCCGCCGAGAAACTGAGGGCGAGAAACAGCATCGGCCAGGCCCCGGACAGCGCCCAGCGCACAAACGCCCCCAAAGTTCGCGGGGGCGGCGTGTCCGTATCACGAAACGGCTTGATCAGATCGGCAACTCTCATTCAGCGGCCTCCGGGTTCATGAAGCCGCCAGACTGCCGCGCCCAGAACTGGGCATACAGTCCGTTCTGCGCCAACAGCTCTGGATGGCTGCCCTGTTCAACGATCTTCCCCTGATCCATCACGAGGATTCGGTCCATCTGGGCGATGGTAGACAGGCGGTGCGCAATCGCTATCACCGTCTTTCCCTGCATCATGCCATAGAGCGTGTCCTGAATTGCCGCCTCAACCTCGGAGTCGAGTGCACTTGTGGCCTCGTCCAGCAGCAGGATCGGCGCGTCCTTCAGAACAACCCGAGCCAGTGTAATACGCTGACGTTGACCACCCGACAGCTTCACGCCCCGCTCGCCCACATGGGCGTCATAGCCCGTGCGCCCCTGGGGGTCTTCAAGATCCAGAATGAACTCATGCGCTTCGGCCTGTTTGGCCGCGGCAATGACCTGTTCCTCTGTCGCGTTCGGTCGACCATAGAGGATGTTGTCCCGCACAGACCTATGCAGCAGCGCGCTGTCTTGCTGCACCATTCCGATATTGCTGCGCAGGCTGTCCTGCGTCACGGTGGCGATGTCCTGTCCATCGATCAGAATGCGCCCCTTGTCGGCGTCATAAAACCGCAAAAGCAGTTTGACCAGGGTAGACTTGCCGGCCCCAGACCGACCAATCAGTCCAACCTTTTCGCCCGCACCGATGTGCAGATCGACAGCATCCAAACCACCGGTCTTTCGCCCGTAGTGGTGCGACAACCCATCCAGGTGAATGGCACCTTGGGTCAAGTCCAGCCGTTTGGCACCCTTGTCATCAACCAGGTCGATGGGCTGTGCGATGGTCTCCATGCCCTCTGCCACAACGCCCAGCTGGCGAAAGAACGTGGTCAAGGCCCACATGATCCAACCGGTCATCGCGTTCAGGCGCAGAGTGAGCGCGGTGGCGGCAGCAACAACCCCAACCGAGGCCTGACCCTGCATCCACAGTGCAACGGCCCAGCCCACGACACCCACAATCAGCAGGCCGTTCAGCGTCACCAGAACCGCATCCATGATGGTGAATATCCGCATCTCGATCTGAAAAGTCTTGCGGGTGTTTTCGATCGCCTCCTTGGCATAGGCCAGTTCGTGATCGTTGTGGGCGAACATCTTGACCGAATGAATGTTGGTGTAACTGTCGACGACACGTCCAGTCACCGTCGAGCGCGCATCCGACGCCGCTTGCGATGCAGGGCCGACCCGCTTGACCGTCCAACGCACCAGAACAGCATAAAGCGCGAACCAGATCAGCAGCGGTATCAGCAACCGCATGTCCGCCGCCATCAACAGCACGGCTGCGCCGATCAGATAGGCCAACGAGAAAGAGATCGCGTCAAAGACCTGAAAAATCACCTCGCCTGTCGCCGGGGGTGTCTGCATGATCCGGTTGGCAATGCGTCCGGCAAAATCGTTTTCAAACCACCCAACCGATTGACGCAAAACATGTTTGTGCGACCGCCAGCGGATCAATGTGCCAAAGTTTGGCAGGATCGCGTTATTCAGCAACATGACGTCCAGCACATGCAACGCAGGCCGCAGAAACAGCACGAACAAGGCCACCAGAACAAATTCTGTGCCGTAGGTATCCCATACCGACTCTGGCGCATCACCCAACAGGTCAACCACGCGACCCATGTAGTAAATCAATCCAATTTCAACCCCGGCGACGATGATCGACAAGAGCGCGGTCCAGAAAAAGACCTTCATGAAGGGTTGGGAATACTCCAGCAGAAATGGCCACAAACGCGTCGGCGGCGTGTCGATTTCGTCATAGGCGGTATAGGGGTCAACAAGGTTTTCGAAAAAACGAAACATAACAGATGCTCCACATGAGCGAAATTTTGGACGTGCGAATAAAGGCGTGCCGAGGCATCACCCGAACGGGTCGTCACCTCAGCCGATGCTGAACCAGATCCCGTAATACATTCGCATTCCTCCGTTATGTGATGTCGCAAACCTAAACGGAAAGGTTCGCGCTTGTCACCCCGGAAAATTAAGTATCATATTGACGCTACGTCGCCAGAAGTTCTTCGCGGGTCAGGGCAAAGCCGGATGCGATCCAGGCTCTTTCAAGTTGCGACAGTTTTTCACCCATTTTCCGCCCTTTGAAATCGGGCAACAGGTCTTTGGCGGACACGGGAAAAACGGCCTGTGATCCCTTTTCCGCTTCACTGCGCGCATTGGGGGCGATTGGCCTTTCCAGCACAGCGGATCGCAGGATCATCGCTTCGATGGCCTGTTTTTCGCCCAAACGATAGCTCAGCTCTGCCGCGCCTGCGGTTCCGATGGCCGCTTGGCGTATCGTTTCAACCTTCTTCAACTGCGCCTTGCTCAATCGCAGTGTTCCAGCCACATCACGTCCACCCAAGGATGCCAGACGCAACAAAGCATCCGGGGTGGAGTCCAATTCACTTTCAAAATGAACGACAGGGCCCAGCGCGCGGTCGTCTGCTCCTGGTAAAATTGCACCCAAAACTCCGGCTGTGCGCATAGCGGCAACCGAAGGCGCGGGATCATCTGCCGCCAAAAGCTTCAAAAGTTCGGCCCCGACACGTTCACGCGACAATCGTTCCAGGCCATCCAGATTGGCAGCAATCGCGGCAAGCGCGTCTCCATCAAAGCCAGCTTCCACATCGCCATACCAGGCGTGAAAGCGGAAAAAACGCAGGGATCGCAAGAAATCTTCGCAAATGCGGTGTTCTGCCGTTCCGATGAACCGCACTCGGCGTGCGTTCAAATCAGACAACCCGCCCAAAGGGTCCAGCACCGTACCATCAGGACGCGCGTATATTGCGTTCATCGTAAAATCGCGACGCGCGGCATCCTCTTCGATGGTGTCAGCAAAAGCCACAACAGCGCGGCGGCCGTCTGTCTCCACGTCACGGCGAAACGTTGTGATTTCAAATGGTTCGCCATCTTGAACCAGCGTGACAGTACCATGCTCGATTCCTGTTGGCACAGCCTTGATACCCGCAGCCTTGGCAAGCTCCATCACCCGTTCAGGATGCGCATCCGTCGAGATGTCTATGTCCGACACCGGCGCACCCAGCAAGGCATTGCGTACGCAGCCGCCCACAAAGAGCGCCTGAGCCCCGCCATCAGTCAGTGCCGCGCAGACCATTTGCGTCCCGCGCGATGTCAGCCATTTTTCGCTAATCCGGGTCATGCCTGCATCCGCGCGGCCAACCCGCGCAGCATCCGCGCGGTCGCCCCCCAGATATAATAGGGACCAAAGGGCACCGTGTAGTAATACCGCTGCTGCCCTTGCCAACGTCGAGATTCCACCACGTAGTTTTCCAGCCGCATCAGGTGATCGAGCGGCACAGAGAAAACCTCGTCCACTTCACCCGGTTCGGCAATCACATCAAACGGTTCTTCCAAGACAGCAATCACAGGAGTGACCGAAAACGAGGTAACAGTTTCATGTGTTGGCAAATGGCCCAGAATGCGTGGTCTATTACGCGGCAGCCCGATCTCTTCCTCTGCTTCGCGCAGCGCCGTCTCGGTCACATCCGCATCGCCATCGTCCTTTTTACCGCCAGGAAAGGCGATCTGACCGGGGTGATGCTTCAGCGCAGAAGAACGTTTCGTCAAGATGATCCGGGGTTCGGCTTGTACCAGTGACACCGGCACCAGAACCCCTGCGGGGCGCAGTTTGCGCCCCTGAGGCAGCACCGTGTCGGGGTTCAGATCAAAGTCACTTGATCCGTCCCCCGTTTTGGCCATCGCGGCCCTCAGTTTTGCTTCGGTCTCATTCACCGCTTTGCTGTTCCGCCTCAAACCCTACGGACTTGGGATCCAGATCATAGTGCGTACCGCAGAACTGGCAATCGGCGGTGACGCGCCCGTCATCGGTCGTCATCTTTTCGATGTCCTTCGCGGAATAGATCGACAGGCTTTGACGCACGCGATCCTCGGAACAGGTGCAGCCAAACCGCACCGACTGTGCATCATACACACGCGGCTGCTCTTCGTGGAACAGGCGCACCAGCAAGTCGGTTGGTGGCACACTGGGGCCAATCAATTCCAGATCCTCGACCGTATCGAGCAGAATGTTGACCCGGTTCCAATTGTCGCCGTCTTCGCCATCTACCAGATCCACCGCCTTGAGGATGTCGCCCTCACCGTCCCCTTTTGCGGCAAACGGAGACGCCTTGGGCATGCTTTGCAGCATGATCCCACCCGCGCGCCAGCGCTCGCCCATACCCGGTTCAGTCGACTTGCCAAAGCTTAACGAAAAGCGCGTTGGCAACTGCTCGGATTGCGCAAAATATGCTTCAGCGCAGGCGCTCAGCGAACCGCCCGACAACGGGGTGATCCCCTGATACGGCTGCGTGCCGTTACCCTGATCGATCATGATGGGAAAGTATCCTTCGCCCACTTGATCGAACGGAGCGCCATCGGTCAGACGCTCGGTGTCATAGCTGGAATAGGCCCGGATCTTCGCTGCGCGACCGCCTTCTTGCGGAGCATAGTAATCGGTTGCGATCATGCGAACCGCACCTTTGGATTGAACTTGCAAAGACAGCTTCCACCGCAAATCGATGGTTTGACCGATCAATGCGGTCAACAACGCCATTTCCGCCACCAGTGCCTCGACCTGGTGGGGGTAGTCATGCTGTTTCAGGATGCCGTCCAGCACGCCGTCCAGACGAGCCACGCGTCCACGCATGTCCGATGCATCAAGTTGAAAAGGCAGGACTGTGTCGTCCCACGTGATTTTGGATCCGAAAGTCATGGGGTTTCCTTACACGCCACGGGTTGGCATACCGCGTCCATATAGGTGGAACAAGCCGCGATGAAAGGGGGGCATATATGATCCGACGCGTTGGGGAAACCCCGGAACACGGGCGACGCTACACTCGCCGCCCCGGTTCGTATGCGCTCTTGCCGCGCGGACGCCAGGTTCTTGTGACTTGGTATGACGACGGGCAGAACCCAGAACTACAGCTGCCGGGCGGAGGAATCGATCCGGGTGAATCGCCGATTACCGCGCTGCACCGCGAAGTGCTCGAGGAAACCGGATGGTCCATTTCGGCCCCACGACGCCTGGGCGCATTTCGCAGGTTCACCTATATGCCGGAATACGATTTGTGGGCCGAAAAGGTCTG
>FYBJ01000800.1_pt1 | contig 11984 bp, 9 predicted proteins | sample 1134611 | NCBI WGS metagenome assembly FYBJ01 (sample SAMEA104116008, study PRJEB20421) | marine metagenome | isolation source: marine | reverse complement strand
AGGCCAAGGTGAGCCAGGAGTTCATCAACTCGGTTCAGGGGCGCGAGAATGGCAAGCTGATCCTTGTCACCGCGATCAACCCGACCCCGGCAGGCGAGGGAAAGACCACCACAACGGTGGGGCTGGGCGACGGGCTGTGTGCGATCGGAAAGAAGGCGGCGATCTGTATTCGCGAAGCCTCGCTTGGGCCGAATTTCGGCATGAAGGGCGGCGCCGCGGGCGGCGGGTATGCGCAGATCGTGCCGATGGAGGAGATGAACCTGCATTTCACCGGCGATTTCCATGCGATCACGGCGGCGCATAACCTGTTGAGCGCGATGATCGACAACCATATCTACTGGGGCAACGAGCTGGAGATTGACGAGCGCCGCGTGACCTGGCGCCGGGTGCTGGACATGAACGACCGCGCGTTGCGGGACATGGTGACAAGCCTGGGCGGGGTGGCCAACGGGTTCCCGCGCCAGACCGGGTTTGACATCACGGTGGCGTCGGAGGTGATGGCGATCCTGTGTCTTGCCAATGATCTGAACGATCTGCAAAAGCGGCTGGGCGACATGATCGTGGCCTATCGCCGGGACCGTTCGCCGATTTATGCGCGCGATATCAAGGCCGATGGTGCGATGACGGTTCTGCTCAGGGATGCGATGCAGCCCAATCTGGTGCAGACGCTGGAGAATAACCCGGCCTTTGTGCATGGCGGGCCGTTTGCCAATATCGCGCATGGGTGCAATTCGGTGATTGCCACCACAACGGCGCTCAAGATTGCCGATTACGTGGTGACGGAAGCCGGGTTCGGTGCCGATCTGGGGGCCGAGAAATTCATGAACATCAAGTGCCGCAAGGCCGGGCTGGCGCCCGACTGTGTGGTGTTGGTGGCGACGATCCGGGCGATGAAGATGAATGGCGGCGTTGCCAAGGCCGATCTGGGGCCCGAAAACGTGGCGGCCGTGAACGAGGGCTGTGCGAATCTGGGCCGCCATATCGGCAACCTCAAGCAGTTCGGGGTGCCGGTGGTGGTGGCGATCAACCATTTTGTCACCGACACCGATGCCGAGGTGCAGGCGGTCAGGGAGTATGTGGCCGGGCAGGGCGCCGAAGCGATCCTGTGTCAGCATTGGGAAAAGGGTTCGGAGGGCACGCGCGAGCTGGCCACGCGTGTGGCCGAGATCGCCGATGCGGGGGTGAGCCAGTTCGCGCCGCTGTACAAGGACGAGATGAGCCTGTTTGACAAGATCGAGCGCGTGGCCACGGCGATCTATCGCGCCGACGAGGTGTTGGCGGACAAGAAGATCCGCGACCAGCTGCGGGCCTGGGAGGATGCCGGGTACGGACATCTGCCGGTGTGTATGGCCAAGACGCAGTATTCGTTTTCCACCGATCCCAACCTGCGCGGCGCCCCGACCGGGCATTCGGTGCCGATCCGCGAGGTGCGGCTGAGTGCGGGGGCGGGGTTTGTCGTGGTGATCTGCGGGGAGATCATGACCATGCCGGGCCTGCCGCGCAAGCCGGCCGCCGAGAATATCGGCATCAATGCGGATGGGCTTGTCGAAGGGTTGTTCTGAGCGGGGCGAGGCGCGGGCCCGGCATCGAGCCGGCCCCGCGCCTGGTGCCTCCGGCGGGAGTATTTCCGGCAAAATGAAGAGGCGCGCGGGGTTGCATCGGAATGTGCGATGATGGACACCGGGGCATGATCTGACGAGGAAGAAAAATGGCGGCGACACGTATTGACGGCAAGGCCTTTGCGGCCAGGGTGCGCGAGAAGGTGGCGGGGCATGTGGCCCGGCTGAAGGCGGAAAACGGGATCACGCCGGGATTGGCGGTGGTGCTGGTGGGGGAAGATCCGGCAAGCCAGGTCTATGTGCGGTCCAAGGGCAAGCAGACTGTTGAAGTGGGTATGAATTCCTATGAACACAAGCTGGAAGCCGACACGGGCGAGGCCGATCTTCTGGCGCTGATCGCGCGGTTGAACGCGGATCCGGCGGTGCATGGCATTCTGGTGCAGTTGCCGTTGCCGGGCCATCTGAACGAAGATCTGGTGATCAACGCGATTGCCCCGGAAAAGGATGTGGACGGGTTCCATATTTCCAATGTCGGGCTTTTGGGTACGGGGCAGAAGAGCATGGTGCCCTGCACGCCGCTGGGCTGTCTGATGATGTTGCGTGACCATCACGGGAGCCTTTCGGGGCTGGATGCGGTGGTTGTGGGGCGCTCCAACATCGTGGGCAAGCCGATGGCGCAGCTGTTGCTGGGTGACAGTTGTACCGTGACGATCGCGCATTCGCGGACCCGGGATTTGCCGGATGTGGTGCGGCGCGCCGATATCGTGGTGGCGGCCGTGGGACGGCCAGAGATGGTGCCGGGCGACTGGATCAAGCCGGGCGCGACGGTGATCGACGTGGGCATCAACCGTATCGACGCGCCGGAAAAGGGCGAAGGCAAGACGCGGCTGGTGGGGGATGTGCATTTCGAAAGCGCCGCTGCGGTGGCCGGAGCGATCACGCCGGTGCCGGGCGGGGTGGGGCCGATGACGATTGCCTGCCTTTTGGCCAACACGGTCACGGCCTGTTGCCGGGCCAACGGGCTTGCCGAGCCGGAAGGGCTGACGGCCTGACGGGCGGGACGCCTGCGGCGGGAGTATTTCGGGAACAGTGAAAGGCCGGGCGGGGGACCGGCTTTAGCCTTTTGGCAGGATCGGGACCATGGTGCCGGTCAGCAGCGCGATTTGCGTGCGGGTTGCGCCGGTGATGGCGAAGACCTCGGCCTGAACGATCACCAGGCGGCGGCCGGGTTTGACCACGCGGCCCACGGCCTCGATCCGGTCGCCCTGCGCGGGGGCCAGCAGGTGGATCTTCATCTCGCTGGTGAGCACCTCGGCCTGTTCGGGCATGACCGAGAGCGCGGCGTAGCCCGCCGCCGAATCGCCCAGGCCGAACGTGTGGGCGGCATGGCCAAAGCCGTGTTGCTGGCGGCAGCGTCCGGGGATTGTGGCGGTGATTGTCACGGCGCCGGGGGAGATTTCCGCCAGCGTGGCACCAAAGGTGGTCATCATTGTTTGCCCGGCAAAGCTGGATTTGATTTTCTGCTCGATTTGCGGAGACAAGTTCAAGGTTTTTCCCCTTATTCATATTGCCGGGTGACGGGATTATTGGCAGAAGAAAGGCTACCGCACTCTGGGTCAAACGGCCATGGTGGCGCGGATTTTCATCACCGAGATTTCGGGTAATGGTTTGAAGAAGTTCAGAATTGTATTCCAACTGGTGTTTGGGGCGATGTTCAATGCCCGCGTGCTGGCGATCTGGGTCATCCTGTGCGCCGTGGCGGTTGCGGCCAGCCCTTTCGGTACGTTTTCGTCGATGCCATTCAGCCAGCGCCTGGTCTACTGGGTCAGCGTGGTGACTGTGTCCTTTGTGTTGGGGTTTTGCGGGCACGCGCTTGCGGTGATTGCAGGGCGGCGCTGGGATGCGGCGGGGCGGTTTTTCCTGGAGGGGCTGTTTGCAACGCTGTTGATTTCGGCGGCGGTCTGGGGGATCGGGCGGTTGCCCTATTTCGCGGAGTCAGGGGGCCGGCTTTCGTATCGGCTGGCGCTGGCTTATGTGTTGCTTGTCACCATCGCGGTGGTGGGAATACGCGCCATTGTGATGCAGACATTCGGCGTGCCGTCGCGCGCGGCACAGCGATTTCGCCCGCGCCTGGCGGAGCGGTTGTCTGACGGGATGGGAACGTGGATCCTGTCGCTGAGCGTGACGGACCATTCGGTTTGTGTGAGTACGGACAGGGGGCAGGAGGTGATCCGGATGCGCCTGACCGATGCGATTGGCGAGATGGAGGGTGTGGAGGGGTTCCGGGTGCACCGCTCGCACTGGGTGGCGCGGGATGCGATCAGGGGGCATGACGCGGCGCAGGGGCGCGTGTTCCTGGAATTGGTCAACGGCGCGCGTGTTCCGGTCAGCCGGACCTATCGGGGCGCGTTGGAGGAAGCCGGTATTATTTAGTGATTACAGGGGCGTGCGTCGGTTGTTTAACGTGGCATGGGGATCATGCGCGGGGTCTGGCCGGTGAGGATGGCACGGGCTTCGGGGCGCATGAGGGTGCTGAGCACGTCATCCGTGCTGCGCAGCCCGCCGGTATAGGTGCCAAAGGCGGGCAGGATCACGCGGTCGCTGTCAAACAGAAAGGCCGGGCGGGAGATCGCGCGCAGCCGCGTTTGCACACGAACTTTGGGGTGGTAATGGCCTGAAATCTCGCCACTTTGACCGGCCTGGGCGATATGGCGGAAGACCAGCGGCGGGCGCGGCAATTCGGCCAGGTGGGTGCCGCCCAGATCCATCGGCCCGGGGTCGTGGTTGCCCTCGATCCAGACCCAGCGCCGCCCGGCCTGAAGGCGGTTGATCCACAGCCGGTCGGATTCGGCCAGGGTGCGGGCGGCTTCGGGATCGTCGAAACTGTCGCCCAGACACACGACAGTGCCCGCATTGGTCATGCGCAGATCGTTTTCCAGCCGGATCAGCGTGTCGCGGGTTTCGTAGGGCGGCAGAGCGGCGCCGCCCTGGCGCAGGACGCGGCCAGCCTTGCCCAGATGCAGATCGGAGACCACCAGCAGGCGCTGATCGGCCCACCAAAGGCCGCCGGAGCCAAGCGCGGTGAGGGCCGCGCCGGCCAGGGAAAACTGTACGCCGTTCATGGTGAATTGCTAGACGGCGGGCGGCGCCGGTGCAAGCGCGATGCGCCCGGGCTTGCCCGATTCCGGCAATAAGCCCGCCATCGGGCCATCGCGGCGCGGGGCTACATGGCGGACAGGCCGCTTTGGCGCATCAGCGCGTCGGTTTCTTCGGCAAGGAGCCGCTCTTCGGCGCTGCCGCTTTGCACCGAGACCTTGCCCATTTCCAGGAACAAAGGCGCGGAAAAGGGGGTGACATGCGGCGTGCGGACAAGATCGATGCGGGTGCCAACGCGGGAAAGCAGGTCTTGGATCCGGCCAAAATCCACCAGCCCGCGCAACGCCTCTTGACGGGTGATCTGCATCAGCAGGTGGTCGGGATCGTATTTCCGAAGCGTGTCGTAGAGGATGTCCGAGGAAAACGTGGCCTGGCGCCCGGATTTCCGCTTGCCGGGGCTGTTGCGTTCGATCAGCCCGGCAATGGTGGCGGCGCCGCGAAAGCTGCGTTTCATCAGCGCATTGCCCGCCAGCCAGCCATCAAGACCGTCGCGCATCCCGTTGAGATCAAACAGGGGTTTGGGATCGCTCACGGCATCCAGCCCCCAGATCAGGGTGGCATAGTCGGTGGAGACAAAGCCCATGGGCGCGAGGCCGGTTTCCTCCATCCGCTTGGTCAGGATCAGCCCCAGTGTTTGTTGTGCATTGCGCCCGGCAAAACCGTAGATGCACAGGTTTTCGCGCCCGTCATGGGGGAAACTTTCGATCAGGAGCCGGTCCGGTTCCGGCAGGCGCGACATCTGGCGTTGCAGGCTTAGCCAGGCGAGGGTGTGGGCGGGCAGTTCGGGCCAGTCATTGCGTTGGAGATTGCGCAGGATACGCTGAGAGAGCTGGGTGGATGTGGCGAATTTCGTGCCGGAAAACACGGCGATACGCGGCTTTCTGGAAGCATTGCGCGAGACTTCGACAGTCAGTTCCCGCAAGCCTTCATACCGCACGATCCGGCCACCGATCAGGAATGTATCCCCGGCCGACAGCGTGGCGGCAAAGCTCTCTTCCACCTCGCCCAGCGGCTTGCCGCCGCGCGCGCGGCGCAGCCGTACCTTGAGCCGGTCGCTGTCCTGGATGGTGCCCGCGTTCATGCGGATCAAGGCGGCGGCGCGCGGATCGCGCAGGTGCCAGCGCCCGTCCGGGCGGCGTTGCAGGCGTTGCCAGCGGTCATAGGCGCGCAGGGCATAGCCGCCGGTGGCGCAGAAATCGAGGCAGGCCTCGAATTCGGCGCGCGACAGATCGGCAAAGGCGCCAACCGTGCGGACTTCGCGCAACAGATCGTCGGCATCGAACGGCCCGGCGGCGGCGGTCAGCAGGATATGCTGGCACAGCACGTCGCGCGGGCCGGGGCCGCGGGGATCGCCGTCCAGATCATGGTCGCGCACCGCCTGGAGCGCGGCGACGCATTCCACGATTTCCCAGCGGTTGGCGGGCACCAGAAGCGCCTTGGAGGGAGCATTGTAGCGGTGATTGGCGCGCCCGATGCGTTGCACCAGGCGTTTCACGTTCTTGGGGGCGCCGACCTGGATCACCAGATCGACATCGCCCCAGTCCAGCCCGAGATCCAGCGAGCCGGTGCAGACAATGGCGCGCAAGTCGCCGCGCACCATGGCGGATTCGACCCGGTGGCGCTGCTCGCGGTCCAGCGAACCGTGATGGATGCCGATGGGCAGGCTTTCGTCATTGGCCAGCCACAGGTTGTGAAAGAAGATCTCGGCCTGCGCGCGGGTGTTGTGAAAGATCAGCGTGGTCTTGTGTTGCTTGACCTGTTCCAGAACCGCCGGGATCGCATAGGCCGCCCCACCCCCCGACCAGGGCGGGGGGGTATCCGTTTCCAGCATGGAAATATCGGGGTCCGGGCCGGGATCGGCGGTGATGATCTCGCAGGGGTCGGGATGGCGGGCCAGCAGGGCGGCGATGTCGTCGGGGCGGTCGATCGTGGCCGACAGGCCGACCCGGCGCAGATCCGGGCACAGGGTTTGCAGCCGGGCCAGCGCCAGGAACAGCTGATCGCCGCGTTTGCTTTCGGCCAGGGCGTGCACCTCGTCCACGATCACCCGTTTCAGCCCGGCAAAGATGCGGGGCGCGTCCGGGTAGGAGGTGAGCAGCGCAAGGCTTTCGGGGGTGGTGAGCAGGATGTGGGGCGGATCGGCGCGCTGGCGTTTCCTGACGGTGTTGGACGTGTCGCCGGTCCGGTCTTCGATGCGGATGGGCAGGCCGATTTCGTCCACCGGAGTGCGCAGGTTGCGCTTGATATCGGCGGCCAGCGCCTTGAGCGGGCTGACATAAAGCGTGTGCAGCCCGGCATGAGGCGCGCGGGCCAGATCGGCGAGCGTGGGCAGAAAGCCGGCCATTGTCTTGCCGCCGCCGGTGGGGGCGATCAGCAGCAGGCAGGGCGCATTGGCCCTGTCGAGCATGGCGCGCTGATGCGGGTGCGGGCGCCAGCCACGCCGGGCGAACCAGGCTTCAAGCTCTTGTGGCAGGGCCGTTTGGGCCAATGGGGATCAGTCCTGATCGGGGCCGCAGAACAGGCGATACAGCATGCCGATCACTTCGGCGGTGTTCTGGTCGGCCAGGCTGTAATAGATCGTCTTGCCGTCGCGCCGGGTGGAGACCAGCCCCTCTTCGCGTAGGCGGGCAAGCATCTGGCTGACGGCGGCCTGGCGGATTTCCAGCAGGTTTTCCAGTTCGCCCACGGATTTCTCGCCCGATCCCAGGTGGCACAGGATCATCAGGCGGCCTTCGTGGGCCAATGTCTTGAGATAGGCGGCGGCCGCGGCGGCGCTGTGGGCCATTTCCGAAGGGGGGGCAGGGGGCGATTGCATGTTCATGTCGGCGCATCCTTGGAACTTTTGCCTGATATAGCATGGCTCTGGCCGCAATGCGAGATTGTGGCGCTATTGGGCCGCCGGGCGCGTGGCAAGCTGGGCGTGCCGCCAGGCCTGCGCGCAATACGCCCGGACGAAAACCCGGGTGTATCCGGGCGCTATTGGGTGACGGGTGGCGCGCCGCCCTGAAAATTGTTGCCAAGCCGGTAGTCGCAGGGGGCATCCTGCATTTCCAGGTGCAGCCCGTCACCGGTATAGGGGTGGGCGCGGGCCAGGTCTTCGTCCAGCTCGATGCCAAGGCCGGGGCCGGAGGGCGGGCGGATATAGCCGTCTTCGACGCGAAAGGCGTTCTTGATCAGGGCATAGTGGAAATCGGTCTCGATGCTTTCCACCAGCAGGCAGTTGGGGATCGAGAATCCAAGCTGGAGATTGGCGGCCCATTCGACCGGTCCGGCATAGAGATGCGGCGCCATCTGGGCGTTGTGGGCCTCGGCGATGGCGGCGACTTTCTTCATTTCCCAGATTCCGCCGGCGCGCCCCAGGGCGGGTTGCAGGATGCTGGCGGCACCCTGGCGCAGCGCTTCGGCAAACTCGGCCTTGGTGGTCAGCCGTTCGCCGGTGGCGACAGGGGTGGTGACGGCCTGTGCCACGCGGGCCATTTCGGCGATATTGTCGGGCGGGATCGGTTCTTCGAACCACAGCGGCGCATAGGGTTCGAGCGCGGTGCCAAGCCGGATCGCCCCGGCGGTGGAGAACTGGCCATGGGTGCCGAACAGCAGGTCGGCGCGGTCGCCCACGGCCTTGCGGATGGCGGCGCAGAAGGCGACGGATTTGGTGATGTCGTTCATGGCCGGCATGTGCCCGCCGCGCATTGTATAGGGGCCGGCGGGATCGAATTTCACCGCCGTATAGCCCTTGTCCACCATGGCGAGGGCAGATTCGGCAGCCATGTCGGGCGAGGACCAGAACCTGTTCAGATCGTGATGGGGCAGGGGGTAGAGGTAGGTATAGGCGCGCAGCCTGTCATTCATGCGCCCGCCGATCAGGGCGTGCACCGGGCGGTCGCGATCCTTGCCCAGGATGTCCCAGCAGGCGATTTCAAGCCCCGAGAAGGCGCCCATCACGGTCAGGTCGGGGCGTTGGGTGAAGCCCGAGGAATAGCAGCGGCGGAACAGGCGCTCGATATTTTCGGGGTTTTCGTCAAGGAAATACCGCGTGAACAGATCGGTGATGACATGGGTCATCGCGTCCGGCCCGATCGTCGAGGCATAACATTCGCCCCAGCCGGTGATCCCGGTATCGGTGGTGAGTTTCACCAGAATCCAGTAGCGTCCGCCCCAGCCGGGGGCCGGAGGGGCGGTGACGATGATGTCGAGATCTTGCAGGCGCATCCGGGTCTCCCTTTGGCCAGCAGGGTGGCGGTGCGGGCGAAGTGGCGCAAGCCAAAAAGCGACAGCGGCGCGTCGGAGCCGGGGGTGTAACGTCAAGTCAGCCGTGACAGCATGCACGGGACGCGGCAAGTTTGACGCCAGGGGAGAACGGGGAGACAAGAGATGCTGAAATGGAGTTTGCGCGGGCTGGGGTTCGCGGTGTTGGTGCTGATCGCGGTGATCGCGGTGCGCACCGGGCAGTACCGCCCGGCACCCGTGGCCGAAAACGAGCCGTTTGCATTTGGCGCCGATCTGGACAAGGCGGTGCGGGATCTGAGCGCGGCCGTCACCTTTCGGACGGTCTCGACCGACATGACCCGCCCGGATTTCCGCGCCTTTCTGGGCTGGATGGAAACGACATGGCCGCAGGTTTTTGCCACGATGGAACGCGTGGTGCTGGACCCGGCGACGCCGCTTTACATATGGCAGGGCCGCGATGACACGCTGCCGCCGATCCTGTTGGCAGCGCATTACGACGTGGTGCCGGTGGCGCCTGTGGCGCTGGATCAATGGGCGTATCCGCCCTATGCGGGCGTGGTGGCGGATGGCTTTGTCTGGGGGCGTGGTACGCTGGACAACAAGGGCGCGCTGGTGGCGATCATGACGGCGGCCGAACAGCTGATCGGCGAGGGGTTCACGCCGCAACGCACGATTTACCTGAGCTTTGGGGGCGACGAGGAAACCGGCGGCACCGGGGCGCAGGCCGTGGCCGACTTTCTGACGGCAAGGAGCCAACGGCTGGGCTGGGCGCTGGACGAGGGCTCTTTCGTGCTCGACAGGATCATCCCCGGGCTGGACGTGCCGGTGGCCAGCATCAACATCGCCGAAAAGGGCTATGTCACGATGACGCTGGTGGCGACGGGCGCGGGCGGGCACAGCTCGATGCCGCCGCGTGAAACGGCGGTGGGCAAGCTGGCCACGGCGGTGGCCAAGTTGCAGGCCACACCGGTGCCGGGCGGGCTGACCGGTGTTTCGGAAGAGTTCTTTGACGCGCTGGGGCGGTATTTCAGCATCGAGAAACGGGCGATTTTCGCCAATCGCTGGCTGTTTGAACCGCTGCTCGAAGGCATTCTTGCAGGCGCACCATCCACGGACGCGATGCTGCGCACGACCACGGCGCCGACCATGCTGTCAGGCTCGCCCAAGGAGAACGTTCTGGCGCAGCGGGCCACGGCAACGATCAATTTCCGCATTCATCCACGCGATTCCATTGACGATATCGTGGCCCATGTGCGCGACACGATCGACGACGACAGTATCGAAATCGAAATGAATCGCGATTTCGCCTCGCCAGCCTCGCCGGTGTCTGACAGCAGCGGGCCGGGGTACCTTGCCATCGAAGCCTCGATCCGCGCCACCTTTGGCCCGATCGCCTCTGTGCCGGGGCTGACCATTGCGGCCACGGACGCCCGACATTATGCCACGGCAGCGGACGCGGCCTATCGCATCAATCCGTTTCGGATCACGGCGGATGACCTGACCCGCTTTCATGGGGTGAACGAACGGTTGTCGGTCGAGAATCTTGAAAAGGGGATCACTTTCTACGGGTCGCTGATGTCGGGGTTGTGAGGGGCCAGGGCTGGATTCCCCAGCCCATGCCAACCTGTCCTAGCTGAACAGGATCACGTTGCGCCTGGCCGATCCGGTCCTGGTATCGGCGATGGCCTCGTTGATCTGGTCCAGCGTCCAGCGCCCCGAGATCAGTTCGTCCAGTTTCAGGCGGCCCTGGTGATAAAGATCGACCATCCAGGGAATGTCGCGCTGGATCACCACGTCACCCATCTTGGAGCCGATCATGCCCTGACCGACAGCGGCCAGGATCACCGGTTCGTAGGTGGATGTTGCGCCCGAATGGGGCATTCCGACCATGATCACCCGGCCGCCCCGGCCCAGATAGCGCGGCGCGTCGTCATAGGCGGGAATGGCGCCGACCGTGACAATCACCGCATCCGCGCCGCGCCCCATGGCGCGCATGGCGGCGATCCACGGCTTGCGCCCGGTGGCCAGGATACCGTCGGTCGCGCCGAATTGTTTGGCGATGTCCAGCTTTTCCTGCGACATGTCCACGGCCACGATGCGCCGCGCCCCGGCGATGCGCGCGCCCTGAATGGCATTCAGCCCCACGCCACCCGCACCGATCACAACCACGTCCTGTCCGGCGCGCAGTTCAGCGGCATTGACCACCGCGCCAACCCCGGTGATGACCCCACAAGCCACAAGCGCGGCGCAATCCATGGGCATGTCATCGTTGATCTTCACCACCTGGCGGTGGCTGACCACCACCTTTTCGGCAAAGGCGCCACAGGCCATGGCCTGATGCAGCGGGCCACCCCCGACGGTTCGCAGCGGATGGCTGTCGCCGTCCACCGGGGTCTCGCAGATCGTCGGCTTGCCGCCGGCGCAGGACGGGCAGGCACCGCAGGCGCGGATCAGGGTCACGATGACAGGATCGCCCGGCGCCAGCCCGCTCACGCCGGGGCCGATCGCGGTAATGTGCCCGGCGGCCTCGTGGCCATAGACGGCGGGCAGCGTGCCGCCCCAGCCGCCCTCGGCAAAGGAGATGTCGGAATGGCAGATGGCCACGGCCTTCAGCGTGACCTCGATTTCACCCATCCCGGGCGCGGCCAGCTGGATGTCCTCGATCACCAGCGGCTGGCCGAATTCATGGCAAACGGCGGCCTTAATGGTTTGCATGGCGCTCTCCCTTGTTGTTCCGGATCAGAATTGAAGCAGTGGCAGGCAAAGGCGAGTCAAAAAATACACTCCCGCGATGATGTGACCCTACGTCGGTTTGCGCGTGGGCAGAAAGACGATGATCGCCAGTCCCATCAGGGCCGCCGAAAGCAGGAAGGGCGCGCCGGGCAGATAAATCGGGGCATCCGTGCCCGAGAAGGTGGCGAAAACCTGCGTCATCACCAGCGGCGCCAGGATCGTGGCCAGCGAAGTGAGCGAAGACAACAGCCCCTGCAACTCGCCCTGAGTGTCATCGGGCACCCGACGCGACAGGATGCCCTGCAACGC
>FYBJ01000161.1_pt1 | contig 11984 bp, 10 predicted proteins | sample 1134611 | NCBI WGS metagenome assembly FYBJ01 (sample SAMEA104116008, study PRJEB20421) | marine metagenome | isolation source: marine | reverse complement strand
GCGGGAAGTAGGCAGTTCAGGTTGAAATGTCAACAGACACTAATGCTCAAGTAATTTTGCGATAATTAACGCTGCCAGTCTAGCGGTTTTTTCATTTTCATCGTGAGGCGGAGATAATTCAGCAATATCAAAACTGACCACTTTGCCGGTCTGCATGATGTATTTTAATAAGGCCAGCGTCTGCCAGGGCGTTAGCCCCATGGGCTGGGGTGCGCTGACGCCGGGGGCAAAACATTCAGCAAAAACATCAAGACAGAGGCTTAAATAGATTTTATCAGCCTTAAAAAGGAACTCATCGAGAAAAGCGCTGTGCCAGGCAAAACTGTTATCATGAATGGCTTCGGCAAGAAGATAGGTGACGCCATTTTCTTTAGCAAAATCAAATAATTCACGGGTGTTGGTTTGTTCCTGAATGCCAAGGCAGCAGTATTCAAAGGGTTTATTCTGTTGCTGGCAGAGACCGGCAATCTGTCTGAACGGGGTGCCTGAATTTCCCAGTCCGTTCTCAGGCAATGCTCTTAAATCAAAATGGGCGTCAAAGTTGATAATGGAGAGCTTTTTATAGTGATTGTTTAATCCTCGATAATGGGGCCAGGCAATTTCATGACCGCCGCCTAAAAGAATCGTACGGTGGCCAAGACGGTGGCACTCATCAACCAGCGTGGCCAGTTCCTGCTGGCTTGCTTCAAGATCATCCGACTCACAGACGATGTTACCAATATCAATGATTTTTGGACTGTTCTGGAAAGCCAGCTTTGCCAGTTGCCGGCGGATATGGTCAGGCCCCAGTTTTGCGCCGGTTCTTCCCTGATTGCGTTGAACGCCGCAGTCGGAGGCAAATCCTAATAATAAGGTAGCTGGAGTTTCCGGAAGCCGGTCTGTTTCAAGCGAAAGGCAGCTAACATTCTGGAAATAGCGGCTGTTTTTGCTGTCATTTCGTCCGCCCCACAAGAAGGGATCCGTCGCCCTGTAATTGGCGAATAGGGAATGCATGATGTTCTCCGTTGTTTTTTCATTATCTTATTTTCTTTCCTGATGAAAATCAAAATTTGCTCCGTCTCTGCTTTCTGCTATGATGGCCGCCAGTTGGTAACAGGAGTCATCAGATGTTTGTCATTACAGGCGGCGGCAGCGGAATTGGTAAGACGCTGGCCATAGAATTATCGAATCGCGGTGAAACGGTGCTGGTTGTCGGCAGGAACGAAGACAGGTTGCAGTCCTTGACCGCTGAATATTCTGGCATTCAATATTTTCAGGCTGATTTATCTACCCAGGAAGGCCTGGCTTCTCTGCTTGCCTTTTGCCGGAACCAGCCTTTTCTGAAAGGCCTGGTTAATAATGCCGGAACCATCGAGCCGATGGCTCCACTGCTGGATGTCGATCCATTGTTATGGGATAAGGCCATGGCCATTAATCTGAAAGCTCCTCTTGTTCTGACCCAGCACATGTATCCTATGCTGCAACATGGCCGGGTTTTGAATATCAGTTCGGGAGCAGCCTATTTTGCTATTGAAGGCTGGGCGGCATATTGCACATCTAAAGCGGCCTTATCGACATTGACCCGTTGCTGGCAAGCCGAGTACCCTGATTTTGCAGTGGCTTCGGTGTTGCCGGGCATTGTCGATACCGATATGCAGGCACTCATTCGCCAGACAAAGGGGATGTCGATTGACAAACAGGATTTCTATAAAAAATTAAATAAAGAAAACAAACTGATTAGCAGCGAAACCGTGGCCAGTTTTTTAAGTTGGCTGCTGCTGGATATCGACGTAAATGAATTCCGTTCACGGGAATGGGATCTTTATGAAAGCTGGCACCATTCTTCGTGGATGAAAGAAGGGCAATCCGTGCCGCCTCTGGAAGAGGGGCAGTAATGGATGCCGATATACTCTTAATAAATGCAACAGTGCTTAACGCAGACGGCAGTCAAAGCGCTGATCAGGCATTGGCGATAAAAGACGGATGGATTTGCTGGAAGGGCAGTCATTTGCCGGAAATGGATTTACAATACGCAGCTGTTCATGACTGTCAGGGAAAATTGGTAACGCCCGGGCTGATTGATTGTCATACGCATCTGGTTTATGCCGGTACAAGAGCCAATGAATTCAAACTCAGAATGGCCGGTGCTTCCTATGCTGATATTGCCCGAGCCGGCGGCGGAATATTATCAACCGTATCAGCAACCAGACAGGCATCGGAAGAAGAACTTTTTCATCACTCGATGCCCAGACTCAAAGCTCTTGCAAAAGAAGGCGTGACGAGCATTGAAATCAAATCAGGTTATGGTCTTGACTGGGAGAATGAAGTTAAAATGCTCAAGGTTGCAAGGCAACTTGGCCAGGAGACCGGCATCCGGGTCAAAACCACGTTTCTTGGTGCACATGCATTAGCGCCAGAGTATCAGGGAAGGCAGCAGGATTATGTAGACTGGTTATCCCGTGAAGCTATTCCGCTTGTTTCAGAATTAAAGCTTGCCGATGCTGTTGATGTATTTTGCGAGTCGATAGCATTTGATTTAAAACAGACAGAACAGCTTTTTGAAGCGGCCAAGGGGGCGAATCTTGCCGTTAAATGCCATGCCGAACAACTGTCCAATATGGGCGGAGCAAAACTGGCAGCAGGCTTTGGGGCCTTGTCCTGCGATCATCTGGAGTATCTTGATGAGGATGCTGTTAAGGCCATGGCGGCATCAAATACGACAGCGGTTTTGCTTCCCGGCGCTTTTTATTTTCTGGCTGAAACCCGATTACCTCCATTAGAGGCTTTAAGACGTCATCAGGTACCTGTTGCCATAGCGACGGATTCTAACCCCGGCTCATCGCCGACAGCTTCCCTGCAGTTGATGATGTCCATGGCATGCCGCTTTTTCAATATGACGGTGCCGGAAGTTATGGCGGCTGTGACCCTTAATGCTGCCAAGGCACTGGGAATGGATGACGAGCTTGGAGAAATTGCTGTCGGTCGCCGGGCAGATTTAGTATTATGGGATACAGATGACAGTGCAATATTATGTTATCATTTTGGAATGCCTGTCGCGCATCAAACGATGCTGAACGGTAGATGGATTAATTTTGAATAACTTAAAACAGGGGGATAAATGCTTTCCAGACATTTATTACTAGGCTTTTCATTGATTTGCATGGTGTTTGCAGCCTCTCAATCACGGGCATTCAGCACCGCCTCTGTAGAAATTCATCATCCATCTTATGATATAAGTTTGCGTTATCCTCAGCAGTTTGAAAGCACAGAGATTGACGAGACAATTGAGCAGCAGGTTCAAAAGCTGCAGCAAAAAGCTCTGAGCCGCTTCAAAAGCGAAAATGCCGCAGAGGATGCCCCCGGTAAAAACAGCTTATCTCTTCAGTACACCATTCCTTATCAGGAACATTTGACATTAAGCCTATTATTAACTGCCGAGATGTATCTTCGAGGCGCGGCGCATCCTTATCATCAGTTGCTGCCTTTGAATTTTGTTGATGGCCAACCGGTGAAACTTGCCGATTTATTCAATGCAGACAGTGATTATCTGGCAGCGCTGGCGAGCTTCTCGCAGAGCGCACTGCTTGAAAACAAAAATTTTGATGCAAAATGGGTGCTTGATGGCAGCTCTCCCAGTGCAGAACATTACCAGAAATGGCTTTTTCATCCCGATGGCCTGATGATTATTTTTGATACCTATCAGGTTGCTCCCTACGTTAACGGGCCACAAAAGATACTGGTTCCCTTAAGCAAGTTTTCCGGGTTGCTTAAAAAAGACATCAAACAAGCGGTCTGGGGTCGTTAATGAGTGATGAGCCTTATATCAGTGCCGAAAGGCCAGACCTTGCGGAACTTAGCATAAGAAGCATCATTCTGGCTGTGATATTAACGGTTCTGCTGGCTCTGTCCAACAGCTATCTTGCTTTAAAGCTGGGGATTTTAACCTCGGCCTCTATTCCTGCGGCCATTATTTCCATGGGCATCTTACGGTTTTTTAAAAATCCCAGTATTCTTGAAAATAATGCCGTACAGACTGCCGCCTCTGCCGGCGAGGCTGTTGCCGGAGGAATTGTATACACAATTCCTGCCTTGATTATCATCGGCTTCTGGAATCATTTTGATTACTGGAGCAATTGCCTGATTGCTTTCATAGGCGGTCTGCTTGGCGTACTGTTTTCCATTCCTCTGAGGCGAATTCTGGTCCATGATAATACCTTAAAATTTCCTGAAGGGCGGGCGATTGCGGAAGTTTTAAAAAGCTCTACTGAAAAGGCCGGTGCCAAATATATTTTAAGAGGCGGACTGGCTGGTGCGGCCATCGAACTTTTTCAGTTAGGCTTTAAGCTGATTGCCAGTGATTTCAGTTTCTGGTTTATCGCCAAACGAAGCACCTTTGGTTTTGGTGCCGGCTTTTCGGCAACCATGCTGGGTGCCGGTTATTTAATTGGTTTTGATATGGCGGCCAGTATTTTTATCGGGGCAATACTGTCCTGGATGATTGCTGTTCCCGTGGCAGGGCAGATTTTTCCTGAGTTTATCCATCCTCACTCGGCCTCGTTATCAGTTGAACAGTTATGGAATGCCCAAATGCGGTATTTAGGCATCGGAGCTATGCTGTTTGCCGGTTGTTTTACCTTGTTTCAACTGATTGGTCCATTGACGGAGAATATCCGACTGTCAATCAATACTTATCGAAGCCGGCGCCAATCTGCAAGACCTACTCGAACCGAACGCGATATCCCTGCTGCTTATATCTTCGCCGGTACGCTGATTGCTGCGATGCTGATGTTTTTATTATTCTGGAAGATTTTTCCACTTCAACAGAGCGGTCTTGAAGGGGCAGGGCAGTCCAGTCTGGTGATCATGGCAATGCTTTATGTTCTTATCATAGGATTTATTTTTTCAGTGATTACCGCGTATTTTTCTGGCATGGTCGGCGTGACCGCAAGTCCTGGAAGTTCAGTGGTAATTGCCGGAATGTTGTTTGCCGCATGGCTGTTGCTGACGTTTCTGAGCCATCTTTTGCCATTACCTTTTTCAGCCGAACAGATGCAGGCGGCTGAAGCGATTACCATCATTATTGGTTCTATCGTGACCGGCGTTGCCGCGATCGCCAATGATAACACTCAGGATTTAAAAGTAGGTCAGCTGGTGGGGGCAACCCCCTGGCGCCAGCAATTAATGCTGTTACTGGGGGTGTTAATATCATCGCTGGTGATTCCGCCGGTGATGCAATTACTGTTTGATGTGTACGGCATTGCCGGCGTCATGCCGCATGAAGGTATGAATCCGGCACAAAGCCTTCCAGCACCGACCGCTGCTTTGATGGCCGCCGTGACTCAGGCTGTTTTTCAACATAGTCTGCCCTGGGGAATGATGCTCTCGGGAGCATTGATGATTCTGCTGATCATTGTATTGAACAGGTTGTTGCATCTTGAACGATTTATCCGCCTGTCGATTTTGGGCGTGGCCATAGGAATGTATTTGCCCATGACCTCTTCTTTTCCCTTATTCCTCGGCGGTATCTTTGCATTTATCGCCAATCGCAGGTTGGGGGTGTTGTCATTGCCTCATGATAACGGGCAGTGGCGTCTGCAGATTGGAACATTGATTGCCTGTGGACTGGTCGCAGGCGCCGCTTTGCTGGATGTTATTCTTGCAGTACCTTTTTCCATACTCCACAGCCCGGAGGCATTGAGTCTGGCGCCAAAAGGCTGGCAGCCTTATTCGATCATCCTGACCATCCTTACAACCCTTGTTTTAGGTGTCTGGATGATAAGATCCGTTTGTGCTTCAAATAAAGATTGATGTGATATAAACAACATAAATGAGTAACAGGGCGGCGCCATTAAGGCGCTGTATTTTTTTCTTTCGGTTAAAGTAAAAAACAAAAAGCATCAGACTCAAAAAAATCATCACAGGAATATCTCTCAAAATAAGCTCGGGCTTGATAGCGGCTGGAGAGATGACTGCCGGAAGGCCGATAACCAGCAAAATATTGAACATGTTTGATCCAAGAATGTTGCCGATGGCAATATCGTCTTCATGTTTAATTGCAGCTATCACAGAGGCGGCCAGTTCGGGAAGACTGGTTCCAAGAGCGACGATACTGAGTCCTACTGTTAATTCTGATATGCCTAGAGCAATAGCAATGTTTGATGCGCTGATAACCAGAAAGTGGGCGCTGACCGGCAGGACGACAAGTCCTGAAACAAGTGAGAAGATATTTCGTCCTATAGAGCTGTTTTTAGTTAAAATGCCCTCTATTTCCTGCTGGTAGATATCTTGCGTTCTGGAACGCTGTGAAAGCCAGGCAAAATATAATATCAGCAACAAACAGCCTGTCAGCAGAATGATGCCGTCGATTCGACTGATATATTCATCTGCCATCAAGATATAAGCCAGTAACATGATGACAAATAAAACTGGAAATTCTCTCCTGATTAATGATGAATTTGTCGGTATCGGTTGTATGATTGCGGTCATTGCCATAACCAGCCCCATGTTCGCAATGTTTGATCCTATGGCATTTCCTAATGCCATCGAAGTTTTCCCGGCCATTGCAGCAGCAACAGAAACCATAATTTCAGGAGCAGTCGTTCCAATGGCGACGATCGTCAATCCAATAAATAAGGGTGGGATTTTAAAATATTTAGCAAGTCCGGAAGCACCAGTGACCAGATGATTGGCTGACCAGAGAAGTGCGGCGATGCTTATAATAAGGATTGATGAATTAAAAAACATGTTGTTTTTTTTGCTGATTGAAGTAATTTCTTTCAAAATAGCAAAATTTGATGTATTTTAGAATAGCTGATGCCGTTTTATAGCCAATTAACTTCAAATTGCCTAAAACATAGCATTTTGAAGTTAATTGGCTATATTTGTATAAAAGTACGAGGACATTCCCTGATAATGATGAAAAAGTTTCTTCTGATAATAAGCTCGCTTTTAGTGATTGCTTTGGCTGTGGGTTTGTATTTCTTCAAGCGTCATATGCCGGAGCCGGTTAAAGAACAGCCGAAAGATATTCAGCTCCAGCCAGTGATGTTTGAAAAACTTCCCTCCTGGATCGAAAGCGATACAGTGCCGGCGCTGAAAATATTCCGTAAATCCTGTAAAAGTTTTCTTCGGCGTTCACCCGAGCAGCAGGTGGGTTCAAGGCATATTGCCATAAAAGTCAAAGATTTTCTTCCGGCCTGTAATGCCGCCATGAAATTAAAGAAGATCAGTAAAAAAGGAAGTCGGGATTTCTTTGAACAATGGTTTCAGCCTTACACATTTTATCAGGGAAACCAGATTGAAGGCTTATTTACCGGTTATTATGTTCCTATTATTGAAGGCAGCCTGAAAAAAGACGATAACTACCGATATCCCATTTATACGGTTCCCAAAGATTTAATTAAAGTTGATTTAGGTTTGTTCAGCACGGACATGCTGCATCATCATATCAGCGGCAGATTGGCCGGGAACAGGCTGGTTCCTTATCATACCCGCAGCGAAATCAACAAGGGGGCGTTGAAACATAAAGCCCGGGTGATTGCCTGGTTGAAAGATCCGGTTGATCGCCAGTTTCTTGAAATTCAAGGCTCAGGTATCGTTGAGTTGAAAAATAAAAATCGATTTTTAGTCGGCTATGATGGTGAAAACGGCCAGAAGTACCACTCGCTTGCCAAGTTGCTTATCGACAGGGGCTTTATGACCTATGATAACGCTTCCATGCAGGGCATTAAAAAATATTTCGAGCAGCATCCTGAAAATATGATGGAAATTCTGAATCTCAATGATTCTTTCGTATTTTTCAAAAAACAAAATGAACAGGAAGGCATTGGCGCCCAGGGTCTTGCGCTGACGCCTGGCTATTCGATGGCGGTGGATAGAAAATGGATTCCCTTAGGCATACCGCTATGGTTGAATACCTCCCATCCTTCCGTCGATGGCAGTCAGACAGAGGTACTGAACCGGCTAATGGTTGCTCAGGATACAGGCGGTGCCATTCGAGGCCCGATACGCGGCGATGTCTATTGGGGAGCCGGCTTTAAGGCCAGCGAAATCGCAGGGCGGATGAAAAATCGCGGATATTACTGGCTGCTTTTGCCCAAGACTTGGCAGCCTCAGCCATAGCCACGACGTTATTCTCTCTTGATTGTGATTGAAAGATAATCAATCCTTCTGTAGAATGTCGAATTTTGATGCTTAAAATAAACTCATTCCTGGTGTATGCCTTATCTTTAAATTCAATTTATGGGGGTGCTTATGGCTCATGTTGAAACCAATCCTTTCGAGGTTCAATCGGAACCGACCAATATTGTTCAAGTTATGGAGTCTAATCCCGCTATTGCATTGACGGACAAGCAGATTGCCGAACTGTTTTTAAGATTATGTGCGGATTTTGCATCTTTGACGGCAGAAAAAGAGTGGGGTTTGGGTTTTGATTCAAGGAAAAAATATACTCGAGAGCAAGTTGAAGACATTCTCAATAAAAAAGTTGTAATGATGTTGAAAGAGAATAGGGCTCCTCAAGAACATTACAATAATGTCTATCGGATACTGTCTACGGTTTTATCATCTAATCCAGTTCCACGGCAAGCAAGAGAAAGCAGGGATATTGTTATACAAATCAATATTAATATTGAGCAGGATTTTGCAAGACACTACCCAGTGAGTGACTATTATTATCGACGCTACAATACACTGACTGATCTGGCAATCCTGACAAGTTTTTCACATTTTCACTGTCACTCTCACCATCACGGCATTGGTTCTTCGAATATCAGCGGCATTGATTGTAAGGACCTGTTTAAAAGTGAGGGGGCAGCTTTGCTGTTGCTGATTGCCATTGCTATTATTTTGGCGAGTCTTGCCCTTTTTGCAACGTACTACATTTTGAAAGAGTTATTTGAGATTGGCGATCGTCTCTTTTTTAATGAAAGCGTACTTCGCGCAGTGACCTCTTTTGCCACGATGCTGGCACTTGGCAGTGCCGGAGCCAGTTTTGGTTTTTTTGTATTCGGACCCGCGCTTGGCGCACTGATTGCTGCAGGCGCTGCCACTCCTATAGGCATTATTATTCTGGCCACGGTTTGTACGGGGCTGATAACTGCCGGTGCTGGTGCTTTGCTATTCAACAAAATCAGAATTCAGGATAAATTCACACGGCCGAGGAATCCTGATGCGATTGATCCAGTCGATCCGGATAGATTCAGTCTGACCGCTTCGCAAGAACGAAACCTTGAAGATGCTGGTTTTGATATTTTAAAAGTAAAATGCGCCATGGCGGCTATCCGTCATTCAATGGGTCAAAAGATTCATTCATGCTCCATGCGGTTATTCAAACATTCTGAGCAAAAAGAAATGATAGATTTATTAAGGGATTTAAAAAGAGGGAAAGTCAGCGTTGTTAACGTTGGTAAATTGAAAATTAATTGTTTAAAGGATACATACGAGTTTAATGCTGAACAGCAAATTATGACAGTGAAAGCACCAGCATATACTCCACCTCCGTCAACTAATCCGGAGTATAATCCAAATCTTGAATCAGAAAACTACAAATTCTACGCAGGCTTACCTACTGGAGCGTAGCCTTGATCCTTGATAAGCGCAGCGTATTAAGGGAGAAGAATGGGAATGTGATTCAATAATTTGTACTGGCTGAAACGGGATTTTGCAGACCTTTCTCCGCCACTTTTGAGCTTTGGCGCACGGTTCAGAAAACCTTGATGCGCTGCGCTTATCAAGGCTACGTATTGAACAACTCGCGTAGCCTTGATAAGCGCAGCGCATCAAGGTTTACAACATCGTTCGGCAAAACGTAAATCCATTCAAAACGTTAGTTCGACCTCACTGTACTTGAGTTTCTTCAGCTTTTTTCTTCTCAGCCAGTTGCTGTTCATCGGCTTCAACTTTTTTATACTCGTCAAGAGCACTCTCCAGGCTGATGAAACTGTAGCCATGTTTCTTATACATTTCGATGATATCACCCATGGCATGACTGTTCAGGACATTGGCGTGAATTAGCAGTATTTGTGGCATGGGTCTGCCGTATCGCTTCGCATCATTTCGTTCAGCTCGCTCAGTCTGTTGCCACATATGGGCTAAATATCGGCTTTTGATGCCATTCAGATGCTGTGGCCGGTTTCTCCAGTAGATATTCATCAGTTGCTCATTATATTTATAATCTTTTGAATCAACCGTCACTGGAGCCACGATGTAGTTATTTTGATGCAGATAGTCAAGAACCTTTTGTTTTTTTTCACCATTGCCCATGGCTAGATATGGATAGCGGAAAAACTTCTTTCCTTCCATCAACGGTGTCAGAGTTTTGTCGGCTTTTTCGATATCCTTGATATAAGTATCTGCAGAATGACTGCCGAGGCTGATATGGCTGTTGGTATGGTTGCCGATAATCATGCCATCATCATGAAACTGTTGTAACAGTTGCCATTGCCCTTGTTCAATCGTATTTCCAATAACAAATCCGGTCGCTGGAACTTTATTTTCAACCAAGGCATTTAAAATATTTAAAAATCGTTGTTGTTCGCGCATTAAATTACCGGGCTTTCCATGGGTTGATCCAACAAAGGGAAGGTCGTCGATGGTAATTGCAATTTGTTTCTGCGCGGTTTCAGCATAGAGGACAGGGCATATTAAAAGACTAAGAACAAGGGTTAATGTTATTTTTTTCATGATTCTGCCTTTTTTATGTTTATTAATATTTATATAGACATGTTTCGGCAAAAAAGACAGAAACTTGATATTTTTTAGTCGAAGTAGTGTTCGAGGAGTTCACTTGTTGGTCTTGCGAGACCTATTTCTTCAATTTCATGTTTTGCAAACCATTGTCCGCAGGACTCTTTCACTTGATGATTTAATGGAACAACAGCAATGGTTTTAGCTTCGATAACTAACTGAAAATGGCTGAAACTATGTTTTATATTCAAAAAATTATTCGTTTGCAGCACTTTTAACGGTAAATCATTTTCAACAAACTGCCTGGGACATGCTGCAGAATCAATGGCCGGCATGCACCAGAGGCCTCCCCATAATCCGGTGGGCGGCCGTTTTTCAAGATAGACTTTTTCTTTATGATGAATCAGCAAAAACTGCTGTGTTTTTACAGGAAGTGTTTTGGCTTGCTTCTTATGGGGAAATTCATGAACGCGCTGTTGCTGACAGGCAAGACAGTCCTGCATTAAAGGACATTGCTGACAAAGGGGATTTTTAGGTTTACAGCAGGTAGCCCCCATGTCCATGATAGCCTGAGTGTAATCTCTGTATCGATGTTCAGGCAGGCAGCTTTCAGCAATGTTCAATAATTTTTTATGAACATCCGATTTTCCAGGCCAGCCCTCTACTAAAAAATACCGGGAAAGCACGCGTTTAACATTGCCATCAAGAATGGCTGCAGGCTTGTTGAAAGCCTGACTGACAATGGCCGCTGCGGTGGATGCTCCAATTCCTGGAAGTTGTTCCAGTTCATGTTGAGATGAGGGAAACTCTCCTGCGTAATCTTTAGCGATGATTTGAGCGGTTTTATGCAGGTTTCTTGCCCGCGAATAATAACCCAGGCCAGACCATAAAGAAAAAACCAGATCTTCGTCAGCTTCTGCCAGATGGATGACGCTTGGGAACTTCTCAATAAAACGCTCAAAATAGGGAATGACCGTTTTAACCTGGGTCTGCTGCAGCATCACCTCAGATAACCACACCCGATAAGGCTCTCTTGGATGCTGCCAGGGGAGATCCTTTCTGCCGGAGTGCTCGTACCAGTTTAATAATTTTTCTGCAAAACTCATTTAAGTAACGATTTCAGATTCTTTTTAAACGCGTCAACCGATTTTTTAACGCTTTTATTTAAAAATATTTTTTGTATTATTGGGTTTAAAATTTTTAAATCAGGCTTCAGTTGAGGATGATGGACTGGCCCTGTAATCACAACAGGAAATGAGCCGCCTAACGCCTCCTGCGCAATATAAATTTTTGAACTTTGACTGAAATCCTTAAATTTT
>FYBJ01001131.1_pt1 | contig 11988 bp, 9 predicted proteins | sample 1134611 | NCBI WGS metagenome assembly FYBJ01 (sample SAMEA104116008, study PRJEB20421) | marine metagenome | isolation source: marine | reverse complement strand
TATATGCCGCGCAGCCTGTACGGCCGTGCCGCACTGATCCTGGTTCTGCCGGTCATCGTACTGCAGTTGGTGGTCTCGGTTGCCTTTATTCAGCGTAATCTGGAAGACGTTACCAAGCAGATGACGCTGACCATTGTGCGAGAGATCGAGATGATCGGGGATCAAGCCGAGCGCGCCGAAACCCAGAACGAGATGTTGGGCGCCATGCGCCCGTTTCTGGCGGCGCTACAGATGCAGGTGCGGTTTCTGAACGATGAATCGCCGCCGAAAAGGGATTCGCGTCGTTGGTACGACTACACCGGGCGAATTGTGACACGGACGTTCCACAACAGGCTTGAAGGGACATTGGCGGTGGCGCTCAGCGACAGCCGTCTGGCGCAGGTTTATATCGAAAGTGATCTGGGGCCCGTTGAGGTGTCGTTTGACCGCCGCCGCCTTTCTCCGGCGGCCCCGCATCAACTGATTGTCACCATGGTGTTCTTCGGGGTTCTGATGACGACAATCTCATTTCTTTATATGCGCAATCAACTGCGACCAATCACACGTCTGGCCAACGCGGCGCAAGCCTTTGGTCGCGGGCGAAACGTGCCCTACTGGCCTTCGGGGGCGATCGAAGTGCGTGCGGCAGGCAGTGCATTCCTGGACATGCGCGCCCGGATCGAACGGCAGATCGAGCAGCGCACGCTGATGCTCTCGGGCGTAAGCCACGACCTGCGCACCCCATTGACGCGGCTCAAGCTGGGGCTGTCGATGCTGGACGAAGAGGATGCGGGCCCGTTGCTCAAGGATGTGGACGAGATGCAGCAACTGCTGGATGCCTTTCTGGATTTTTCCCGAGGCGCATCCGAAGCTGAGCCTGAACTGACAGACCCAACGGGTCTGATCCGCAAGATCGTCGAGGACGCGCAAAGGGCCGGGCGCGATGTGACACTGGGTGAGTGTGAGGCCGAGGGAGAGATCCTGCTGCGCCCGCTGGCAATGCGGCGCGCGGTGGAAAATCTGATCGGCAACGCGGTGCGCTATGGCACACGCGCGCGGGTCAGCGTGACAATGACACAGAAATCCCTTCGCGTCAGGGTCGAGGATGACGGGCCAGGAATTCCGGCGGATCTGCGCAGCGAGGCGATCAAACCGTTTTCCCGCCTTGATCCCGCGCGCAATCAGAACCAGGGGTCCGGTGTCGGACTTGGGCTGGCAATCGTGGTCGACATTGCCCGCGCCCATGGCGGCACGTTGCGTCTTGGCGAAAGCAAAGAACTGGGTGGACTGTGCGCCGACATCGTGATCGGGCGCTGACCCGGCGACGGGGCAGGAAACCGAAACATGTCCCGCGCAGGCAGGAGCGGGGCGTCCAAATGCGGTGACGTCAGCGCCTGCGCCTCCCTGCGTCAACTAACCGGTCAGCTCAGCCTTGAACGACCTGCGCCAGGCCTGAACCATACTTGCATAGGGCGCCTCGTCGCGTGCCATAATGGCAATCTCTTCAGCGATCTGATCAGCCAGCGCTCGGATTTTTTGCCTGCTTCTATCCAGAAGTGCGGAAATATGCGCCTCAGTCGGGGCCGCGTCTTCAAGCTCGTCAGCCAAGGCGTGCAACTGGATGATGACCGATTTCAGAAACTCAAGCCGCCGCAACAACTCGGTCCGTGCCTGCACCAGATCCAAACGGTTGAGCCCATAGACATGGATCGATACGGCGCCTTTCAGGCTTAGGCTATCGTCTCCGCGAAAGGCCTCTTCTTCGCCGTCTGCCAACCTGGTCGGCAACATGAACGACACCGGAGCAGCTCTGCTGCCATCCCCGTCATCAGAGACAGAGGTGAATTGATGCCTTAGGTGCGTCTCGGGCCTGTCGTTGCAGGGATTGAGAAGCAGAGGCTCCTCTTTCAGCAAACCAGGACTGGATGCCGCGACCAGATTGTCCTTGGCACCGGTTGGTGCGTCAAACACGCGCTGGCCATTCTCCGTGATCGGAAAGCTGTCTTTCTTGCCCGAGGCCAGCACGGTCCCGTGGCTGAAATCCGGCGACCCGTTGCGGATCAGCCTGACCTGACGGACATCCCCGACCGGGGTGATCTGTTTGCGCTTGCGATTGCAATCAATGCAAGATGGCAGCAGATTGTCCCACTTCATCGCCAACCACCAATAGCCATCGTGGGTGTCATCTTCGGACACAGCGCCCTTGGGGCGATAATGTTCGACATCCATCGGCTGCGCGGCGGAATAGAACGTCTCGCAATAAGCACATTTGCCGTGGAACATGTCCTCCAACAGCTGCTTGATCTCGGGCCGCTTGTAGGTCTTGAACGTAAAGCTCTTGGTCTTGGTCGGATCATTGCGGTGCGCCAGAACATCATCATACTCGTCCCTGGCCCGGTCTTCGAATGTATCGGGCACCTCATCGCTGCGTTGCACGAACCGCATCACACCCCCTCGAGCGCGACCAGAATGCGCTGCTTTGTCTGATCGCGCAACGCGCGCAACCGGGTCTGCGTAACCTGTCGCCGCCGGGCCAGGAATTCTGCGATGGCCTCTTGCACCAGGCGGTGCACCTCAGTGTCGCCAATGGGCAGGGCCGCACTCATTTCGGACAGATAGGCGCGCACAGCCTCGTCTTCCTCGGGGCGCACGCCTCGGGCCAGTTTGTCTTCAACCTCGGCCTGTGCTTTTCGGGCCGCGTCGCTTTCGGTGGATGGAAGCTGAAAGAAATCTGCCGTCAGAAGCTGCTGGATGGTCCAGTCCTTGTTGTCGGGCAGGTTCACCAATGTTTGCGTGTGTACCGGCAATCCCTGTTCGCTGACTTCGTGAACCCGCTCCAGCACGAGCACCTCGCCCTTGCCCATTCCGCGCAGGCAGAGCGGATCATGCGACGTGGCGATGAAGCAGACACCGGGCAGGGCGCTGCGCAGGCCGGACATGATCGACACCTTCCAGCGCGGATGCAGATGCGCCTCGATCTCGTCGATGAGCACCAGTCCGCGCGCGGTGTCCATTGTCTGGAACGTCGGGTTGATCTTCTTGTTCATCAGCCCGTGCATGACATCACAAAGCATCGCCAGCACCGACCGGAACCCGGACGACACCAGGGACAGGGGCGTCCGGGTCTTGGTGGCCGCCGACTGTGCTCCTATGGCGCCGACGATGTATACCTCATTCTCGTCGCGTTCTAGCACATCAAACCCGCCCTCGATGCTGAACACGTCACGCAGGGCGCGCGCGACCATTTCAAAATCGTTGTTGTTCAGCCGGACCAGCCATTTTTCCGGGTTGGACAGCAGTTCATCGGGTTCAAACAGCGAGCGCACATGGCGGTGGCGCACAGGGCGGCGCTCGGACGTCAGATATTGTCGGAAGGCGCCATAGGCAAAGACGGGCAGAACGCATTTTGTCCCGGTGTCCTGGAAACTGGCACTTGCGTTTTGCTGACCACGCCTGATGGTCAGCGCCTTTCTGCCAGTATCACCATACGTCACCAATACCTGAGCCACATCCAGGGGGTCGTTCGTGCTGCCCAGGTATCTGGGATCCAGGATCAGCCTGTCTGCGTCCAGCCCACGCAGAGCCCAACGCGTGGCCGGAGCCATCAGGGCCAGGGCGATCGCCTCAAGGATGGTGCTCTTGCCAGCCGCATTCTCGCCCAGGATCAGCAGGGACGGGGCCGCGCGGGGCTTGTCCTTTGGCGGATCAGGTAGCGTGACCGCGACCTTTTCCAGTGATTTGTAGTTCCTGATTTCAACCCTGCTCGGCAGGTCATGGGTGCGACTCCAGCCCGCCCCGACCGGGCGCCTCTGTTCCTCGTGGGGCACGCCATCCTCGATGTACCATTGGAATTGTGCCTCGGAGAGCTGCGCGATGGCATCGTCGAACCTGTCCTTTGAATCGGACAGCTTTTGGAGTTTGTTGAGTTCACGTTGCAGATTGTCCGACGGCCGCGCGCGTCCAAGTGCGGTGCCAAGGAGCTCTCGCAATGCGATGCGCCAAGTGCCGAAATGTGCCCATTGGCCCGGATCAAGAAGATGCGCCGGATCAATGTCACCGGCAGTGGTGAGAAACTCCTTGATGCGCTCGACACCGAATTCAAATGCCTTTGCGCGCCCAGAAAGCAGGGAACCGCGGTTAAGGTCAAAATGCTTGATTGTCTCGCGGCCGCGCCGGTCGCGCCCATCCAGTCCACCGCTGGGAAACAGACGGAAATGACGCCACAGCTTGCGGTCATAGCAGGGGTCGACCAGCACCGGATTTTCATCCAGCGGAAACCCGGGCCAGCGTCCGTCGTCGCGTTCGGCAAAGGCCGCAAGAATTGTGTGGTCGGGCAACACCACACGGCGGTTCGAGGTGACAGGGAAATGAAACGGGTTCTCCGGTTGGCATCCCTCACATATGGGATAGAGATTCTGCCAGGCCTCCGCCAGCCATGCATAATACAGATGCGCTGAACTGGTGTCCGACACAGGTGTCGCGCTTGAGGGGGGGCGAAATCGGTGAACGCTCAGATCCTTGGACAGTTCGGTTTCGCAAAATGCGCAGCGGCCATCAAACAGGGCATGAAGCCTTTCAGCCACCTCGCGGCGCTTGGGATCGCGGGACTGGGAAAATTCAACCGGTTCAAAGCTGCGGGTCTGACTCAGGCTTTTTTCGTCCATCCCAAAGTAATCGACCAGCATGAAACGGTTGTTCCGTGCCTCGTCCATCGCAAACCATTTCGGCGGGGCTACGAGATCTCGTTCGACAAAGCGCATGTGTCACCTTTTGGGGTCAGGGTTGCAGGATTGCCAGCGCGCGGCGCAGCTCGGCGATGTGATGAGGCACCTCGGGATGGGCCTTGTCGCTGCCTTTATCCGGGTTCCAGTAGTTGTTGTGCGAAAAGAAGGTGCGCCGATGGCCTGAGGCGCGTTTGCCGTCCTTGGCCAGGGCAGGCAAAACGCCGATGTCACGAATGCCGCTGACCACGGTGCCATCTACTTCTGCACCAAAGGCCTGGCCGACGGGGCCGGAAATCAAATCACCTGTCAGCAAAAGCATCTCGTCGGAATGCAGGTTGGTCCAGCGCGTATAGGCAAACACGGCTGCGTGATGGGGCTGTCGCGGATGTGAAGGGGTGCGTTTTGAGGTATAGTCGGGATCATATGAAATATGCCGCAGCCTGGTTGTTCCATCATGCTCGGGCATCGGCGGGCACGTCGGCATAATGCGATGCGCCTGCCGTCTGCGCAGGTCTGCGTGGCTTTCGGACATCAGAAATTCGGCATGTGTCAGGGGCGAACCCAGGGTGACAAAGTCAGAAATGATCCAAGGGCTGCCTTGCGCCCGAAATTCAGCCAGAGCCTTTGCCTGCTGCGCCTGATAGGCATCGACGTTCATCGGATGCCCCGAGCCTTTGGCTCCGGTCGACAAGGTCAGTCCGGCGGCGTCGCGGATCATGTCTTCGAGCTTTTCACGCTCGGGTTGTTCGCCCGGTGCGATCTTGTCCAGGGTCTCTAGTTCGTTGTGCTCGGCAAAAAGCGTCGACAGGATGTCATAGGCAACAATCGTGCCCAGAGAATGCGCCACAACCACGATCCGATCATATTCGCCGGATTCGATCAGCCGTTGCAGCAATTCAACGCCGTTTTTGCGGATCTCCTGCCTGCGGCCCACGTTGGGTGGCAGCGCCTTGACGTACCGGGCCACGTCCCCGAACCGTTTGATCAGCACGTTCGACACCAGGCTGGCGACGATCAGCCCCCCGATCCCCGACAGGATCGCCTGTGTCGCGGTCGGTGGCACTCCGTCTGACGGCAACATTCCCTTGAGCGTGAAGTACACGGTAACAGCAGCAATGATCCACAGAACCACCCAGGCATGCAAGACCCGGCGCGGGACCCGCTTGAAGGGATTTCTGAGCAGCAGATCCATGATCCAGCTTTGGACATGCTCCCACGTCGTGCCATGCATCAGATGCGCCCAGTAGTATTCATAGAAGTCGGTGTAGTTTCCTTTGTCATCCCGCTCGGTGGTGATCCGGCGCAACTCGTTCGAGGTGTTGCGGTTGTCGGGTTTGGCCCAGAATGCGTTTTCGGATCGCGCGAAGCCTGTGTTGGGATCCGGTTTGCTCTGGTTGACCAGCGATGTGTCCGTGGTCCACACCGCATCGACAAAAGTGTTGAGGGTTTGCATGGGGATCTGCTCTCCCATGCCATGTAGAATGACGATCGCTTGCTTCATTTCAAAACGCCTTGCTGAAATGTCGCGATTGTGGCTGATCTTGACCCGAAAGTCATCGGCCAAAAACCCCTGTGGTTGTAGAGCGGCATGTCAGAGGGGCGTTTTTCCTAGGGGATGAGGGACTTGAACCCCCAGCCAAAGCGTTATGAGCGCTCTGCTCTAACCAATTGAGCTAATCCCCCAGGAACAGGCGGTGATTACAACAATGTCTTTGCCTCGCCAAGGTTTATCACGGCTGCTTTGGGAAATTTTTTCCACGCTTCTCATTTGTGAAAAATACGCTATTTCCCCCGGCGTCACCCGTGACCGTTGCATGCAAGGCCACAATCGACTAACCCGCGCGCAAGCAATTGTGAGGATGAACCGATGACAGCGGGCAAGAACGGGATGACCTACGCCGAAGCAGGCGTGGATATTGATGCAGGCAACGCACTGGTCGACCGGATCAAGCCCGCCGCCAAACGCACGAACCGGTCGGGCGTGATGAGCGGTCTTGGCGGCTTTGGCGCGCTGTTTGACCTCAAGGATGCAGGCTATGACGATCCGATCCTTGTGGGGGCGACCGACGGTGTCGGAACCAAGCTTCGGATCGCGATTGATACAGGTGTGGTCGACGGTGTTGGCATCGACCTGGTTGCCATGTGTGTGAATGATCTGGTCTGTCAGGGTGCTGAGCCGCTGTTTTTCCTTGACTATTTCGCCACCGGCAAGCTGGAAACCGAAACGGCGGCTCGCATTATCGAAGGCATCGCCGAGGGGTGCGTGCGTTCGAACTGTGCGCTGATCGGTGGTGAAACCGCCGAGATGCCGGGCATGTACCCCGAGGGCGATTTTGACCTCGCGGGGTTCTCGGTCGGCGCGATGGAACGCGGCGCGACGCTGCCCGCTGGCGTGGCCGAGGGCGATGTATTGCTGGGGCTGGCCTCGGATGGGGTGCATTCCAACGGCTATTCACTGGTGCGCAAGCTGGTTGAGGTGTCGGGCCTGACGTGGGATTCGGACTGCCCGTTTGGCGAAGGCACCGTGGGCGAGGTGCTGCTGACCCCCACGCGTCTTTACGTGAAATCGGTCCTCGATGCGATCCGCGCAGGCGGTGTTCATGCACTGGCCCACATCACCGGCGGTGGCCTGACCGAAAACCTGCCGCGCGTGCTGCCTGACGAAATGGGCGCCGAGATCAACCTGAACGCCTGGGACCTGCCACCCGTATTCAAATGGATGGCGGAAACGGGTGGCATTGTTGAAAGCGAAATGCTCAAGACCTTCAACTGTGGCATTGGCATGATCGTCGTCTGTGATGCAGAGCGGGCCGATGCTCTGACCACTTTGCTGACCGAAGCAGGCGAGAGCGTTTCGCGCCTTGGCACCGTCACGGGCACTCCGGGTGTGGCCTATTCGGGCCAGCTGCTGTGAGCCACAAGCGCGTTGCGATCCTGATCTCGGGCGGGGGCTCCAACATGGTGGCCCTGCTTGACAGCATGGTGGGCGACCACCCGGCGCGGCCTTGTCTTGTGCTGTCCAACGACGAACATGCCGGTGGTCTGAAGAAGGCGGTCGAGCGGGGCGTGGCAACTGCCTGGGTCGATCATCGCCCCTTCAAGGGCGACCGGGGCGCATTCGAGGCCGAGTTGATCAAACCCATTCTGGCTGCCGAACCGGACATCGTTTGCCTGGCTGGGTTCATGCGGGTGCTGACCGGGGAATTTGTGTCGCAGTTTCAGGGCCGGATGCTGAACATTCACCCTTCGCTGTTGCCCAAATACAAAGGCCTCAACACCCATGCCCGCGCGCTGGAAGCGGGCGACGCCGAGCACGGATGCAGCGTTCACGAGGTGACGGCGGCGCTGGATGACGGCCCAATTCTGGGTCAGGCACAGGTGCCGGTTTTGACGGGCGACACGCCTGAAACACTGGCGGCCCGAGTTCTGGAGCAGGAACATCGCCTGTACCCGGCGGTTTTGCGCCGTTTTGCTGATAATGACCGCACTCCGGTTCACCTGACGTAAGTTTACTGTCAATCTCTGCCTCGCGGATTTACAAAGTCTTGTGAATAGTCTTAAGATTGTAACAAAGACCCCCCAATCGCCGGGGTGCAGGCGTAGAAACAACAAGAACAAAACAAAACTGGCCGGATGAAAACCCTCACCACGACGCAAGACCTTGCCGACTTTTGCGCGGCAGCAGCCCAGCACCCTTATGTTACGGTAGATACCGAGTTCCTGCGGGAGCGGACGTATTATTCCAAGTTATGTCTGGTTCAACTGGCATATCCCGGAGAAGGCGACGAAAATGCCGTTCTTGTCGACCCTCTGGCCGAAGGCATGTCGCTGGAGCCGTTGCACGAGTTGTTTCGCGACACAGATGTCGTCAAGGTGTTCCATGCCGCGCGTCAGGATCTGGAGATCTTTTGGGTCGATGCCAAAGTGTTCCCGGAACCGCTTTTTGACACCCAGGTGGCGGCCATGGTCTGCGGCTTTGGAGATCAGGTGGGATATGAGACGCTGGTCCGCAAGATCTGCAAGCAGGGGCTGGACAAGACCTCGCGCTTTACCGACTGGTCACGCCGCCCGTTGAGTGGCGCGCAAAAAACCTATGCGTTGGCGGACGTGACCCATCTGCGCAAGATCTATGAATATCTTGCAGCTGAGCTGGAGAAATCGGGTCGCAGCCGGTGGGTCACAGAGGAGTTGGCTATTCTGACGACGCCAACAACATATGATGTCCGACCGCAAGATGCCTGGAAACGGGTGAAAACGCGCACTTCGTCAGGCAAGTTTTTGTCGGTTGTGCGGGAACTGGCGCAGTTCCGTGAGGAGTATGCCCAGGCCAACAACGTTCCCCGCAATCGAGTTTTCAAGGACGATGCGCTGGTCGAACTGGCCTCGACCAAACCGCGCAGCACTTCAGATTTGGGTGGTTCTCGTTTGCTGCTGCGCGAGGCACGCAAGGGCGCAATCTCCGAAGGTATCCTGGCGGCGGTGAAGCGTGGCGTGGACTGCCCACCCGAAATGCACCCCAAGATCGACAAGAGCCGTGACAAGCTGCAGGTGAACCCCGCACTGGCGGATCTGCTGCGGGTGCTGTTGAAATCCAAGACGGAAAGCGCCGGCGTAGCGGCCAAGTTGATCGCTCCAAGTTCGGATCTGGATGCGATCGCCGCAGGCTTGCGCGATGTCCCCGCGCTCAGCGGCTGGCGATACGAGGTCTTTGGCGAGGACGCGATGCGCCTTTGCGAGGGGGAAATTGCGCTCACGGCCAAAGGTCAGGCCGTGAAAGTTGTTTCACTGGTGTAAGTTCGGCGGGCGCGGTCAGCCACGCCGCCGCGATTCACGCACGTTTTCCTGTCCGACAACACGGATCACCCGGATGCTCTGCAAATCCTGCCGTGACAGGCTGATGGCCTGACGGATGGTCCTTGTTCGTTCTGTTCCTTGAGGGGTCGGGTTTTCTGGATAGGTCACATAGAATGTGTAAGTCAGAACGCCCTTTTCAGCATCGTCTTCGGCCGGGGTCAGGCGAAGTTCCGCATCATAGGCACCATGGCGATTTGCCACACCGACAACCTGGATGATCGCGCCGCTGGTGGTGGGATCAATGGTGAGCTCGGACACCTTGGTGATCGGGACGCTGCGGTCTTCCTCCTCGGGGCGCGCAAAGACGCCGCGGCGGGATGCAGGGATGAGCGGGTTGGTGCTGGCCGCTGTCGTGGTTTCGACCGGAGTCGAGGTGCTGCCGCCAAACCAGTTCGTCGGGTTGACCCGCGAATTGCGCCAGCTGTTGCACGCCGACAGCGTCAGCCCCGCGATCAAGAGAACTGCGAGAGGTTTGTTCATCATGCCTGCCCCGTGTTGACGTCTTTGTTGCAAGTCTTTTCGTATCCTTCGGTTACCGCAAATGGATCGCGTTGAAAAGCCATGGCAGGTCTGGACAGTGACTGGCGGGCGGCTTAGGTCACAGCCTGACAGATGGAAGGATGCGGAACATGGCTACGGCAGCGTTCGAAGAACTGGTGGAAGATTTTGAATTCCTGGACGATTGGGAAGACCGCTATCGCCATGTGATCGAACAGGGCAGGGCGATGGAACCGCTGGACGACGCATTCAAGGTGCCCGCCACAAAGGTGCACGGTTGTGCCAGCCAGGTCTGGTTGCAGCCCAGCATCGAAAACGGGATATTTCAATTTGACGGCGATAGCGATGCTTTGATCGTTCGCGGGCTTATTGCGGTTCTGCGCGCTTTGTATAATGGCGTGCCGGTTGCGCAGGTCGGACAGGTCGACGCCCGAGCCGAATTGGGGCGTCTGGGTTTGAACGAGCATTTGTCCGCACAGCGCTCGAACGGGGTGCGCTCGATGATCGAGCGGATTAACGAAGTGGCGCTGGCGGCTGCTTAATCAGGGGGCCGCCTTGCCCAGGCAGCCATGGTGGTTTCCAGATCGCCGTAGCCGGTGAAACGGCGCTCGAATTCCAGCCCCATGCGATCTGCGATCTCGCGGGCGCGTTCGGTAAGCGCGGGATCGTCGATCTGTGCCTGATAGACCACTTTGGTGTAATTTCCGAAATACATCTCGAGCAGTTCAGGGTGGCGATCCAGTCCCATGGGTTTCCAGATAAAGGCATCAAACTGACGCGCCAGAAAGTCCGTCAGATAAAACGCCGTTGTTTCGTCGTCTTTGCGGGCGTCGAAGAGGTCATTTCCCTCGAAGAAGGAATAACAATGCGGCCCTTTGACCATCTCGACACCGAGGCGCTCACAGGCTGCCTGTAAATGACCTCCAGTGCCGCAATCGGCATAGACCACAAAAACCTGATCATAGACGTCGCGGTGACGCAGCACGGCATCTTCGACCGCTTCGGTGATGCGGTCGGGTTGGATGTGCAGAATTGCGGGCAGGCAGGTCAGGTCCATATGGTCCCAGCCGTTGCGCTCTTTCACCGCCAGGATTTCGCGTGCCAGGGCGCCGCAAGCAATCAGCAAAACGCGACCCGTCTTGCGTTCGGGTGGGGCCAATCCCTTGTCTGTCAGGCTTTGATCCTGCAACGAGCGCCCCGTTGCACGCAAAACGGCCCGCCGTTCGGGGCGAGCCGCTCTGCTGCGTCTGACCATCGGATCAGGCGCTAAGCTGGTTGTGCTTGCGGCCGACGAAATCCTTGGCGGTTTCCACGGCCACGGCTGCGTCGCGGCAATAGGCGTCAGCGCCGATTGCTTTACCGAATTCCTCGTTCAGGGGCGCACCGCCCACCAGAACGATGTAATCGTCCCGGATGCCCTGTTCGACCATCGTGTCGATCACGACCTTCATGTAAGGCATAGTGGTGGTCAGCAGGGCCGACATGCCCAGGATGTCGGGCTCTTCGTTTTCCAGCGCTTCGAGATAGTTTTCGACGGGGTTGTTGATGCCCAGATCGACCACTTCGAAGCCGGCGCCTTCCATCATCATCGAGACGAGGTTCTTGCCGATGTCGTGGATGTCGCCCTTGACGGTGCCGATGACCATCTTGCCAACGCGCGGTGCGCCGGTTTCGGCCAGCAGCGGTTTCAGGATGTGCATGCCACCCTTCATCGCGTTTGCGGCCAGCAGAACCTCTGGAACGAACAGGATGCCGTCGCGGAAGTCTGCGCCAACGATGGTCATGCCGCCGACCAGCGCCTTGGTCAGGATGTCATATGGCATCCATTTGCGCTCGAGAAGAATGTTGACGCCTTCTTCGATCTCTTCCTTGAGACCGTCGTAAAGGTCGTCGAACATCTGTTGGACCAGTTCTTCGTCGTCGAGTTCCGACA
>FYBJ01001654.1_pt1 | contig 12000 bp, 11 predicted proteins | sample 1134611 | NCBI WGS metagenome assembly FYBJ01 (sample SAMEA104116008, study PRJEB20421) | marine metagenome | isolation source: marine | reverse complement strand
CAGAGGTCTTCCGTGAAAAGATGATGGAGGAAATGGGCAAGGCACCCTACCCTCAAAGGCAATAGGAGTCGCGGTTCAGGTATCGCTCACACAGTACAGTCGCAGCGGGAAATCCACTTGTCATGGGCCAATCTCCAAGCGTCTTGATGCGCGTGTTCCGCGCCCGACAATCTACACCATGTCCACCACCTGCAATTGGGGGCAACTGACTTAAGGAGGCATAGTCTGCTTCCTATTCCTCCAAATCGGACACCATCTGCTCTAAATCATCTACGAGACGATCAATCCTGGCTGCAATTCGACTGAAGCAAAGAACCTGCCAAGCAACAGAGACCTCCAAGGGTCCACATCGTTAAGCCCCACAAGATCTGAGCCCGAAACTACCCATTTCCATTTGGGCTTTGCTTCTCCCATTGACGCAGAACTGGCAGGCCGTCAGGGTCCTGCATACGAGCAGAAAGGAAACGTGATGAAACATGTTCTTTTGGCGCTGGCCTTGTTGGGCCTTGCTGCCTGTGATGTGCCGTTTGTACCTTTGATCTGAACAGGCACTCTCCAGTCCCTATAGCGCCTTGGGCCCCGGCGTTTTCACGCCAGGGCCTATTGTTCGGTACGTTCTCGCTCAGGCTGCGGCTATCTCGCGCCGTTCGTCCTTGGCAAAGAACACCAGATAGAACACTGGCGCCGCGATCAGCGTCAGGATGGTGGCAAAGGCCAGACCACCCATGATCGTCACCGCCATCGAGACAAAGAAGGCATCCGTCAGCAGCGGCGCCATCCCGAGGATCGTGGTCACAGCGGCCAGCATCACCGGGCGCAGGCGTGACACCGAGGCCTCGACAATCGCCTCACGCAACGGTTTGCCCTCGGCCCGGACCAGATCGATTTCCTCGACCAGCACGATGCCGTTCTTGATCAGCATCCCCGAGAGGCTGAGCAGACCCAGAAGCGCCGTGAAAGTGAACGGCAACCCGGTGCCCAACAGGCCGATGACCACGCCGTTGACCGACATCGGCACCAACAGCCAGATAATCACCGGCTGGCGGATCGCGTTGAACAGCAGGACCGAAATCAAGACCATGATGATCAGGCTGAGCGGCAATTGACCGGCCAGGCTTTCCTGCGCGTCCCGCGAGCTTTCGAACTCTCCCCCCCATTCCAGCTTGTAGCCCGGTGGCAATTCCATTGCTTCGACCGTCTCGCGCACCTCGGCGTGGACCTGAGCAGCCGTCAGGTCCGGCGGAATATCGGCCCCCACTGTGATGGTCGGCACGCGGTCGCGGCGATGGACCAGCGTGTTCTCGACCTCATATTCGAACCCGTCGACCATCTGCTCGACCGGGACGAATTTTTCCGCCTGCGTGGAATAGACAACCTGATCGACGATGCTGTAATCCCCATCCGCCGGACGGCGCACAATGATCGGGATCAAACGTTCGCGCTCGCGGAACACCCCCCCCTGAGAGCCGTCCGTGGAGAACAGCAACATGTCGGCGATGTCATCCCGCGTCACACCGGCGGTTTGCGCCCGGTCGGTGGCATAGATCGGACGCAGCGCCAGTTCCTGCTCGCGCCAGTCCGAGCGGATACCGATCAGGTTGTCAGATGCCGCTGCCATTCGTTGGCTGGCCTCGACCGCCAGTTCACGCAGCACCTGCGGATCGCTGCCCGAAAACCGCGCCTGAATCGGATCGCCGCCACCGGGGCCAAAGACCAGCCGCTTGGTGCGAAACTCACCTTCGGGAAATTTGGCGGTGCCAAAGGTCTCGAGGTCCGCTTGCAACGCGGGGATATCATCCAATGTCTCGGTGCGGATGATCATGTGACCGTAACTGGGGTTCGGCTTTTCCGCCGAATAGGTCAGCATGAAACGCGTCGCCCCTTGCCCCACAAAGGTCGCCACGGACACCACATCGTCGCGCCCGGCCAGCCAATCCTCTACCTCGGCCAGATGCTCGGACGTCAAGTCGATGGGCGTGCCCTGTGGCAGCTTGTAATGAACAAAAAAGAGCGGTGTGTTCGAGTTCGGGAAGAACTGCTGTTTCATCAGGCCAAAGCCCATGAAACAAACCGCCGTGATGGCCACCAGTCCCGGAATCACCAGCCAGCGCAGCTTCAACGCCGTGCGCAGGGTCGCGCCATAGGCCCGGAAGATAAGCCCACCATAGGCATCGCCTTCATCCCCTTTGCCCTGCTTGAAGAAGTAGTGCCCCAACAACGGCGTCACCGTCAGCGCAAGCCCCCAGCTGAGCAGCAGCGAGATACCAATGACCGCAAACAGCGAGAACAGGAATTCGCCCGTCGCATCGGGACTAAGCCCGATCCCGGCAAAGGCCATGATGCCGATAACAGTCGCGCCCAGCAGCGGGATTTGCGTCTTGCCCGCTGCCTCGTCTGCGGCATTGACCGAGGTCTTGCCGCGTCGCATCGCGATCTGCATCCCTTCGGCCACAACGATGGCATTGTCGACCAGCATCCCCATCGCGATGATCAGAGCCCCCAGCGAAATCCGCTCCATCTCGATCGAGAAGATCGCCATGAAGAGAAGCGTGCCCACAACCGTCAGCAGCAGGGTCGAGCCCACAACGACAGCTGCGCGCCAGCCCATGAAGATGGCAAGCACGGCAACCACAATGGCCACGGACATGGCCAAATTCACCAAAAAGGCGTTTGACGCCTCTTCGACCACAACGTGTTGTTGATAGATCGGCAGAACCTCGACGCCATAGGGGATATCGGCATCCAGTTCGGCCATCTTTGCATCCACTCGCTTGCCGACTTCAACAATGTTTGCGGTGGCAAGGCCGGCAACGCCCAAAGTGAAGGCCTCGGTCCCGTCAAAGCGCACGATCAACTCGGGGTCGGTCTGTCGACCCCGATAAACATTGGCCATGTCAAACAGGTTGATGACCTTGCCTTGGGTCCCGACGGACAGACCTGCAATAGCCGAAACAGTGTCTGAACCCTCTGCTGCCAGGATGCGCGTCTTACCCGTATCCGAGCGGACGATCCCGGAATCCTTGACCGAATCCGATGTGGCAATTGCATTGGCGATCGCATTGAGCGGTACGTTCTGGTTTACCGAAAGAGCCAGATCGGGCTCTACAAAGATCGCTTCGGCCGGCAGCCCCGCAACCTCGACATCCGCCACGCCATCGACCGTTAGCAACTCGCGCCGCAGGAACGTCGCCAACTCGTGTTTCTCGGCGTCCGAATACCCGTCTGCTGTCACCGCGTAAAACAACCCGAACACGTCGCCGAAGGAGTCATTTACATAGGGCTCGCTCACCCCTTGCGGCAAGCTGCGCGCGGCGTCGCTGACACGGGCGCGCAGTTTGGTCCAGATTTCGGGCAGTTCAGTCCCGTCATAGGTCGACTTGATCTCAACCTCTATCAGCGATTGGCCCGGCTGGTTGACCGAGGTGATCTTGTCCACCTCACCCATCTTCTGGATCGCGGATTCCAGCGGTTCGGACACTTCCAGTGCCACCTGTTCCGCCGTGGAGCCGGGGTATTGCGTGGCGATGACCGCCTGTTTGATGGTGAAGGCCGGGTCTTCAAGACGCCCAAGCGAGGTAAACCCCCAAATCCCGCCAAACAGCGAAATCAGGATGATCAGCCACGTATAAAGCGGTTTTTCAATGGATGCGCGTGCGATTTTCATCAGCCTGGCCCCTTAGTTCGCAAAGCCAGTAAAGCGACGCACCGATTGACCGTCGGTCAGGGCACCGCCACCGGTAACAACGATCTCATCGCCATCCGAAAGCCCGTCGGTCACGCGCACGTCACCGGTAACGGTCGGTTCGATCTGTACAGGCGTCCAGGTTACAGCACCTTCGTCACCACCAACCGGATTGAAAACCATGACACCTATCCCCCCCTCGGGCGTGGACACCACGGCAGTCGGCGGGATCACGATCCCCGTGCGGCCATCCTTGACCTGAACTGAAACAGTCACCGAAGAGCCCGGCAAGATCTGGCGCCCCTCAGGCGGGGTCAGGCCAAAGTTGATGCGGAATGTCTGCCCGACGCTTGAGGTCTCGGCGTCAAACTCGCGGATCTGCAACGGAAAGACCTCGTCGCTGAACGGGAATTTGGCAGTGATGGTTACGTCATCTTGCTGGCCTGCGCGCTGAAACAGAATCTCAGGCACATCAACTTCGATCCGCAGTTCGGACATATCGTGAATGCGTACGATGGGCGTGCCGGTCGCGACCGTGGTAAAGGCCGCAACGCTGCGGCGCGACACCAGCGCGTCAAACGGCGCGTTCAAAGTCGCGTGTTCCAGGGCGTATTCCGCATCCCGCAAGGCGATCGCCGCCAAGGCCGCGTTCGTACCGGCATCATCCAACGACACCTGGCTGACCGTCGTGCCCTTGAGACGGCTTAAACGGGCCACCGTTCGGTCCGCTTGTTCCTTCTGCAGGCGCGCCCGGTTGAGCTGCAATTCAAACGGCTCCTGATCCAACCGCGCGATCAGGCTGCCCTTGGGCACGACATTGCCTTCAGTTACCGGGAAATCAACGATCTGACCCGCAACTTGAAATGCCAGATCAACAGTCTGACGCGCAGCAACCTGCCCGTAGAACTGGCGCGAAAACCCCGGAGCCGTTTCGGACACCTGCATCAGTTTGACAGGCTTGGGTGTCTCTTGCGCGGCCAATGGAGAGGCCAATAGGCCCAATGCAACAGCACATGTCTGGAGGAGTTTCATTTCTTCAGCCCTTCGGGAATACCGGTTTTCAGAATATTGTCACGGATCTTGCACGCCAATTGCGCAAAGACCTCTGTCTCATGCGGGTTCAGACCGGACGCATGGCGAAACAACTCGCCTGCTTGTGAAACCAGATCGCTGCGCGCGGCCTCACCCTGGTCGGTCAGCACCAACAGCCAGGCGCGCCGATCTTCGGGGTCGCGTTGTCGAGTGATGTGACCCGCCTGCTCCAGCGTATCCGCCGATGCCGTAATGGTCGAAGGGGCCATCATCATGTCGCAGGCCAGAACCCCCATCCGCTTTGGGCGATCCAGTTTCAGCAACAGGTGACATTCCTGCTGGTTCAAGTCCGGCCTGATCGAGTCGATGCTCTCTTCGACCTTCCAATACAGCGCATAGACCCCCATCATCGCCTGGATCTCGGGGCTTAGCCCATCCAGGACAAAAGGCTCGTCGTCCACCATCATATCTGTCCCACCATTTTCGCGCGATATACTTCAGATTTCGAAACATTCAAGTCCCGAAGATAAATTTCCGGTCATTACACAGGGTGCCGCAAGGGCACCTCCCCTTGATCATGATCCATTATGCACGCATTTTGGGCAAATCCGGCAGTTTTCAGGAGCCAGCAATGTACACACCCGCCATCACCGGGACCGGCGTCTTTACGCCCGAGCACGTCATCACCAACGCCGAGTTGGTCAAGGCATTCAACGCCTATGTCGACAAGATGAACGCTCAGAACTCTGACGCCATTGCGGCTGGCGAGACGGAACCCCTGCAACATTCGTCCGAAGATTTCATTCTCAAGGCATCTGGCATCGAACGCAGGTTCGTGATGGACAAGTCCGGCGTGCTGGACCCTGACGTGATGCACCCGCTCATGCGTCAACGCAGCGATGACGAACCCGGCATCATGACCGAGATGGCCCTGGATGCCGCCCATAAGGCGCTTGAACAGGCAGGCAAAACAGCGGCAGATGTCGACGCGGTGATCTGCGCCGCCTCAAACCTGGAACGCGCTTATCCAGCCGTTGCAATCGAAATTCAACAGGCCCTCGGCATCGAGGGTTTTGCCTTTGACATGAACGTCGCCTGCTCGTCGGCCACATTCGGCATTCAGGCCGCCGCGGACATGGTCCGGTCGGGCTCGATCCGTTCGGCCCTGGTGGTCAACCCTGAAATCTGCTCGGCCCACCTGGAATGGCGCGACCGCGACTGCCACTTCATCTTTGGCGATGTGGCCACCGCCACGCTGATCGAACGAAGCGACGCCGCCCAAGGTCCGCACTTCGAAATCCTGTCGACTCGCTGCGCGACCCAGTTTTCCAACAACATTCGCAACAACAACGGCTTTCTGCGCCGCTCGCGCCCGGACGGTCTGAAAGACCGCCGCGACATGCAGTTCATGCAGAACGGTCGCAAGGTGTTCAAAGAGGTGCTGCCGATGGTCAGCCAGCACATCACCGACCATATGGGCGACAACGGCGTCGCCAACACTGACCTCAAACGCATCTGGCTGCACCAGGCCAACAAGACCATGAACGACTTCATCGGGAAAAAGGTCCTGGGCCGCACACCGGAAGACGGCGAACAACCCAACATCCTGCAAGACTACGCCAACACCTCCTCGGCCGGCTCAATCATTGCATTCTCGCAAAACTCCGATGACTTGACCGACGGCGACATTGGCCTGATCTGCTCCTTTGGCGCTGGCTATTCGGTCGGCTCCGTCATCGTGCGTCGTCACGCCTGAGTTGTTGCTGCTCGGGTGCGTTTCAAAGCATTACCCAAAAAGATGGGGCGCGCGCCCAAGGCGCGCTCAACTTGACAACAAATCAGCCTTTGGCTTTCGCCGACACCCGTTCGTGGACCTGTTGAACGCTTTCCACCCGCTCGGAATAGCGATCCACCAAATAGTCCCTGCGGCTGCGCATCATGTAGGTGAATTTTACCAATTCCTCCATCACGTCGACGATGCGGCGATAGAATGGACCATCCGGCAACCGATCGCCCTCGGCAAACTCCAGCCAAGCCTTTGGGATCGAACTCTGGTTAGGGATCGTCACCATCCGCATCCAGCGGCCCAGGATACGCATCTGATTAACCGCATTGAACGACTGCGACCCGCCCGAGACCTGCATGACCGCCAGTGTCTTGCCTTGCGTGGTGCGGATGCCCCCTTTGAGAAACAGGGGCAGCCAGTCGATTTGCAGCTTCATGATCCCGGTCATGGCCCCGTGACGCTCTGGCGAAGACCAGACCATGCCCTCGGACCAGACAGCCAGGTCCCGCAATTCTGCCACCTTGGGGTGTTCGGCGTCCGCATCATCGGGAAGCGGCAAGCCTGACGGATCATAAATTCGCGTCTCACACCCTAAAGCGCGCAAAATACGTGCAGCTTCCTCGACCGCCCTGCGAGAGTAGCTTACGTCTCGAAGCGATCCATAAAGCAACAGAATGCGCGGCGCGTGGCCATCATCGCCCGCTGCCACCAACCCCTCGGGCAAAACGCGGTGCAACGCGCCGGACACGATTTCGGGAAGATCAATCAGGTGCACTGGCTCAGGCGCTTTCTTCTTCCAGATGCAGCTTCATGTCGATCAGCACCTGTTGCAGCGCCACGGTTTCCCGCAGCAGGCGTTTGGCCTCGTTCACTGTGATGATACCATCCTCGATCGAGACCTGATATTCGCTCATCAACATGGCAAACCGCTGGCTCAGCGCGATGACGTCCGAGTTCACGCCGCCTTCACGGTCGTGATTGGGATGCCGGTCGTCATAAGACAGGGTAATGTTGCGCAATTCCGCCAATGCCGAGGTGACATGCGGATACGACGATGCCGCTTCGAGCCGGGCCACGGAATCTACCGGCATGAATCGGTCCGAATGTTCTGCGTTTTCTGAATAATATCTGCCCAAAGTCGCTTTTGATTTTCCAGTCAACTCACAAGCTGCTTCGATTCCCACGTCCTTGACCAAGGCCTCGGTGTGCTTCTTGAGGTACGCCCCGATATCGGCCATTTGCACCCTTTCCCAAACCATCGCGCCGTCCCACCCTTGCCGAGGGGAAAGGCCCGAAATATTTCCCATTCATGAGTTCTAATCCAAATGTCATATCTTGGCTATCCCTCAGGTTTTCTGGGATTTTGTGAGTGAGTGAACGGCGGATTATTAGCCGGTAACGAGTTGGTGCCATGGCCTTTGACCAAGCATCTGGTATGTCATCGCCTTGCGATGCTCAGGTGTCACCACCGGAACACAGCGTGTCGTCCATCCCCAGCAAGCCTAGCTTGCGGATTGTCCCGCCTCCGGCGGTGGCACCTTGTGCCAGTTTTTTCCCAAGACGCGGCTGATGTCATCTTGTCCCTCGAAAGGCAGCCCCTTAGACGAGGGGACATGGCAAAGCTCTACTTCAATTACTCGACCATGAATGCCGGCAAGTCGACGGTGTTGTTACAGGCGTCCCACAACTACCGCGAACGCGGGATGGACACGTACCTGATGACAGCGGCCCTCGATGGGCGCTCTGGCGTTGGACGCATAGCCTCGCGTATCGGCATCGGGTCCGAGGCGGATGTCTTTGGAACTGACGATGACGTCTTTGACATGATTGAAACGCGGCTTGCCAAGGGAAATGTCGCTTGCGTCTTTATCGACGAGGCGCAGTTTCTGAGCGACACGCAGGTTTGGCAGCTGGCACGCGCGGTCGATGACCTGAAGGTGCCAGTGCTCTGCTACGGGCTGCGCGTGGACTTCCAGGGCAAGCTTTTTCCTGGTTCTGCCACGCTCCTGGCTTTGGCCGATGAAATGCGCGAGGTTCGCACCATCTGCGAATGTGGTCGCAAGGCCACGATGGTGATTCGACAGGATGAAAATGGCAAGGTCCTGCTCGACGGCGATCAAGTTCAGATCGGCGGAAACGAAACCTATGTTTCTCTGTGCCGCAAGCACTGGCGCGAAGCGGTCGGCGATGCGGCCAATACCACAAACGGCTCAAATTAAGACCGCGGCGCTCGCCACAGGCACCCGCAGCGCGCCAAAGGCGCGCTGCCCGGCCCAACAGGATATGTCGCATCTTTGATGCGGCGTCTCTTGGCGGGAGCCCTCCGTTCACCGATCACCCCACCGGGTCAGGCAAATCCCGGCCAGCGACAAATGCCGCGACATTGTTTAGCGCCATATGGCCCATGCTGGAACGAACGTCTTCTGTGGCGGTCCCCAGATGCGGCAACAGGGTCACGTTTTCCAACCGGATCAGGCGTTCCGGAACACGCGGCTCGAACTCGTAGACGTCCAAGCCCGCGCCTGCGATTTCACCCTTTTCAAGCGCAGCGGTCAGTGCCGCTTCTTCCACCACTTCGCCTCGTGCTATGTTGATCAACATCCCGCTTGGCTTCATGGCACTCAGGGTGCTCTGGTTGATCAGGTGCCGCGTCTCGGGCCCACCGGGTACGGCAACGACAAGGAAATCAACCTGCCCTGCAAGGCTTTCCAGGCTACTCGCCCGCTCCGCCGGATATTCAAGTGCCTTTTCACTGCGCGCCACATAGGCCACTTCCATTCCAAACCCGAAATGACACCGCCGGGCGATGGCCTGACCGATACGGCCCATGCCCACGATCCCCACGGATTTGCCTGTCACATGGGTTCCCAGCATCTGGGTCGGATGCCAACCTTCCCATGCACCGGAACGCACCAGCCGTTCACCCTCGCCCGCGCGCCGCGCCGTCATCAGCATCAGCGTCATGGCGACATCCGCCGTGGCATCCGTGACCGCACCGGGTGTGTTGGTGATCTGTATGTCCGCCGCCTGCGCCGCCCGAACGTCGATGTGATTGTACCCGACACCAAAGTTGGCCAACAGTTGACAGCGTGGCTTGGGTACGGCCGCAAAAACCTCGGCCGAGAAGAGATCGCCCAAGGTTGGCACCACCACGTCAAACTCGGTCAGCGCGCGCTGCTTTTCCCCGGTTGTCAAAGGCAGAGTGCTCTCGCGAATCTCCACGTCAAAATCGCGTCGCGCCCGCGCCGCGACCTCGGGTGTCATCGGTCGTGTGATCCAGAGCTTCATCAGTGCATCCGCCCGCCCAGTGGGACCTTGCCGTCAGGGCCGATCAGCACGATCTCACCCTTTTCATCGGGCAGTCCCAGAACCAGCACCTCGGACATGAACTTGCCGATCTGACGCGGCGGGAAGTTGACGACGGCCATCACCTGCTTGCCGACAAGACTGACAGGATCGTAATGCGCCGTGACCTGAGCGGAGGTTTTGCGCTCGCCGATCTCGTCGCCGAAATCAATCCACATCTTGATCGCAGGTTTGCGCGCTTCGGGGTAAACCTCGGCCCGGATCACCTCGCCCACGCGGATGTCCACCTTCAGAAAATCATCAAATCCGATCTCAGCCACCTGACAGCTCCTTTGATCGATTGGTTGCTGCCGCAACCGCGCGGTTGAGCAGCATCGGGAACCCGTCGTTTTCGTCCATCAACACCTCAAGCGCGGCCTGTGTTGTGCCGTTTGGGGATGTCACATTTATCCGCAACTGGCCGGGGTCTTCCCCGGCAGCTTCGGCCAAGGCCCCTGCCCCGGCCACAGTGGCCTTGGCCAATTGCATCGCCATATGCTCGGGCAGGCCTTGTGCCACACCCGCCGCGGCCAGTGTTTCGATCAGGTGGAACACATAGGCAGGACCCGAGCCGCTGACGCCAGTGACTGCATCCATCTGTGCCTCGCCGTCCAGACGTACGGTCTGCCCGACAGCTGCGAGCAGCCCTTCGGCCAGATCCAACTGCGTGTCAGACACCTTGGAGTTGCCGATGATTGCCGTGATCCCACGTCCAACGGCGGCGGGCGTATTGGGCATGGCGCGCACGATCGGGGTCTGTGCGCCCAGAACATCTTCGAACGTTCCAATCGTCGTACCGGCGGCCACGGACACAAACAGCGTCTCGCCATTGCCCAGCGCCTGCATGGCCGGCAGCGCCTCGCCCATCATTTGCGGCTTGACTGCAATCAGCACGATGGCCGGGGCAGCGGGCAGGTCCGCATTCACATGTACGCCCTGCGCCTTGACCCAGTCGGACGGATACGGATCTAGCACCCAAACGGACGACGCAGGCAAGCCTCCGTCGAGCCAACCCGCCAACATTGCCGAGCCCATCTTGCCGCACCCCAGAAGCACAAGCCCCCGGTCCGCCACATAAGACATGTCCATGAAAAGTGCCCCTCGCCTGACTATGGTTCAGGGCACAGCTTTACGCCCGGCCATAAGCCTCTGCAATGGCGACCTGCATCGCCTCAGCCGGAGAGCGGCCACCGTAGACCATCAACTGGATCGCCGGGTAATACCGCTCGGCGCTGAGCACCGCGGCATTGATCATCGTGTCGATCTGCTCGGGACTGGCCACCTGACCGCCAGCCAGAACCAGACCGTATTTATAGACCATCAACTGCTGCGCGGCCCAATAGGTGAACCCGCCGGCCCAGCACTGGTCATTCATCGCGTTGATCAGCTCATAGAGCTGCGGCAGCGCCTCTTCGGGCGGCTCCATCTCGAATGTGCAGACCATCCGCAGGGTTTCGTCATACCCGGACCAGGCCAGAGTGATCGAATATGTGCGCCATTGCCCCTCGACGGCCATTGCAATCTGATCGTCGCCGATGCGGTCGAACTCCCAATCATGGTGCTCGGCCAGATGCTCGACAATGTCGATCGGGTGAATGTCTTCTTCCAGATACTGCTCGGAAAGGGCCATGGTGCCACCTCACTGATCTCTAGCGGTTTGGGGCTGGCAGCGCCCCCAATGCTAGGTGTCTGCTCTAGAAACCGGGGCGATCCCCCGTGCCTCTACCAGATATGGTGCGGTGTAGCATGAAGTCTGACAACCCCTATTCTTGGGGATAAAGCCAATAAGTTGTGGGCAACTCGACACGACGCCCAAAATATCGACGGATTAGTCAGCTTTTTCTTGCGATTGTCACAGTTCGTGGCAAGATACACCCCGACGCGACAGCTGTGATGGCTCTCGCGGCAGGGTTCTTTTCGTCAAATTTTCGGTATTTGCGTGTCTGATCGACTGACCCGGTGGGATCAGCCCTTCTGCTTGGCCTCGAGCGCTGCGATACGCGCGGCCAGAGCTTCGTTTTCTTCACGCGCCTTCTGTGCCATGGCGCGCACGGCGTCGAATTCTTCGCGGGTGACGAAGTCACGATCAGCCAACCAGCGATCCATAAGTGATTTCATCGCCGTTTCGGCTTCGTCTTTGGCACCCTGCGCCACG
>FYBJ01001281.1_pt1 | contig 12000 bp, 12 predicted proteins | sample 1134611 | NCBI WGS metagenome assembly FYBJ01 (sample SAMEA104116008, study PRJEB20421) | marine metagenome | isolation source: marine | reverse complement strand
CCGATGCTGGCGGTGGCGGTAGCGGGGCTGATCGTTAACCTGATCTCGATGCGGATGCTGCATGGCGGGGCTCAGGAGAGCTTGAACCTGAAGGGCGCCTATTTCGAGGTTTTGGCCGATATGCTCGGCTCTCTCGGCGTGATCATCGCCGCGCTGGTGGTGATGCTGACCGGCTGGACCATCGCCGACCCGATCGTCGGCGCCGCCATCGGGCTTTTCATTGTACCGCGCACCTGGATCCTGCTGAAAGATGCGCTCACCATCCTGATGGAGGGCACGCCCGCCCGTGTCGATTCCGGACTGCTGCGCACGCGGCTGGCCGAGCTGCCTGGCGTCACAGAGGTGCACGATCTGCATGTCTGGACCCTGACCTCGGGCGTTGACGCGATGAGCGGCCATCTGGTGGTGGAAGACATGGTCCGCGCCGGCGAAGTGCTCAACGCCGCCCGCGCGGCGATGCGCGAGGATTTTGGCATTACCCACACCACGATCCAGATCGAGGACACCGCCGCGTCCGAGGCCGAAGGCACCACCCACACGTGAGGGCGCACAGGATATGGGACATCACCTCTTTCAGCCCGGCAGACACCGGCGTCACGGCTACCGCCACCGGGAAAGCCGCGGATACGACAACGGTGACGGAGACGGCTACCGTTACGATGACATCGCCCCGGTGCGCGGCCCGCGCATTCCGGGGACGGTGATCGTCGGTGGGATCGCGCTCTGGTCGCTCTTGGCGCTCGGCCTCTGGGGGCTTGTCGATCCTTTGCTGGCCTGGGCGACTGGCATGGCGGGCCCGGCCTCCGATCTCGGTGTCGGTTTCATGCGCTGGTTCGGGCTCGGACGCGAGGCGGTGGCGCTCCGTGAGGCGGCCAATGTCGAGGGGCTGGCCGGCTGGGCCGTCGGCCCGCTGCATTTTCTCGCCAAGGGGGCGCTGATCCTCGTCTGGCTCGCAGGGGCGGTCGCACTGGTAGTGGCGCGGGCGATCCTGCGCGGCAGGTTTCGATGACTATTCGGGTCCGAGCCGGGACAGCGGTGATCCTTGCACTGGCACGCGCCTGCGTCGGGCTCGCGCCAGTCATCCCTAAGAGAGTTCCATGACCGCCCCCCGTATGCACCTGATCGGCCCCATCCTCATTCTTAATGACATCGGCGACGCCGCACTATCGCTTTCCGCCCTGTTCATCGCGCAGGCAGACGTAAGCCCACCGCCCGTCGAGACGCCCGGCGGTGTACATGACGCAACTGTCCTTGCGCGTTTCGATCGGGCGACGGTCTGGCGCGCACGCTTCGAGCTTCCCAGCGACCGGCCTTCCGAATACCGTTGGAACGGCGAGACCTATCCCGTGGCAGGCGATCTGCGCGGCGATCTGCGGATCGCCTTTGTCTCGTGCAATGGCGAAGAGAGCGGCGACCTGGAGCGCGAGGGGTCGGAGCGCAACGCGATGTGGGCGAGGCTGTGCAGGGCGCACCGCGACGCATCGTTCACACTACTGCTGCATGGCGGCGATCAGGTTTATGCCGACGAGATCACGCAGAGCCACCCCCTGAGCGAGGGGTGGCCGTCGCGGATTCCCGACGATCCGCGGCCTGCCGACCTGGCAGATCTGCGCCGCCACTTGCGGGAGCGGTTTTTGGAGCGCTACGCCGCGCTCTATGCCGCACCCGAATTCGCCTGGATCGCCGCACGTGTGCCTTCGCTGATGCAGTGGGACGATCATGACATCTGTGACGGCTGGGGGTCGCTCAAGCCGTCGCGAACCTACTCCGCCGTTGGCCAGATGCTGTTCGCAACCGCGCGGGAAAGCTTCTTGATCTTTCAGCAGGCAGCAGGGGACGGCGATCTGCCCAAACGGTTCCATGATCCGGCGGGAAGGCATCTAGGCTGGCGCGTTCGCGCGCCGGGGGTGCAAATTCTGGCACCGGATCTGAGGTCCGAGCGAACGCGGCGCACCGTCATGGGAGCCGGCGGCTGGGCCATGATGGGTGATGAGGCGGCCGGGCAGACGCCGGACCGCACACTGTTAGTGTCCAGCGTTCCCCTGCTCGGACCGCGCCTCTCGATACTCGAAGCACTGATGAGGGCCATCCCAAGGATGCAGAAATACGAGGACGACCTGCGCGACCAGTGGCAGAGCCGTGCGCATCGCGAGGAGTGGCGGCGCATCCTGCGCCTTGTACGGGACATGGCGCACTCCTCTGGCCGGAACGTAACCGCCATCTCCGGCGAGATCCATCTGGCGACGCGTGCCGTCATGGAAATCGGGAACGGGCTGCGGATCGACCAGCTCGTGGCGTCCGGTATCGCGCACCGGCCCCCGCCCGGAGCATGGGCAAGGCTGCTCGACAGCCTCGCGCGGCTTAGTGAAGCGCCGCTTGCCGGGTATCCGATCCGCATCGAACGCCTGCCCGGACGGCGCGGGCGCTATGTGGCGGAGCGGAATTACCTCATGCTCGAACGTCGATCGGACAGATGGAGCGCCGCCTGGGAACTTGAAGCGGGAGGCCGGACGCCCGACCTTGCGCTTTAACCCTCGATCGGTCAGCGTCATTACTCTGACATCCTCTTGCCTCTGTTACGCAAAACGGATGAGGGTCGGACCTCCCTTTCCCCCAACGCACTTATGCCATTGGCTCTAATAGATATGCCGAATGCGGTGTAGCCGTTCAGCACGGAGGCATACCCTGGAATTCGGCTACTTGGCGATCGAAGTGGCGTGCCATGAGGCTCTGGCCCAGCAATTTCACGCAATGCATCTTCGTCTCGGCGCGGCTTCGGCGGTGGTGTTCGCTCCACTTTCGCCAGATTGGCTGCCGGCCTCGCTTGCCGGTCGGCGGCGGCACTCAGGCCGTGTCCGGAAAACAGCCTCAAATCACGCGATGTCGTGGAGATCCATTGACAAATCCGACTATTATAGTCAAGAAATTTCAAATCCTGACTGAATCACTCTGATAACATCCTTCATGATCTCTCGCTGCCTGTTCGCACTCACTGCGCTAGTCATGATTCTGCTCCACGGCGCGGCGCTCGCCAAAGATCTGACTGACGCCATGGGGCCGGTGGAGGTGTCGGATGCGCCGCCGCTGTCCGGGCGGCATGCCGCAGGTCATTGTCACCTGGTATTTCCGGCGGATGAGACGCTCTCTCGCGTCTTTACCTACCGCCGCTGGTATCCGGACGGCGCTGTCGATATCGACTATGCCTTGCACCACGGTCAGGGACCTGCGGCGCGCTGGATCGCTGACGCGCATTCCGCAAGTCACCTCAACCTGCGTCCCGGTCGGCCGCCGAAGCTGAAATTCGCACATAGCTCCGGCCGCCTGATGATGGTCGCGGATAGTGCCCGGATCCCGACGGTATCTGCGCTTGTCGAGGCGCATGGATTTGGAGCGGCGGTTCTGCCTCATGCCGTCACAGCGAACCGGGATACGTATCAGCCGGTAAATGCGCGCTGTTTTGAAAGGGAAGACGACGTCCTCGCAGCCGTGTACCGAGCGGAACTCACCCCGAGTGACACCCTGTTCGTTGCCTGCGAGGCAAGCCTGATGCGACGACTGCGTCGCCATGCGCTCGATTGCCGTGGCCTTCCTGCAAACCGGGTCCTGACCTCTGGCTACTGGAAGCATGGGCATACGACCGAGGCGGTCGACCATTTGAAACAGGAACCTCGATGGTTCGGGGACAGTCCCGCGGGCCAGCAAAGAGCTGCCGAATTCATTGCGTTTTTGGGGAAGCACTTATGGTCGGACTAGATGGCGCTGCTAGCCAGGACGAAGCGATGCTAGAACAACTTTCCGACCGAAGCCGTGGCGATGAACAGTGGGAACGGAAACAGCAATGAGAACTGACCAAAGGGGCAACCGTCCGGTCTGCCATCTCAGCGATCTAGAGCCGATAGAAGCGGCCGCGGTGCTTTATTTGCGACTTTGGTGCGACGGTCCTGAGGCTCAGGCTGATGTCTGGAACGACTTTGCAACCAGTCTAGGGCCGCATCGGGGCCGTGCTGCTTTGTCCAACTTTGAGCGGTTGTGCGATCTTTGCACACGCCACGCCCGTCGACCTTTGCTGCGCCACGATGTTCGATGCGCCTGCGTGGGTTCCGATGAGGCATGTTTCGCCAATTTCATTGCCACCGCTGTGGGGGGCGAACATGAGGATGCGATGATGCTGGCCTGCCTGATGATGCGGGCAGATGTGGCACCAATTGCAGTAGGCTTGGCTCAACAGGTTGGTTTCGCCTTCCGTTGCATGAAGCGCCCGCTTCGCGACAACGACCCGAAACCAGCGCCACAACAGCGAATGCATTAGGAATTTCTGCACATGATTGTTTGCCACTGCACCGGAATCTCTGATCACGAGATCCATGCCGCGATCGACTGGATGCGCGCGTCGGACCCGGAAACCGTGATCACGCCGGGAAAGGTGTATCGCGCGCTTGGGCACCGACCCGATTGCGGTGGCTGCATTCCGTTGTTTCTGTCGACGATGTCGGCCAACAAAAGTCTTGAGGTTCCACCTCGCCTGCGTGAACCTTTGACAGAGCCAAAGAAAGGGGTCTCCCATGAAAGGTGATAGCAAAGTCATCGAGTACCTGAACGCGGCATTGCGAAGCGAGTTGACTGCGGTCAGCCAATACTGGCTGCACTACCGGCTGCAGGAAGACTGGGGATATGGCCGAATTGCCGCCAAGTCGCGCGAGGAAAGCATCGAAGAGATGCACCACGCCGACAAGCTGATCGAACGGATAATCTTTCTTGAAGGGCACCCGAACCTTCAGAAGCTTGATCCGCTGCGAATTGGTCAAGATTTGAAAGAGGCGCTGGAGGCGGATCTTGCGGGCGAGGTGGATGCCCGCACGCTCTATATAGAGGCGCGGAACCACTGCGAGAAAGTCGGGGACTACGTCTCGAAAAATCTGTTCGAGGAACTGATCACCGACGAGGAAGGCCACATCGATTTCCTAGAGACGCAGATCGAGCTTCATGGGAAAATCGGTGACGCAAAATACGGACTGCTTCAGGCGAAGCCCGCAGACAAGGCCGAAGCCTAGACTCGAACCGGCAGCTGCAGCCCAGTCAATGGGCGGTAGCCGTTTCAGTCGCCCGGAGACACGCGCGTTTCAGACAGGGAAATGGAACGGGCGTGCCCGTCACCGGGTCGGGATGGATCTCCACGTCGATCTCATAAACCGCCTTTACAAGCTTGGCACTGACCACATCGACCGGCGCCCCCTGCGCGACAATTCTGCCCTCTTTCATCACAACGAGGTGATCCGCGTATCGAGCAGCCTGCGCGATATCGTGAAGTACCGCGACGCAGGTACGACCCTCGCCAGCGAGCTGTTGGATCAGTGACAGGACCTGAACTTGATGCTGGATATCGAGCCAATTGGTTGGTTCGTCAAACAGCATGGTAGGTGTATCCTGCGCCAGTAGCATTGCGAGAAACACGCGCTGACGCTGGCCACCTGACAGGCTCGCGACCGGCAGGTGCGACAGCGCCGCCAGGTCCAAGCGATCCAGTGCCTTCTGCACATGTAAACGGTCCTTCTCAGTCGCGATGCCGAGCAGGTTCTGGTGCGGCGCCCTGCCATAGCCGACCAACTCCGCTACGCTGATGCCGGTCGGAGCGATATTCTCCTGCGACAAGAGCGCCATCTGTCGGGCGATTTTCTTCCGCGCTATGTTGGCGACGTCCGCACCAAGGATGTGGACCGAACCAGACTGCAGTGGAATCTGACGCGAGATCATCCGGAACAAAGTGGACTTCCCACAGCCGTTGGGCCCGATCAATGCGGAAAACCTGCCTTTGGGAAAGGTGATGCTGGTCGGGGCAAGTCGGAAGGTCTTGTAGCCTGCGACTGCTTCATTGATTTCGATCATAAGTGGTCTCTCTGTTTTCCGTGACCAGAAGCCAGATGAAAAACGACGCACCTAGCAACGCCGTCAGGATGCCTGCAGAGATTTCAATCGGCGGACGGATGGCGCGCCCGGCAGTATCGGCCCCGACGGTAAGCACTGCCCCGAAAAGCGCGGCGGTCGGCAACATTACCCGGTGCCGCCCGCCGACCAGCCGGCTGGCGACATGCGGCGCCATCAGGCCGACAAAACCGATCACCCCGACCACACTGACAGACACAGACGCCAGAGCGATTGCCGCCAAAAGGGCTATGGTGCGTTCCAAGTTCACTCGGACACCGAGTCCGGCTGCGCGATCCGCACCCAGAGCCTGCAGGTCAAGGCGAAACGCCAGAAAAATGGTCGCTGCGGCCAGCCCCAGCAGAATCGGAGCCACGCTGACTAGATGGGCCCAGCCACGGCCCCACAGGCTGCCCGAGAGCCAGATCAGCGGGGCGGAGGATTCCGGTCCTGTATTCGCAACAAGCAGCATATCGACGCCGGCATCCAGCGTCAGCCCAACCGCCAGGCCGACGAGCGTGAGATGCCGGGGGTCAACGTTTCCGCGCTGCACGCACCACCAAACCAGTAGCCCCGCCAGCAATCCGCCGCCGACCGCGGGCAGGGGGAGCAGGGAGGGCGGCATGGCAGGGACATTGAAGATCGTCACCAGAACCGCGAGCGCGGCGCCAGAGTTGATACCCACGATCTTCGGACTGGCCAGCGAATTGCGCATCAACGCCTGGATCAATGCGCCGGACAGCGCAAGTGCGCCCCCCGTGACCGCCGCGAGCAGAATACGTGGCAGTCGCGATTGCAACACGATGAAATCCTGACGCGGCCCGTTGAGGTCCAGCAGGCTGTTCACCACTGTTTCGAACTGTAGAGGCACCGCGCCCGCAAACAAACTGCCGAACATTAGGATCGGCAGGGTTATCCCGAGAATGAGGAGCACTGGCGCAGGGGTCGTCCGTGCAGCGGCGCTTCGTATTTGAAGCTCAGATCGCATGGCCCCCGGTCACCCTGCGCAGGACCTGTCTCTTATACACATCTGACGCTGCCGACGATCTACTCTGTGTAGGTGACCAGCAGCCACGGTGCTCCAATTGCCGCCACGACGATGCCGACCGGCACTTCTTCGGTCTGCGGTGCAAGCTTGGACAAGGCGTCCGCCCAGACAGTCAGGATTGCGCCGACAAGAGCGACGACCGGAACCAGGCGGCGATGATCCGGACCGGCGAGCCACCGAGCGAGGTGCGGACAGACCAGGCCCACAAAGGCAATCGGCCCTGTGACCGAAATGGACACACCCGCCAGGACGGCGGCAATGGCCGCGGCCTGTAAAAGCGTCCGCCGGGGATCGACGCCGAGCCCGTGGCTCACCGCATGTCCCATGGCCATCAGGTTCAGCCGATGCGCCAGAAGCCCTGCCAATACCAGGCCGCATCCCGCGGAAAGGGCCAGCCGCATCATCGCCGCGAAACGAAGGTCGGCGATGTCGCCAACGGTCCAACGCACCACGTCGCGGGCGATGTCATCCTCAAGCGTGTAACCCAGCCGAACCGCGGAGAACCCAATCGCGCCCACCGCGACGCCCCCGAGGATCAACCGCATTGAATCGAGCCGTCCGGAAAAAAGACCAGCGATCGCGAACGTCGCACTCACGGCCCCGAAGCCGAACCCGGTCGCCAGCGTCCACGTAGGAATAAATCCCAACGTCGGAACGGTAAGCCCCACAACGATGCCTAATGCTGCGCCTTGATTGATGCCCAGGATCGTCGGCGAGGCCAGTGGGTTGCGGGTCACGGCCTGCAGAACCAGTCCTGCCAATCCCAGATTGATGCCGAGAAGCGCCGCTGACAGGGTCCGCGGCAGCCGGATGTCGCGCATTGTCTGCTGCGCAATGGAGCCGTGCTCGCCGGACATCACCTCCAAAAACGCAGCCAGACCCACATCATCGCGCCCACCCGTCACCAGCGAGGCGAGCATCCCGGTGCCGAGCAAGGTCCCAATGACCGCCCACCGCGTCGCGACTGGAAACGAGGTCGCGCGCGATGAGGGGATCGTTTGGAGCTGCGACGGCTGCGTCATTTTAGCGAGGACGCGATGTCGCGAATGTCATCGGCAATCTCTTCCGCAGTCAGCATGCCGCGGGCGCGGGACCACAAATCGGAAGAGACATCGAAAACCCGTCCCTGCTCGACGGCAGATATGTTTTGCCAGAGGGCGTCTTCACCCCACTCCTCGTCGACCGTAGGCCCCTCGCCGGGCTTGCCTAGAATCAAAAGATCCGGGTCGAGTTGCGAAGCCTGCTCCAGGGTCGTCTTTTGATACAATTCGCCGTAGCTGTCGGTGCCGCTTGCGGCCATCGCCGGCGCAAAGCCGAAGGACGCTAGAAGGCTGCCGACATAGGACTGTGGGCTATGCAGCCAGAGACCGTTGGCGTTGACGACGCCGAACTGCGCTTCGCCACCGTCGATCCCGGCGGACACGACACTCCGGGCCTCGTCCATCCGCGTCGCATGGGCTTCCTGGAACGCATCCATCTCGTCGGCTTTCCCAATCGCCTCGCCGATCCGATCCGCGACGTCCAGCATGTCCTCGTAATCCCCGGTGAGACTGTCGTAGACAACCGTCGGGGCGATTTGGCTGAGAGTGTCATAAACGGCAGCATGGCGGGTCTTGTCGGCGATGATGAGGTCCGGCTGCAGCGATGCGATGACCTCTAGGTTCGGTGTCTTTCGGCTGCCGACGCTGATCCACTCGTCGCCGATCCGCTCTGCCCAAACTGGCTGGACTCGGACGCGTTGACCATCGTCGGCGATCCCGACCGGCGCGACGTCGAGCGCGGCGAGCGCATCGATGAACGAAAACTCGAGGACGACGATGCGTTGCGGGGCGTCGGGCACATCGGTGGTTCCAAGTTCATGGGATACATTGCGTGCCTGGACCGAACCAGCGGCAAGGGCGAACGCAAGGAGCAGGGAGGGAAGTTTCACGGAATTACCTACTGTTAGGGGGAGGAACGAATCGGCTCCTCATTTTCTGACTTTTTTAGTAAGTTACTTTGGTGTGGTCAAATAGTCGTTTTGATGTCCATGTAAGACGCATGAGAATTCCGCTCAAACAATCCGTTGCGGCGGGTTCTTGCGGTAAGAACCGCCCCAGGTTTTTGATCCCAGAGTTTGATGGTGCAATCCATTCGTCGGAATGGTAGGAAGCACTATGGGCGTTCCTCACGGCAGCGCTACAAGCCTCCTTGCCTCCTTGCCGGTCATGCCAATTTATTCGATCTCGGCACACCGCTATGGGGGATGCCAATCTGAGGGGGCGCTGTGTCAGGTCGCAACGGTCATGATGAACCGAGGCAGATCGACATGGCTAAGAAAGGGGGAGCCAGTTCGCACAACGCCGTGGACGCAAGTGCGCGATGGTTGCATTGGCTCGCGGCATTGCAGTGATACTCCATCGGAGCTGGGTCGATGGTAAGGTATTCCAGCGGATACCGCGTCGAACATGGCCTGACCGAATGTTCCTCCACCCTCTGCTTGCTTGATCGCAGGTTTTCGAGGTTCCGCAGGGACACGGTTCCGATGATGCCGAGGTCAGGACTGTCACTGACTTCCGTTAGTCGAACCTTGTTGGCAGCCAGCGCGCTGACACGGACCGAAGCATGTACCTGAAAGACATCAACCGAAAGCGGCTGCAGAAAGCAGGACGGGCAAGAGTAAAACCGGCAAAACCGCTTTGGCGGATCAATTTGTCTGCCTAAAACGCTTAACTGGGGCGCGCCCGTTACCGACGTCCTGAGCCTAGGTGCGGGCGGCCTCGAAAGCCGCCCAGGCCTTTTGGAGGGCGGTAAAGTCGAATCCTTCGCGGCGGGCTGGTTCCAGGATCAGCCGCTCGGTGTCCAGCAACCTGCCGATGCCTTCGGCAAGATCGGGAAGCACGTCCTCGGGTATCACTAACGCCCCATGGCGGTCGGCGTGGACAAATTCGCCCGGTGCGACAGTAAGTTCGAATACTGTAACGGGAATGTCGATTTCGCGGATGTGGACGAAGCCATGGCTAGGTCCGATTGCACCCGCGATCACAGGGAACCCCTCCGGCAGATCTCCCAGGTCGCGCATCACACCGTTGGTGAGTGCCCCCGCGATACCAAGACCCTTATGCACAGTGGTGTTGATTTCGCCCCAGTAGGCGCCAATGCATGCGGGCCAGTCCAAATCCTCGACCACAGCCACTGCAGGCCCCTCGGCATCGGCCATGTAGCGGTAGTAAGCCATGCGCCGTTCGCGCACTGTCTCGGCGGGCTCTGCGGGCGGCGCCTTAGCGGCCAACCGGGCCGTGCGAGCGCGGCCCACCATCGCGCCGGCGCTGGGGTGCGAGGCCAACACCGTGCCACGCGTAAAACGATCAAAACCACGCCGACCTTGAACCATTTCGATCGCGTTACAGACAGTAGGGGTGTCGACCCGGCGCAGTAGCTCCAGAAGGTCTTGGGTCATCATGCCTCCAGCCAGCCTGCAAGGGCCTTGTTCGTTTCTCTGGGTTGTTCGAGTACGGGCAGATGGCCGGCATTCTCGATGACGGCAAGCCGGGCCCCCGGTATCAGGTTTTGCATTAGTTCGTGTCGCTCCAATGGACAAAGCATATCCTGGCGACCGCATAGCACTAGCGCAGGGACCGAGATGCGGGAAAGCGCGGCGCGATAATCGGGCCGGTCGCGCAAGGCGGCCGACTGTGCAAGAAAGACCTTTGAGCCCAAGCTTAGTGCCATCGCCATGCAAAGGTCGAGAATAGCCTCTTGCTCCTCGCCCGGCGCTAGGTATTTCGGCTTCATCTCGTCGCGCATGACGGCAGCAAGTCCTCCAATGCGGACTTTATCGATTTGGGGGGCACGCCGCGCGCGGACGTCCGGTGGTTCTGCCAACGGGTTGGTATCGAGTAACGCGAGCCTCGCTATGCGGTGCGGAGCCTGCGCCACCATTTCCATGGCCACGATGCCCCCCATGGAAAGCCCGGCTAACGCAAAACGTTCGGGCGCCCGTGCCAGCACTGCCGCGGCCATCTCTGCCATCGAATTCTGTGCTGGGGCAGGGGGCACGATCACAGGGCGGGCCGACGAGAAAGCGGCAATTTGCGATTCGAAAAGGCGCGCATCGCACATCATTCCCGGTACCAACAGGAGAGGTTCGCCGCTCATACGCTGGCTGCTCCTTTCGCAAGCGCGGCGAGTTTGGCATAGGCGATATCGGGATCGATTGCGCCGTAACCGGCGAAGGTGCCAAAGCCGCAATCGGAGCCGGCGATGACCCGCTCCGGGCCGACGATATCCACAAAGCGCTGGATCCGCTGGGCGACGAAATCGGGATGTTCGATGAAATTTGTTGTCGTATCGACCACCCCGGGCACCAGCACCTTGTCTTCGGGGATCTCTGCCTTGCGATCCCGGAACACCGCCCATTCATGTCCGTGGCGCGGGTTCGATGTCTCGAAAAGGACGTAACGAGAGCGTGTGCGCATGAGAGAGGAGAAAACCTTCTCCATGGGAATGTCGCAGCAATGCGGCCCCTCGTAATTGCCCCAGCAGATATGCACACGCACTTTCGACGGGTCAATGTCGCGCAGAGCGTGGTTCAGCGCCTCAACGTGCATCTGCGCGATCTTGACGAAGTCTTCGTCTGAGAGATCGCTGAAAAGCATGTGCCGCGACAGGGCAAGGTCGGGACAGTCGAGTTGCAGGTCAAGCCCGGCCGCCACGATGGTTTCGTATTCCGCCTTCATCGCGTCAGCGAGAGCGGCAAGATAAGCCTCCCGCGTTGGGTAGTGCTCATTCTGGAGAAAGAGCGAGATCACGCCAGGTGAGGCTGCGTTCATGAAGCTGCGCGCGACTCCATGAGTTGCCATTGCCGCCTTGAGGTTGGCGATATCCTTGCCAAGTTCTTCGTGCCCTTTCGATCGCACCTCGCCAACGCACATGGGGCGTGCATATTTCGGTGTGCCGCCGTCGTTGGCGAGTCGTTGGAGAAAGCCAGGAAACATCTTCAGATCGGCGGGCGCGTTGCGAGGACTGTCGCCCTCGAAGCCGGTGTAGCGATC